>Ga0209598_10000184_pt1 | contig 50027 bp, 39 predicted proteins | sample M_140807_EF_Meta_FD_187317 | JGI IMG/M metagenome (GOLD analysis project Ga0209598, IMG submission 187317) | Freshwater microbial communities from Lake Montjoie, Canada to study carbon cycling - M_140807_EF_MetaG (SPAdes) (version 2) | ecosystem: Environmental > Aquatic > Freshwater > Lake... | reverse complement strand
TGTTTATGATCCCCGGCCACACCCGAGGAGAACCGTATGGCCCGCAGGAAGATCGTCGCCGGAAACTGGAAGATGAATCTCGACCGTGCCAAGGGCCGGGACCTGGCCGCGGCCGTGGCGGCCCGATCGGCCGAGGCTGCCGGGGTGGAACTCGTGCTCTGCCCGCCGGCCGCCTATCTCGAAACGGTCGGCTCGGCACTCGGCCTTTCCGGCTCGACCAGCCCCTCGGGCGTGACGCTCGGCGGCCAGAACATGCACGACAAGGGGAGCGGCGCGTTCACGGGCGAGGTGGCCCCGCCGATGCTCGTCGATCTCGGCTGCCGGTACGTGATCCTCGGCCACTCCGAGCGGCGGACGCTGTTTGGCGAGACCGATGCGGCCGTCAACGTGAAGACCAAGGCCGCGCTTGCGGCCGGCCTCGTGCCGATCGTCTGCGTCGGTGAAACGCTCGAAGAACGCGAGGCGGGACGGACCGACGCCGTCGTCACGACCCAGATTCGCGGCTCGCTCGCAGGCCTCTCCGCGGCCGATCTGGAGAAGGTCGTCGTCGCCTACGAGCCGGTCTGGGCGATCGGCACCGGCAAGGTGGCCTCGCCCCAGCAGGCTCAGGAGGTGCATGCCCTGATCCGCTCGCTGCTCGGCTCGCTGGCATCGGCGGAGGTGGCTGGCAAGATTCGGATCCAGTACGGCGGCAGCGTGAAGCCCGACAACGCCGGCGACCTCGCCGTCCAGCCGGATATCGACGGGGCCCTCGTCGGCGGTGCCAGCCTCAAGGCCGACGACTTCCTCGGCATCGCGAGGGCGTTTTCGGGCTGACCTGGCAGGCCGGCATCGCAGGCCGCGAAGAGTTTCGTTATTCTGCTGGCTTCGGTTTCCAGTCCGACGCTCGCCCCAGGAACTCCCATGCTCCCGCTCGTTCGATTTCTGCTCGGCTTCACGCTGGTTTTCACCGCCCTGATCCTGATCTTCCTGGTCCTCATCCAGCGGGGTCGCGGGGGTGGGCTGGCCGGGGCGTTTGGCGGCATGGGCGGTCAAAGCGCCTTCGGCACCAAGGCCGGTGACGTGTTCACGAGGATCACGGTCGGTGTCGCGGCCTTCTGGATCCTGCTCTGCGTGCTCTCGATCAACGTGCTCGGCCGGCAGCAGTCGCTGTTCAGCAATGCACTCGGCAGCGCCGCACCCGAGGCGGCGACGGGCTCGGCCGGTTCGATGCAATCCGCGCCCGGTGCCGAATCGGCTCCCGCTGCCGCTCCTGCCGCCGGCGGCAGCAGCACCAGCCCCGCCACAGAGACGCCCACCGCTCCTGCGGCCGCGGCCGCTCCGGCAGCGCCGGCTGCCCCTGCAGCTCCGGCCGTGCCAGAAACGCCGGCCGTGCCCTCGAGCCCCGCCAAGTGACCCTCGGAGCGACCCCATGGCGCTCAGCATGTCGGGCTGCGGCGAGGCGGTCGTGGCCGACGGTCCGAGCACCTGCCGGGTCGAGATCCGCTGCGTCAACAACCGCTTCCTGAAGGTCTCGCTGCGGGCCCGGGAAGGCTTCTCGCTGCTCGAATCGCAGATCGAGGCGGCGATCCGAGGCCGCGTCCGTCGCGGGGCCGTGCAGGTCTCGCTCGACCTCATCGGTCCGGCCGGGCCGGCGGCCCGCCAGCTTGACGAGGCCCAGATCGAGGCCTACCTCGGCCAGCTCGAGCACTTCTGCACCCGGCACGACATGCCCCTGCCGCGATCGGTCGACGCCCTGCTCTCCCTGCCCGGGGTGCTCGCCGAGACGATGGCCTCGCGGAGCCAGGTCGAGGCCGTCTGGCCGCTCGTTGAGCGGACCGTCGCGGCGGCCGTCGACCGTCTGGATGCGATGCGGCGGGCGGAGGGGGCCGCGATGGCCAGGGAGATGCGGGCCACCTGCGGGGAGGTCCTGCGGATTGTCCGCCTGATCCGGGAGCGGGTGCCGGCCGTGCTCGAGGAGCATCGCCGCCGGCTGCTCGAACGGGTGGGGAAGCTGCTCGAATCCCGGGGGGTCTCCCTCGCTGAGGCGGACCTGGCCCGCGAGATCGCCCTCGTCGCGGAGCGGTCCGACATCGCCGAGGAACTCGTCCGGCTCGAAAGCCATGTCGAACAGTTCGACCGGCTGCTCGACGAGGAGTCGCCCGGCCGATCGCTCGACTTTCTCACCCAGGAACTGGCCCGCGAGGCCAACACCATCGCCTCGAAGTCGCTCGACGTGACGATCGCCCATCTGGTCGTCGAGCTCAAAACCCAGATCGAGCGGCTCCGGGAAATCGTCCAGAACGTCGAATGAGGCCCGGTTGCCCCTGGCCCGGTCTGGTTCGCGGCCGGCTTTTCAAGGCCCGCCTGCCTGCGGTACAACGTTCAGATGTCGTTCCAGCCCGGCCAACTCGTCGTCATCTCCGGCCCCTCGGGCGTGGGCAAGACCTCGATTCTGCGGCGGCTGCTGGCCGACGTTCATGAGATCGTTCCCAGCGTGTCGGCGACGACCCGGCCGCCCCGGACGGGGGAGCGGGATGGGCTCGATTACCACTTTCTCACCCAGGAAGAGTTCGATCGCCGCCGGGAATCGGGCGATTTTCTCGAGTGCTGCCGGGTCTACGGCCGCCAGCACTGGTACGGCACGCTCGTGGCGGAGGTCGCCCCGCGACTGGCCGCCGGGGAGTGGGTCGTCCTGGAAATCGACGTCGAGGGTACCATTTCGATCCTGGAACGGTATCCTGACGCGGTGACGATCTTCGTCGAACCATCCCGACCCGAGCAGCTCGAGGAGCGGCTCCGCGGCCGCGGCACCGAGTCTCCCGAGGCGATGGCCAGGCGGCTCGAGGTCGCCCACCGCGAACTCGGCGAGGCCCACCGCTACCGCCACCGGGTGGTCAACGACGACGACATCGACGCCGCCGTCGCATCGATCAAAGGGATCCTCGCCGACGCCGGACTCGCATCCGCAACGCAGACCCGCTCGCAAAGCCCGACACCCTCAGGAGCCAAGACATGATCGACGACCTGCGCGAAGAAGAGATCGTCAACAAGGTCGGAGGGCGGTTCAAGCTCTCCACGCTGATCCAGAAGCGGCTCGTGGCCCTCAACGCCGGCGGCCGTCCGCTCGTCGACATCGACAGCGACGACAAGATGCAGATCGTGATCGAGGAGATCAAGCAGGACAAGATCTTTCTCGACACCTCGTCCAACCTGCGGATCACCGGCGAGTCGCCCGAGGCGGGCGGTCCGCTCGATTTCGACACCTCGATCCTGTAGTCGTGCCGGCGCAGCCGGCCATTCGCCGCTGAGGGTGCTGCCGCATGCTTGAAGGCCGCGAGATCGTGATCGGAGTGTCGGGAGGCATCGCGGCCTACAAGGCGGCCGCGCTCACGAGCATGCTCGTCCAGCAGGGGGCGGGCGTGACGGCGGTGATGACCCGCAATGCCCGCAGGTTCATCGGCCCGGCGACCTTCGCCGCCCTCAGCGGGCGTCCCGTGGCGATGCGGAGCTTCGAGCCGGACCGGCATCCGCTCGGGGCCCACATCGAACTGGCCGTCCGGGCCGATCTGGTGGTGGTGGCGCCGGCCTCCGCAGACCTGCTGGCCAAGGTCGCCTCGGGCGCCGCCGACGATCTGCTGACCACGCTTCTGCTCTGCGCCGAGTGCCCGGTTCTGTTCGCACCGGCCATGAATTCGGCGATGTGGGCCAAGCCTTCCGTGCAGCGAAACGTCGCCCAGGTGGCCGCCGACGGCGGGCTGATCGTGCAGCCCGGCACAGGCTGGCTCTCCTGCCGCCAGCAGGGGGCCGGAAGAATGGCCGAACCCGACGAGATCGTGGAGGTGATCCGCGACACGCTTGCCGGCCTGCCGCCCCGGCAGCCGGGCTAGAACACTTCGATGGCCCACATCCTGCTCACCGCCGGTCCGACCCGCGCCTACCTCGACGACGTCCGCTATCTCACCAATGCCTCCAGCGGTCGGATGGCCCAGGCCCTGGCCCGGGCCGCGGTCCGACGCGGGCACAGGGTCACGATCGTGAGCGGCCCGGTGGCCGTCGCCTATCCCAAGGCCGCCCGCCTGATCAACGTGACGACGACGGCGGAAATGCTCGAGGCCTGCCTCGGCATCCTGCCCCGGGTGGATGGCGTCATCGCCGCAGCCGCGCCCTGCGACTTCGAGCCGGCAACCCGGGTGGTCGGCAAGATCCAGCGGCAGGGCAGCGGGCTGACACTCCGCCTCGGTTCGACGGTCGATGTGATCGCGACGCTGGCCCGCAGGAGCCGGGCCGGGCAGTGGATGGTCGCCTTCGCCCTCGAACCGGGGGCCGATCCGAAACGGGCCCTCGAGAAGGTGACGACGAAACGCTGCGACCTGATCGTCGTCAACGACGTCTCGGCGATCGACTCTGCCCAGACAGCGGTGACCGTCTACGACCGCGGCCATGCCTGCGTCGGCGCCCGGGCCGGCACGAAGGCCCAGGTCGCGGGCTGGCTCCTGCGTCTCGTCGAGAAGACCTTCGTCTGAGCCAACGCTCTCGCTGCGTCTGCTATAACCCCGCCAGGAGCACAGCCACACCCATGATCACGGTCGCCATTCTCGGCGCCTCCGGCTACACGGCCGTCGAGGCGATCAAAATCCTGCTCCGGCATCCGGAGGCGAAGATCGTCGCCGTCACCAGCCGCCAGGAGGGGAGCCCGCCGATCTCGACCGTCCACCCGAGTCTTGTCGGACGGCTCGAGATGCCGCTCGAAGATCTCTCGCCCGCGGAGGTCGGAACCCGGGCCGACTGCGTCTTCTCCTGCCTGCCCCACTGCGCCAGCGCCGAACTGATTCCCCAGGTGCTGGCGGCCGGCGCGAAGGTGATCGACTTCAGCGCCGACTACCGACTCGACGATCAGGCGAGCTATCTCGAATGGTATGGCCACGAGCACCCCGACACGGGCCGGCTCGGCAGGACCATCTACGGCCTGCCCGAGCTGTTTCGCGGCCGGATCGCCGGGGCCGACCTGGTCGCCAATCCCGGCTGCTATGCGACTTCGGCGATCGTGCCGCTGGCACCGCTCGTCAAGAGCGGCCTGTTTGAGACCGACGACATCATCATCGACTCCAAGAGCGGCGTCAGCGGAGCCGGCCGGTCGCCAAAGCTGATGACCCACTTTCCGGAATGCAACGAGAGCATGTCGGCCTACAACGTCGGCCGGCACCGGCACACGCCGGAGATCGAGCAGGTCGTCGCCCGCCATGCGGGCGCCCGGCCGCAGGTGATCTTCACGCCCCAACTCGCCCCGATGGACAGGGGAATCCTCTCCACGATCTACATCAGGCCGAATCGGCCGGTATCCGAGGGTGAGGTGATGGCGATCCTGCGAGATGCCTACGCCGGCGAGCGGTTCATCCGCATCGTCGATCACCTGCCGGCGACGAAAGACACCGTCGGCACCAACTTCTGCGACGTCACTGCCCGGGTGGTCCGGGGCCGGGTGCTCCTGATCAGCTGCCTCGACAACCTCGTCAAGGGGGCGGCCGGCGCCGCGGTGCAAAACTTCAACTGCGTCTTCGGACTCCCCGAGAGCCTCGGACTCCTCTGACCGCCACCACGAGATTGATATCCAGATGACCAATCCCCCCACGCCTCCCGCCGACACGCCGGTCCGGCTGCCGCTCCCAAAGCTCCCGATCGGCTACCGCCTGGCCGGGGCCCGCGGCGGCCTGAAGCGGCATGCCACCCGGGAGGACATCTGCCTGCTCGTTTCCGACCATCCTGCGACTGCCGCCGGCGTCTACACGACGAACCTCGTCTTCGCCGCACCGGTCGCCTTCGACCGCGGCCGGACCCCGGGGGAAGGTTTTCGGGCCGTCGCGATCAATTCCGGCAACGCCAATGCCTGCACGGGCAGCCGCGGCCTCGACGACGCCCGCAGCATGGCGGCCGTGACCGCCGCGGCCGTCGGAGTGCCAGAGTCGGCCGTGCTCGTGATGTCGACCGGGATCATCGGGGAGTTTCTTCCGATCGAGAAGGTGCGGACGGGGATCGACGCCGCGGCCGGGCGGCTTGGAACGAGCGACGAGGCGATCCTGACCGCCGCCCGCGGGATGATGACGACCGACACCCGTCCCAAGCTGGCCGGCTCGACCTTTTCCGCCGGCGGACGCTCCTACACCCTCTTCGGGATGGCCAAGGGAGCGGCGATGATCGGGCCGCGTCTGGCGACGATGCTCGGCGTCGTGGTCACCGACGCTGCGATCCGGCCCGCCGACGCCCAGGCCCTGCTGCGGGAGGCGGCCGAGAAGACCTTCAACTGCGTGGCCGTCGACGGCCACACGAGCACCAACGACACGGTGCTGCTGCTGGCCAACGCCGCCGCCGGCGGAGATCCGCTGGCCGGTGCCGATCTCGACCGCTTCGCCGCCGCCCTCTCGGATACCTGCGAGGCCCTGGCCCGGGAGATCGCCGACGACGGCGAGGGGGCGACCCATGTTTTGCGGATCGAGGTCAGCGGCTGTCCGACCCGCGATCAGGCCCGCCAGATCGCCCGCACGATCGCCGACAGCCCGCTGGTGAAGACGGCGATCCACGGTGCGGATCCAAACTGGGGCCGGATCGTGTCGGCGGCGGGCTATTCGGGGGTGCGATTCGACCCGGAGAGGCTGGTCCTGCGGCTCAACGGGACGCTGCTCTTCCGGGAGGGCCAGCCGGTCTCCTTCGATGCCGATGCGGTCTCAGCCTCGATCCGCGACCAGCGGGAAACGCTGATCGAACTCGACGTCGGGTCCGGAGCGGAGTCGATCCGCTTCTTTTCGAGCGACCTGACGGCGGAATACGTCCACCTCAACGCCGACTACCACACCTGACGCCTATACTGGGGTCACCGCCGCGGCAGGCCCGGGGAAAACGCTCCTGGAACCGCCTGGGACCGTCGGCTTGACGCGTCCGGCCCAAAACGGTTTCCTTTGGGTCTCAGCCCGCCCCCCTGAAAGCCCGCCCTCACGATGATGATCGCCCTCCTTTCGCCCTCCGAAATCCAGGTTCGTCCGGCCGCGGATCGATCTGCGGCTCCATGGCTGCCCGCCGCGATTCCGGGCATCCTCCCGGCACCTCTTCCCTGCCCCGCCCGGCCGCTGACCGCTGCCGCCGAGCCGGACGAAGACGAGGAAGAGATTGACGAGGAGGATGACCTTGCCGGCGGACAGCCCGTGGCCGACGAGGAGTCGAGCTTCGACGATTTCGACGACGAGTTTGACGATGACTTCGAGGAGGAGTCGAACGACCCGGACTGGGACCATCCAGACGATGGTGATGGCGAGCCGCCGCCGCCGGCAAAGGGACCCGGCAAGAAGAAGTAAGCCACGAGCACTCCCGCGAGACGCTTTCGATGACGGGCCAACGCACAGCCGACTGGTTTGGCACGATGAGCCAGCTCGATTTCGACATCGACTTTTTCGAGAATCTGCTGGTCCGAAACGGCGATGCGATCGAGGTCTTGCGGGTGCTGGGCGAACTGCTCTCGAAGAAGGGGCTGCATGCCCGGGCCCTGGAGATCGACCGCAGGCTGGTCGAGAGGCTGCCCGATGATTTCCTGGCCCGCTACAATCTGGCCTGTTCGCTGGCCATGGCCGGCCGGCCGGAGGAGGCGGTGAATTCGCTCTCCAAGGCCATCCTGCTCGGCTACGACGATCTGGCGCACATCGATGTCGATCCCGACCTCGACACGTTGCGGGAGAGGCCCGATTTCCGGGAACTGCTCGGCCGCGACTGAGACGCCGGGTTCGGTTGTCTCACGCTCAGATGGGAAGGAACCGGCATGCTCGACCAGTTCGACAGGATCACTGCGGCCTGCACCATGATCTCCGACCGCTGGCCGCACAGGCCTGAGGCCGCGATCATCCTCGGAAGCGGTCTGGGCGCAGCGGCGGCGGCCCTCACCGACACGGTCGTGATCCCCTACGACGAGATTCCTCACTTCGCCGTCTCCACGGCCCACGGCCATGCCGGCCAGCTGGTCTGCGGCCTGCTCGAGGGCGTGCCGGTCCTGGTGATGGAGGGCCGGATGCACGCCTACGAGGGCTATCCACCCGGCCAGATCACCCTGCCCGTCCGGGTCGCCCGTCGCCTCGGGGCCGAACTGCTGATCGTCACCAACGCCTGCGGCGGCCTCAACCCGCAGTTTCGCACCGGCGACCTGATGGTCATCGACGACCACATCAACCTGATGGGGGTCAATCCGCTCGTCGGCATCAATGACGACAGGCTCGGTCCGCGGTTTCCCGATATGTCGGCACCCTACACGCCGCGGCTCATCGATCAGGCGCTCGAGGTCTCACGCCGGGAGAATTTCGTCGCCCATCGCGGTGTCTACGTGGCGGTGACCGGCCCGAATCTGGAGACCCGGGCCGAGTATCGGTTTCTCCGCTGCATCGGGGCCGACGTCGTCGGCATGTCGACCGTGCCCGAGGTGATCGTGGCGGTGCATGCAGGCATGCAGGTGCTCGGGGTTTCCGTGATCACCGACATGTGCCTGCCCGACGCGCTCGAGGTGGCAACGGTCGAGAAGATCCTCGCCGTGGCCCGGTCCGCCGAGCCGAAGCTGCGGGCGATCGTCGCGGCCGCGGTTCGCGGCTGCCGCTGACCGGGGCGGCCCATCCAGCCGACACGCGGGGCCGGTCGCGAGGAATGTTTGAGCCCTGCCTGAGCCGCAGGCCTTACGGGCCGAAGGGATCGATCGGTTCGGGCGGCCGGTCATCAGTGCCGCCCTCGAAGGCGAGCAGACCGGAGCCGCGGCATAGCCACGGGTGAAGATCATGCCCTCGGAAGCGAGCCGGTCGATCGCAGGCGAACGATGGAACCGGCTTACGGTGCAGCCGAGATCGTGGGCCCCAAGATCATCGGCCAGAAACAGGAGAATGTTCGGGGGTCGGGCCGGATTCGGCTGCGTCTACCCGGCGGCAGCCCGACCGAGGCCGGCGCCGACCATCACGAAGGCAGCGAACCAGTACCTGAGCCAGACGGCCACCCGATCGTCGCCCGCCCGAAGATCCATCTGCCAGTCCTCCGCGGCCAGTTTTCGTCGGCGTCACTTCTGTTCGCGTCGCAGGCCAGTTGGGCCCGATTGCGGCGACCTCTCCGCACACCGATGATGGTAATCTGCCGGATGCCCGGCTCGGGTACGTCGGGGCCATCGGGACCGTTGAGGACTGCCATCATGGATCATGGCGCTCGCAGAAGTCATGTTCCTGGGAGCGGACTTCTGCGGCTGGTCGCGGCCCTGCAGGCACTCTCGGTCGCGATCGGTGGCGGGATTGGGAGTGCCGCAGATCCGTCCGCCCTCAAGCCGAACGTGATCGTCGTCTTCGTGGACGATCTGGGATGGCGGGATCTCTCCTGTCAGGGGAGTGAGGTTTTCCAGACGCCGCAGATCGACCGGCTGGCGGCGGCGGGAATGCGATTCACCCACGGCTATTCCGCCTGCACGGTCTGCTCGCCTTCGAGGGCGGCGTTGCTGACCGGCCAGTCGCCGGCCCGGCTTCGCCTCACCGACTGGATTCCCGGACATGCTCGCCCCTTCGCCCGGCTGCGGATTCCCGACTGGCAGAGATCGCTGCCACTCGATCTGGTCACGCTGCCGGAGCGGCTGCGTGCGGCGGGCTATGCCACCGCCAGCATCGGCAAGTGGCATCTCGGGGGGACGGGATCCTCGCCCCAGGATCATGGCTTCGAGCAAAACATCGCCGGCACGGACCGCGGCCAGCCGCCAAGCTACTTCTCCCCCTACGGCATTCCCACGCTCACAGACGGGCCGATCGGCGAATACCTCACCGACCGGGAGGCCGCCGAGGCGGTCCGGTTTCTCGAGGCCCACCGCGAGAAACCGTTCTTCCTCTACCTGCCGCACCACTGCGTGCACACGCCGATCCAGGCCAAGGCCGACGTTCTGGCCCGATATGCCTCGCGGCAGGGCGAGGCCGCCCCGAAGAACCCGGGCTACGCGGCGATGGTGGAGAGCATCGACGACGCGATGGGGAGGATCCTCGACGCGGTCGAGTCGCTGGGCATCCGAGACCGCACCGCGATCATCTTCACCAGTGACAACGGCGGCCTCGTCCAGGTGACCGACAATCGTCCGCTCCGGGCCGGCAAGGGTTCGGCCTACGAGGCGGGGGTCCGCGTGCCGTTCATCCTCTTTTGGCCGGGCGTGACGAGGCCCGGCACCGCGAGCGACCTGCCGGTGATCACCACCGACATCCCGGCGACGATCCTCGACCTGACCGGCGTGGGCGAGGAGCCGGGCCAGCCGGTCGACGGCAGGAGCCTGGCCGGCGTGCTCCGCGGCGGCGGACTCGATCGGGAAACGCTCTACTGGCACTATCCGCACTATCACCCCGGTGGCGCCACTCCCCACAGCGTCATTCGCCACGGCCGCTGGCGGCTCGTGCACTTCTACGAGGACGGCCGGGACGAACTCTACGACCTCGAGGCCGATCCTGGCGAAACGCTCGACCTGGCCGGGTCGCAGCCGGCGACAGCGTCCGAACTGCGCCGCAGGCTCGATGCCTGGCTGGTATCGGCCGCCGCACAGGTGCCCTCCCCAAATCCAGACCAGGATCCCGCACGGTCGAACCGGCCGAAGTGAGAGCGGCCATGGCAGTCGGGCCTGGTAGAAATCCGATCCTCAGTCGGGCAAGCCAACGCCCGTGGCCAGCCGCAGCGTTTCGTCGAACGACCGCAGGCCAGCGGTCGCGCCAATCCCCGTCACGCAGCAGGCGGCCGTGGCGGCGCCGAGACGGCCGGCCTGTGCGAGCGGCATGCCCCGCAGCAACCCGGCGATGAGCCCGGCGAGCAGCGAGTCGCCGGCGCCCGTGGTGTCGGCCACGGGTCCGGGCGCGGGCACGCAGGGGATGTCGAGAAACTCGCCAGCCGATCCGCTCAGGAGCGTTCCCTTCGAACCGAGCTTCACGCCGACGATCCCCTCCGCCCCATGCCGGCGGTAGCAGGCGATGATCTCACGGGGATCGGCGAGGCCGGTCTGGTGCCTCGCCTCGTCGAGGCTCGGCACATAGAGGTCGAGGTGCGGCAATGCCGGAGCGATCGCGGAGAGCGTACCGCCGCTCCCGCCCGTTTCGAGTGCCACCTGGCAGCCGAGGCCCCGTAGCATGGCCACCGCCTCACCGATCGTCGGCTCGAGCGCAGGCAGCAGGCCGAAGTAGCCGACAAGCGCGAATCGAGCTTGGGAGAAGTGCGCTTCCTGGCGACGGAGATACGCGGCGTCGAGCGCTCCGCAGACCCCCACATGATGGGCAAAGCTGCGCTCGCCGCCCGGATCGATGAGCACCGCCGTGGAACTCGTCGCGAGCGACGGGTGTGCCTCGACCGCATCGGTGGCAACTCCATCACCGCCGAGCAGGCGGCGGACCACACCGCCCCACACGTCGTCACCGACGATCGCCGCGGCCGCGACCCGCATGCCGAGCCGACGCATCGCGATTCCGGAGTTGCAGACGAGGCCGCCGGTCGTCACGTCGATCGGATCGACCTCGAACAGCCGGCCGCCTTCGATCGGACACGTAAGGCCGACGGGCTTGACGAGAATGTCGGCGGTGCAGGTGCCGCAGACGATGCAATCAAAAGGTCTGGCCGCCACAACGCATCCCTCGCGATCGGCAACAGGTGTCACCGGAACCGGACAGCCCGGTTCCGGGCGAGAGGCATCCTACAGCCCCTCCTCCACCACGGGATTGGTGAGGCTGCCGATCTTCTCGATCTCGATCGTCACGGTGTCGCCGGGCTTGAGGAACACGGGGGGCCTGCGGGCGAAGCCGACGCCGTGTGGGGTGCCGGTGAGGATCACCGTGCCGGGCCGCAGCACCATGCTCGCCGACATGAATTCGATGATCGCCGGCACGTCGAAGATCATGTCGTCGGTGTTCCAGTCCTGCATCACCGCGCCGTTGAGGAGCGTGCGGATCCTGAGCCTGTTCGGGTCGGGAATCTCGTCGCCGGTGACGATCGCCGGTCCCAACGGGCAGAACGTGGCGAAGGTCTTGCCCCGGCACCACTGGCCGCCGCCGCCGTTCCGCTGCCAGTCGCGAGCGGACACGTCGTTGGCGCAGGTGTAGCCGAGCACGTGCCTCGGGGCGTCGGCCCGGCTGACGTTGTGGCAGGTTTTTCCGATCACGACCGCCAACTCGCACTCGTAGTCGACCTCATCGCTCCGCAGCTTTCTGGGCAGGATGATCGGGTCGCCGGGGTTCTGCACGGCGCCCGAATTCTTGAGAAACAGCACCGGGTGGGCCGGGGGCGAGGCACCGCTCTCGGCGGCGTGCTGCCGATAGTTGAGGCCGATGCAGAGGATGTCGCGGGGCTCGAGCGGTGCGAGCAGCTTGTCGACCCTGACGACGACGCCGGTATCTCGGAGGGGACCGAAGAGATCCCCCTCGAGCAGCGTCACACTTCCGTCGGCGTGCTGGCACCCCGTGAGGATGGCACCGGCGGACTCGCAGCGGACGATTTTCATGGTTGGCGGGCCCGATGCAACAATGTCCAAAGGGTGAGCCACAGAAGCACCCTGCGAGCGACACATTCGAGGATAGGATGGTTGAGTGATCGCGTGCAAGTGCTCCTCGGGGTGGGCGGCGACCTACGGGTCGGGTTACTCGAAGCCACAGGCCAACGCCGTGTCCCTGCCTGGAAATCCTGCGGCCTGTTTGAAGGGAAACAGATCGATGCAGACTTTTCATTCGGGTCGGCCAAGCCGCCGTGAGATCCTCCGTCTGGCCACGCTGGCGGCGATCGGAGGGGCATCTGCGAACGCCCTCGAGCCCATCAAACGGACGGGAGGCCCGGCCTTCGCTCCCGGACTCAACGCCTACTCGTTCCTCGAACAGCTGAACGCGAACCAGAAAAACGCGAGCGAGGGCATCGACCTGTTCGGCGTCCTGGATTTCTGCGCGCTGCACGACATCCCGGCCGTGGACCTGACCGGATATTTCTTTCCCGGCTATCCGGAGCCGCCGGCGGATGGCTACGTCAGCCGCATCAAGCGTCACGTTCACGATCGCGGGATCGTGATCAGCGGGACGGGCATAAAGAACGATTTCGCGACGGCCGACGGGCCCGTTCGCGCCTCCGGCGTGCAGCTCACGAAGACCTGGATCGATGTCGCCGCCCGGCTCGGAGCCCCGGTCGTCCGGGTCTTCGCCGGCCCCCATGGCCCCATCAGGGACTGGCGGTCGATCGTCGGCGGCGCGCCGCGGGAGGAGGTCGAATCATGGATGGCCGACGCATTGCGCGAATGCGCGACCTACGGAGAGACGCGCGGCGTGCTCGTCGCCGTGCAGAATCACGGCGACTTCATCAGCACCGGACCGGAGCACCTGAGCCTTCTCCGCCGGGTCGATCATCCATGGTGCGGCGCCCTCGTGGACACGGGGAAGTACCTCACCGCCGATCCCTACGCCGACATCGCCATGATGGTGCCGTATGCCGTGAACTGGCAGGTCAAGGAAACGCTCGGCAGCTCGCTCAAGAGCCCGCGCACCGATTTCGTCAGGCTCGCGAAGATCATCCACGACGGCGGCTACCGCGGCTTCGTGCCGATCGAGACGCTGGCGATGGGCCGCGAGCATTACGACCCCGCGGTCGAGGTCGTGGGCGTCCTCGAAGCGATGCGACAGGCGATCGCGGAGGTCTCCTGACCCAGAATCGACGCCGGATGAGAATGTGCGGTCGAGCGGCGGCCGAATCAGAGTTGCCTGTGAGACCGTCCCGAGATGAAATACAGTTCTGAAAGGATCGCCATCATGGGAAAGACTCTCACGGACACGCTGCCGTTCTCGACGTCGCGGCGGACGTTTCTCGGCCGATCGCTCGCCCTCGGGGCCGCGGCCCTGCCCACGATCGTCTCGGCACGGGCACTCGGGCTCGAGGCGGGCGTGGCCGCAGCCAGCGAGCGGATCACGCTCGGCGTCATCGGCATCGGCAACCGCTGCCGCTATGTGCTCGGCTCGATGCTGACCCTGCCCGACGTCCAGTGCGTCGCCATCGTCGACGTCCAGGCCTCCCGCCGCGATGCCGGCAAGAAGATGGTGGACGAGAAGTATGGCACCACCGACTGCAGGCTCTATCGAGACTTCCGCGAACTGCTCGCCCGTGACGACATCGACGCCGTTCTCATCGCCACCGGCGACCGCTGGCACGCCCCGGTGTCGATGATGGCGGCGGAGGCGGGCAAGGACGTCTACAGCGAAAAGCCCTGCGGACTCACGATCGACGTCTGCCAGCGGCTCGCCGACACGATCCGCAAGACCGGCCGAATCTTTCAGGCCGGCACCCAGCGGCGGAGCGTGCCCAACTTCGCGGCCGCGGTCGAACTCGCCCGCTCAGGCAAACTCGGCAGCCTCGAACGGCTCAACGCCTCGGTCTACCGGCCGACCCTCGGCAACGACTGGCTCCCGGCAGAGCCGACGCCGTCGCGGGAGGACTGCGACTGGAACCTCTGGCTCGGCCCCGCCCCATGGCGGCCCTACAACGGGAAATACGTGAGCGGCGGCTGGCGGGGCATCTACGACTTCGACTCGGGCTGCAGGCTGCTCGACTGGGGCGCCCACACCGCAGACCTCTGCCAGTGGGCCAACGGAGCCGACGACACGGCGCCCGTCACCTATGAGCCGATCGACGCGGGAATCGAGTGCCGCTACGCCAACGGCGTCGTGCTGTTTCTCGACTTCCTCGAAACCCCGTTCGGCGACCGCGGGCCGAACTGGAACACCAAACTCGGCACCTGCCCGGTGAAGTTCATCGGCACGAGTGGCTGGGTCGAGACGGGCGACTCGGGCGGCGTCGACTTGTCGGACGAGGCCCTGCGGGCCGGCATGCCTCCGCAGGAGAAGGTTCCAAAGGGCACCGATGCGGCCCTCCATGCGAGGAACTTCTTCGACAGCGTGAAGTCTCGGCAGCCGACGATCTGCAATGCCGCCGTGATGCGGAAGAGCCACATCGCCTGCCACGCCGCGGCGATCGCCTGGATGCTCGGCCGCAAACTCACGTTCGACCCGGCCCGGGAGGTCTTCACGACGCCCGACGGCCTCGACGCCGAGGCCAATCGTCTGCGCAGCCGCCCCGAACGCGACTGCTGGGCCTGACGCTGCGTGCCGCAGCGGGCAATTCCCTGATCCAGGGGTTGCGGTAGCGGATCGCGCACCTGAGGCTGCCGTGTAGCGAAAAATGTCATGGCTGGGGCTCACCCACGCAGTAGAGAAATGCGCCCGAGCGCAGGTACAGCCGGCCATCGGCGATCGCCGGGGTGCCGCTGAAGTCGCTCTCGTCGCCGGCGAACCGGTTGCAGGCCAGCACCTCATATTTCGGCGTGGCTGGCAGGATCAGCGTGCCGCTCCAGCGGGTGGGCACGATCAGCCGGCCGGCGGAGAGCACCGGCGACGCATAGACCGGTCTGCCCCCGCCCGTGATCTCAGCCACGCGGTTGCGGTAGACCTGCTCCCCCGTGGCGGCGCTCGAACAGAAGGCCTGGCCGCGATCGTCGATCCAGTAGAGGTGGCCTTCGTGCAGGAGCGGCGTGGCCACGTAGGAACTCGCCTTGCTCGTCCAGAGCAGGTGCGACCTGGTCACGTCGCCGGTGCCGCCCGCCCGCACGGCGAGCGAACCGGCGGAGCGAAACCCGCCAAACACGTAGACGAGGTCGCCGTCCACGAGCACGCTCGGCGAGATGTTGCCGGTGAGCGAGTGGCTGGCGTACCAGCGGATCCTGCCAGTTGCCGGATCGAGGCCCCAGATCTCGGAGGGCACGGCGACGACGATCTCCTCGCGGCCGTCGGCGAGTCGGGCGATCGAGGGCGTGCCGTAGGCGAGTTCGAGCGCGGCCGCCTCCGCCTTCCAGACTTCGCGGCCGGTCCGTCGGTCGAGCCCGCGGATCGACTGGCTCTCCTCGGCGGCATTGACGATCACCAGGTCGCCGTGGCGAATCAGGCTCGCCGCCGAGCCCCAGCGGCGGTTGCTCGACTCCTTGCCCACGCCGACCCGCCAGAGTTCCTTGCCGCTGCGGTCGAAGGCGATCACGCCGCTCTTGCCGAAGAACGTGTAGACCGCGTCGGCGTCGACGACCGGCGTGCTGCTGGCATAACCATGCTCGGTGAGAAAGCCCTCGTAGGCGTCCTCGGGCAGGTCGCCGGGCACGTCCCGCCGCCACTTCTCCGTTCCTGTCTGCCAGTCGATGCAGAGCAGGTGCCGCACGAGTTTCCCCGGTTCGCCGCCGCGGTCGCCCGGCACGCCGTAGCCCGAGTAGCAGGTCACGAACAGGTCGCCGCCGTGGATCACCGGGCTCGACGATCCCGGTCCCGGCAGCGGCGCCTTCCAGAGCAGGTTCTTTTCGTCGCTCCATTCGAGCGGCACGGCCGACTCGCCCAGGCCGAGGCCGTCGGGCCCGCGAAACCGCGGCCATTCGGCGGCTGCCGCGGGGGCCGCGGTCAGGAGGATGGCCAGCAGACCGGATACAAGTCGATTCATTCCACGATCCTCAGGACGTCGTTTCGCTTCGTGGCCCGCACGCGAGGGCCGACTTCGAATTCGAGATGGCAGTCGAGCAGCATGCCGAGCGACGCATCGGCGGGCACGTCGAGCGTCACGCTGATCGTGTTGCCGTTGCGGGCGATGGCCACCGCCTCATAGGGTCCAAACTGCACCCAGGACGGATTCCCTTCCGGGATCGGGCCGCGGGTGGATCGGGCGGGATCGAGCACGAGCGTCAACTCGCGTCGGCCGCCACGGGCCACGCTCCCCGGCCGCACCTCCGAGATCACCGCCTCCATCCGGCTCTCCCCCTCGGCGTTGTCTTCGATCGCCCCCGTGCCCATCCGGCGGAGGCCGCGGTTGTTGGACGGTTCGGGAACGCCGCGGTAGCCACCGATCACATAGGGAAACCGACCGGGAGTGACGTGGTAGTGGTAGCCTCTCTCGGAATCCTCGTGGCCGTTGCAGACATCGAGTCCGCGGTCGCCCTCGAGGTCCTTCGCCATCTCACCTTCGGACTCGTAGGGGCCGTGAATCGGAAAGCCGTCGAAGGCGAAGCCGATCACGGGCGAGTGCCGCTTTCCGTCGTCGGAAAATGGGCTTTTCACGCAGGTCGGATACTTGTGGTAGTGATACACGCCGGTCTGCTGGGGATGGCCGCAGCAGCTGTCGAGCCAGACCTCCGAGTAGCCCTCGACGGCGTTCATGCCGCCCTGCTCGAAGGGGTTGAAGAACACGACGCCGTTGAGGGCCACGCCGATCGGCCCCATCGGCAGCCGCGTGATCTCGGCCGCCTTGCGGGGCTCGAGCGGCAGCCGAAACCTGAACTCCTGCACGCGGATCGTGTTGGGGTTGCCGCTGTTGGGGAAGTTTGCCGTGGGGTGATTCGGCCAGCCCTGGCTCTCGATCACGAGAAACCCCGGCTCATGGCGGAGCCGGACCTCGTCGGTGCCGTCGGAGTTTGAGTCGCTCTGGTGGTAGGAGAAGAGGTCGACGGTGCGGTCGGCGTCGCGGAAGAGGTACCGGGGCTTCTCGTGGCCGGGCTCGAGCGACCAGCGACCGCCGACGGGCTCGGCGGCGTGGACGGTCGCCGCGAGCAGGGCGAGAACGAGCAGGAGTGGGCCGCGGTACTGCATGGGAGTTCCTCCAGAAGCATTTGAACGGATTGGAAGCCCGCAGGTCGCGTCAGCTCATGAAAAAGCGGTCGGTCCTTGGAATACGACCGAACGGAAACGCGCGGATGATTACTGTGAAGCGAGCAGAAATCGCGGCCGACGGCCGAGTATGTCTCGTGCCGGCCCGAACTGATCATCGTGGCCGAAGTCGCTGCACGGCACCGTCAGCCGCGGTACTCGAACTTGTAGCGCCCCGGCATCGGCACGGGGTAGAGGCCGTCGGCTCCTCGCTGAAGCGGTGCGGGGGAATCGTCGGTCAGTTCGGCGACGCCTGCGGTGAGGTCGTCGGGGCAGTTCATGATCTCGTCGAACGTGACCGTCCGGCCGGTGTGCGCCGCGACCCGTCCCATGGCGGTGACGAGGCTCGCCTCGGCGCCGCGGACGGCCTCGTTGTATTTCGCGTCGGATTGGATCGCCGCCATGAGGTGCTCCCACTCCAGGCGGTAGGGGTTCTTCTCCGGCTGCTCTGCGGTCCAGAGGATGTTGTCCTTGGCCATCTGCTGGCCCTTGTAGATCGTCGACTTGGCCGGCGCATGGCCGCTGCCGGAGATCGTGAAGGCGCCCTTCGACCCCTGGCCGAAGACCCCAAACTTCTGCTCGCAGTCCTTCATCGTCCGGCCGGAATAGAAGAACTTCGTGCCGTCGACAAAGGTGTATTCGACACCGTAGCTGTCGAAGTTCTGGTCATCGAGCCGACCTCGAAAATGCCGGCCGCCGGTCGCCTCGGCCTTCACCGGCCAGGCGTTCTTCATCCAGCAGACCTCGTCGACGTGGTGCACGTAGAAATCGCTGAACACGCCCCCGCTGGCCCAGAGAAAGCTGTGGAACCGCTTGGCCTGCCAGTAGAGATCTCGCATGCCCTCGGGCGGGCCGGGATAGAGGTCCATTGGCTGCACAGGCCCATGCTCACGGTAGCCGTGGAATGCGATCAGTTCGCCCGCATCGCCGTTCTGCAGCCGGTCGTAGAGCTCGCGGCGGGCCTCACTGTGGCGGCACATCAGCCCCACACCGACCTTGAGGTTCTTGGCTTCCGCCTTGGCTGCCAGTTCGATGATCCGCCTGGTGCTCGGACCGTCGATCGAAACCGGCTTCTCGAGAAACGTGTGAACCCCCTTCTCGATGGCATAGGCGAAATGGGCCGCACGGAAGCCGACCGGAGTCGCGCAGATCGCAATGTCGCCGGGTCGGAGGCAGTCGATGGCGGCCTTGTAGGCGTTGATGCCCACGAAGCACCGTTCGTCCGGAACATCGACCCGCTCCTTGAACTGCTCTCCAAGGCCCCGGCGGCGGGAGTTGATCGATTCGAGAAACAGGTCGGCCATCGCCACGAGTTTGAGGTTCGCACCCGGCACGGAGAGAGCGTCTGCGGCGGCACCGCCCCCCCGCCCTCCGCAGCCGATCAGGGCGAAACGGATCTCGTCGCTTCCAGCCGCGTGGACGGCGGGCATCGTGCCGGCGAGGGTGGCGAGCGACGTGGCCGCGGCGGCCCGGCTGGTGGTGCCGAGGAATCCGCGACGGTTGGTGGCATTGCCGATGGGAAGCGGGACGGGCATCGGATCGTCTCCAGAGGAAGAACGGGCAGTATAAACGGAGCCCTCGGTGCCCGGAGAAGAAGAAGCCATACCGCTCCGATGTGGCCCTCACAAAGCGGATTCCCCGCTGGACTTCGAGCATCTGCACCGCATCTGGCAGCCCTTGCTCCCGAGGCGGTGGTGAAGGACAAACGCGGTCGCTCCGACGGCGTTGCACCAGCTGGCGACCTGCGTGGCCTCGTGATCGGCCGCGGGGCCTGGTTGACCGCTGGTCGGGTAGCATGATCCGGTGGACCAGAGCCCGGAGCAGTCAGCATGACCCCACAACAGACTGAAAAATCGCTCAATCTCAAACTCGCCCGGATCCTGGCCGATCCGGGCTGCCGGGACTTCATCCTCGCCGATGCCAAGGATGCCGACATGGCCTTTGGCCTGGCCGCGGCCGGCCTCGCCCCCGGTGGCGATCCCGCGAAGGGCCCGTTTCGCACGCTTGCCGACTACCGCGAAAGTATCCGGGCTCTCGTGAAGCAGGGCCTCGTCGACATCATGCTGATGAGCGCGAGCACGAACGAGCAACTCGCGATCGAGGAGGATATTTTCAGCGGTACGGCCGTGACCCCGGCCGTGCGCATGAACGATACGACCGACATCTGGCTGGCTGCGGGAACAGGCAGCTACGCGAAACAGCCCGCCCTGCCCTTCTCCACGACGACGATCGCTCAGGCCCGCACCGGCCGCGTCGACGGCTCGCATGCCGACCCGGGCCGCGGTGCGAATCTCGGCCTCTTTTCTCTCACGCTCAACGACGATGCCTCACTCGACCGCGCCATGCTCGAGGCCTACAAGGCGTTTCGGATCGAAGCGGAACGGGCCGGCTTTCGGCACTTTCTCGAGGTCTTTTTTCCAAACGCGCTCGACCGGGTGCCGGGCCGGGCCGCAGCCGAGAAGCCGTCGCATGTGGCGCGGTTCCTTGCCGATCAAGTGGTGCGCTGTCTCGCCGGTGTGCCCCGCGCAGGCCGGCCGATCTTTCTGAAGATTCCGTATCTCGGGCCCGAGGTGACCGAGCAGCTGGCCGCCTACGATCGCTCGGTGGTCGTCGGCATCCTCGGTGGAGGTGCAGGCACGACGCACGATGCCTTCGGCCTCGTCGCCGAAGCGAAGCGGCACGGCGCCCGCGTCGCCCTCTTCGGCCGAAAAATCAACGCGGCGGAGGATCAGCCCGCGTTCGTGAAGTTTCTCCGTGCGGTGGCCGACGACGAGATCTCCGCGGAAGAGGGCGTGAAGGCCTATCACGGCGAGCTTGCGAAGTTGCGGATCAAGCCGCATCGGTCGCTCGAGGCAGACCTCGCCCGCAGCGCGACCGCGACCGCCTACGGCGGCTGAAGGGCGACCATTCGGGCAGTCCTGTCCGACGCGGCACCTGGGTGGGGGTTGCCCATACCCCGGGAGCCGGCGTTGCTGACAAGCGCAGGCATGGATGCCGAAGCGAAGTCAGCATCGAGTGAGCGAAGGCCAGGATGGCCGCAGCGAACGTCCGGCGATGGGGTGTGGGCAGCCCCGACCCACGCAAGACGCCGGCACTCAAAGCCTGTCCCACATCTGCAGGGCATGACAGGCTGAAGCCTGTCACACTCCGGACGGAGTCAGGTCCGGAGGGCCGGGTTCAGACGGGTCGGCGGAGCCAGTCTGCCGTTTGGATCGGTCACGAGCCGTCGCTCATTCCACCAGAGACTGGAGATAGGCGATCGACCGCGGCACCTGTTCGGCAAAGAGCGGGCTCTCGTCCTCGATGTACGCATGCGCGACCCCCGCCCTGGCCGCCGCCCTGAGCACTGCAGGAATATCGATCTGGCCGCTGCCGAGTGCGACGTCGTTTTCCGGCGGCGTTCGTCCCGTCAGATCGCCCGTCACGCCCCGCCTGAGGTCCTTCAGATGCAGGAGTTTGACCCGGCTGCCATACCGCTCGATGACTGCGGCCGGGTTGGCGCCGCCGAAATGGGCCCAAAGGATGTCGATTTCGAACGCCACATCGTCCGGATTGGTCTCGGCCGCGATCAGGTCGAAGAGCGTGCCGTCGCCGTGCGGTGCAAACTCGTAGCCGTGGTTGTGGTAGCAGAACGTCAGGCCGTGCCGCTCCCGGAGCGTGCGGCCAACCCGATTGAAGTCGGCCGCCGCCGCTCGGGCATGGTCGGCCGTGAACGGGGCCTGATGGGGGATCCAGGCCACCCTCACGAAACGGGCCCCGAGTATGGTGGCGTCGGCGGCCACGGTGTCTGGCGACTTCATGAGTTGTTCGTAGCCGACGCCATACGACGAACAGGTCATGCCCCGCTCGTCGAGCAGTCGGCGGATGACGGCGGCGGTCGTGCCGAAGAGATTCGAGAACTCGATGTCGCGAACGCCGAGCCTCCGGATGGCGTCGAGTGTGCCCGGGATGTCGGTTTTGAACGGCTCACGGTAGGTGTAGGAGACCATCCCCGGCGGCCGCCGCAGGAGCGGTTCGGCGGCCATGCAGGAGCCGAGCCCCGCGGCGACGGCGACCACGAAGGCGATCACGCCGCGATGAGCGCTCGGACGGAATCCGGCACGGTCAGGTTGACGGTAGGTCATGCGAATGAATTCAGACAGCGGTCTTGGCTCGATCATGTTGCGTCCATGGGAACAGGAAACCCCCAGCGCTTCGCCGATTTTAAGAAGGACAAGTTGCACCGACAAGCAATGCTCAGGGATCGATCGGCCGCAGGCCCAGCCTCCGGTTGGCCTCGTCGAGAATCTCCTGCGTGCGGCTCGCGCCGCAGCGGGTCGCCCCCAGTTCGCGGACCTTGAGCAGCGTGTCGAGATCGCGGACGCCGCCGGCCGCCTTGACCTGCACGTGCGCTGGAGAATGCCTCCGCATCAGGGTCAGATCCTCGATCGTGGCACCGCCAGAGCCGTAGCCAGTGGAGGTCTTCACCCAGTCGACGCCGAGATCGCCGCAGATTTCGCAGAGGCGGATCTTCTGCTCGTCGTTCAGGTAGCAGTTTTCGAAGATCACCTTGACCTTCTGTTCAGCGGCATGCGTGGCCTCGGTCACGGCGCGGATCTCCGCACGGACGTACTCCCAGTGGCCGCTGATCACCTCCGAGATGTTGACCACCATGTCGAGTTCCTGGCCACCATCCTCGAGGGCCTGAAGCGTCTCGGCCAGCTTGATCGCCGTCACGCTACCGCCGTGGGGGAAGCCGATCGTGGTGCTCGCCTTCACGGTCGATCCGGCAAGAACGTCGGCGCATCGCCTGAGGGCAAAAGGCATGATGCAGACGCTTGCCACATCGTAGGCACGGGCCAGCCGGCAGCCTGCCTCCAGATCGGCCGCCGTGAGCGTTGGATTGAGGAGCGAGTGATCGATCATCTTGGCGATGTCGGAGTAGGCGAAGGGGGAGGTCGATCGTCGGGCGTCGGACATGGTTCGGCTCCGTGAAACGGGGACCCTGGAAAAACGGCTCGGATCGGTTCGTGGTCGGGTGGAGCGGGACGCCGCCGAGGAACATTCCCGGAGAGGAATGCCACTCTCAGCCCGTCGCGCCGAGTCCGGGACGGTCGGCGAGGCAGGCGGTGTGCATCGAGCCGTCGGTCACCCGGAAGATTCCCGGCAGCCGATCCTCCCAGCCGCGGCTCGCCTCGGGCACGTACTGCCGGGCGTTGGCCTCGATCCCAGCGACGCCCGGCACCCAGGCGGCGATTCCGGCCGAGTGCACGAGAGCCGCACCTGGGCAGGTGAGGTCCTGGACGCAGACGAACATGCCGTATCGCTTCGCCGCGGCCGCCATCAGGAGCGAGTGCGACTGACCCTTGCAGGCCTTGAGTGCCACGCCCGTATAGCCCAGGTCGCGGGCCAGGAGGAGCGTTTCCAGATCGGTGAGCGACTCGTCGATCACGACGGGGCGGAGTTTGGCCGCCAGATGCATGTCGTTGCGGGGCGGTGCAGCGAGGTCGCGGGCCGTCGGCTGCTCGACATAGAGGATGCTCTCCAGGCAACGCGGCGAGGCCTCCCTCACCCGGTTCAGATATTCGAGGACGTACTCCACGTCGGGACAGCGCTCGTTGAAGTCGACACAATATCGCCAGCCGGTCTCGGGCCGGGACTGGCGGGCGATCCGGTCGACTGACAGCGTGCGGTCGACATCCCAGTCGAGCGACTCTCCCTGCAGCTTGATCTTGATGTTCCAGAGGCCGTTGAAGGTGATCCATTCCGCCAGCGTCCGCGGCAGGCCGTCGTCGGGAACGGCGGCCGCATCGGCCTCGGCGGCGGTCAACGGATCGCTGCCGCCGACGGAGTGGAACAGCGGCACGCTGTCGGCCGGCCGCGGCCTGACGACCTCCCGGAGGTCGACGCTCCTGAATTCCTCGCCGAGATACCGGGAGAGATCGTGGCCGACGAGATCGGGAGCGAGTGAGAGAAAACTGCTCCGTTCGAGGGCCTTGCCACAGGCGTCGTGGAGGGCCGCGTCGAACGGGCTCGCCGTCACGAGCACCGCGAGCTTCGGGATCGGCATCTGCAGGCCGAGGCGGTCCGATTCTGTCCGGGCCGCAGCGAGGAAGTCGGGTTCGAGCAGGTGCCAGAGCTCGAGCGGATGGGCGGCCTCGTCGCAGCCGGCGACGATGGCCTTGAGTTTCGTGGCCAGCGACTTCATGGCCCCGAGGGTCGTCTCGTAGGGCAGGTCGCGGGCCGGAAACGACCAGACGTTTCCGAGCGGCATCGAGCCAGAGCCCGTCACCATCCGGCCGGCCGGCGTCTCGACGTCGATCTCGACGTCGAGCAGCGTGACGCGATCGACCGGAGTGCCGCCAAACTTGTAGGGCGTCCGGTAGCGATGCTCGCGAAACTTGGTCCGGACATCCCGCACCCTCAGTGCCATCGGCTCTTCTCCCCTGGCCGCAAGGCCCGGCCGCCCAACGACAGCCGCGGCCAGGCTACCGGCCGCCGCCAGACAGAAGTGTCGTCGCGATCGAGCGAGTGACATGGATGACTTCCACTTTCGGGTTCGGGGAACGGTCTCAGGCTTCCCGGCACGGCGCGAGAAAATTCCGCAGAAACGTGTGCGACTGGGCGAGGGCCGCCTGCCGGCCGGCGAGAGATTTCTCGTAGGCCCGATCCTCGACCTCGACGCACACCGGGCCGCGGTAGCCGATCCGGTTGAGCGTGGCGAAGAACCTGCCCCAGGGCACGTCACCGAGGCCCGGGAGCACCGGCGCATGGTACTCGAGCGGGAAGGCGAGAATTCCGACGGCGTCGAGCCGGTCCCGATCGAGGCGGACGTCCTTGGCATGCACGTGGTGGATGCGGTCGGAAAACTCGATCAGTGGCTGCACGCAATCCATCTGCTGCCAGACGAGGTGCGACGGGTCGTAGTTGAGGCCGAAGTTCGGGCTCGGAATGTCGCTGAACATCCGCCTCCAGATGGCCGGCGAACTGGCCAGATTCTTGCCGCCCGGCCACTCGTCCCGCGTGAACAGCATCGGGCAGTTCTCGATGCCGATGACCACGCCGTGCTCCTCCGCCAGCCGAACGATCGGCCGCCAGACCTCGAGAAACCCGGGCCAGTTGTCGTCGACGGACCGTGTCCAGTCGCGACCCACGAACGTGTTGACACGGCCGACGCCGAGCACCGCGGCCGCCCGGATCAGCCTGCCGAGATGCCCGATCGCAGTCGCGGCCTCGGACGCATGGGGGGAGAGCGGATTGGGATAGTAGCCGAGACCGCTGATGCCGACGCCCGCTCGAGCGGCCAGCGACCGCACCCGCCCGGCGTCGGCCGCGGAGAAATCGGCCAGATCGAGGTGGGTCACGCCGGCATACCGCCGCTCGGCCGCCGACGGAGGCCAGCACATCAGTTCGACGCACTCATAACCGATCCCGGCCGCGGTCTCGAACACCTGCTCCAGCGTCCGGTCGGGCAGGATGGCGCTGACAAACCCCAGTTGCATGGACCCCTCTCTCATCACTTCCCTTTCACGATCGAACCCCTGGCGTCGCCGGGAGCATCGGCCGCCCCGGTGGCACCGAATCGGCGAGCGGTCGGATCAGAATACCCACAGGGGGCGACGGCCTGCGAACCTGCGACGGGCTGTCCGGGGAATCGGCCGCGAAGGGATGGCCGGCGGCTCAGCTCCGCGGGTCGTCCTGCATGTCCTGGATCAGGCTCTCGAGCAGATCGGCGCCCACGTGGATCACCCACCATTCCCCCACCGTCGTCGGTTTGAAGGTTTCGACGACGTCGTGGGCCTTGGACGACGAGGTCTCGCGGAACCGGTCCATCGCCGTGTGGACCGCGCTCCAGAGGGCAACCACCTTGGCCGCCGTGGCGGCGTCGGGCTTGCCGTGCACCCAGAGCTCGATCGGGGCCTTCATGCTGTCGGCCTCGTCCGGCAGGTCGGGCACCTTCGCGTCCTTGGGACCGGGGCTCACGAGCACCCACTCCTTCGTGCTCGAAACATGACCGCTCCATGCAGTCTGCTGCGGCAGGAGCAGGGCCAGCGTCTGCTTCCAGGGAACGTTGGCATTCAGATCGTTGACCAGCTTGTCGGTGTGCTTGCCGAAGGCCTCGAGCACGCTGGCCCTGGTCTCGCGGAGCGCGATCGCATCGGCCTTCGGCTTGGTCTTTTCGATCTGCGGCATGGCGAACCTCCGCACGATGCAGCCCCGCAGCCCGGGCGGGGTCGAGAGCCGGTCGAGCCGCGATGAATACGAGGCCTCGATCGATTCCGGGCCCTCGCTGAACGCGAGGCCGTCGAAGCTGATCTGCCGGTGAACGTCGAACACGGCGTTGCCGGTGTTGTAGGCCTTGACGGGATGCTTGGTCGCAACCGTCCGCGTGGTCACAGTCCCCTTGAAGTGGAGCGTGAAGGTGGGCCTGCTCTGATCGGCATTCAGATCGACCGCAGGCCGGCCACGGGTGACGGAGGTGCCGGTGACGTGCGAGCCGAACAGGCAGCGGTCGATGGGGGCGACATGCTCGACGGGAGGTGGCGAGTGGCGGCGGATGAATTCCCTGGAAAAACGCAGCACGATTTTGGTCTGCTGCGGCCCATCGCCCGGGCCGTCCTTGGGCGAATCGGTGAGGGCATCCTTGATCGTTTCCTTGACCGTCTCCTTGAGCGTTCCGTCGATCGCCCCCTTGATCGTATCCTTCACCACATCCTTGACCTTCTCCTGGGGCGAGTCGGCGGCGGCCTCCTGCTCGCCGGTGATCGCCTTCGCGGCTGCGTCGACTGCGGCGTCGACCGCAGCCCCCACGGCCGGTTTTGGCGCCGTGTCGGCCGACATCGATCTCGCGGTCAGGGCGAGGGCCAGCAGGATCCCGGACCAGGCGCAGGAGGACGGCCGAAGTGCAGGCATGGGAGAGTCCGGTTCTTCCAAAACAGGGCAAGGTCGAATGGTTCGACGACGAGGATCGACGACCCGGCGGCGATCCGGCATGCGGGCGAGGCCGGGATGCGAGGAGACTAGTCGCACCCGGATCGGATCGCAACTTTCAGGGCCCCCGGCGTCTGGAACGGGGGCTCGGCCGGCGGACGGGTCAAACGGCGGCCGCTACGGCAGCGGCACCTGGGCGGGCTGCATCAGGTAGCCGATCAGGTCACGGATCCGGTCGGGGGAAAGGCTGTCGAGCATCCCCTCCGGCATCGGCGACTGCTGGGTGACCGTCAGCTCGTCGATCTCCTCGGCGGCGATTACGTGGCTGTCGGTGGGCGTGACGAGCGTGAGCGTGCGGTCGTTCCGGGCCGTCACCAGGCCATTGAGCACCCGCCCGTCCTCGAGCATGACGATCGACATCCGATACTCGCGGTTCACCACGCCGCTGGGATCGACGATGTTCTCGAGCAGATAGTCGATGTTCGTGCGGTTGCCGCCCGTGAGGTCGGGGCCGATCGCCTCCCCGACTCCAAAGAGCCTGTGGCAGCGGCCACAGGACTGCTGGTAGAGCAGGCGACCCTGTGACGTGTCGGCTGCGGCGAGCACGGCGGGTGAGAGTGACTCCTTGAGCGCATCGATCCGCTGCCGCTTCTCGGCCGTGGTCTCGGAAACTCCTCCCCACTCCCGTTCGAGGCGGGCGTCGAGGTCGGAATCGCCCAGTGAACGGATCTGCCGCAGGTCGTATGCGGAGACGGCATCGCGGGGAATCGTCCCCTCTGCCACGGCCGCCAGCAGGGCCGCGGCGAAAGACCGTCGCGACGCGAGGATGCCGACGAGTTTGGGCCGCAGGGGCGCGCGAAACCGGCCGTAGGCCGCGACGAGGGCCCGGGCCGTTTCAGGATCGTTGCTCCGCGAGAGCCCCTCCGCGGCCAGACCATTGAACCGCTGATCTTTGAGCAGTCCGAGACAGATGCCGCGGAGATCGTCGTCACCCTGTCGAACCAGCGCTTCCAGGGCCGATTGGCGAATTCCCGGGTCGGCCTTCGCATCGAGGACGAGCCGACGGATCTCGTCGATCGCACGTCCATCACCGAAGACCGCCGAGAGCTCGCGGACGATCGCGGCCTGGGCCGGGTCGGCCTCCCGCAGCCTCGCGGCGAGAGCATCCCAGCCTTGCGGCTTGGCTGCCCGCCGCCAGCCGGAGAGTCCGTCGGCGATTCCCGCCAGCAGCGATCGCTGCAGGTCTGGGTCGTCCGAGGCCGTGATCTCCGCGATGACGCGTTCAATCCCGGCCGGATGACGCTCGATCAGGCCGGCCAGCCGCCTGGCGATCAGCCGCCGGGTCTTCGGCCAGCGGGAGGCGATGGCCAGCTCCGCCGCCCGACCCGGATCCACCTCGACCAGGGGAATGATTCCATACCAGACCAGCAGCGGCAGATTGTGATCGTCTGCATCCTCGGCACGGGTCATCAGGGCGGAGGCGAGTGCCGATCGGCGATCGATGGGCATCCTCTGCAGGGTCGAGGCTAGGGCGAGCCGCACCAGACCGCTTTCGTCCGTCGCGGCGAGCCGGGAGAGATCGGCGGCGACGGATCCGGATGCCGTGGCCACCCGCCGGGCCTCCTCGGACGGGAGAATTCCGGGGCCGAGCACCCCGTCGATCGGCCAGTCGTCGCCGAGCAAGCGAATCCCCCAGGCCCGGAGGTGCTCGTCGGGATGGTCGAGGAGGCTGCGCAGGAACGGCTCGTCGCAGCCTCCGCAGGCGTGGAGCGTGAGCAGGGCGCGGCAGGCGACGGCCGGATCCGGCCCGTTGGCGAGCCCCCGGAGCCTGTCCAGTGCCTGCGGCAGATCGGGGGCGGCGGCCCCGGTCGGTCTGCCGACACCGGCCCGGTCGGCGAGGATGATCCTCGCCGACCGTGGATACCATTCGTTGGGATGGGTCGTGAGCTCCGCGAGGTCCGGGCTCGAAAGCCTCGTCAGATCGTCGCCAGACCGCCCGGTTTCGCTGCCGTGTGAGATCCGGAAGATCCGTCCGCTGGTGCGGTGCACCCCTGTTGATTCGTGGCACTCTCCCGTGTCGCTCCAGTCGATCGAAAACACCGCGCCATCGGGGCCGTATGAGAGATCGATGCCCCGGAAGAACGGATCCCGCGAACGGAGCAGGTCGCGGCCGTGGCGTCCGACGTAGCCACTGCCATCGCGGTGGAGCAGCTCCTGATTGGCCCGCCGGCCGTGGAAGTTCCAGGTGAAGAGATTGCCGCGGTAGTCCTCGGGCCAGTCGTCGCCCAGATAGATCATCAGCCCCGAGTGGGCGTGTCCGCCGCCGAGGTCGTCGGCCGCGCTGTCCCTCGACTTCTGCCAGCCGGCGCCGGTATCGAAGTGCCAATGGTCGGCGTGCATGTCGAGCAATTCATAGACCTGTGGGTTGGGGTCGATCGTGTGGGGACGCTGGTAGTGGGCGCCGGGAATGATCTGCCAGAGGTGGCCGTTGACCGTGTTGATGAAGAAGCCGTCGCCCCAGGCGTTCCAATCGTGTCCCCAGGGGTTCGTCGTGCCGTGGCAGAGGACCTCGAACCGGCCCGTTCTGGGCGAATACCGCCAGATGCCACCTTCGAGCCGCACCCGCTGCGAGGCCGACGAGGCCGGCGGGCCGACGAGGCCGGGACAGGACGCCCCGCAACGTCCATAGAGCCAGCCATCGGGGCCGAACCGCAGGCCGTTGGCGAGGTTGTGGTAGTTCTCCGTGGCGACATCGAAGCCGTCGAGCACGACTTTGGCCGGGCCGTCGGGAACGTCGTCGCCGTTGCGGTCGGGCACGAAGAGCAGCCGGGGCGGGCAGAGCAGCCAGACGCCGCCGAGCCCGATCTCCAGGCTCGTCAGCTGCTGCAGGCCCTGAAGGAAGACCTTTCTCTCCTCGGCCCGGCCATCGCCGTCCCGATCTGCGAGGATCAGCACCCGATCCCGGAGCCTGGTCTCCATTTTGATCGGCCGTTCGGCGTAGGTGTGGTTCTCCGCGATCCAGAGCCGGCCGCGCGGATCCCAGGCCATGGCGATCGGGTTCTGCACGTCGGGCTCGGCAGCGAACACGCCGACACGAAACCCCGGCGGCACATCCATCCCGGCGGCAGCCTCCGAGGCGGGCAGCGGCATCGCGGCCGCATCCTTCTCGCTGTTGAACGGCTCGGGAAATTCGTCCGCCTGGCAGCAGGTCGCCGCCAGCAGCATCGTCAGGGCGGCTGCCGTCAGGAATTTCCCCATACATCGCTCCATCCGGGCAGTGTAACAAAACAGATTGTTCCGTTCCCCGGCGACCGAAATCGAAATACAATGCGGAGCATATGGCGATGCTGCGGTTTCCATACCGGGCGGGGTGCTACCGGCTCTGGGCGATCGGGCTCGTGGTGGGGGTGTCGCAATTGGACTCCATGGCTGCCGAGACGGCTGCCATTTCGCCGACCGACCTCGAATTCTTCGAGGCGAAGGTGCGGCCGCTGTTCCTGCAGCACTGTGCCGAGTGCCATTCGGCAAAAATCGGCGATCCCGAGGGGGGGCTGTCGTTCGATTCCCGCCAGGATTTTCACGCCGCCGAGGGCGTGGCCGTCGCCGGCAGGCCCGATGAGAGCCTGATCGTGAAGGTGGTCCGCTACGACGGCGACCTCCAAATGCCCCCCGACGGAAAACTGCCGCAGGCGGCGATCGAGACGATCGAGGAGTGGGTCCGCCGCGGCCTGCCCTGGCCGAATGACGGCCGGCCAGATGGTGCCGCGAAGACCGGTGTCGAGGCCTTCGACATCGCCAGGCGGAAGGCGGAGCACTGGTGCTGGCATCCACCGCGGGTCGCGGCCGCGCCCGCCGTCAGGAATGCCGCCTGGTGCAGAAGCGACATCGACCGTTTCGTGCTGGCGCGGCTCGAGTCGGCGGGGCTCGACCCGGCCGCCGAAGCCTCCCCCGAGACGCTCGTGCGTCGGGCCGCAGAAGTCCTCACTGGCCTGCCGGCCGATCCCGCCGATCTCGCGCGGGTGACCGCTGATCCCGACCCGCATGCCTTCGACCGCTATGTCGACCAGCTGCTCGCCTCCCCGCACTATGGCGAGCGATTCGCCCGCCACTGGCTCGACGTGGCCCGCTACGGCGAGTCCCGCGGCCACGAGTTCGATTTTCGGATCCCCAATGCATGGCAGTATCGCGACTGGGTCGTGAGGGCGTTCAACGACGACCTGCCCTACGACCAGTTCGTCCGCGAGCAGATCGCCGGCGATCTCGTGGAGCGTCCGCGGATCGATCCGCGGACCGGGGCGAATCAGTCGGTCGTCGGCACCGGCTTCTGGTTCCTCGGCGAGGCGGTGCACGGCCCGGTCGACATCGCGCAGGACGAGGCCGACAGGATGGACAACTGCGTCGACACCTTCGGCAAGGCGTTTCTCGGGCTGGCACTGGGCTGCGCCCGCTGCCACGACCACAAGTTCGACGCCATCTCCAACGAAGATTACTACGCCCTCGCCGGGATGCTGATGTCGAGCAGCTACCGGCAGGTGCCCTTCGAGACACTCGAGGCCAACCGCTCGGTGGCCCGCCGGCTCGATGCCGCAGACGGCGACGCCCGCCGCAGGCTCCTGCCGCTGATCGCCGCCGCAGTCGGGCCAGATGGGGCCAGCCTCGCCCAAGGCCTGCCCGAGCCTGAATCCAGCCCACCGGCTCCCGGCGAGGTCGTGATCGCCGACTACACCCGGGGCGCGAGCTCCACACCCATCATGGTTGATGGAGCCGCCTGGGGCCGGTCGCCCGTGACGGCGGGGGAGCCCGTGCTCCTCCCAGAAGTCGAGGGACTTCCCCGCGAGCTACGGGTCGAGCCGCTCGGCCATGTACGCAGCGATGCCGTCTGGTCGGCGACGCGATCGACCGGCGAGCGGGACCCCGCGCCGCTGGGCGACGTCGATCGGGCCGGTCGCGTGCTGCGGACGCCGAAGGTGATGATCAAGGACGGCGTGATCTGGCACCGCGTCCGGGGCCATCTGCAGATCTTCACCGTGGTCGACGGCCATCTTCTGCTTTCAGGCGGTCCGCTCTACGGCGGGCATCTCATGAAGGCCGATACGGGGGGCGATTGGAGGTGGATCCGTCAGGATTTGCGGAAGGACCTCGCCTGGGAGAGTGGCCGTGTCGTTCACGTCGAATATGCGGCGGTCGAAGCTGCCGTGTCGGTGGCCGAAACGGTGGCCGCCCTCGAGCAGCCGCAGCGGAGCGACCCGCCGTCGCCCGCGACCGTGAATCGGCTTCTGGCCGCGACGGGATTCGACTGGAACGCCCGCGTTGCGAGGCGGGCCGTGGACGAGGCGGTCAGGCTCGCCGCGGAACGGGATGCGATCCTTGCCGACGTGAGGCTCGAGTCGGCCACGGCACCAGCCATGCTCGACGGCAATGGAATCGATCAACATGTGCTCCTGAAGGGCTCCGCGGCCCGCCGTGGCGAGATCTCGCCACGGCGGTTTCTGGAGGCGATCGACGGGCCGGGCCAGCCTGCCTGGCCAAAGCATTCCTCGGGCCGATGGGAACTGGCGGACCGGGTGCTCGATCCGGCCAACCCGCTGACCAGCCGCGTGATCGTCAACCGGATCTGGCACCATCTCTTCGGCCGCGGCCTCGTGCCGACGACCGACAATTTCGGGAAGCTCGGCGAGGCCGCCGCCGACCCGCTGGCCCGGTCGCTGCTCGACACGCTCGCGGTTCGGTTTCGGGAGGAGGGCTGGAGCATCAAGCGGCTGGTCAGAGAGATCGTGACGACCAGCACCTGGCGGATGGGCAGCAGTCGAAACGCTCGTGCCGTGGAGCACGACCCGCTCAACCTGCTGCTCCATCACTACCCGCTGCGACGGCTCGAGGCGGAGGCGGTCCGCGACAAGATCCTCGCCGTGTCGGGACGGCTCGACCCCAGGGTGGGCGGCTCGGGCGTGGAGGTGTTCATCAGCGAGTTTCACGACGGCCGCGGCAAACCGAAGAGCGGCCCGCTCGACGGCGCCGGCCGCCGCAGCATCTACACGAAGGTCCGGCGCAACTTCCTGCCGAGCTTTCTGCTGGCCTTCGACATGCCGGTGCCGTTTCAGGCCATGGGTCGCCGCAACGTGACCAACGTTCCCGCGCAGGCGCTCTCGCTGATGAACGATCCCTTCGTGGCGGAGCAGGCCGCGGTCTGGGCGAAGAAGACACTGCGAGATGAAACGCTCTCGCCCGAGGCCCGCATCGATCTCATGTATCGGGAGGCGTTCGCCCGCGATCCGACCGCCGCGGAGCGGACTGTGGCGGTCGGGTTTCTCGCGGCACAGGCCGCGGAGAACGGTATCTCGTTCGCCGACCAGCCCCGGCACGAGCCGACCTGGGCCAGTCTGGCCCATGCGTTGATCACCACGAAGGAATTCATCTTCGTCCCATGAACGATGCCCGCCACCACTGTGGTCGCTGCCGGCCTCCGGCCCTGTCCCGGCGGGCGATGCTCCGCGCGAGCGGCTGCGGGTTCGGTGCCGTGGCGGCTGCCGCGCTTTTGGCACGCGATGCCGCCCGGGCGGGAATGAGCGGTGTTTTGCCGATGCTGCATCATCCGGCCAGGGCGACGAGCGTAATCTTCCTCTATATGGATGGCGGTGTGTCGCAGGTCGACAGCTTCGATCCGAAGCCCGCGCTCGACCAGCATGCCGGCAAGGATCCCCACGGGCTCTTCAAGGTCGACGCCACGCAGTTCAACAACGTCGGCAGGGTGCTGCCGAGCCCGTGGAGGTTTCAGCCATACGGAAAAAGCGGCATCCCGGTGAGCGATCTCTTTCCGCAGATGGGCTCGGTCGTCGACGAGCTGGCGATCATCCGTTCGATGACGAGTGAATTCCCCGAGCACACCAACGCCAACTATTTCCTCCACACCGGCTCGGGCCTGCAGGGGCGGCCGAGCATGGGGGCGTGGACGACCTACGGCCTCGGCAGCGAAAACGACGAACTCCCCGGCTACATGGTGATCAACGGCGGACTGATCCCACCGGGCGGCCTCGACAACTTCACCAACGGCTTCCTGCCGGCGACCTACCAGGGATCGATTCTCAAGCCGAATGCCTCGGGACTGGCCAACGTGAGGCCTCTGGAGAGGTCGTCGCGGCAGCAGCAGTCGAAGCTCGATCTCGCCCGCCGGCTCGACCGGGAGTTTGCCGAGCGGGTCGCCGCCGGCGGCAGTCCGCCCGACGCGCTCGAAAGTGCCATCGCCAACCAGGAACTCGCCTACAGGATGCAGACGGAGGTGCCCGATCTGCTCGACCTATCGGGCGAAACTGCGGACACGAAACGGGCCTACGGGCTCGAGGCCGAATACAAGCCGACCCAGATCTTCGGCACCGAGTGCCTGCTGGCCCGCCGGATGGTGGAGCGGGGCGTGCGGTTCGTGGAGCTCACCTGCCCTTCGATCAACGCCGACCGCTGGGACCAGCACACCAAACTCCGCGAGGGGCATGCCAACAACGCGCGGGCCGTGGACCAGCCGATCGCGGCCCTGATCCGGGATCTCAAGGACCGCGGGATGCTCGACTCCACGCTCGTGGTCTGGAGCGGTGAATTCGGGCGGACGCCGTTCGCCCAGGGCTCCGACGGCCGCGACCACAACCCGCAGGCATTCACGATCTGGATGGCCGGCGGCGGCGTGAAGGGGGGCACGATCACGGGGGCCACCGATGACTTCGGCTACCGGGTGGTCGAGAAGAAGTTCATGATCCACGACCTCCATGCCACGATGCTCCACCTCATGGGCATCGACCACACGAAGCTCACCTATCGCTTCAGCGGCCGCGACATGCGGCTGACCGACGTCTACGGGCATGTCATCCGGGACGTCCTGACATAGGCCGCCGACGGGGGCCCGGGGATCGGGATCAACTTCGCAATCAAGATGCGAAGCCGGCGTGTCGGCCGCTGCGGTGACGGTCGTAACCGCGGCGAGACTGCTGAGTTCGGCGGCGGCGAGGGGTCGATCGTAGACGGCCACCCCGCCGATCCAGCCGGTGAATCCGACGCCGCGGCTCGAATGGATCACGCGGCCGATCGTGAACGGTCCGCCGCTGGTGGCGTCGGCGGGTGTGTAGATGTCGTGCGGATACCACCAGGGATTGAGTCGCAGCGACGCCAGCTGGCAGTCGGCCTCAACCCACTCGCCCGCGGGCGAACGCCGCAGCGTCACCCGCAGTTTCGTGAACGGATACTCCCGCAGTTCCACCCGCTCGTCGTCGCTCTGACTGACGACGGCGACCGCCACCGGCTGATCCTCCGGCGGCATGTAAAACTGCGACTCTGGGAAGACCGGATCTTCCCCTTCCTGCATCCCCTCCTGCCGCCGGAGCCGGCCCTGCAGCCAGGCGTTGGCGGCCAACGAGAGCAGTTTGTCCTTCTGCGGAGCGTCGAGCCAACGATCTCCGGCCTTGCCGTCGAGCCAGCCCGTGATCTCGTTTCGCTCGTGGTCGAACGTCATCGCAAAGCAGTGCCAGCCAACATCGAGCGCGGCCCGTTCGGCGTCGGCCGGCACCGCGGCCGCGATTGCGGCGGAGTTGCACTTGTGCAGGGCATACCGGTTGAGAAACGAGCTTGCGCCGTTTTCAGAGACGTGGCCGCAGGCCGACCCCTCCTTGTTGAGTCCGGCGAAGAGGGCGTACTGACGCTGGCCCCGTTCCGCCTTCTTGATCCCCTTGGTCGAGTCCTGCTGGAGGTCGGTCCCCTCGTGCCAGATTCCGGCAAGGGCATGGTTGCCGCTCTCGCGGACCGCCCAGACGACCACGGTGGCCGACCTGCCCGCCCCCTTGATGTCGAGCGGCGTGTCGTGGAGCCGCGACCGGGGCACGAAGAGGAATGGACGGAAGTTCGGATCCTCCTCCTTGCGGATCCGAATCGCCTCGCCGAACGGCCCGCGGCCCAGGAGGGGAAAGTCTGCATAGGTCGCAGCCCGTCCCTCTCCCCAGAAATCCCTGATGTAGTTCCCGGCATCGAGCGGATAGTCGGTTGACGACCCCGCCGGCACATGGGCCACGAACCGCCGCTCCCCGCCCGGCTCTCTGGCGACAAAGTCCCAGAAGGCGACGAGCCCCGGCATCTGCGTCACGGTGGCGACCCGCTGCTCGCGGTCAGGCTCGCCGCCGCAGACCACGGCCGCGAACAGCCAGAGGGCAAGGCAGAGACAGAGGCTGTGCGGATTCCTGGTCATGATGCGTTCTCCTCGTCAGCCAGCACCTTCGCGATGGTCCGCATCGCCTCCTGCTGCCGCTCTAAAACGAAACCCCGGGCCTTGGCCGCGAGCTGCCGCGACTCGACCGGGTTCTTCGCCATTTTCAGCACCGCGTCTGGCACGCGACGAACGTCGTTCTCGTCGTCGAGATCGAAGAGCCAGTCCCCGAGCCCGATGTCCCGCCACATCAGCCCCTTGCTCGTCTGTTCGGCGAACCGGCAGACGATCGCCGGCACGCCGTTTCCGATGCAGATGATCGGCGAGTGCATCTCGTTGCCAAACAGGCCCGCACTTCTGGCGTAGGTCGAGAGCGCCTCATCCGTGAGCCAGTAGTCGGGCCGCCAGACGACCCCGCGCCGGACATCGTCGGGGAGCCTTTCGACGAGCCGCTCCCGGCCGACGGCCATCTGGGTCTGATCCTCGGGGCAGACGAGGACCTTGAGCCCCGCCTCCCGGACGACCCGGCTGATCGCCTCCCGCAGTGGCGCGTGGTCGTGCTCCCGCAGCGCCTCGTTTCTCGCATGTTTGACCGGGTCGAATGGCCGCTTCTTGTCCGGGATCGACCAGTAGGGCGTGTACCGCAGCCGGGGAATGCAGCAGAGAAACCTGTCGTTTTCGAGGCCGTTGGCCGTGAGAAAGGCGTCGGCCCGGCCGTCGTCGCGGAGATCGGTGCCGAAGGCGCCGTCCGGGCCGAATCCCATCACCGGGGACCGGCAGCCCAGATCCTGGGCGAACCTGAGAGAGGGCGTGTCGCGAAAATAGACGAACCGGGCGTCTCCGAGCAGGGCGATCGTGCGGGCCAGTGACTTCTGGGACACCGCTGCCGCGGCGGTCGATTCGGTTCGCGGCAACGTGATGCCATAGACACCGAACGGCTTGCCGGTCGTGTCACGCCAGCGGGCCAGATCCTTCTCGGCGACGAGCGACGGCCCCGAGCCGTGGAGCAGCAGGTCGCAGTCACCGAAGGCCGCGTCGATCGCGGCCCTGTCAGTCGCAATCCGGAGCCGGGGAAACCGTCGGCGGAGCATCCCCTCGACACCGCCCGCGACACTGCTCGGCCAGAGCGTGACCTCGACCTCGGGCAGTTCCCGCTCCAGCGTGGCCAGCAGCCCGGGCGTGTGGGCGATGTCGCCGATGTTGACCGTCTGCCAGCTCGACCGCAGAAGAATCCGCCGCGGGCGGGTCGAGGAGGCGGCACCGGCCAGCCCTGACGACACGACTGCGAGGCTTGCTGCCCTGAGAATGGAGCGACGCGTCGGATGGATCATCTGATTTTGGTTCCCACTCGCCTGATCGAGCAGTATATTCTGCGAAAGCATCGGGGGTGATAAGCATGCAGACAACCAACGACTACCCTCGCGCCGGGCGATCCTTCTCCCGGAGCCGGAGGAAGATTTTTTTCAGGCTGTTTTTTTCCGCCCTGTTTTTGCTTCCCCTGCTCCCGTTTGGAGCAGCACCGGCTTTCGCCGCAGACATCCAGCTCTCACCCACAGGTCCGATCAGCACGCCGCAGGCGGCCCGCGACGCCGCCCGGAAGTCACCCAGGCCAGCGCGAATCCTGGTGGCCGACGGAACGTATTCCCTCACCGAGCCGCTGTCGCTCAGCGCCGAAGACTCCGCGACCGAATGGGTGGCGGCCCCCGGGGCCGCACCCGTTTTCTCGGGTGGTAGGCCGATCACCGGCTGGAAGGAGCGGAATGGCCTCTGGGTGGCCGACATGCCCGACGTGAAGGCAGGCCGTCAGTCGTTCGAGCAGCTCTGGATCAACGGCCGTCGGGCCACGCGTGCCCGTCATCCCAACCGCGGCTACCTCCACATCACGACGGTGGCCCCCACCGACGCCTTCCCCGATCTCGGCTCCGCTCCCGAAAAAAAGGTGTTCCAACTGCCTGCCGATTCCTATTCGCTGCTCAAGTCGATTCCGGCCGCCGAACGTGCCGACCTGCTCGTGACGATCACCCACGACTGGTGCACCACCCAGGCCCGGGTCGCCGATCTCAACGACGCAGCCCGCTCTGTTCGGATCAAGGGCCAGAGCCGGTATCCGCTGGTGCCGGCCGCCGACCCGGCCCTGCGATTCTGGCTGGAAAATTATCGCTCGGCCCTCGACAGCCCGGGGGAATGGTTTCTCGACCGTGCGGCCGGAGAACTGCTCTACAGCCCGCTGCCGGGCGAGCGGCCCGAGACTGCGGTCGCGATCGTGCCGGTCGCCGAGCGGCTGCTCACGATCAAAGGGGCCAGCGACCTCGTCTTCCGCGGCCTGCGGTTCGAATTCGACAACGACCTCTATCCAGCCAACGGCCTCTTCGAGGGCCAGGCCGCGCCGGGCGTGGGAGCCGCGATCGAACTGGCCGGGAGCAAAGGAATCCGCTTCGAGGCCTGTTCAGTCGCCCACGTGGGGCGGCATGCGATCTCTTTTCATAACGACTGCGCCGACTCGGCCGTGGTCCATTGCCAGCTCCAGGATCTCGGCGGGGGCGGCGTGCTCGTGGGCGACGTAGCGCGGCCCAGGGAAGCCGAGATCTGCCACCATGTCGTCGTCGACGACTGCATCATCCAGCACGGCGGCCGGCGGCATCCGAGCGCCTGTGGCGTCACCTTCACGCACACGCGGCACTGCGCCGTCACCCACTGCGACATTGCCGATCTCTATTACACGGGCGTCAGCGCCGGCTGGAACTGGGGCTACGGCGAGAGCATCTCGCGCGAGACGCTGGTCGAGAACAACCACATCCATCACCTCGGCTGGTCGTACCTGAGCGACATGGGGGGCTTCTATGGCCTGGGAACGTCACCGGGCACCGTGATCCGCGGCAACCACATTCACCACATCAACAGCCACCGCTACGGCGGCTGGGGAATCTACTACGACGAGGGCAGCTGCGATGCGCTCGCCGAGAACAACCTCGTGCACGACACCTGGGACTCCGGCTTCCACCAGCACTTCGGCTATGCCAACCGCGTCCGCAACAACATCTTCGCCTTCGGCCGGAAAGCACAGGTGCAACGCACCCGCAACGAGCCACGGCTCTGCTTCATCTACGAACGCAACATCGTCTTCTGGGATCCTCCCGCCACGCTGCTCGACCGGGGCGACGCCTCGTGGGCGCTCGTGGACAAACCCGGAAAGGGCGACCCCGCCGATTCGATCATCTTCCGCGACAACCTCTACTGGTGCAGCGACGGCAAGACTCCCGGCCTGCTCAACCAGGGCACGATCAGCTGGGACTCGTGGAGGAAGATGGGCCGCGACAAGGGGAGCCTGTTTGCCGATCCGCTGTTCGTCGATGCGGCGGCCCGTGACTTCCGGCTCAAGGAGGGCAGCCCGGCGGTGAAGATCGGATTCAAACCCTGGGACCTCTCCCTGGCCGGCGTTCGCTCGGGCGACGCCGCCTGGCGGGCGGAGGCGGCCCGCGGCCACGACTATCCCACCTGGGAGAGAGAGGCCCGCCCCTGGCCAGCGTCCCCCTTCGCCATACCGCTGGAGACGTTCGATGGGGTAGCCGTCGGAACGATCGGCATTCCCGCGGCGTCGTTCCAGCGGCCGAAGGGGCAGCCCGATCGCGGTGAAGGGGTCGGCGTGACGGCCGAGGTTTCGTCCCCCCTGCCAATCGACGGCCGGCCTGCGGCGAAGTCTGGACGGAGCCTGAAGGTGCAAGATGCTCCCGACCTCGCCAAGACCCACGAACCGGTGCTCCACATTCGTCCCAATTGGACTTCCGGACGATTTATCGTCGGCTTCGATGCGATGTCCGAGCCCGGGGCGGAATGGTTTTTCGAGATGCGGGGAAAGGGTGATTTTGCCGTCGGACCGCTCGTCACGTGGAGGAACGGGCGGCTGACGGCCGGCACGGGCAACGCGACGCCGCTGGCCGAGATCCCGCCGGGCGAATGGTTTCGCCTGACGATCACGGCGGAAACCGCTTCAGACACCGGCGCCGGCAGCTACGTCGTCGAAGTCATGCGGCAGGACGGCACCAGCAAGACATTTCCGAAGATCGCCTGCAAGCCGTCGTGGAACGACGCCAGCTACCTGCTGTACAGCGGCATCGGCACGAAGAAGGCGGCGTTCTTCATCGACAATCTGCGGCTGATCCCAGCGCTGACCTCTGGTGGCGCCAGGTGAGTCGCGGGTCAATCGAGGCCTTCGAGCCTAGCCACGTCCGCGAGATCCTGTGGCCGTCCGGTGGCTCGCTTGTTGGCAAGCAGATGGCGTCTCGACACCATGCGAAATGGAACCTTGTCGACGACGCACTCGACCCGCTCCTGCCAGGCGGCCTCGAACTCGACGCCGTCGATGGTCGTCAGCAGGTCGATTCGATTCGGCGGAAGACCGATCTGGTAGACGACGTCGGCCTTCGTAAACGTCTCAGGCGTCAGCCGACTCCGCGGGGCTCCAAAGCGTTCCAATGCGCGCCACAGACGTGCGGCATTCTCCTGCGACGGCCGAACCCAGAGGTCGATGTCGCCAGTCGCCCGAGGAAGCCCGTGGGCAGCCACCGCGTAGGCGCCCACGACGAGGTATTCAACGCCCTCGGCGGACAAGGCGTTCAACATCTCGGCGAAGTCGCGATTCATCGTATGGCTTTCCGCTGAACGCCCAGGCCGAAACCGTGATCGGCCATACCAACTGAATCCGTTCGGCCGCGGTCATCGTCGCGTAGGGCGACGGTTCCTTATCACCGCGCGTCCCGAGCCACTCCTGTTTCCTCGCAGCGGCTCCACCTTGGAGCGCGGACTCGTCTGCTGGCGGCTCGGCTGGTTGGGGAGAAAAAAACTCCACGTTCATGACCTTAGTATACAGACGAAATCGGAGACGGGAGCGATTCTCGTGCAGTGCCACGCTGACTTTCGCCGTTCGCGGCACTCGCGATCTCAGGCCGGAGCGTCGTCGAAACGGCAGATGGTCCAGAGCAATCCGGCGATTGAGCGGCGAATCAGTTTTTTACGGCCCTGACGGAATCGCCTGCCTGGCGGCTGCCTGTCCCAGGCTCCGCAGCTCGGCGAGGGTCACGCGGACCTGCTCCCGCGTGCCGACGGCCACCCAGATCAGAAAGTGATACGGTCCCGGTGGCAACCGACCGGCCTCGTCGCCATCGGCTGCAGCCGACCGCTCCCGTACGACGCAGTTCCACTTCGAGACCCGTTCCCGCTCGAACCAGAACCGCCCATAGGCCGCCGGCCTTCCCGTGGTTTGGCTGCGGTCGGGCGACCAGGCCCCCATGGCATGGCGGCCGTCGGCCGTCGAGGCGACGACCGGCAGCGACTGCTCTCCCAGCCCATCGGGGAGCGTCTCGAGCCGGCCGTCCTGCCGGAGCCCATGAAAACTCCGAAAATCGGCCGGCATGTAGGCCGTGAGCGCCTCGAACGTGGCCTGCGTGTGATGCTCGTCCGCGGGCAGGGTGAATGTCACGGCATGGCGGATCGCGTGCGGCAGGCCGGGCAGTCCGATCCGCACCTGCTTCTGGAGGAGATGGTTCGACAGGGCGGTCATGTTGAGGGCCGGATGGCCGCCGCTCGTCTCGCCGGGGCGAAGCCAGAAGGCCATCCGGCTGACGGTGGCCAAGTCTCTTCCCGACGCGGAGATCCAGAGCAGACGGCTCGTGCTCGTGGGACCGGCGCCGTCATGCATGCTGCCCGCCTCGGTGGGATTGAAGCACTCGTTGAAGAAGCCGCCGCCGAGATCGAGGTTCGACGCGCTCTGCATCTGTCTGCCATGGTCGTGCGAATCGATGAACTCGCGGCCGTCCCAGGTGAGGGAATCGATCGCCCCGGCGACCCGCGAGGTCGTGGTGATCACGATCTCCGACCCACCCGCCGGTGCCCGGATGACGGCGTCGCCGGAAACCTTCCCTACTTCGGGTTCCCCGGCCGCGATCCCGGCGAAGGTTGCGACGAGGCAGGCGGCCCATCCGCTACGGCCGGCAGGAAAACGACCAGGATTGAGACCGGTCGGTCGGCGGCTGATATGATCTCGAAGCCACAAGTGTTGCCGCCGGGGCCGCAGACTCCCCTGACAACATCCTCTCGGCCGACATCCCCTTTGGAAGCATTGCCGCGGCAAGCATCCCGTCATGGGCCTTCGTTTCATCGATCTTCGCTCGACCTGTTTCCTGCTCGTCGGCACGCTGATTCTGGCCGCTGGCAGCCAGGCCGCTGAGACAGCCCTCCCGTTGCCGCCGCGGGACGACATCATACGGGCCGCCGCCGAGTCGGGGGAGAAAACATGGCGAGCCGCCAATCGCACGCCGCCGACCGTCGGCGTCCGGGAACTGTTCGCCGCGGCGCTTGCCCTCTGCGCGACCGATACCCACCCGGAGCGGCTCGACAGGCTCCTCGACCTCGCAATCGAGATGCAGGACCGCGATCCGCAGAGCCGAACCCGAGGCAACTTCCGCTGGTATTGGCGGAACGAGAAGCCGGAAGACCTCAACGCCGTCGACTTCTGCATGCAGCATGCGGCGGTGATCTGGATTGAGCACCAATCGAAGCTGCCAGCCACCACTCGAGCGAAACTCCAAGGCCTGCTCGAATCGGCCATCCCGGCCCTGCTCTCCCACCGCGTGCCCGAAACCTACACCAACATCGCCCTGATGAATGCCGGCGATCTGATCATGGTCGGCGAGGCACTCGACAGGCCGGAGGTCGCCGCGGAGGGCTATGCCCGGCTCGATCGGTTTCTGCTCGCCATGTCTGAGGCCGGCACCCACGAGTATTGCAGCCCCACCTACCACGGCACCGACCTCGATGACCTGATTCTGATCGAGGCCTATGCCGGCAGGGAGACCGCACGGGCGCAGGCCCGGGCCCTGCTCGAATTCTTCTGGACCGACATCGCCCTCAACTGGTTCCCGGCGGCCCAGAAGCTCGGCGGGGCACACAGCCGCGACTACGACTACCTGCGCGGGCTGGGAATTCTCGACCAACACCTGATGGCCAACGGCTGGCTGCCGACCGACAAGCGGCACCGGATCACGAACATTCTCACGGCCTACGCCAGATGGCGGCCGCCGGCCGAACTCAAAACGATGTCTGAAACCCGCCTGCCGCGGCTGGTGGATCAGGTCTGGGGCTTCGAACCGGCAGAATCGCGGACCCACTACCTCTGCCACGACGTGACGCTGAGCGCAGCGGGCGCGGGCTTCGGCGGCTGGATGGATCTGCCGCTCTGCGCGGACCTGCCCGGGCCGCGGGAGGGAGTTCGCTGCTACTTCATCCCGGACGGCCGGCACGATCCCTACGGCAAGACGAAGATTGCGGCCGGTGCCCACGAGAAGACCCACCACCTCCAGCCGTTCTGGGCCGCGGCCCAGCTGCGAACGGATGCCCTCGGTGTGGCGGTCTACCGCGACGGGGATCTGCCGGCAGGGGTGCAGACCCTGGAATCGCATTTTGTGATGCCGATGGCAGTCGACGGCTTCTGGATCGGCGATCGGCGGCTCGATCCACCCAAGGATGCGGCCTGGGATTACCCGCTGAAGTCGGGCGAACCGCTCGTGCTCCGCAAGGGCACCGCGGCGGTCGGCGTCCGCCTGCCCTGGGCCCGCGGTCTGGACGGCCGCGAGCCGACGGCCAATTTCGTCTTCGACGGCAACTCGTTCGGCGCGGTGCGGCTGACCGTCGCCCATCAGGCGGCCGCGGAGCCTGCCGCGGCGGGGGCCGGCGCCGCCTTCTGGGTCCGGATCGGCAGCGGCCTGGCGGATGATGCGGCCTTCGAAAACTGGCGGCGGGAGTTTGCCGAGGCCAAGGCGACTGCCGACGTGGACGGAGAGCGGGTGCGGGTGACGGTGGCGGGAGCCGACGGCCCGGTCGTCGTCGGGGCAGATGGAAAGAAGTCGGTCGCGTTTGCCCTGCAGCCGCCGCCATCGCGAACGCTTTTGGCCGTGGACGGCGACGACATCGGCAGGAGGCTGATCGAAAACCTGGAACCGATCCGCAATTGGCGGCAGAAGACGACAGTGCAGAAGCCTGTCGCGGTGCCGGCCTCGAAGCAGCGGCGGGTCTTCTGGGAGGCGGAGGCGGGACGGGTGATTCCGCCAATGGGCCGCGGCGACGACCCGAAGGCGTCGGGCGACGCCTTCGTCTGGATGCCGGCCAAGCCGGGGGAGTCGATCGGAAGTTCGATCGGCAGCACGACCTGGAACCTCGAACTCGCCGCCGCGGGCCGCTACTTCGTCTGGGCCCGGGTGCAGGCGCCGACCCCGGAGAACGATTCATTCATCGTGCGGGTGTTTGGCGATGATGGCGAGATCGTCGGCAGAACGAACTGGCTGACCGGCGTTCACAAGGAATGGCAATGGATTCCGCTGGTCCTCGGCGGCGGCCGCGGGCCGACGCCGCTGGAATTGCCGGCCGGGGCGGTGAGCCTTCAGATCCGGGTCCGCGAAGGGGGCACGAAACTCGACAGGCTGTTCCTCTCGGCCGATCCGAAAGACCGTCCCCGCTGATTCACCGCATCGCAACCCTGCGAGGCAGAAGATGTCCATCATCAGAGTTGCCTGGCACTGACTGGCACTGACTGGCACTGAAGCCCACTGAAGTACCTGCGAAAGAATCACCCATCGCCCCCCCAACTCCACAAGCCGCGCATTCAGGAGGGGTTGCCAGTGCCCCGAGAGCCGGCGTAGGCGGCAAGCGCAGCCAGGATGGCGAAGCGCAGACGCCTCCGAGAGAGCGAAGGCCAGGATGGCCGCAGCGAACGTCCGGCGACGGGGCACGGGCAACCCCGACCCACGCGAGACGCCGTTACTCCCTCTACGACAGGCTGAAGCCTGTCCCACAACGGGGAGCGCATGACAGGCTGAAGCCTGTCCCACTTCTGCAGGGGCGTTGTGCCAATCGGAATTGCCACTCGACGATTTCGGGGCCTGGATTTGATGCCAGATTGCAGTGGCGAAGAATGTTCAAAGGTTTAGAATTTGGAATCTGGTTTCCGGTTCATGATTCCCGAGGAGTCGCCAGCCGTGGAGCGATCGACCGTTGCTTTCCGCTACCTCGCCCTGCTGGCGATGGTTTTGGCTGCCAGGTCCGCCCACGCGGTGCCGTTTGATTCGCGGGTCAAACCGCTCCTCGAGAAGTACTGCCTCGACTGCCACACTGGCAAGGATGCAGAGGGGGGGATTTCGCTCGACGAGTGCACCGAGGAGGCGGCCCGCAGCACCGATCGCGGGATCTGGCTGAAGGTGATCCGGCAGGTGCAGGGGCAGGCCATGCCCCCGCGAGAGGCAGAGCAGCCGACCGAGGCCGAGCGGGCGGAACTCTCCGAATGGATCAGCGGCTTCGCGCTCAAGCCCGACTGCTCCCAGGGCGAGCGGCCGGGCCGGGTCACGCTCCGGCGGCTCAACCGGACCGAATACAACAACACCGTCCAGGATCTCTTCGGCATCACGCTCAGGCCGGCGGACGAATTTCCCTCCGACGACGTCGGCTACGGATTCGACAACATCGGCGACGTGCTCTCCGTCTCGCCCGTTCTGCTCGAACGGTATCTGCAGGCAGCCGAGGAGGTGGCGCAGGCCGTGATCTACGCCGCCGATGCGGAAACCGCCCCGATCCAGAAACTCGATGGAAAGACGCTTGGCCATACGGGCAACTTCGGACACGACGTGGAGTTTCCCACGGCGGGCAACTACATCATCCGGGTGAAAGCCGCCGGCGAACTCGCCGGCAACGACCCGCCGGTCATGGCGATCGCCTTCGACGGGAAGATGAGGAAGAAGTTCGACGTCAGCAACCCAAAGCCGATGTTCCGAGATTTCGAAATCCGGACCACCGCCACGGCCGGCAAGCACCGCATCGACGTCGGATTCATGAACGATTTCAGCGGCACCGACCCGCGGACGAAAAAGAAGGTCGACCGCAACCTCGCCGTCGAGCGAATCCTCCTGGTGGGGCCGATCGGAGTGATGCCCGATCCGCTGCCCGAGCCACACCAGCGGTTTTTCAAGAAACCGATCGACCCCAAGGCGGAGCGGGAGGAGCAGTACGAGCAGGCGAAGGACATTCTCCGTCCACTGGCCTCGCGAGCCTTCCGCCGTCGGGCGACCGATGCTGAGATCGAGGCGCTCGGCCAGGTATTCGAGGCGGCCCGTTACGAGGGCCAGTCGATCGAGCGGGCGATGCAGGCCTCCGTCACGGCGCTGCTCGTGGCACCGTCTTTTCTGTTTCGCGTCGAGCAGGAGGCCTCGCCTGGAAAGATCCGCAGGCTCGACGACTTCGAGGTGGCGTCGCGGCTCTCCTATTTCCTCTGGAGCACGATGCCCGACGATCAGCTCTTCCGTGCCGCCGCCCGAGGAGAACTCCGCACCGACGAGCAGGTGGTGGCCCAGGCGATGCGGATGCTCGCGGACGACAGGTCGCGGGCGCTTGTGGAAAACTTCGCCGGCCAGTGGCTCCAGCTCCGCAGCCTGGAGGAAATCACGCCTGACCGCGGCCAGTTCAAGGAATTCGACGACGATCTCCGGGCGGCCATGCGCCGCGAGACGGAGGAGTTTTTCTGGGCGATCGTCCGACAGGACCGCAGCGTGCTTGAATTCCTCGACGCCGACTACACATACGTCAACGGGCGACTGGCGAAGCATTACGGCATTCCCGAGATTTCGGGCGATGAGTTTGTCCGCGTTTCGGTCGATCGTGAGAAGCGGGGCGGCCTTCTGGGCCAGGCGAGCGTGCTCACCGTGACGAGCAATCCAACGCGGACGAGCCCGGTGAAGCGGGGCAAGTGGATCCTGGAAAACCTGTTCGCGGCCCCGCCGCCGCCGCCGCCTCCGGATGTGCCGGAGTTGGCTGAGGGGCGCGGCGAGAAGCTCACCGGCGGGCTCCGGCAGCGGATGGAACAGCACCGGGAAAACCCCTCCTGCGCGGCCTGCCATCAGCTGATGGATCCGCTGGGGTTCGGCCTCGAAAACTACGACGCCGTGGGGGCCTGGCGAACCAAGGACGGGGAGTTTGCCGTCGATGCAGGGGGCGAACTGCCCGGCGGCCGCAACTTCCGTGGGCCCAAGGAATTGCGTCAGGTGCTCCTCGACCGCCGGGACGAATTTCGCCGCTGCCTGGCCGAAAAGCTGCTCACCTACGCGCTCGGCCGGGGCCTGGAATGGTATGATGCCTGTGCAGTGGAACGGATCGCAGAGCAGGCTGCAGCCGAGGGCGACAGGTTCTCCGTTTTCGTGGCGGAGATCGTGAAAAGTCCGGCTTTTCGCAAGCGGGAATCGACTTCGGCCCGATGAACCAGACGGTGGTTCCTGCGTACGGTATCCGGATCGGTTTCCGGGGACGGGTGTTGCGGCGAGAATCTGCGGACTGAAGGGGTCGACCATGGGGATGAATCTGTCACGGCGGACGGTGCTCCGAGGTCTGGGCACGACGATGGCCCTCCCGGTGCTGGAGGCAATGCTGCCCGCGACCGCCTTTGCGGCGCCGAAGAAGCCTTCGGGAAAGCTGCCCCTGCGAATGGCATTCGTCTATTCGCCCAACGGCATGCACATGCCCGACTGGACGCCGAACTCGGAGGGGGCCGACTTCAAGGTTCCCTGGATCCTCGAACCACTGGCCGATCTGCGGGAGCAGTGGAGCGTGCTCAGCGGCCTGGCCCACCGCAAGGCCAACGCCAACGGCGATGGCGGCGGCGATCATGCCCGGGCGATGACCACCTTTCTGACCGGAGTTCAGGCCCGTAAGACTTCCGGCGCCGACATCCAGGCCGGCGCGTCGGCCGACCAGATCGCCGCCAAGGCGATCGGCAGGCGGACGCGACTGCCCTCCCTCGAGATCGGTGCCGACGCCGGCGCCCAGTCGGGCTCCTGCGATTCAGGCTACAGCTGTGCCTACTCCTCGACGATCTCCTGGAGGAGCGAGACCCAGCCCGTGCCGAAGGAGACCGATCCCCGGCTGATCTTCGAGCGGCTCTTCGAGAACGGCCGGCCCGACGAGTCGGAGGCGGCGCGGGCCCGGCGGGCCTTCGTCAGCCGCAGCGTCCTCGACTTCGTGCTGGAAGACGCCAACAGGCTCAACCGTGCGCTGGGCGTGGCCGATCAACGGAAGCTCGAAGAATACCTCTCCTCAGTCCGGGAACTGGAACTGCGGATCGAGCGGACGAGCAAGAAGACCAGCAATCTCGGGATCTCGAAGCCCGAGGAGATGCCCGAGGTCTACGAGGATCATCTCCGACTCCTGGCCGATCTGATGGTCGTGGCATTCCAGACCGACCAGACCCGGCTGGCGACCTTCGTCTTCGCCAACGAGGGGAGCAACAAGAACTACTCGTTCATCGGAGTGCCCGAGGGGCATCACGAGCTCTCGCACCACGGCAACGACCCCGTCAAGCATGAAAAGCTGCGGAAGATCAACCGCTTCCACGTCGAGCAGCTGGCCTATCTGCTCAAGCGGCTGCAGGACGTGAAGGAGGCCAACGGTCCGCTGCTCGACCGCTGCATGATCGTCTACGGCAGCGGCATGGGTGACAGCAACCGCCACGACCACGAAAGCCTGCCGCTGCTGCTGGCCGGAGGTGGCGCCGGATCGCTCAACCCGGGCAGGCATGTTCGGTTCGAGAAGGGCACTCCCGCGACCAATCTCCATCTCTCGCTGCTGCACCGGATGGGTGTCAAAGTCGACGGGCTCGGAGACAGCACGGGGCTTCTCGAGAACATCTGAGCCGGCGCAACGATCGCTCAGGTGATGGCCGGCGGCTCGGTCTCGAGATCGTCCTCGGTCGCTGCGGCCGTGGCCAGCGATCTGGGCGGCCAGAAGGCAACCAGCAGGAGCACGGCCGCGGCCAGCGACATCGCTGCGGGAACGAGAAAAAGCTGCCGGTAGTCGGTCACGCCATCCACCATGAGCCTTTCCTGGAGCGGGATGAACAGCCACTTGGCCGCCAGGTCTCCCAGACCGAGGACGAGCAGATTGAACAGGCTCTGGGCGCTCGATCGCACGTCCTTCGGAAACGCGGCGTCGATGAAGATGTAGAGCGTGGCGAAGAAGAAGGCGTAGCAGATGCCGTGGAGCACCTGCACCGCGATGATCATCGCCTGGTTCTGCGGCATGAATGCAAACACGGCAAACCGGGCCGCGTGCCCAAGGATGCCGAGGATCATCGTCGTCTTCCAGCCGAGCCGGGCAAGCACGCCGCCCAGCACCGCCATCGTGAGGATCTCCGCCACCTGCCCGATGCTCATCACCGGCATGATCCACTTTTGCGCGATGTTGGCGGCATTCTTGTCGCCGAGGAAATTCCCTGCGAGCAGGAAGTAGCCATTGTGGATCACCGAATCGATGAACGTCGCCACGAAGAGCACCAGCAGGAACGGCTTGGAGAGGTATTTCGCAGCCTTAAGCCACGCCAGTCCACCATCACCGGCGGCCGCCCGCTTCGGCGGGGTGTGCGGAAGTGTGAGGCTGTAGGCGGCAAGGAGCAGGGACGCGATGCCCGCGACGAGGAAAATGTTGGCCTTCGCGGTCGTGGCCGCGACGCCAGTCTTTCCTTCCAAAAGAAAGAACAACGGCCAGGCCGCAAGAATCCAGCCGATCGTCCCACCCATCCGCACAAGGCCAAACTCCTTCTCGGCGTTCTTCATGTGCGCGAACGCGATCGAATTGGAGACCGAGATCGTGGGAACATAGAGCAGCGAGTGGACGAGCATGAGGCCGAAGAAGGTGGGAAAATCCTTGGCCCAATACATCCCGAGGATCGCCAGACCGCCGATGAAATGGCTGGCGGCCATGAACTTCTCTGCCGCGAACGTGCGATCGGCGAACTGGCTGGAGAAGAAGATGCCCACGATCGAGGCGATCGCGAAGGCACTGCCGACCCAGGCGATCTGCGGCGGCGAGAAGCCGAGGCCCCCATCGGGGACTGCGGCCCCCATGTAGCCCCAGATCAAGGGCAGCCAGGCACCCCAGATCACGAACTCCAGGACCATCATCAGCCAGAGGCGAAACGTGGGTGCCGGCGATCCGTCCGACGAGGCGTGGTTCATGGCTGAACTCCGTTGAAAAAGGGGTTTTCAGTGATTCGCGTTCGAAAGTTCGCGGAGCCGGATGTTGCGGAAGTGGACCTCGTCTCCGTGGCCGAGGAAGCCGATGTATCCCTTCGTGCGGGCAAGTCCCGGATGGGCCTTGCCGTCGGGCGTGGGCCCGCCGTCGCGAAACGGAGCGGTGTCGGCATCGAGGATCTTCCTGCCGTTCAC
>Ga0209598_10000181_pt1 | contig 50409 bp, 45 predicted proteins | sample M_140807_EF_Meta_FD_187317 | JGI IMG/M metagenome (GOLD analysis project Ga0209598, IMG submission 187317) | Freshwater microbial communities from Lake Montjoie, Canada to study carbon cycling - M_140807_EF_MetaG (SPAdes) (version 2) | ecosystem: Environmental > Aquatic > Freshwater > Lake... | reverse complement strand
CGGCCCCGGAAGCCCTCGCCACCGCCGGGCTGGCGACGGTCCTGTTCATCCTCGCCGCCTTCATCGAGGGGTTCGTCTCCCCGTCGACGCTCCCCTACGCCACGAAGGCGGGGGTGGCCGTGGCGACGGCCGCAACGCTGGTCTTCTATTTCCTCCTGCCGCTGGTCCTGTTCGGCACGGGGAAGGGGGCGCACCGGCATGACGCCTGATGATCTGCGGATCGCCGTCCGTCCGCGCTCGATCCTCGAGTGCCTCGATCTGGCCTGCATGTTTTGTGTTCGCCGCTGCCTCGGCATCACGGTGGCGATCCTTGTCGGCGCCCTGCCGATGGCGTTGATCAATGTCGTGCTGATCGGGCCGGATGGGGCCGATCGGCTGCTCCCGAGTTGGTTTTTCTGGCTCGCCCTCGAGACGCCGTGGGCGATGGCGCCGCTGACGCTGTTTCTCGGCCTGGCGATGTTCACCGATCGTCTCGGGGCGGCCGATTGGCGGGGGATCGCCGGCGGCATGGCCGGGGCGGTGGGCCCGCTCCTGATCTACCAGGCACTTCTGCGGGGGCTCTCGATCCTTTTTGTCCTCCCCTTCCCATTCTTCCTGGTCGCCTTGGCCTTCGTCGATCCGGTCATCCTTCTCGAACGGGGGCCGATCCGGGGGATCTGGCGACGCAGTATCGCGATCCTCGCCCGCAGCCGGGGGCGGATCCTGGCCGCCCTCGCCCTCGAGATGGTGATCGTGCCGCTGGGATGGGTGCTAGCCGTCTTCGCCCTCGATCAGTTGGCAAGCCTGTGGGCCGGCCGGCCGGTGATGGCCGTTCTCGACCCCGAAAACGCCGACCAGGGCCTCGGGCGGGCGCTGTTCACCTGGCGTGGGCAGCTGGCCTGGTGGGGCGTGATGACGCTTGTCACGGTGTTTCGGTTTGTCACCTACATCGACACGCGGATCCGCGACGAGGGCTGGGACATTGAATTGAAGCTCCGCAATCCTGCCACCTACGCGGGGCTCGAGCGCTGGCGCGGCGCGGCGGCGGTGATCGTGATCGTGGCATTGCTGATGGCGCCGGCGGCGGCGGTCGGCGCGGAAGAGGAGGGGGAAGCCACCGCGCGGGCCGCGCAGAAGGCGGTCGTGAAGCAGCGTTTCCCTTGGTACGACGCCGGGAGCGACGGCTTCCGTCCGATCGTTGGCACGTCGATGGAAGCGGGGACGCGGCGGTCGGAATCCGAGTTCGGGGCGCTCGGAACGGTCGCGAAAGGGGGGATGATCGTCCTCCTCCTCGCGGCGGTCGCGGCGGTCGCCTGGGTCGTCCGCCGCCATGGATTCGACCCGGTGGTGAACGAGGAGATCGAAAGCCCCGCCGCGGCGGCGGTGTTCGGTGATGAGCACCTCGAGACCCTCCCCGAGCAGGCCCGGGCCGACATCGACAATCTTCTCCCTCTCATCGATGCCCGGTTGGCGGCGGGGGATCATGCCGCAGCGGCGATCCTCTACCATGCCTGGCAATTGGTGGAGCTCCACCGCGGCGGGGTGATCGAACTGGCTCAGGGGAAGACCAACCGCCGCTATGCCGCCGACGTCGCCGCGCGGGCCCCGCTGCTGGCCGACCTCTTCCGCCACACGGCCCGCCTCTCCGAACGCGCCCGCTTCGGCCGGCTCCCGGTCTCGGCGGAGGCCTTCGACGAGGTGTGGAGCCAGCGCGACCGGATCGACTCTGCCGCCACGGAGGCCGCCGCATGACGCCGCCGCCCTGCCAGACCGTCGCTTCCCGGGGGCACGCCCTGATCGTGTCGGCGCTCCTCGCCGCAGCCCTCCTCACGGCTGCCGGGTGCACGCGCGAGCCCCCCTCCTCCCACGGCGATATCCTCGGCGACAGCCTCAACGGCGTGTCGGCGTTCGTCGGGCTGCTCCGCGACCGGGGGCATTCAGTGAGCGCGGCTTCCAGCGTGTCGGAATCGGCCCTGGCAAGGCGCGATGCGGCGATCGTGTTCGTCGCCGGCCCGGGCCCGATCGACGATGTCGCCTCGGGGCATCTCGAACGCTTCCTCGCCCGGCCCGGTTCCCAATGGATCCTCCTCGTGGGGCGCGACGGCGATTGGGCCGTCGACTACTGGCGGTTCGTCGCCGGCCGCGAGGATCTGACCGCCATCCAGCGTCAGCGCGCTCGCGACAACCTCGAGCAGGCCAAGGACTCCCTCGAGGAGTGGTACCGCGATCTCCCCGCCTCGACCTTCATCGCGCGATTCTCGGCAGCCGATCTTACCGTCCGCGCGGAGGGGAGCGATGGCGGGGAGATCAACGTGACGATCCGCTCTGGCGGCGACGGAGAGGGGATCACGCTTCCCGGTCACTGGACCTGGCGCCGGGGCGTTGATCCCGGCGCCGCCGATGGGGTGGAGTGGGAGGTCGATGGCGCAGCGCTCCTCGTCCGCTCGATCGACGACACCAGTGGCGACACGATCCTCGTCCTCGGCTCCGACATGCCGCTGCTCAATGCGGGGCTGGTCGATGGCGGCAATCGGCAGATCGCCGCGGCCCTCGTCAACCTGGTACCGGTCGGGGCGGAGGTCGCTCTGTTTGGCTCCAGCCAGTGGCGCCCGGGGAGCCAAGACGACGAGGCGAAGGAGGGGGCGTGGCGGCTGGTCACCGTGCCGCCGCACCCTTGGATCGCCGCGCAACTCCTCCTCGGCCTCCTTCTCTTTTGCTGGTCACGGGCGCCGATCTTCGGCCGGGCCCGCGTCCGCCCCGCCGCTGCGGTGCGCGACTTCGGCCATCATGTCGACGCCCTCGGTCGCCTCCTCGCCAAGGGGGGCGACACCGCCACGTCGGCCGCGCTGCTGGCGGAATGGGATCGGATCGGCCGGCCGGGGGCGGGCCACGGTGGCGGGGATCGGCCGGAGAAGGGGAAGCTCGACATCCAACCTGAAGCGAGGACGCGATGACGGAAGATTCTGCCGGTGGGGAGAACGGGATGCAGTCGGCGGCGGAGCGCGGGGAGGATGCCCGCTTTGCCGAGGTCAGCCGGACGATCGACAGCCTCCTCGCGGAGGCGGCGAAGCTCTATGTCGGGCAGGAGGCGCTCGTCCGCCAGGCGCTGGTGGCCCTCTTCGCCGGCGGGCATGTCCTCATCGAAAGCGTGCCCGGCCTGGGGAAGACGCTCCTGGTGCGGATTCTCGGCGAGACGCTCGGCTGCTCGTTCGGCCGGATCCAGTTCACCGCCGACCTGATGCCCTCCGACATCACCGGGCAGCCGGTGTTCGACGCCCGGACGCAGGATTTCCGCTTCCGACCGGGGCCGGTGTTCACGCACATCCTCCTCGCCGACGAGATCAACCGGGCGCCGGCGAAGACCCACGCAGCGCTCCTCGAAATCATGCAGGAGGGGCGCGTCACCGTCGACGGCACGACCCACCGGATCGAGCCGCCGTTCCTCGTTCTCGCCACGCAGAACCCGATCGAGTCGGAGGGCACCTACCATCTCCCCGAGGCCCAGCTCGACCGCTTCCTCTTCAAGATTGTCGTCAACTACCCGCAGGCCGCCGAGGAGGACGCGATTCTGCGTCTTCACTGCCGCCCCGATCCGCTCGAGACGCTCCTGGCGACGACGATCCAGCCGCTCCTCGACCCGGCCCGGGTGATCGCGGTCCAGGATCTCTGCCGGCTGGTCCGGGTCGACGACGCCATCATCCGCTACACCAGCGCCATCGTGCGGAAAACGCGGCAGTGGCCGGCGTTCTCCCTCGGGGCCAGCCCGCGCGCCGGGATCGCGCTGGTGACGGGGGCTCGCGTCGTGGCGGCGTTCGCGGGGCGGTCGTATGTTGTCCCCGACGACGTCACGGAACTGGTGCTGGCGGCGCTGCGGCACCGGGTGATCCTCTCCCCGGAGGCGGAGGTCGCGGGGGACTCGGTTGACGGGGCGCTCGAGGCCCTGATGCGGACGATCGAGGTGCCGCGGCTGTGATCGCCCCCACGACGAAGCTCTGCCAGCTCGCCATCCTCCCGCTCGCCGCGTCGCTGCTGCTGTTTGCGGTGCCGGAGGTGTGGCCCGTCGTGGTCGTCCTTGATCTCCTCCTCGCCGTGGTGGCGATCGGCGATGCGACGACACTCCCGCGCCGATCCGGGTTCGAGGCGCGGAGGGAGTTCGAGCCGATCGCCACGCGCGGGGAGCGCCACCGGATCGGGCTGGTGATCGAGAACCGTTCGCGTCGCGCTCACGAGATCGACGTTCGGGACGATGTCGGCGGGGTGATCGAGTCGCTCGAGCCGCCGTCGCGCCTGCGGATGACGGGGCGCTCCCTCGGGCGCACCAGTCACGTCGTCCTCCCACACGAGCGGGGGAGCTTTGTCTTCCAGTGGATCGATCTCCGCGGGGGGAGCCGGCTCGGGCTGTGGTCGGTGACGCACCGCCTTCCGGTCGCCGATCGGATCGAGGTCTACCCGGCGCTACGGCAGATCAGCCGCTACGCCCTCTATGCCCGCCAGAACCGGATGTCGCTCCTCGGCGTGCGCCGAACTCGGCGGGTGGGGACGGAGAACGAGTTCGAGCGGCTCCGCGACTACACCGCCGGCGACGCCTTCAAGGCGATCGACTGGCGGGCGACCTCCCGGCGGATGAAGCTCACCGTCCGCGACTTCCAGATGAACCAGAGCCAGCGGGTGGTGTTTGCCCTCGACTGTGGGCGGATGATGGTCAACCAGAACGGCGGCCTGACGATGTTCGACGCGGCGCTCGATGCGGCGCTGACGCTCGCCTACGTGGCGATTGAGCACCGCGACGAGGTGGGGATCCTCTGTTTTTCCGATCGGATCCTGCGCTGGATGCCGCCGCGTGGAGGCCAGGGGCAACTGCGGCGGATGATCGCCGCCACGCATGATGTCCAGCCGGAGCTCGTCGAGAGCCGGTTCGACGAGGCGCTGATCCACCTCGGCCACCAGTGCCGGAAGCGGACCCTGCTCGTCCTCCTCACCAACGTCATCGACGATCGCAACGCCGAACGGATCCGGCGCCATGTCCTGCCGACGGTCGGCCGGCATCTGCCGCTGGTCGTCTGTCTCCGCGATCGGGCCCTCACCGATCGGCTCGCGGCTGGGCAAACGGGGCCCACGGGCAAGCTCGGAGGGGAACGCGGCACGGTCGGCTTCCATGTCGCCGCCGCCGCGGCCGACATTCTCGCCTGGCGGCAGCGCATTCTCTCCGACCTCGAGCGCGCCGGCGTGCTGACCCTCGACTGCCTCCCGGAACAGCTGACCGCGTCGCTGGTCAACGAATATCTGGCGATCAAGGCCCGCCATCGGCTGTAGCCTTGCCGGGCCCTCCCCCGCACCGCTTGACAGGCGGGGCTGGGGGAGATGATTCTCCTCCTTCAGGGGGATGGGTGGTCGCGTCCCGAATCCAGGCAACCGACTCCGGGAAGAAAACAATGGCAGCGCAGTGGCACGTGGGACGCGGCGGGCAGACATCGGGCCCATACTCGAGCGATCAACTCCAGGCGATGGTCGAGCGCGGGGAACTTTCCGCCGGCGACCTGGTGTGGAAAGAGGGGATGGCCGACTGGGTCGACTGCGCGACGGTCCAGGGGCTGTTGCCGGCAGTGCGGGCCTCCGCGGCCGATGGCGGGCCGGCAGCGTGGAATCCCTACCAGTCACCGACGGCCGATGGCACGACGGCGGCCGACGGCACGGCCCCTGATCGGCTCGTCTACGCCGATTATCTCCCCCGCGTCGGGGCCTATATCCTCGACGTGATTTTCCTCACGCTCCTTGGCCTGATCCCGGGGGTCGCGCTCGGGTTCATCCTCGTCGCGGCTCTCGGACCGGAGACCGGTGCAGCAGTCGCCCAACCGGTCGGGAATCTGCTCGGGGTTCTGATTGGCGTCTGCTACTACGTCGGCCTGGAAACTTCGGAGAAGCAGGGCACCTGGGGAAAGCAGATCGTGGGCATTATGGTCACCGACCAGAATGGTCGCCGGCTCACCGTCGGCCGGGCTGTCGGCCGGTATTTCGCCCACATCCTCACCGCCTGCACCTTCGGCATCGGCCTCCTGATGCCGCTGTTCACGGAGAAGCGGCAGACCCTCCACGACATGATCGCCGGCTGCATCGTGGTCAACCGGTGAGACTCGTGCCCGACCTCCCTGCGCCACTCCCGCCGCTTCCCTGCCACCGCTCCCCGCGCCGAGCTGCCGCGGTCGTGGCGGCGCTCGGGCTGGGCGCGTTTGTCGTGGCGGCGTGGCTTTCCCCCTACGAAGCCGACGGTCGGCCGCGGGCGTCGGGCACGCACCGGCAACTCGGGCTTCCCCCCTGCCAATTCCAGACGATGTTTCACCTTCCCTGCCCGGCCTGTGGGATGACGACGAGCCTGGCGCTGGTGATGGATGGCGATCTCCGCGCAGCCTGGCGGGTGAATTGGGCGGGGGTGATCCTCGCCGCGATGACGGCGGTGGCCGTCGTCTGGCTGCTGGCGATCGCACTGGCCGGGATCGATCCGGGGCGCTGGTCGGTGGAGCGGACGGTCGAGTGGCTGGCGATGGGGGGCGTTTCGGTGGCCGTCGTGCGCTACGTCGGCCTCGGCATCGGCTGGTTCGTCAATGGCTGGTTCGTCAACGGCTCGCCGTGAGTGTTCGAGCAGGCGGTTCGATGTTCGATCCCGCTTTCAAAGATCCCGCTTTCAAGTCAGTTTCCAAGCCAGTTTTCAAGCCAGTTTTTCAATCCTGGAGGCTCGTACGATGGAATCTGGATCCCCCCCACCGCTGCCACCACGGCCGACGAACGGCCGCATCGTCTCGCTCGATGATGCTCCGGCCGGCGTGGCCGCGGTCACGAAGCGGAGTGGCCTGGCACTGGCGAGCCTCGTGCTCGGCGTGCTCACCTGTCTGTTCTTCTGCCTGACCGGGATCCCCGGGCTGATCTGCGGCGTGATGGGGCTGCGCCAGATCGAGGCGAGCGAGCGCCCCGGCGCGCCGGTGCGATACACCGGCCGGTCGAGGGCGCTTGCAGGGATCATCCTCAGTGGGGGGGTGATGCCCTTCATTTGGATGCTCGTCGGTAGCTCTTGGGTGGGGTTCCAGACCGGGTGGGAAGCGGCCACCTGCGCGAACCATTTCGATGATATCGGCTTGGCCTTTCACAACGCGGCGAGCACGAACAATCAACTTATGCCGCTGGCGATCGTCGATGCCGACGGCCGGCCACTGTTGAGCTGGCGGGTGGCCCTGCTGCCCTTCATCGGCCAGGAACAGCTCCACCGGGAGTTTCACCTCGACGAGCCCTGGGACAGCCCGCACAACATCTTGCTCCTGCCACGGATGCCGGAGATCTACGCTTGCCCCAGTTCCCCGATTCCGCCGTCGGAAGGAATCACACTGTACGTGGCGGCCGCGGGGCCGGGAATGTTTTTCGATGCCCCCGAGCCGATTCCCGGCACGGCGATGATTGGCGTGCCCCTGTCGGCGATCCACGATGGCACGTCGAACACGATCCTCGTCCTCGAGTCGGGGCGAAACAACGGCGTCCCGTGGACGAGCCCCCAGGAGATGACGGTCGACATCGACGAGGCGATCGACGTGCTCCGGGAGGCGATGACGGTCGACATCGACAAGGCGATCGACGTGCTCCGGGAGGCGAAGACGAACCATTTCTTCGTCGTGAGGACGATACTGTTTGGCGACGGCTCGGTGCGGGAGATATCGCAAAAGATCGATGCGACGACGCTCCGGGCCTTGTTCACTCGCGATGCCGGCGATGTCGTGACGCCGTTTTGAAACGGTGTCGGCCGCATCGGTCGGCCGTGGCCCCCTCACTCCTCTTCGGTCAGCAGCCAGGTCGCAAACGACGCCAGCCAGTGCTCGCCGGCGTAGTCGCCGCTGGTGACATGCGGCAGCCCGGCCGCCGCGTGCCGCTTGGCCGCGGCGAGGAGCGCCTGCTGTGTGGCGTCTTCGGTGGGGAACATGGCGGCGATGCTCCGCAGGCAGCGGGCCCGGCTGATGTTGAGCCCGTCGAGGTGGACCAGCTGCGGATCGGTGCGGTCGGTGACGATCGCCGGCTCGAGGATGCTGCGGGGAAGGCCCGCGGCGATCTCGGGGAGGAAGCGGTCGAACCACGTGCGAAACTCCCCGGCCGGCAACACCCGCCGCATCAGATCGGCTTCCATCAGGCTCGGGGAGAAGAAGTCGGCGCCGTCCGGCTCCCAGGCCGCCGGGATCCGCTCATCGGCTCCGAAGTAGGTGCGGCTCCGCTCGATGACGAGGGCCTCGAGTGGTTCGTGCTTCATGGCGCGGGCGTAGTCGAGCGCGAAGGCGAGCCCGAACGCGGTGCTCGAATGGACGCCGCTGCGGTTGGGGTAGGTCTGCTTCGGGAAGTGGTCGAGATAGGAAGCGACGATCACATCGACCAGCGGCCGGAGGTTCGCCGACCATTCCCTCCCGTCGGGGTCGTCCCAGGCGTGGAGCTCCTCGGCGAGCTTGAGGAGCCAGGCCCAGCCGTAGGGACGCTCGAATGACTTGGCCCCGGGCCGGGCGAAGAACGCCGCCTCGGCGGCCAGATTCGCGGCCTTCAGATTCGCCCCGAGGGCCGCGCGGATCTCCCCCTCGTTCGGCAGGCCGGGGAAACGGCGGAGGATGCGGACGAGCATCCAATGGCCGTGGACCGCCGAGTGCCAGTCGTAGCAGCCGTGGAACGCCGGATGAACCTGCCGCGGCGGCTGCACATCGGCATCGCCATTGAGGACATCGGCCGGCTTGTGGGGATATTCCCTGGCGATCCCGTCGAGCGCCAGCCGCGCAAACGCCGTCGCCTGGGCCGCGGTGAGCGGGTCGGCGGCGGCCCCGCCCGGTAGCAGCAGGCCAGCGGCGAGGGCGATCGGCAGCAGGAACCTCACGAAGGAAACGCCAAGATCCATCGCCAGCAGCGGCAGGCAACTCCGCGCCGGCTCCAAGGCCCCAAACCCCCTCGCGGTGGCAGAACTCGCGATCGCGTCGAACGCGCCGGCGGTCATCGTCTCGATCATCGGTTGGGCCCTTTCTGTGGCCGATCGTGAAGCTGATTGTGACAGGAGCTTTTTTCAAGTGGGCACGACCGGTCGGAAATGGCGGAAATCCCTCATTCCGGCGCCGGTTTTCCACTGGCCCGGGAGGCCCGGGGTCGTCACAATCCCGCCCCCAACTTCTGCCGCACCCCCGCCGGCACGTCGCCTGCCCCTCCCCGAGACGCGCACCGACCATGGCCCCGAGCCCGACTTCCGATCTCGGCATCGCCGCGATTTCGATCGACCAGCCCTCGTGGCACCTGGAGAACGGCTGGTTCGGCGCCACGATCCCGCGGAAGTTCACGCAGCACACCGGGATCGAGGCCCGTGCCATCTCCCTCGAAGACGAACTGACGATGGGGCTCCGGGCCGTCCGCCGGCTGCAGCAGGAGTCGGGCTGCAACCTCGCCGACTGCCGGGGGATCGTCTTCGTCTCCCCTTCCTTCATCCCCCCGTCGATTGCCAGACGGCACCTCGCTCCCCATGAGGCGGTGCGGGAGCGGCCGCGGCGGGCCGCCCGGCAGTTGGCCCGTGAGCTCGGGGTGCGACGCTGCCGGACCCTCGGGCTGAATTGGTTCTGCTGCGGCTACAGCCGGGCGTTCGCGCTGATCACCAAGCGCTGGGCCCCGCGGCTCCTCCTCGAACGCGACGACTTCCTCCTCGTCGTCGTTGCCACCCGCATCAGTCGGATCACCGACTACGGCTGCACGACGACCGGCGGCCTGTTCGGCGACATGGCGTCGGCCACGATCCTCGCCCCGATGGCGAGCCGGCGCTATCCGGTCCACTTCGGGATCGTCCGTGCCGACGCCGGCAAGCAGCAGGTCGATCGCCCCGCGTTCGATTTTCATCTCCGTTCGCACGTCGCCGTCCCCGCCGTCGACGGCACGCGGACGCACGACCAGACGCGGCTCGTCTACTCGCTCGACGGGATGACGATCGCCGATCTCGCGCCACGGGCGATGTCGGCGGCCGTCGTCGAGACGCTCGGCGCGGCCGGTCTCCGTGGTACCGACGTCGATTTCGTGGTGCCCCACCAAGCCGGCGCGGGGATCGTCCGCTTCACCGGCATGAAGCTCGAGGAGGCGGGGATCGGGGGGGAGCTGGTCAACGGCCTGACACGCCGAACCGGGAACGTCAGCGCCTGTTCGATCCCCCACGCCCTCCGGGAATCGTGGTCGCGGCTGCGGGGGCTCGTCGCCTGCCCCACCGCGGCGGTCGGCAGCCCGGGCCGGCCGGAGGTGCTCCACGGCTGCATCCTCCTCCGCGGCACGGCCCTGCACGACGCGCAGGTGAGGGCCGCCGCCTGACGGTCCGGAATCCCGGGCTCATTTCCCCCGCCGCGCCGCCTGGGCTGCCCGGCGACGCGATTCGAGGGCGTCGCCGATCTCCGCTGCCAAGCTCGGCGAGTGGTCGAGCAGGTCGCCGATCGCCACCGGATCGAAGACGAGGATCCGCAGGTCCTCCGCGGCGACGATGCCCACGTCGTCGAGCCCGCCGCCGGCGGTCAATTGGTCGCCGAAGCACTCTCCAGGTCCGATCGAGCCGATCGTCACCGGCCGGTCGTGGTCGCCGGTGGTCTGGAGGGTCGCCTTGCCGGAGAGGATCAGCGCGAAGCCTTGGAACCGTCCCTTCGTCGCATGGATCGTCTCGCCGCGGGCGTAGTCACGCACCGCCGGCCGCCGGCCCGACGGGTGGGCCAGCGCCGGTGCGAACCGGGCGTGGGATTTGAGGGCCTCCGCCGGCGACGGCTCGGGGCGTCCTGGGGATTCCCCCGGGCCATATTCCATCTGAATTGGATAGGGAATCGTCAGCCCCTCGCGCCGCGCGACATACCACACGCGGCAGACGATTCCGTCGCGGATCGCCCACAGTTCCTCCTGGGTGGCGACGGAGAAGATCAGCCGGTAGGTGACCGAGTAGTCGCCGTACCCGATCGCCCGCACCACGGGGGCCGGTGTTGCCAGCACGCCCGGGGTCGATTCGAGCATCTCCTGGAGCACCTCCTTGACGCGGTTCGGCGGATCGTCGTAGCCGAAGCCGATCTCGACGACTTCGGTGCGCACCAGCGTCGGGCGGGAGAGATTGCTGAACTCGCTCTTGTAGAGGGAGACGTTGGGGACGATGTGGAGCTCCCGCGTCGCCGTCTCGATGTGGACGCTCCGCCAGTTGATCTCGATGACGCGCCCCGTGACGTCCCCCGCCCGCACCCAGTCGCCATCCTTCAGCGGCCGCTCGAAAAGGAGCATCAGCCCCGAGACGAGATTGCCGAGCGGTTCTTGGAGCGCCAGGCCGATGACCACCGATCCCACGCCGAGGGCCGTCAGGGCACCGCCGACCTCCTGCCCCCAGACTTTCGAGTAAATGACGAGCCCGCCGGCCGCAACGAGGGCAATGCGGATCAGATCACGGAGAAGCGTGGGGACACGGTCCTGCCAGGAATCTGCGGCAGCGCGACCGAAGAAGGCATCGTTGAACGCGCCGACGATCGCGTACAGGGCCGCGATCCAGAACACCGTCTCGGCGACGCGGACGACGCCGCCTTGGGCCGGAAGACCGAGCACGAGGCTCACCAGCAGGAGCACCGCCAAGCTGGGGACGACGAGGCCGCGGAGATTGTGGAGCGTCCGCGCGAAACGCACACCGCGCCGCTCGCACACGGCAATCGCCTCGGTGAGCGCCAGTTCGACCAGTGGAAAGCCGAGCGCGAGGATGACCGCCGGCCAAAAATTCGGCACGCGGGTCGAGAGCGGATGGGTGAGGAGCCATTCGATCATCGGCTGCCCCTCATGCCCGCAGAGACCACGTCTCGATGGCTGGTCGGCCATCGAGGGTGGTCGTGGACGGCCCGTCGAACTCGAACAGCCCCGCGGTGCGCTCGCGCACCCGGTCGGTGACGCGGATTGCCGCGGTGCCCTGATCGGCAAGGCCCTTGGCCACGGCAACGGTTTCCCCCCACAGGTCGTAGAGAAATCGGCGCCGGCCGACGACGCCCCCGACGACCGGGCCGGCGTTGATGCCGATCGAAACGCCGACGTCGAGCTGGTGGTCGCGGTTGAAGATGGCGACGATCCGCTCGATCTCCCGCGCGAAGGCGATCATCCGCCGGACATGGTCGGGACGGGTGACGGAGAGACCGCAGACGGCCAGGTAGGTGGTACCGGTGGTCTTCACCTTCTCGATCCCTCCGGCATCGGCGGCCTCGTCGATCGCCGCCACGAGGTCGCCGAGGATGGCGAGGGCCCGGGCTTCGCCTGCGGTCGTGCCGTAGTGCTCCATCCCGACGACATCCGCCACGAGCACCGACACGTCGGCGAACTCCCGGTTGGCCTGCTCGTCCCCGTCGCGCCGTGACTCGATGGCCGAAGCAGGAAGGATGTTGAGGAGGAGATCCTCGTTCTCGCGCACCTGCGTCTGGAGTCGCTCGGTCTGCCTGCGGATGCTCGCCGCCATCCCGTTGAACACCCGGCCGAGTTGGCCGAATTCGTCCTCGGAAGTGACCGGGACGCTGACGTCGGTGTCGCCGGCCCCGAGCCGCTCGGCGGCGATAGTCAGAGCCCGGAGTGGACGGGTGAGGAGGTTCGAGAAGGCGAGCGCGAGGAGCGTCGATGCCAACGACAGGCCACTGGCAAGCCCGAACACCGTCCGGCCGAAGCGGGCGGTCGGCTCGTAGGCTTCCGCCTCGTCGACCGATGTCACGAGCGCCCACCGCAGCCGGTTGAGCTCCACCGGGCCGTAGGCGGCCACGACCTCCTTGCCGCGGTAGCCCCGAGTTGTCAGCACCCCGCTGCGGCCCCGCAGCGCCTCCTCGACGCTGGGGTTGTCGACTGGAAGGAGGCACATGGCCGTCCCCCGCGCCCGCATCCTCTCGATGGCCTCCCGCGGGACCCCCTCGGTGGTGAGGTCGGCGAGGAAGACCTCGGCGTCCTGATACATGAAACGGGACCGGCTGCGGAGCATCCGATCGGGTCCGACGAGATAGCACTCGCCGGTGAGCCCGAAGCCTTCTTCCGACCAGGCGTAGTTGGCCGACAGCACCTTGTTGAAGGTCTCGATCGGGAATTGGAGGACGAGAATCCCGAGAAGCTCCGATCCCTCGTAGATCGGACTGGCGATGAAGGCCATCGGCAGGCCCAGGCTGGGGGCGAACTTCTCGAAGTCGGAGATCTCGAAATCGTCGCGCTCCTTGTGCCCCTGGAGGCTGCGGACGAGCGTGGCCAATTGCGTGTTGGCATACGGTCCGCTCTCGAGGTTCGTGGCAAACTCGGCGGTCTTCGCGTAGCTGTAGACGATATCGAGGGAGTCGGGATCGACGATGAGAAGATCGGCGAAGCCGAAGATCGCAACGGTGCGGGCGAACTCCTTGTGGAACTGGGCGTGGATCCTCCCGTACTCCGACGTGTCGCCGGGGGGGGCTTCGAGGACCTCTTTTCCGCCGTACGGGGCCGGGTTGGCAGCGAGGTAGTGGTATTGGAGGTAGCGGGCCGCCGGTGAGGCGGGGAGATACTGTTCGAGGACGGGCTGGCCGCCGCGCCCCTCGTTGAGCTTCGGAAGATAGTCGGAGGAGTAGAACGCGGCGAGCGCGTCCTGCTGCGCGGTCTCGAGCGGCGTTTGCTCGAGCTGATGAAATGCCGCCGTGAATTCCCGTGCCGCCCCGGCCACCGTCTGACTGTCTGACATCGCGATCACCTGATCGCGGAGGGCGTCGAGCATCATCGAGACATTGAGCGTCTTGGCCGATCGGATCGCCGTCAGCCGTTCGCGGAGCGCCGCATCGAGAGACGAACGGCCCGATTCGTAGCCGATCCAGGCGACCGTGCCGATCGACGCCAGACTCACCCCGAGGAGGAGGAGAATGACCTTCGATTGGATGCTCATTCGGCCGAGGGCAGCCATGATCTTCTCGCGCAGGCGCGGGTCCGGGGCACGTGGAGGCATGCAACCCTAGGCCGGCCCGTCGGCCATTCAACCGACCTTGACGGTCAGAAGAAGGGGAGGGACCGCCGCCAGACCGCACAATCGACAGGATCGCTACCACCGGGCCGTTTCGTCTTCTGGCCGCGGGGGCTGCGGGGTACGATCGGGTCAACTTCAAGGAACCAGGACCATGATCACGCCTTCCGGCGACCACAGCCAGATCCCTCGTATGAAGGGTCCCAGGCCCCCCCGCCGGCAGGCGAGAGGCCTGCTCGCCTTGGCGCTGCTGGCGTTCACGCTGCCGGCCGATGCCGGCGCCCAGGGGCCACCGCCGGCCGCTCCGGCGACACCTCCTGCCCCCGGTGACGTCGACACCGAGCGGAGCCGGGTCTACATCTTCGTCGGCAAGACCGGGTTCGGCCACGATCACGCCATCGTCGGCCGCCTGGCGTCGGGGCGGGTGGTGCTCGACGCGCCCCAGAATGCCGGGCAGCTCGTCTTCGACATGCCCTCCTTCGTCGCCGACACCCCCGACGCCCGCAAGGCGCTCGGCCTGTCGGGGGAGACCGATGCCTCGACCCGGCAACAGACAACCGACAACATGCTCGGCCCTGACGTCCTCGACGTCGCCCGCCACCCCACGGCGACCTTCGACATCGAATCGGCCCTCCGGTCGAGGCGACGGGTCGAGGGGGCGAAGCCGACGGTCGATCTCGTCGGCACCTTCACGCTCCATGGCGTGGCGAGGAAGGTGGTGATTCCGGTCGAGATCGAATCGGGAGGCCCGATCCTCCGGTTTCTCGGTTCCTTCCGGATCAAGCAGACCGACTTCCGCATGAAGCCCTACAAAAAGCTCGGCGGGGTCGTCGGTGTGGCCGACGAGCTGGTCATCCATGGCGACATCCGCGTCGCGGCCACCCCCGTGGCGGGGCCGGCGGCGAACCTGACGAACCCGACGGCGCAGCCGCCGGCGGGGCGTCTCCCGGCCGAGGAGGCGATCCCCGCCACGATCGGCGGTCCCCGATGATCCACGCGCCCGCCGCATCGGCTTTCCACATATCCCCTCGATCCGGGGTCTTCTCAAACAGCATACGGTGAAACTGCTTGACGACGCCGTTCGAGAGTCGAATGTCCTCATGGCCGCCGTGGATCGTATCGAGAACGTCACGGTAGCCGGCAATCTCTGCCTCGGATCGATCGCGCGGCTCACTTTTTGCAGCAACGATTTCCTTCACCCGGCCGCGCTTTGCGACCACACCTTCGATTCGATTGCTACTCTCTACGCTCTGGATGACGGCACTCTGCCGTAAGGCCTCGAGTACCTGAGGCGTCTGCTGGCGAAAGAGTTGCTCCTTCCCCCGAAACTCGTGGAGCGTCGTCAGGGTCCTGACGAGGCCGTGGCTAAGAGGGATCCGTGTTTCGAATTGCTGGTCGAAGGAAAGCATCGTGGCGTACCCTGGCGATGGTCCCGCTGCACATTACTCGAAAGGCACTCGTTGTTCTTCATCGCCGCCGCCAGCCATGGGCCGACAAAAGGCGGGCCCGTCGAGGAAAGCCGCTTTCGCGATCAGTATGCGGCGACGCTGGCCCTCTACCGCAGCGAATTCGGCGTCGAGCCGCCCGAAGCGTATTGGCCACCTGAACACATACGGTTTTCCGGCGCTGCGGACCAGCGCTGGGTCGATCAGCGAACGCAATGGGTGATTGCCAAGCCTCGTTGGCGCGGATCGCTCACTGCGGTCTGTAAAGGATTACTCGTCGTCGTCGGGGTATCGTCGCTCGTCGTTTTGTGTTCGTATGAGCTGATCTGCACTGCTCTCAAGGAACGTTTCGGTGATGGTAATGATGTCGAAGCGCTGAAAACAATAATTTTCTTGGCGTCTTCCGGTGGCTTTTTCGTCGGCTGGTCCGCATTCGGGATCCTCATCAAGTCGAAGAACGGGAATAACAGCGTTGATGGCGGCGGCTGTGGCAGCGGCGTCGGCGGCTGCGGCTGCGGATGAGGCGGATGAGGCGGATGTGCCGGCTGCGGCGGATGAGGACTGGCGTAAATAGAAGTGGGTCAAGATTCCATCGTGCCGAGCACGTGCTACGGATTTCTGCGATCAGCTGTTTTCGCGCCAGGGACCGCTTGGGTGTCGATCTGCGGCCTTGAGCCCGGGCAGAATGTTGAAGACCAGAACCGGCTGCAATGATTTAACCTGGCAGCCCGACAACACCCAGCAGAAGAAATAGAGTGTCTTTTGCCTGTTCGGCGGCCGAGCACGAGTCAACTGAGGCATCCGCTTCACGAGCGCTGCCTTTTCGGACGTCATCCCGCCGCAACCACCGCTGCGCGGCGGTGCCCGACCCGCCAGCGGTGCAGCGTCGCCTCGCTGATCCCCAAGGCTTGAAGCACCGCCCCCAAGTCCTTCCCGGCGTTCGGCATCGCGTCCGCGTCGCGCAGCTTGGCGACGATCTGCTGCCGACGCGAAGGCCGTCAAGCGAGCCCGGCGGCGGAGCGCCAACATCCCCTCCAGTGCCCAAGTTGTGGCGGCGACATCCGCCTGCTGGTTCGTGCCTTTGAGCACGTCGGAAACGGGGAATCGCGACTTCGCGTTAGGGGCGGAGGGGAATCATGCCGAGTGTCCTCTGGGTTCGGATTCTAGCCGCTTTATCGGGTCAGCGCGAGAGTCGGAAATCGTGTAAAATTGTTGCACAGCCAGCCCACACCGGTGTTCCGAATGCCGCTCCAGCACCCCCCTGAATGGTGGATATTTGAGCTCGAACTGAGCGAGCATCTGGAAGATCGGATGGATGACCGGTTCTTCAACGAAGTCGATCTGCGCATCATGATTGACGATGCAGACGGCATCCGAGTTGGCTCGCGCATCGGACGCTGGGTCGTCGAAACGACCCATAATGACGATGCATGGGAAGTGGTTGTCGAACCAGATGAACGAGATGAGGTGATCGTCGTGATCACTGCATACAAGGTGACACCATGGTGAAACGAGTATCACTGACGGTGACCTATCGCCGCGGAAGGCCGATTGCCGCATATTTTCGACTGCCCCGGGAACGTGGGGATCGTGTGGCGACGAGCCAGCGAGTCGACGATGTGCTCATCGTTGACCGCGCCGAGGATGGCAGGCCAATCGGAGTCGAAATCACGGATCCAGCGCAATTCGAGCCCGATCGTTTCTCCGAACTTCTTCGATCGCTTGGGCAGCCCAACGTCGATCGGGAAGAACTGGGGCCTCTCGCAACTACCTAATCGCAGTGGCGGGCGCTCGCACAGATCTGCGCTGGTTTCGCTCATGAAAAACTTGCGCTGGTCCTCGCCGCCAGTGCCGGCAGCGTTCTCAATGCCGCCCCAGCCGGTGACAACTGAGTTAGATCCCATTCTTTGGACAACTTGGGGCCTTGGATAAGGTGGAGTTGGGGTGGTGGCCCCGAGACCGCGTCGTGCTCATTGCCTGCTGGACGGCCTCCATTTTCATCGGCAGCGTGCTCAAGGACCGCCGGCTCACCCGCTCCCTCGGCGAGGACGACCGGGCCTCCCAGGCCCGCGTTCCCGGGTACCCTGGGATCCCGTTTGGTCGCCTCGCCCGCCTGCCCTGATCGACCGGCGTGCCCCTCCCCAGAGTCTCCCTGTGGTCTTCCCGCCGATCCCACGTGTCCGCGAGCCCGAACTGATGGACGACCCGGCGCTCGCCGAGGCTGACCACCTCCGGGCCCTCGTCGCCCTCGGCACGATCAATACCCTCTCCCTGACCGCCGCGCGGCTCGCCGGGGGGATCGTGGCGCTGGCGGGGAAGAAGCACGATTCCTCGGCCGGGCTCGAGGTGGTCGATGTCGCCAGCGGCGGCGGCGACGTGACGATCGATCTGGCCCGGCGGCTGGAGGAATCAGCGCGGTGGGGGACGGTCTCCGTCACCGGCCTGGACATCAGTCCGCGGGCGCTCGAGCGTGCCCGGGCCCTCGCCGGCCGTCGCGGAAGCCAGGCGACGTTCACCCGCCGCGATGTCACGGTCGACGGCTGCCCCCCCTGCGACGTGGCCGTCAGCTCGCTCTTTCTCCACCACCTCGACGATGACGCCGCCCGGCAACTGCTCCTCGTCATGGCGGCGGCGGCCCGGTGCGGGATCGTCGTTTCCGATCTGATCCGCAGCCGCTCAGGGCTCCTCCTCGCCCACGTCGCTACGATGGTGCTGACCCGGTCGCGAGTGGCGCGGGTCGACGGGCCACTCTCCGTCCGTGCGGCCCGGACGGTGACGGAGTACCGCGCCTTGTTGGCATCGGCCGGCCTCGGAGGCGCGACGGTGCGTCGGGTCTGGCCCGAGCGGGTCGTGATCGTGTGGCGCGCCGGGAGGAAGGAACCATGAAGACCGACCTCATCACCGTGCCGGGAACGATCGGGCTCGCCGCTGCGGCTGGCCCGTGGGAATGTGTCGTTGTCGGGGCCGGGCCGGCCGGTGCCGCTGCCGCCCTGCGACTGGCGCGGAACGGGGTGCGGGTGCTCCTCGTCGACCGTGCCAACCTGCCCCGGGGCAAGGTGTGCGGGTGTTGCCTGTCGCCGACGGCACTGAAGGAGTTGGCCCTCCTCGGCCTGGAAGCGATTACCGCGGGGGCGGGCCAGCCCTTGAAGACGCTCGCGCTCTCCTCCGGCGGATGGACGGCCCGGCTCCCGTTTCGTGGCGGCGTCGTGATCTCGCGGGAGCGACTCGACCGGGCGATCGTGGAGGCGGGATGCGCCGCCGGCGTCGAATGGCTGCCGGGGGTCGATGTCGTCGCCGCCACGGTGGGGGTCGTCGGGGCCGGGGCACGGGGAGGCGCTGCATGAGCTTCACGATTCGCGCCATCGCGTCCGCCACGCCGCCGCACCGGATCACGCAGGGGGATGCCGCGAGCTTGGCCGTGTCGTTCGGGAACGTGCCCCCCGGCCGCCAGCGGTCGCTCGAAGCGATGTACCAGCAGACCCGGATCCGGACGCGCGGATCGGTCATCCTCGAGACGCCGGACGCGGCTGGCGCGGTGCAGCGATTCTTTCCGGCAGCGAACGGGAGCGACGATGCGGGGCCGACGACCGCGGCACGGATGGAGCGATATGCCAAAGAAGCCGGGGGGCTTGCCGTGGCCGCCGCACGCGGGGCCCTGGCCCTCTCCGGCATCGATGCGGGGCGGGTGACGCACCTAGTCACCTGCTCCTGCACCGGCTTTGCCAATCCGGGCGTTGATCTCCAGATCGTGGCCGACGTCGGGCTCTCCCCCACCGTCGCCCGGACGCACATCGGCTTCATGGGATGCCACGGCGCTTTCAACAGCCTGCGGGTGGCCGGTGCCTTCGCGGCCGATCCGCGGAGCGTGGTTGTGGTCGTGGCCGTCGAGCTTTGCAGTCTCCACTTCCAGTATGGCCAGCGCGGTGATTTCGTCGTTTCCAATGCGATCTTCGCCGACGGCGCGGCGGCGCTGGTGGCCACCGGCGGGGAGACCGACGGTGGGTGGCAGGTGCGGCGGCAATGGTCGTCGATCCTCCCCGATTCGCGCGACGACATGGGCTGGGCAATCGGCGACCATGGTTTCCAGATGACGCTCTCACCGCGCGTGGCCGGCGTCCTCGAGGGGGGGATCCGCGGGCTCGTCGAGGGGGCCCTCGCCGCCGAAGGGCTCGGCATCGCCGACGTTGGGGCCTGGGCGGTCCACCCCGGCGGACCGCGGATCCTCGACGCGATCGGCGTGGCGCTCGACCTTCCCCCCGAGGCCCTCCTGGCATCGCAGGCGGTGCTCGCCGACCATGGCAACATGTCGAGCGCCACGATCCTCTTCATCCTCCGCGACCTGCTGGCCCACACCACCGCCACCCGCTGCTTCGCGATGGCGTTCGGGCCGGGGCTGACGGCGGAGTTTGCCCTCCTCGAGCGGGCTTTGCCCGCCGCCATCTCTCCCGGGAACGACCCATGAGCCACGACCGACTCGACACCCACCTCCACCATCAGCCCGACCGCCATGCTCCGCACGACGAGGAGCATTTCGAGGATTCCGCATCGGTCCGCGACATCGTGATCGGGATGTCGGACGGCCTGACGGTGCCGTTTGCCCTCGCGGCAGGGCTGTCGGGGGCGGTGGATTCCAGCAGCATCATCATGACCGCGGGGCTCGCCGAGGTGGCGGCCGGGGCGATCGCCATGGGGCTGGGGGGCTATCTGGCGGCGCGCACCGACCAGGAGCACTACGCCGCCGAGCGGGGCCGCGAGGAGCGGGAGGTCGAGGAGGTCCCGGAGCGGGAGGCCCGGGAAGTGGAGGACGTCCTTTGCACCTACGGCCTCACGCCTGAAGACGCCCACAAGGTCACCAACTCGATCCGCACCGACAAGAAGCGGTGGGTCGACTTCATGATGCGTTTCGAACTCGGTCTCGAGGAGCCCGATCCGCGGCGCGCCGCCCGCAGTGCCCTGACGATCGCAGGCGCCTACGTCGCCGGGGGGCTCGTGCCCCTCTCCCCGTATGCGCTCGTGTCGTCGGTGCCGGTGGCGCTGACCTGGTCGGTGGCGGTGACGCTCCTGGCGCTGCTCGTCTTCGGCTATGTCAAGGGGCGGTTCACCACCAACCACCCCTGGCGGAGCGCCTGGCAGACGGTCCTCGTCGGCGGGCTGGCGGCCTCCGCCGCGTTTCTCATCGCCAAGTCGATCGGCTGAGGCGGTCCCGACCCCGGGGCCTTCAATCCCGCTGTGTGATCACGCAGCGATCGGCCGATTCGGCCGCGGCGTAGAGCGAGACGGTGTCGGCGAAGGCCTGCGGAGCGGGCGTGCGGATCGAGAGCGGCCGCGGTGCCAGGAGCCCGAGGAGCGTCGGCACGTCGGCCACGCGGAGGATGTTGAGGAACGCGGGGGCGTCAGACGCCATGTGGGTCGGCGGAGGGGCGTCGAGATCGACCGTGGCGACCAGCGGCGAAAACAGTGCCGCATAGGCGGCCACGAGCCCCGCGCCCCCTGACCCGGCCAATTCGATCGGCCGCGGGGGCGTGCCCGCGGGATCGGCCGCGTGGATCGCCGCCACGGCGGCGAGCGTGTCACGCACCTGCCCGCCGGCGACGCTGTCGCCGAGGAGCGCCATCGACCGCTCGACATGGTTGGGGGGATTTCGCCGCGTCCACCGGCCGGCTCCCACACCACGCGGATCGAGCTGCCACAGCGCTGTGCCGTCGGCGCCGGCGTTGGGCGGCCCGGCGTTATCACCGCGGACAACGAGTCGATGACGCTGGGCCGCGGCGCGGACCGCGGCCGGGGGGGGGAAAAGCTCGACGAACAAACCCGGCTCGGTCTCGATTCGCCACGGACCGACGGCGGGGCGCTCGACGACCGGCGTCGCCGGCATGTCGCCAAGGTCGCCAAGGTCGCGGAATGTCACCCGCTTCAACTCGTCGAGCAGCCGGCCCCGCCAGGGATCGAAATCCCCCGTACGCGGAGGCTCGGGGCGGCCCAGCTTGACGAAGTGCGCGTCGATCGTGGTGTTGAGCTGATCGGCCGGGATCGCGGCATCGTCGCGAAACACACGGAGACGCTCCGGCGGGATCGGGTGGCCGGGCGTGGCCCCGCGGTCGTCGACAAGGTCGATCTCGCTGTCGGTCACCGGGCGGGGATCATCCCGGAGCCAGGAGCCCATGAAGCGGTAGGCGCCGGCGCGGATGTCGGAGCGGTAGGCGTGGCCACCGAGACTGACCTGGGCGTCGAAGCGGTCGCCGGCCCCGTCGAGGGCGTAGATCCGTTCGAGGGTGGCGGCCACCCGTTCATTGGCGCTCATCGGGAAGATCGGGTCGGCGTCGCTGTTGATGAACAGGAGCGGCCGGGGGGCGACGAGCGCGGCGATCCGTGTCCAGGGCCATTGGAAGGTGTTGACGAGGAACATGCAGTCGCAGTGGCCGTCGATGCAACGGTCGGGGACGTAGGCCGTCAGATCGGCCATCCCGCTCACCGGCACCGCCGCCCTCACCCGCTCGTCGGCCGCCGCGATCCAGAACGTCGTCGCGCCGCCGCCGCTGATCCCCGTGACGCCGATCCGCTCGCGGTCGACGTCGGCCCGTGCGGTGAGGAGATCGATGGCGCGGATCCCGTTCCAGCACTCGACGCCGGCCGGCGTGTAGCCGCGCGACTGCCACCACCATCGCCCCTCGCGGTAGGTGCCATGGTGGGTGGCGGCGATCTCACCGAGCTGGAGGGTGTCGATGACGAGGCAGACGTAGCCGTGGCGGGCAAACCACAGGCCGTGATCCTGGAAGGCGGTTTTGTTGCCGTCGCGGCCGCGGCCGGAGTGGCCGCAGAGGTAGACGATGGCCGGATGACGCGTGCCGGGGGGGGAGTGCGCAGGGCGCCACAGGTTCGCCGTCACATAGAGGCCGGGGATGCTCTGGTAATGCAGATTCTCGACGACGAAGCCATCCCCCTCATGCTGGCCCGTGACGGTCGCGCCGAGCGGCGTCCGCGCCGGCAGCGGATCGAGCCCGAGCATGAAGAGGTATTCGGCCCGAAGCTGCGCCTGCCGCGTCGCGTCGCGCGGCCGGAGGTCGGCGGCGATCGCGCGCTCGATCCGCGCCGTGCGGGCGGTGAGCCAGCGATCGATCATCGCGTCTCCCGGTGCGGTGGAGCCGGCGGCGGGCTGGGCGCGGACGATCGCCGGCGCAAGGAGGAGCAGGAGGAGCGCGGCGATGGAACGCAGGCTGGCGCGCCGCGGAGAACCAAAGCCGAAGGTCTTCGAGCGCATCGGGATCTCCTCGTCGTTGCCATTCCCCGGATGCCGTGGCCGGTTTGCAGAGCCCTGCCGGCAGGCAAGCCAGACCGGCGCCGGCGTCCTCACGCGACGACAAAAACCGGGGATCGAAATCGATCGGCGGCTCGGCTGGCAGACTCATCGTACGGTACCGGCCCTCAACCGATTGCCGCGTTCCAGCGATCGGGATAGAATCATCCTGTTTTCGATCGGGGGCCGGACGACGGGCGTTGCCCCCACGCAGGGAACCTTGATGACTTCGTTCAACGACACCAGACACCTCTGGGCCCTCGGCGCTTTCTTGGCTGCCGTCGGGCTCGTCGGCATGGTCGTAAGGCGCGAGATGGTGCCGGACGACTTCGGCACGAAGGGCCCCTACCGGGCCTCGGCGCTCGATGACATCGCCGCCCGGCCGAGCCTGTTCCAGGCCGATGCCACCTGCCATGCCTGCCATGAATCGGTCGAGCACGAGCGCGCCGGGAAGCCGCACGAGGCGGTCCGCTGCGCCCACTGCCACGGCCTCGCCGTCGACCATGTGGCGCTGGCGAGACGGGGGGCGGAGGACCCGACGGTCACGCTCCCTCCGGCCGCCGAGTGGGATGGTGATTTTCTCACGAAGGCCGATCTCTATATCTCGAAGGACCGGGCCACGTGTCTGTCCTGCCATGAGGCGGTGGTGGGGATGCCGGCCGATTTCAAGAAGATCGACGTCGCTGTCCACCTCGAGGAGCAGGGGGCTTCCGAGCCGCTGTCGAGGGAAACCTGTTTCGAATGCCATGGCGGTCACGATACCGCCCCCTGATCGAGCCACCACGGCGGCCTCTAGGGCCGGGAAGCGCACCATGAGCCTCTTTGAGCTTCCGATCCTTTCGACCCTCGGCCCCGCAGCTGCGGGGGGCTGTGCCTCGGGGGGCTGTGGCACGGGCGGCTGCGGCACGGCGCCGGCCGAGCGGACCAGCGAGAGCTCCCGGCGGGAGTTTCTCAAGACCGCCACGACGCTCACGCTCGGCGCGATGTCGCTGACCCTGCTCCCGGGTGTCACGGCCGGCGACGACACGCTCCCGCTGCCACCGCACGGGGGCGATGGCCACGGCCCGGCGGCCAAACCGATGTACGGCTTTCTCATCGATACGACGAAGTGCATCGGGGCGGGGAAGTGCCTGACCGCTTGCCGCGTCGAGAACGCTGTGCCCGACGGGCAATCTCGGACCTGGGTGGAGCGCTACGTCCACTACAAGGACGGACGCGTCGAGGTCGATCTCGTCCCCGAGACCGGGTACGCGGAATCGGGCGAGGTCCAGCCGGCGGCCGAGGATGTCCTGCGGGCCTACTTCGTCCCCAAACTCTGCAATCAATGTGTCGATGCGCCGTGCAACCAGGTCTGTCCGGTCCATGCCTCGATCAAGAGCCCGGAGGGGATCGAGCTGGTCGACACGGATCGCTGCATCGGCTGCGGCTACTGCGTCCAAGCCTGCCCGTATGGCATCCGCTTCATGAACCACGACACCGGTGTGGCTGACAAATGCAACTGGTGCTACCACCGCGTGATGCGGAACGAGCAGCCGGCCTGCGTCGAGGCCTGTCCCACCGGCGCCCGCGTCTTCGGCCGCGTCGACGATCCCGACAGTGAGATCTCGAAACGGCTGGCGACCGTGCCGACCAACGTCCTCAAGCAGCACCTCGGCACGCTCCCGCTGACCCGCTACGTCGGCCTCACCGACGAGGTGACGTGATGGAGTTCCACGCCCTCCACGACGCACCGTTCATCTTCCCCAACGATGCCCATCCGCCGTGGAGCATCATGATTGTCCTCTATCCCTACATCACGGGGATGGTGGCCGGGGCGTTCGTCGTGTCGACGATGTACCACGTCTTCCACCGCGAGGCGCTGCGGCCGGTGGCCCGCCTGGCGGTGGTCACGTCGCTCTGCCTGGGGGCCTGTGCCACGCTCCCCCTCCTCCTCCATCTCCATCAGCCGCTGCGGGCGTTCAATGTCGTGGCGACGCCGAGCCCCACCTCGGCGATGGCGGGCTTCGGTTTCATCTATTCCTTCTACATGCTCGTCCTCCTCGTCGATGTCTGGCTCATCTTCCGGCCGGCGATCGTCGAGCGCGCCGGGACGGCAAGCGGTGCGTGGCGCGGGGTCTACCGCGCCCTCGCCCTGGGGGTGGTCGAGATCACGCCCCGGGCGGCCGAGATCGACCGCCGGCTCGTCCATGTCCTCTCGGTGATCGGGATCCCGGCAGCGTGCCTGCTCCATGGCTACGTCGGCTTCCTGTTCGGGGCGATCAAGGCCAATCCCTGGTGGTCGTCGTCGCTGATGCCGGTGATCTTCCTGACCTCCGCGATCGTGTCGGGGATCGCCGTGCTCATGCTTCTGTACCTGTTTCTCTGCCGGAGGAGCCAGATGGAGCCCGACGCGGAGTGCGTGCGGAGCCTGTCGCGGCTGCTATGGATGTTTCTCCTCCTGGCGGTCATGTTCGAGGCGATCGACATCCTCCATGTCGCCTACGAGCGCGAAGAGGAGTGGCATGTGATCCGAGCCCTCCTGTCGACGAAGCTGCGCTTCTCCTATCTCACGCTCCAGATCGCCATCGGCTCGCTTCTGCCGCTCCTCCTCCTCCCGCTGCCGGCCTTCTCGCGCCGTCTCGGTGCCGGCTTGCGCCATTCGATTGCCGGCGTCGCCGCCGTCCTCGTCCTCGTGCAGGTGGCGGCGATGCGCTGGAACGTCGTTGTCGGCGGGCAGTTGTTCTCGAAGAGCTTCCGGGGGTTCGTCGAGTATCCGGTCGACTGGTTCGGCCGCGAGGGATTGCTTGCCGCGGCCGTCGTGCTGTCGCTGCCGATGGTACTCCTGTGGGGGGCGATGAAGCTCCTCCCCGTGTGGCCCCCGAGTCCGGAATCCGAATCAGGAGCGAAGGCATGATGCTGACGATGTCGACGGTCGCCCCCGTGGCCCTCCGAGCCGGAATCGATCGCGCCATCCCGCTGGTGATCCTGCTGGCGGCCTTTGCCTTCCCGGCGCGGCCTGCTCCGGCGGCGCCGACGGTGCCCGAGACGGTGACATGGGAGGAGGGGATCGAGTATTCGACGCCTGAGGGGGAGTCTCTGAAGCTCAACCTCGCCCGGCCGCAGTCGGGCGACGGGCCGTTCCCGGCCGTGATCTGCATCCACGGCGGCGGCTTCCGGGCCGGGACACGCGACGGCTACGATCAGCTCTGCGTCCGCCTGGCGGAGCGCGGGTACGTGGCGGCGACGATCTCCTACCGGCTGGCGCCGAAGCACGGCTTTCCGGCTGCTGTCCACGACACCAAGGCCGCCGTCCGTTGGCTGCGGGCCCACGCCGCCGAATACCGGATCGACCCCGATCGGATCGGCGTCACGGGGGGCTCCGCCGGCGGGCATCTCGCCCAATTCCTCGCTGTCACGCCCCACGTGCCGCGGTTCGAGGGGGAGGGGGGCAATCCGGGCCACTCGAGCGCCGTCGCCTGTGTCGTCAACGTCTACGGCCCGAGCGACTTCACGCAGTCGTACGGGAAGAGCGTCGACGCCCACGAGGTGCTGCCGCTGTGGTTCGGCGGAAATCTCGACACCCACCGGGCGCTCCACATCCAGGGGAGTCCGCTGACGTGGGTGACCCCCGACGCGGCGCCGACCCTCTGCATCCATGGGACGGAGGACGCCTACGTCGCACACGAGCAGGCCGAGTGGCTCATCGACAAGCTCAAGGGGGCCACCGTGGAGGCCGAGTTGCTTTCGCTTCCGGGGGCCGGCCACGGCTTCAAGGGGGCCGACGCCGAGAAGGCCGATGCGGCGCTGTTGGAATTCTTCGACCGACACCTCGAGCCCCGGCGCTGAAGCGTTGCCACCGGCGGGGAAGGCTCATTTCCCGGCGCGGAGGTGGGTGTCGAACCAGCGGCCGAACTGGATCAGATCGAGGAGCTGCGTGCGCCAACCGTGGTCGCCACCGCGGTGGACGACGACCTTGACATCGTGCCCCAGTTCGCTCGCCTTCGCCTCGAATCGCCGGGATTGATCGAGGGGAACGAGCCCGTCGGCATCGCCGTGGTAGATGAGCGTCGGCGGAAGGTGGGTGGAGAGCTGGTGGAGTGGCGAGAGCTCCCGGCCGGTTTCCGGCCATGTCGCCAGGTCGACCGGATCCTGCTCGAGGGCCGCGCGGAAACCGAGGGGTGGCCCGGCGTTGCCGGGATTCTCCGTCGAGTCGCCGAGATCGAGGAAGTCGGTGACCGGATAGAAGATCGCCACGGCCTGCACCGCACTACTGGCCCGGTCAATCTCATCCGGGGCCGCCGGATCGCCGGGGCCGCCGCGGGTGGCGATCATGAGGGAGAGGTGGCCGCCGGCGGAGCCTCCGGTGAGCCCGAGCCGGTCGGGATCGACCCCGTAATCGGCCGCGTGGGTGCGGATGAAGCGGATCGCCCGGTGGGAGTCGGACACGATCTCCTTGATCGTCGCCTCCGGTTGTGACACGTGGTAGACGGGGAAGATCGTGTAGCCGCGCCGCAGAAGGGGGGCAAGGATGAGGGAATTGAAGCTGCCGGGGCCTCCTGAACGCCAGCCGCCGCTGGTGAAGTAGACGATCCCGAGACCGTTGGGCTTGGCGGGGCGGACGACGTCGAACGTCAGGTCTTTCCCCTTGCGGACACCGTACACGACCCCCTTTTCAGCCTCGAACGATGGATGGTAGTAGATCCACCCGGCGGCAATCCCGATCCCGGCGACCGCGACGAGCGCGAGGAAGCCGCCGAGAAGCCAGGTGAGGAGGCGGAGGATCGGCAGGCCGCGCTTCGGAAGCGAGGCTTCAACGGCAGAGGAGTGACCATGATCGGACGGGGCAGGGAGGGTCACGGTCTGACTCCGGGCGGACTCGGGGCAATGGCTGGAACGTACCAAGCGTGGACGCGCCGACCAAGCACGGCATCAGGGGAGCCGCCGATCCGGCCGGCCGCAACTTCTCGCCGTGCCCCGGCCCTCCGTCGGTCTGGCGCTCTCCGGCGGCGGGCACTTTATCCACGGCCTGCGAAGGCACGCTCATCGGCTGGTCGGTCATCACGCCCGATCCGGGGACCGGTTACGAGTGCCGCTGGACGAACGACTGACGGCGAGGGGAGCGGGGCAGGCTGCCCGGTTTTCCGGGTGGCGGGGGAGGCTATTCGCCTTGCCCTCGCGCGCGGGCCCGGGTATGGACGGGGCCCGTGTTTCGGCTCCCTGCCCGCGAGGTGCCCGCCATGCGTTCCCCCGACTCCCGAAGGCCTGCCCTCCTGCTTGTCGTGGGGCTGTGCCTGACGTTCCCCGCCTGCCGGTGGTGTGACCGCTGCCTCGCGCCGCGCGAGATCGTCGTCGATCGGCCGATCGCGGCGCCGGAGTTGGTCGAGCTGACGCAAGCCGCGCCGATCGAACGAGGGAAGCCGCGGAAGGTGCTCGATGCCGCCGGCTGGGTGTTCGGGGTCCCGTCGAAGATCATCCTCTGGGATCGGCGCGTCGAGAACCATCGTGTTTCCGCCACCACCGAAGGAACGATCGCCGGGTATCTCGCCGACAACCAGCTCGACCACGTCAAGGTGCGGATCAACCAGTATGCCCCGCTCGGGGACTGGCAACGGCTGCGGAGGAACCGGACCGTCGGCTGGCCGCTCCGCTACACGATCGGCACCCTCTCGGTCGCGGCCGAGGCGGTCTTCCCCGGCAGGCTCCTCGGCGGCGATCACTACAATCCCTGGACCGCCACGATCCATCTCTACAGCGATGTCCCGGCGATCGCGCTCCACGAAGGGGGCCACGCGAAGGACTTCGCCCGCCGTGAGTGGCCCGGCCTCTACGCCGTCGCCTTCGGCTTGCCGATCAGCGAGCTCTACCCCGAGGCGATCGCTACCGGTGACGCCCTGGCCTATGCAGAGCGAATGGAAGACGAGTCCCTCGTCGCCGAGGGGCACCGCATCCTCTATCCCGCCTACGGGACCTACGTCGGAGGCGCCGCGGGAGAAGTCGTGGGGATGACGATCGGACTGCCGCTCTATGCCGGTGCGGTCGTCGCCGGGCATGCGGCCGGAAGGATGCCGAGAGGAGAGGACGGCGAGACGCCCGAGGACCCTGCCGGTGAACCGTTCCCGATGGCGGAGATCGACGGCCCGGGGGAGGATTTCGCCCCGGAGGAGCCCCGTGCCCCGGCCACAGAAGGCGACGGGGGCGAAACGGTGCCGGCGTCGTTCAACGCGCCCCCCGAATGACGGCCGCGACCCCGTCGAGCACCATCTGCACCGCCGAGGCGACGAGCACCATTCCCATCAGCCGCTCGATCGCCGTCAGCCCACGCGTGCCGAGGAGGATCGCGAGTCGTGATCCGGACAGGAGAATCGCTGCCGAGGCCCCCCAGGCGACGGTGATCGCCACGAACCAGTCGGCCCGTCGCTCCGGGGCCTGACTGGCGAGGAGGAGCACGGTCGCCAGCGCCGACGGGCCCGCCACGTAGGGAATCGCCAGCGGCACGATGAGCGGTTCGCCGGCGGTCTCCTCGTCGAGCGGGCCGTGAACGCCGGGGAAGACCATCTTCAGAGCGATGAGGAAAAGGACGATCCCCCCGGCGATCGTCAGCGCCGGTTCCGAGATCCTGAGGGTCGCGAGAATCGACCTGCCGGCGACGAGGAAGAGGACGAGGAGGCCATAGGCAACGAGGAGCTCCCGCGCTGCGACGCGGAACCGGCGGGCCGGTTCGACCGGCGTCAGCGCCGAGAGGAAAAGGGGGATGTTGCCGAGCGGGTCCATCACGAAAAAGAGGAGAACCGCCGCTGAAAACGTCGTCATGGCTCGTTCCGCTTCCTGCCCTGAATTGTCCCCATCGTAGCCGGGGCGATCGTGGGCTTTGCGGTCAACACCCGGGAAACCTATTCTGGGAGCCGTGGCCGGGGGGTGGACGACCGATCCCGACACGCGCCCCACCCTGCTTTTGCACGTGGACGATGCCCAGCAACCGCCACATCCGAGAACGGGCCCGTGAGCCGGAGCCCTGCTCCCGGCGGCGCCTCCTGCGACGGTCCGGGGGCCTGCTCGGTGCCGGGTTCTCGCTCCCGGAGTTTCTCCGGCTGCGGGCCGAGGCCGCGGCGCTGCCGGCGGCGCCTGCGAAGGCCACGTCGCTGATCATCGTCTATCTGTGGGGGGGCTTGAGTCATATCGACTCGCTCGATCCCAAGCCCGACGCGCCGCCCGAGGTTCGTGGGGAGTTCCGGCCGATCTCCACGGCCACCCCCGGCATCGCCTTCAGTGAGCATCTCCCGCTCCTCGCCCGTCACACCGGGAAGCTCGCCGTCATCCGCTCGATCCACCACGACGACGCGGCCCACGGCCGGGGGATGTATTGGAATCTGACTGGCCACAAGCCGCCGCGAGTCGGCAACATCCCACCCCTGACGGGAGACTGGCCGTCGATCGCGGCGATGGTCTCGACGTTGCGGCCTCCGCCCGAGGGGGTGCCCCCGGCCGTCCGCATCCCCTATCCGCTCGTCGACAACGGCACGCTCCAGGCGGGCGAGTATGGCGGCTGGCTGGGGGTGAAAGTCGAGCCGATCATCATGCGTCCTTCCGGTGGTGAGCCGTTTGCCGGCGTTTCCCGCTCACTCGGCGCGGAGACGTTCGAGATCGGCCAGGTCGATACACCGCGCGTGTCACGCCGCGAGGAGCTCCGCTCGCGACTCGACCATGCGCCTGGCAGGGCGGCCGACTTCGCGTCGCACGATCACTTCCGGGGCTTGGCCCGCGATATCCTCCTCGGTTCGGCGGTGCGCGAGGCCCATGACATCGACCGCGAGAGTCCGCGCGTGCTCGAGTCGTATGGCAACCACATCGGTGGCCGCAGCCTGCTGCTGGCGCGGCGGCTCACCGAGGCGGGAGTGCCCGTGGTGCAGGTGTGCTGCGCGGCGGGGGACCTCAACGGCGCCTCGGGCGACATGTGGGACACCCACGGCGACAACTTCAACCGACTCAAGTCGCGGCTCCTCCCCGTCTTCGATCGGAGCGTGTCGGCGCTCTTGGAGGATCTCGCCGACCGTGGCACGCTCGACACCACGCTCGTCGCCGTCCTCACGGATTTCGGCCGCACGCCGCGCGTCAACGGCGCGGCCGGTCGTGATCATTACCCGGGCGTCTACTCGGTGGCTCTGGCCGGTGGCGGCATCCGTGGTGGGCAGGTGTACGGATCGAGCGACGGTCTCGGGGCCTTTCCGCGCGACCGCCCCTGCACCCCCCCCGACATCCACGCCACGCTCTTCCACGCCCTCGGCCTCTCCCCGCGGGCGGAGCTCCGCGATCCGCTCGGTCGCGTGTTTCCCGCGACCGATGGCGAGGTGCTCGATCTCTTCTAGAAGCCCTTGAAAAACTCATCCATGACCGGACCGGCTGCGGGGCAGCCGGGAGAATCAGTCCACTTGGAAAACCTCCGGTTTTCTCGAGTGCTACGCACTCGCGACCGCCTCCTGCGGTCGGGCCGGCACTTTATCCATAGCCTGCTAGCATTCCCGCCGAGCGGGTCATCCCGGGAGCGTCTCCGGCCGGAGCGTGCCCCGTTCCACATCTGTCCATGTCCCGGCACCTCACCACCATGCCCCTGCGCCTCGTCGTCACAATGGTTCTGCTCCTGCTGGCGTCGGCGGGGAGCACCCTGGCAGCTGAGCCGCCGCGCCTTAGCGCTGAGCTCGTCTTCCCGCTCGATGCCCAGCACAACCATGCGCCGGGGATCGTCGAACTCCCCGACGGCCAGCTCCTCGTCTCCTGGTACCGCGGTGCGGGGGAGCGGAAGGCCGACGACGTCGTCGTCCTCGGTGCCCGGTTGGCGAAGGGGGCAAAGACGTGGAGCGAGCCATTCACGCTCGCCGACAACCCCGGCTTCCCCGACTGCAACACCTGCCTGTTCCTCGATGCCTCGAAGCAGCTTTGGCTCTTCTGGCCGATCATCCTCGACAACGAGTGGGGCTCGGCACTGACGAATTACCGCACCTCGCACGACTATGCAGGCGCCAGCGCCCCGACCTGGGACTGGCAGGGGGTGATCTGGCTGAAGCCCGACGACTTCCAGCACCGGGCCAGGGAATTGGCGAAGGTCAGGCTGGCGACGATGCCCGCCGCAGACCGGCCGCGAGCCGAGGCCTTCTTCGCGGAGATCGAAGCTTCCTTAAGCAACAAACTCGCCCAGCGCCTCGGGTGGCAGCCGCGCTGCAAGCCGACGCAGTTGCAAAGCGGGCGGATCGTTCTCCCCCTCTACAGCGACACCTACTCCTTCTCGCTGATGGCCCTCTCCGACGATGGCGGCCGCACCTGGCGTGCGAGCCAGCCCCTCATCGGCTTCGGCAACATCCAGCCCGCGGTCCTCCAGCGGCGCGACGGTTCGCTCGTCGCCTATATGCGCGAGAATGGTCCCCTCGAGCGGATCCGGACCTGCGAATCGGCCGACGGCGGCGAGACCTGGGGGGAGGTGGGAACGCTCGAGCTTGCCAATCCGGGATCGGGGCTCGACGCCGTGCGCCTCGCCAATGGCCATTGGGTGATGGTCTACAACGACACCGTCGAGGGGCGGGCGAGCCTCGCGGTGAGCCTTTCGGAGGACGAGGGGGCGACCTGGCCCCATCTCCGGCATCTCGAGCGCCACGCCGAGGGGCAGTATCACTATCCGGCGGTGATCGCGGGGGCCGACGGGACGATCCACGCCGTGTACAGTTATTTCGTCCCCGGGGGGAAGTCGATGAAGCACGCCGCCTTCAATGAGGCGTGGATCCGTGCCGGGGACGCGCTCTGACCGTCATTCCCGCACGGTCCCTTCCGAGTCGAGTCGACCTCCATGACCATTCCCGCCGTCGGCCAGCCCTGGGTCGTCCCCCCCGTCCAGCAGCTGTTGATCCGTGACCTGCTCACGCGGGCCCGCGCCTGGGCGCCGCGCCAGACGATCACCTACCGCGATCTGCGGGAGCACGACTACGCCGAGTTCTTCGCGCGCATCGACCGGGCCGCGGCGATGCTCGTGAAGCTGGGGGTGCAGGCGGGGGACCGGGTCGGGGTGATGGACTGGGACAGCCATCGCTACCTCGAGCTGTTTTTCGCGGTGCCGATGCTCGGGGCGGTGCTCCACACCGTCAATGTCCGCCTCACGCCGGAACAACTGGGCTGGACGATCCGCCATGCCGGTGACTCGGTGCTCCTCTTCCACCCCGATTTCCTCACCGTCGCCGAGGGACTTGCCGCGAGCCTCCCCGACGTGCGGGCGTGGGCGTCGCTCGCGGACGAAGGCGTGCCGCCGGAGACGACGCTCCCCCTTGCCGGCGACTACGAGGCGCTTCTCGAGGCGCGGGCAGCCGACGTGGCTGGCGGCTTCAACTGGCCCGACCTCGACGAGAACACCGTCGCCACCCTCTTTTACACCACCGGCACCACCGGCGATCCGAAGGGGGTCTACTTCACCCACCGGCAGATCGTCCTCCACACGCTCGCCGCCGGCGCGACCTTCGCCGCCCATCAGCAGCCCGTCGGCATCCACGCCGAGGATACCTATCTCCCGCTGACGCCGATGTTCCATGTCCATGCCTGGGGAATCCCCTATCTGGCGACGATGCTGGGGCTGAAGCAGGTCTATCCCGGCAAGTACGAGCCGCAGCGGCTGGCGGAATTGATCCGGCGGCACTCGATCACCTTTTCCCACTGCGTGCCGACGCTCGTCCAGATGCTCCTCCATCACCCCGCGGCCGCCGGGATCGACTACACCGGCCTGAAGCTCGTGATCGGCGGGGCCCCGCTCCCCAAGGGGCTCGCCGCCGAAGCCCAGGCCCGCGGCATCCGCATCATGGGGGGCTACGGGATGTCGGAGACCTGTCCGATCGTGGCGGCGCCCCACTGGAAGCCGGAGCATGCCGATGCCGACGGCGAGACGCAGCTCGACGTCCTCTGCCGCACCGGCTTCCCCTTCCCGTTGGTCGAGGCGCGGATCTGGGGGCCCGACGACGCGCTCCTCCCGGCGGACAGCGAGCAGGTGGGCGAGCTCGTCCTCCGCTGCCCGTGGCTCACCCAGGGCTATTACCACGACGAGGCCCGCAGCCGCGAGCTGTGGCACGGCGGCTGGCTCCACACCGGCGATATCGCCTACCTCGACCGCGACGGCTACGTCCGGATCACCGATCGGCTCAAGGATGTCATCAAGATCGGCGGCGAGTGGATCTCCTCGCAGGAGCTCGAGAGTGCCTTGAGCCGCCATGAGGGGGTCAAGGAGGTGGCGGTGGTGGCCAAACGAGATCCCAAATGGGATGAGCGGCCGTGGGCCGAGGTCGTTCTGCGGGAGGGCTTTGCCGGCAGCGTCACGCCGCGCGACCTGGGGAAGCACCTCCACCGCTTCATCGACGACGGCACGATCCACAAGCGCGCCGTGCTCACCGAGATCCGCTTCGTCGACGCCCTCCCGAGGACGAGCGTCGGCAAGATCGACAAGAAGGAGATCCGCCGCCGGATCGCCGAGGCCTGAAGCCCTTCCCGCCACGTTTTCCCAGCTCTCCGCCGCACCTCGAGGACCTCCGCCCCATGCCCCGCCCGCTCGTCGTGATCACCGACTTCATCAATCCGCCGCTCGGCCACGAGGAGCGGATCCTCGGCGATCTCGCCGACGTCGTCGCCCTCAATGCCTTCTCCGAGGAGGCGCTCCAGGGGCGGATCGAGCAGGCTGACGCGATCATGATGTACCACTTCCTGTCGATCGGCCGGAAGACAATCGACCGGCTGGAGAAGTGCCGCTTGATCGTCCGCTGCGGTGTCGGCTTCGACAACGTCGACCGGCAGGCGGCGCGGGAGCGGGGGATCGCGGTGGCCAACGTCCCCGACTACGGCACGGAGGAGGTGGCCGATTCGGCGATTGCGATGCTGATGACGATGATGCGCGGCGTCTCCTTCATGAATACCCGCCTCCAGCACCGCCAGGGGCCGTGGATCTACGAGCAGGTGCGGCCGCTCCATCGGCTGCGCGGATTGCGGTTGGGGATCATCGGCCTGGGGCGGATCGGCATGGCGACGGCGCTGCGGGCCAGGGCGCTCGGCTTCGAGGTGTTGTTTCACGATCCGTATGCGGTCGACGGGCTCGACAAGGCGCTTGGGCTTACCCGCTGCGAGTCGCTCGAGGAGATGCTGCCGCGCGTCCAGGCGGTAAGCGTTCACTGCCCGCGGACGACCGAAACCCAGGGCCTCATCAATGCCCGGACGCTGGCGCTGTTGCCGCAGGGGGCGTTCCTCGTGAACACGTCACGCGGCGGCTGCGTCGATGCCCGGGCCGTGCTTGAAGCCATCGAAGCGGAGCAGCTGCGGGGGGCGGCGCTCGATGTTCTCGAGGTGGAGCCGCCGCCGGACGACGACCCGCTCATCCGCGCCTGGCGGACTCCCGGCACGCTCGCCCACGACCGGGTGATCATCAATCCCCATTCCGCTTTCTACTCGGAGCAGGGGCTCGACGATATGCGGATCAAGGGGAGCACGAACATCCGGCGCGTCCTCGAGGGGAAGCCGCCGCGGAACGTCGTCAACTGACGTCGCCCCCGGCGCCGGCGACGAGGAGCGAGCTCGGGGCGACCATTCCCGCCCGGCGGTAGCCGAGCGGGGGCCACGGAGGCGGTTGCCCTTCCAGCCTGCGTCTGGGCCGTCGTATAGATAGCTCATGCGCGGCGACCACCTGGGCCTGATTCTGTTCCATCGCGACTTCCGCGGCCTTACCGGCGGGCACCTGAAGGTTTGGCACTACCTCCGCCATGCCGAAACCTCGCGCCGATACCGCCCCGGCGTCTTCCTCACGGCGGCGAGCCGGCGGGATGCCTCCAATCCGTTCCTCGCCGGTGATCATGACTGGCTCCAGCCGGCGTGGCAGCCGGAGCGGGCCGAAGCGCTGTTTGTCGCCGGGCTCGATTGGTTGGCGGTGCCGGCGGGCTGGGGGAAGCCGATCGTGAACCTCGTTCAAGGGGTGCGGCATGCCGGCGCCGGGGATCCGCGCCGCCGGTTCCTCGGCCGCCGTGCGGTGAGGATCTGCGTCAGCGGCGAGGTTGCCGATGCCATCCGATCGACGGGTGAGGTCAACGGGCCGGTGATCACGATTCCCAACGCCATCGAAGTGCCGATCGCCGGGAGCGCTCCGGCCGAACATCGCATCCCGCTCCTCGTCGCCGGCTGGAAAGACGCCGGGCTGACGGCCGCCGTGGCGGATCGGCTCCGGTCCACCGGCTTTGATCCGGAGGTGATCGCGGCCCCGCTGCCGCGGGAGGCGTTTCTCAGCCGGCTTGCCGCCGCCAGGGTGGTGGTGTTGCTGCCGCTGGAGGCGGAGGGATGTTTCCTGCCGGCGCTCGAGGCCTTCGCGCTGGGGTGTCTGGTCGTCTGCCCCGATTGCATCGGCAACCGGCAGTTCTGCCGCGACCGGGAGACCTGTCTCCGCCCTCCCTACGCCCTCGGGAGCATCGTGGCCGCGGTCGAGACGGCGATGGCGATGGCGCCGGCCGAACGCGAGCGGATCGTGGCGGCGGCTGCCGTCGAGGCGGAGACCCGCGGACTCGAGGGGGAACGCCGGGCGTTCCTCGATGTGCTCGACCATCTCCCCCAGATCTGGTGATGCCGTGGCCCCCTGGCCTCCTTCTTTCGACGCCAAGGATGTGATCCTCACCGGGATCGCCCGGTCGGGCACAACACTCGCCTGCTCCCTTCTCAATCGCCTTCCCGACACGGTGGCGCTCCATGAACCGATGTCGCCGAGGATGCTCGAGGGTCTTTCGGTGCCCGAAGGAGTGAACAACCGGGTCGCCGAGTTCTTCGCCGCCCAGCGCTGCTCGCTGCTCGAACGGGGTGAGGCCCACAGCCGGGGGATCGACGGCCGGATTCCCGAGGATCCCTACGCCGCCACGCCCGAGTCGAACGGGCGGCGGAAGTCGCTGGTCCGGGAGGGAATCGTCCGCGTCGACAAGCCGCTTGCCGCGGCGTTCCGCCTCGTGATCAAGCATCCCAGTTGCTTCACGGCCCTGCTGGGAGCGCTGACGCAGCGATTCCCCTGTTATTCAATCGTCCGCAATCCGCTGGCGGTGCTCCTCTCTTGGCAGACCACCGAAGCCAACTGGAACGACGGACGCCAGCCGGCGGCAGAGATCTTTGACGACGACCTGCGGCACCGGCTCGATGCCGAGCCCGATCCCCTCGGCCGTCAACTCGCCATGCTCGCCTGGAGCTTTGGGAAGTACGCCCGCCATCTCCCCGCGGAGGCCGTGATCCGCTACGAAGATCTCGTCGCTACGGGGGGGCGGAGCTTGCGTGGGGTGACGCCCGCCGCCGACGGGCTCGAGGAACCGCTCCACAGCCGCAATACCAACCCGCTCTACCGTGGCGTCGCGGTCGCCGCGATCGGCCGGCGTCTCCTCGCCACGACCGGTCCGCATTGGGACTTCTATTCCCGCGATTCGGTCGGCGAGCTGATCGCCAGCCTGGCACCAGGGCACCAAGACAACGGTCACGGAGCCGCTGGCTGAAGTTCCGCAAGCTTCCCATCCCACCCAAGGCAACACCCGCCTTCCCCTGTGGTGGTGAGAGGTTCTCACTGATCTGGTGAAAGCGTTGTTTTCATCGGGAAAGAGGACTGTTTCGGGCCGGTTTCCTGGCTTGGGTGGGGGCGATTCAACTTTTCTGTGATGGGCATCGTAGCGAGGCCGGCGGGGCCCGCCCAGCAGCGTGATCGAATTTTGCCATGAAAACAGGCTCATTCAGAATTGCCGGAGCTTTCGGCACGATTGGCACGGGCCGTGCACCTCTGCCTTTCAGTCCCCAGGGAGACCGGTGATCAATCGGCTCTTTGCTGAGTCGCGGAGTGAAGTCGGTTCGACGCCCGCCGTGGGCGTGCGTGGTTCAGGGTTTCTCCATCTCGATAGCTGCCAGGCCAACCGGGCCCGACTCCCATAGGAACCGCTTGTGAACGCAAACACCGTGATCAACTCCTGCGACCAGATGGGCGACGAGATGGGCATCGAGAGGGGGAACACCTCCGAACCGATGCAGCGAAAGCAGCGTCGCCTCGAGCCGCGCCGCGAGAGGCACGTCGGCTCGGCTGGTGGCCGGATGCACGGGTGCAGCGTCAAATCACCCACGTGGGGCACTGGCGCCGGAGCCCGGCTTGCCGACCTGCGTGCCTTCGCCGGGGCGGTGGCTTTCGTGGCTTTCGCCCTGCTGTCGCCGGCTTCGGCCGAAACCTTCACCTGGCAGCAGGTAGGGAGCGCGGGCAACGCCGCGAACATCGGTGGGAACGGACTCGGCGCGGTGGCATACAACTACAAGATTTCTGCCTTCGACACGACGATCTCGCAGTACGTGGACTTCCTCAATGGCTCGTACGCCGGCAAAGAGGGGCTGTATGGCGTGTGGAATACGAGCATCGGCACGGGAGGAAGCACCTCCGTGTCCGCGATCACGCGGACCGGTTCGGCTGGAACCTACGCCTACACGCTGTCCGGCACCGACTTCGCGAACAAACCGGTGAACTTCGTGAACTGGTTCTCCGCGGCCCGGTTCGTGAACTGGCATTCCAACGGCATGGATGCGACGTCAACGACGGCGACGGAGACGGGGAGCTACACGCTCGATGGGAAGACGACTGGGGACATCGTAGCCCGCAATGCGAATGCGACGATCTACCTGCCGAGTGCAGACGAGTGGAGCAAGGCTGCGTTCTACAACTCAGACACTCAGAGCTACTATCTCTGGGGGACGTCGAGCGACGTCCGGCCGACGGCGGTCCTGCCGACCGGGGACACTCCGGTGACGGTGGAGAACAGCGCCAACTGGCGCGATAATCGGCTCGCCAACGACGTCCGGATGACGGACGTAGGGACGTACGTGAAGACGAAGTCGCCCTACGGCCTGTTCGACATGTTCGGCAACGTGACCCAGATGACCGATACGAGCGGGACGGGCGCCAACGCGGGGCTTTTCCAGGCTTTCGGCGGCAGTTACGCGACGACGACGGCCCAGAGCAGTGTCTGGAACTCCGCTTACAAGCCGGGTGTATTTAGGGCCGGTGCCCCGGACCCGACAGTGGGGGTCGGCACCGCGGCGATCGGCTTCCGCGTCGCTGCGTTCGTTGTGCCGGAGCCGGGCAACATGGTGGCCGCGGCAATCGGGATCGGGGGCCTGATCGGCTTCCAGATCATGAAGCGCCGCCGGCGCGCCCTCGCCCGGGCCGCTGGCTGATCCGGCGTCCCTATGGCCGCCAAGGCAACGGGGCGATGGCCGGTGGTTGTTCCTCTGCTGGCGCTCGCCGCTCCGATGCTTCTCGGGCAGGCTGGGCAGGTGCTGCTGCAACTCACCGACACGCTCCTCATCGGGCATGTTGGCGCGATCGAGCTCGCGGCCGCTTCCCTGGCGGGCAACTTCGTGATGTTTGCCTTCTACTTTGCCTATGGCGCCGTCGGGGCGGTGTCGCCGACGATCGCCCATTTGCACGGCGCCGGGGATCGGGACGGCGTCTCCCGGACGGCCGAGGCGGGGGCGTGGCTCGGGCTGATGATCGGGGGCGTGATCGCCGTCGCACTCACCGGCTTGGCGCCGATGCTCGAGTATCTTGGGCAGCCCCCTGACGTTGCCCGCGCTGCCTGGGGCTACCTCCTCCTCATCGCCTGGTCGATGCCTGGTGCGATTCTTGCCGTCGTCCTCGGGCAGGTGGCCGAAGCGGTCGACCGCCCCTGGCCGGTATTCGGATTCATGTTCTTGGCGGTCGTCCTCAATGCCCTCCTCGCGTGGTGTCTCGTCTTCGGCCATGCGGGATTCCCCGCGCTCGGCCTGCCGGGGGCCGGCTGGGCGACGTTCGTGGCCCGCTGGGTCCATGCGGCGGCGTTGGCCATGTGGATGCTGTCCGACCCCCGCGTGGCGGGCCGACGCCATGGCGACGGGGCGTCGCTGCCACGGGATCGCTCGGTCATCGCGGCCATCGGCCGCCTCTTCCGCCAGGGACTGCCGCTGGCGGCGCAGGATGTTCTCGAAGGGGGCGCGTTCGCTGTCGGGGCGCTCATGCTCGGCTGGGTCGGGACGACGGCCCTGGCGGCGAATCAGGTGACGGTGGGAATCGCGTCGCTGGCCTGGATGGTGCCTGTCTCGCTGTCAATGGCGACCGGTGTTCGGGTAGCGCAGGCAGCCGGTGCCGGCGACATGGACTCCGCCCGGCGGACCGGCATCGCCGCGATGCTCCTCGGCACCGGACTGATGACGGTGTGTGCGGCGTTCTACATGGCCGGCGGGGGGTGGCTGGCGCGGCTGTTCACCGATGATCCCGAGGTGGCCGCCCTGGCAGGGACGCTCGTGAGCATCGCCGGGATCTATCAGGTTTCCGACGTGATCCAGTCGGTGAGCCTGGGGGCTCTCCGCGGCCTCCTCGACAACCGTGTCCCGATGCTGGCCAACGCCGTCTGCTACTGGGCCTTGAGCCTGCCGACGGTCTGGTTTCTCACCTTCCGCTGCGGCTGGGGGGCAGCCGGCGTGTGGGCGGGATACCTGCCTTGGATGGTCGGAACGGGGCTGTTTTTCCTGGTCAGGTTTCTGCGGCTCACGGCCCGGCCGTCACCCGCTGCCGCAGGCTCCAGCCGGTGAACGCGAACGTGGTCCCGCTGGAGAGAAGATTCACGCCAATCAGCACGCCGAGAAGCGTGCCGGCATCGTCCGGACGGGCCGTGACGAGAATCGAGCCGAGGACCGCCGTGAGCAGGCCGTCGCCGAGAAGCCAGACCCAGGGGAAGGCATCGCGCAGCGCCCAGGCAGCGGCAAACTTGGCGGCAGCTTCGAAGAGGAACGCCAGCCCGACGAAGACGACGATCGCCTCGATGCCGGTGCGAGGAATGGCGAGCATCGCCGTCCCTGCCATCAGCGCAATCGCCCCGCAGACCAGCGACAGCCAGAACCCGCGCCAGTCGAAGGCGGTGGCGGAGAGCATGATCTGGGCGAGCCCGGCCGTGGCCAGGACGACCCCGCAGGCGACGTCGATCGCGGTGGCCGCCCCCCACGGCGCGAGGAGGGCGAGGATGCCGAGGATGACGAGCACCACGCCGAGCCGGAGCGCCGACGTTCCGACCCCAGCCAGGAGTCGGGCGCCGCCGATCGGCCCTTCGCCCCGGCCGCGGATGTTCGGGAAGGCATCCGGATCGGGATCGCGTGCTGCAGGGGATCGCTCGGTCATGGCAGGGATTCCGGGGGACGCGCGGGGGATCAGGGAGCCGGAGGTATCCTATATCGGGTTTCCTCGTTTCCCTCTGCCGTGTTCCGTCGATGGAAGCTTTTCCGCAGCCACCCTCCGGTGACACGACGACCGGCGTCCGGCTGCCGGCCAGCGCCCCGGCCTCCGCTGCCGACGGCACGGCGATCTCGGCGGGCCGCCCGACGCTCCCCGTGATGGCGGCGACGATGGAGGAGATCGGGCGGGCCCTCGAGGGGCACTCCCTCGGCCCCTACCATCTCGACCAGTTCGTCGGCGGTGGGGGAATGGGGGCGGTGTTCCGGGCCACCGACACGACGCTCGACCGGGTGGTGGCGGTGAAGGTGCTCTCCCGCCAGCACTCGTCCGACGTCGACATGCTCCGGCGTTTCAAGAACGAGGCCCAACTCGCCGCCCGGCTCGATCACGAGAACATCGGCCGGGTGCACGCCGTCGGCTCCGATGCCGGCTGGCACTACATCGTCTTCGAGTTCATCGAGGGGACGAATCTCCGCGACGTGGTCCACGACGAGGGGCCGCTCGACGTGCCGCGGGCTCTGCGATTCACCGCGCAGGTCGCCGAGGCCCTCGAGCATGCCTCGGAGCGCGGCGTCGTCCACCGCGACATCAAGCCGTCGAACATCATCGTCACCCCGGCGGGGCGGGCGCGGCTGGTTGACATGGGCCTGGCGCGGTTGCCGGCGGTCGGAGGGGTCCCCGATCTCACCGAGAGCGGGATGACGCTCGGCACGTACGATTACATCTCGCCGGAACAGGCCAGGGATCCCCGCGCGGCGGACGTGCGCAGCGATCTTTATTCGCTCGGCTGCACGCTCTTCTTCATGCTCACCGGCCGCCCGCCGTTTGCCGACGGCACGGCCGTCCAGAAGCTCCTCCAACACCAGCAGAGCCCGCCACCGCCGGTCGCTGCCGACCGCGACGACATCCCGCTCGGCCTCGAGGCGGTCGTTGAGCGGCTTCTGCAGAAACAACCCGACGATCGGTACCAGACCCCGGCACAACTCGTGGCTGATTTGGTCGCGATCGCCGGCCTACTCGGCATCGACCTCGATGTCGAACGGGCGCGGGGCTCCGATCTGGTCGTGCCGCGGGCCGCGGGTTCATCTTGGCCCTGGATCCTGCCGGTGGTGGCGATGCTGGTCACGATCGCCGGGCTCTGGGGGCTGCCGAAGATCCGCAAGTGGAGGCTCGCGGCGACCGCGCCGATGGCGGTTGAAGGGGGCGTTGGTGAAGCCGGGCATCCCGCCGGCGACCAGACGGCGACCCCACGCCGGATCTGGCGGATCGTCGATGGCCCGTCGGGTCTCGGGGATGTCGCCTCCCTCGCCGCAGCGCTTGGGGTGGCCGACGACGGCGATGTCGTCGAGTGCGCCTTCAGTGGCGTCCGGGACGAGGAGCCCTGTGTCATGGTGGGGCGGCGGCTGACCCTCCGGGCCGCTCCGGGTCACGATCCCGTGCTGCGATTTTCACCGCCGGCCAGCAGCCATCCTGCCGCGGGGCTGACGCTCGTGTCGGGGAGCTTTGGGGTCGCGGGGGTCGGTCTGCGTCTTGTACCGGCGTCCTCGGGAACCTCGGCGCTGTTCGCCCTCGGCCGGGGGGCGACGCTCGAGGCGGATGACGCGCTCCTCGAGATCCGGGAGGGGGGTGGAATGGCCGAGCGTGGGGCGGGGGACGGGCAAGCCGTTTTCGTGCACGGGGAGCGGGCTGACGCTCCGCGGGAAGAGACTGGGGCCGATGGGCCCGCCGGGGAGGAGGAAGGGAGCGGACCGCCAGGAAACCCGGCCGAGTCGTTCGTGCGGTTTTCGGGGGTGCAAGCGATCGGCGCGGGGACCTTCCTGTCGGCCGATGGCGGAGCGGCCTTGACGGTGGGCTGGTCCGGGGGCCGGTGTGTGACCGGAGGCCGCTTCCTCCATGCCGAGGGGGGGCCGAAGGGGGGGGCGGCGACGACCATCAAGCTCGTTCTGCGGGACGCGCTGCTGGCCAATCAGGAGGGCTTCGCCCAACTCGTCGATGCGCCGGGTGTCCCGGTGATGCCGATCCTCCGGGTCGCGACCGAACGCTGCCGCTTCCTGACCCCTCCGGGCCGGCCGTTCCTCGAGCAGGCCGGCATCGGCCAGCCCGATGCCCACCGCGCGGCGATCGAATGGATCGACGCCGGGGGCAGGTACGAGGGGGGAGCGAGCTTCCGACGGATCGACGGGGCCGCCGAGCGTGAGGAGATCCCCTTCTCGGCAGTCAATCCGCCCCTCCGTCATGACGGCTCGATCGGGGGATGGAGCGAGGGAAACCCGTGGGATTTTCCGGCGATGCCCGCTGTCGAAACGCCGCGGCGGCCCGATTCTTGACATCCGACGCGGCCGCACGGTCTAGTGATGGAGACTGAGATGTCTTTTTCCGACCCAGGAGTGCAGCCGATGAAGCGGGGCCGTGTTTTGCTCGTGGTGACGTCCGTGGCCGTGGGGATCGTCTTGGGGGGCCTTGCCCGTCCGGCGTTCGCGATCAAGCAGTTTCAGGACGAGTTCAAGGCCGTGTACGTCAAGGCGGACAGCAGTGATCCCGCCGAGAAGGCGCTGGCTGCGGCCGTCGAGACGGCCAAGTGCAACGTCTGCCACAAGGGGAAGGAAAAGAAGGAGCGCAACGCCTACGGCGAAGCCCTGGCCGACCTTCTCGACAAGAAGGAAGATGCCAAGAACATGGAGAAGATCCGCAAGGCCCTCGAGACGGTGGCGGCGATGAAGAGCGCCGACGGCGGGCCGACGTACGGCGAGCTCATCAAGATGGGCAAACTGCCTGGCGGTCCCGTGGAGTGACGCTCGCGTGAGTGGTGCGGTGCATCGCGCCGATGAATCTCCGGAGACGCCGTCCGACGGCGTCTCCGGTTTTTTTTGAGGGCGTACGGTGCGATCTGGTGAACGGGTTTCCAGGAGACGATCATGACCGTAGGCAGTCTGTTCGGCAGGAATGATCGGCCCGCCGCGGAAAAGCGGTGGGAAAAGCCGGTGCGGCCTCTGGTCTGGGCACCGTTGGCAATCCTCCTGCTCGTGGCGACGAGCCTGCCGGCCCAGGCGCAGCGCCCCGGACGGCGCTGGCGGACCGCTCCCCCTCCGCCGCGGACCCAGTCGGTCCCGCAGCCGGCGGCCACTCCACGGACCGGGGCCCAGCCCTCCGCGGCGCCGTCGTCGACCCCCAAATCAGCCACGGCGGGCCCCCAATCCGGGAAGCCAGACGGGAAGCAGCCGGGGAAGGGGACGCCTCCGCCGGGCAAAAAAATCGACAACAAGACCCCGCAGACGACCGCGCTCCCGGCAGCCCCGCCGGGGCCAATCACTTCCACCGGTTCATCGGGGGGATCGGCCGCGCTCCTCTGGGCCGGCTCGGCACCCTTCAGCGGGGCGTGGCGGACAGACCATCCCGGAGCGTGGCGGCCGGAGGAGGGAGCCGGGAAGATCGCGCTAGCCGGCGGGGCCCGTGAGCCGACCCAGGTCGATCCCCGCGGCGTGGAACTGGCAGCATGGACAGCGCGGGAACCGTCAGCCGGGGAGACCGCAGCCCGATCGGTGCTGCAAGCATCGGCTGAGAGCCCGGTGGTGGGCGACGACATCCCTGCAGCCGACCTGGTCGTCTTTCCCGGCGCGGACGGTGCTTTGCCAGCGCCCCGCACCGATCTCCCCGCAAGCCGGGCGGCGGAGGACCTTGGGAAGGAGACCGTGGCCACAGACGGCACGGTGAGCGTGCTGGTGCGGGGGGAGAACGCCCCGTCCCCCGGGGCCGAGCCGAACCGGCGGCGCCCGGCGACGGTCTCGCTGTCGCACGACGACGCGTCTTCGCCGTGGCTCCCCCTCGGGGCGTTCGCCGCAGTCCCGGCCGGAGGCGTGGACGCCCTGGCGCCGCATCTGTTCCTCGAGCTCTCCCTCCATCGTGATGGAACGGTACGTGGCAACTACTTCGACGCCGTCTCCGATGCTGTCCAGCCGGTGGCTGGCCGGTTCGACCGCGAGACCGGCTCACTCACCTGGCGGATCGGCAGCCGGGGGGCGGAGTTCGAGACCACGGCCGACGGTCTGGCGGCCGGGCGGGTCGAGGCCACCGTCCGCCGCGGCACGCACGAACGGACGTGGGTCCTCATCGGCCTCCCCTGACCAGTCGCCGGTGTGGAGCGAGCCGTCAGTCGTCGGCGATCGCGTCCAGCAGGTCGGGGAGAATGCCCCCCGGCACCTCCGCCACCGCTGCGGCCGTCTCGGCCGGGGCGAAGATCCGGACCCGCTTCACGAGATCGTCGAACTGCTCGTGCGCGAGGCTGCGGACAACGGGGGAGAGCTCGGCGAGCGACCGCCAGTGATCTGCCCGGTCGCCGGTGTCATGCGGCCGCTGCCGCACCTGGAGCGCGAACTCCACCTCGCGCTCGGCCGGGGGGGCATCGATGAGGAGCGTCTCCGGGGCCACCGCCATCCCCAGCCGTCTCGACAGGCGCTCGGCCAGCCGGGCGGCAACACGCGTCGTGGCATCGTAGGGCGAGCCGGCGAGGGCGCGGTGGATGTCGGGGTGGTTGAGGGCGTCGAAGGTGGCCACCCGTTTGAGGAGGCAGCGACGGGCGCCGAACAGCCCCTCGACCAGCGGCGCCGCCCCCGTTCCCACCGCGGCGCCCCGCAGCCAGCCGATGAATCCCTGCTCGTCGGCCCGGGTGAGCCAGGAGGCATCGATGGCGCCGCGCACGAGCCAGACGGCGCGCTGGAGCATGCCCGTGGCGGCGCGCACGGCGTGGTGCCAGTAGACCTCGCTGAACATCACGTAGCGGGCGAAGACCATCAATTCGGCCGCCGTCCGCCCCTTGTCGGTGATCGCGAGCGTCTGCCCCGCGGCATCGATGCACAGACTCGCCAGGAGGCGATCCTGGTCGAAGTGCCGGCCGTAGGGGACTCCGGCATGGAGGCTGTCGCGGGCGAGGTAGTCCATCTTGTCGACATCGATCGGCCCGGAGAGGAGGGAGTGGAGGAGGATCCCGGCCGGGTCTTCGGCCGTGCCGTCGATGAGGGCCGCGACTCGGGATGGCTCGAGCCCCCACTCGGCCCGGAGGATCGCGGCCGGCTCCCCTGTGGCGAGAATCCCACCGACGAGTGATTCATGCCGGGGGAGCTCCGGGAGACCCATGTCCTCCAGCGGATGGCAGTAGGCCCAGTGCCCGATGTCGTGGACGAGCGCCGCGACGACGAACGCCGCGGCGTCCCCTTCATCGACCGTGGCAGCGAAGTGGGGATCGCGGCGGAGCCGGCCGAGGAAGGCCAGCGCCAAGCGGTAGACCCCCAGCGAGTGCTCGAAGCGGGAGTGGACGGCGCCGGGATAGACCAGCGACACGAGCCCGAGCTGGCTGATCCGTGCCAGGCGGCGCATCTCGGCGGTGTCGACGAGGGCCCGCACGCGCGCCGTCAGCGGCACTGTCACATCGGGGGGGATGCGGATCCCTTCGGCGGCATGCTCCGCCGCGATCAGCTCCGGAAGTGCGTCGAAAGCCATGGGGGACCGCGGAGGATGGGGCCAGCCGAGACGCCGCTTCAGAGATTCGCAATCCCGGCGAGCCAGCGGAGAGCGGCGCTGACCATGAGAAACAGCGAGAAGTGCGCGATGGCCGAGCCGGAGTCGAAATCGAAACAGGCAAAGGCGGCGAAGGCCCCGACGGCGATGAAGGCCGGGGCGTAGTAGAGCCACTCCCACATCTCGATCTGGGGGGGGAGGTATCCCCGGGCCACCCACAGGGCCACGTAGACGGCGGCGCAGATGAGCGTCCGCAGAGCCAGGCTCCGTCCCCGGTGGGGCTGGAGCTCGCGGTCGCGGATCGCCGCGTATCCCAACCACGCAGAGGGGATCGCGAGGATCGCCGCACCGGCCAGGAGGAACCAGGCCGGTGGGTCGCTGTCCCACTGGACGCGGGCCACCGCGGCGGACACGACCGCAAGCACCGTGCCGACACCGACGAGGGTCCACTGGAGGGCCGAGACAGGGCGGTCGGTCCGCTTCAACGGCGCCGTCGGTGCCCGCCCCGTCGCCGTGGAGGTTGTCGACGGGGCCTCCGGCTCGTGGATCACGACGGCCTTCACCGGGGCGGCCGGGATCGTGATCGGCTTCTTGCACTTCGGGCACGGACCGGTCCGGCCGGCGAACTGGTCGCTGACCGTGAAGGTCGACTTGCAGGATCCGCACAGCACCTGGATCGCCATGATCTCACCCGAAACGAAGACTCTTCGGCCGGACGCCAGCCCATCGCCCCGCCCCGCGGACCTTCCGCTTGCCGCCTCCCCGTCACCGCGCCCCGCCCGGCCGGAGGCGGGGGAACGCCGTGTCGCGGCGGGGGCGGTCGACCGCTGGCCCGATGGACCCGTCAACTGATGCCATGGGGGGAAGTGTCAGAGGCTGCCGGGCCGCCGTCAAGTGATCCGCTGCTGCAGCGGCGGGTGGTAGACTCGTCTCGAAGCCGCATCCGCGGTCGGAGGCGGCCGGTTCAGGAGGCGAACGGTGATGGCCGACTCGAAGTCCGCGCTTCCTTCGTCCGCAGACGCACCCCGGGCCACGACCGGGACGATCACGTTTCCCTGTCCCAACGGCCACAGGATCAGTGTTCCTGCCAAGCTCGCCGGAAAACGCGGCGCCTGCTCGAAGTGCGGCACGGCGGTGGTCATCCCCCCGGCCTCGGTGGCGATCACCGCACCGGCCTCTCCCCCGGCCGGACGGCCGGCGCAGGCCCCGGGGGAGGTGCACGTGGCAGGAGGGGATCCCCAGGCTGGGGACGAGGGGACGATCACCCTCAAATCGCCACCGGCGACAGGCCTCCCCGGGCCGCTCGGCGCGGCGTTGCCCGCGGCGGCGACAACGGTCGCACCGGTCGGTGCCGGTCTGGGGCCCGCCGGACGCCCACTGGGAGCCGGCGGCGGAGCCGAGCCGGTGGGGCAGGGGCGCGACGCAGCGACGGCGAACGGCTCGGCAGCCATCGTGGCCAATCCGACGGCCCTCCTCGTCGCCAGGCTATGGGGGGAACGGGATCACGGCGGGATCGTGGAGCTCCACCTCGTCGGTGGGAGCGTGATCCTGCCGGAGTGGTACGAGCCGGCCTGGTCGCAGGGGAGCCATGGGCTGTTCGCCAGTCAGGCCGTCGACGGCTCGGTAACACTCACCGCCGTCGCCTGGGACTCGATCCAGAAGGTGGTCGTGCGGCAGGTGGAAGGGCTTCCCGACGGGATGTTCGAATGACACCGGCGACGGTGGCGGGCCGTCATTCGACACTTGGCGGGGGTGACCCCTTCAAATGCCGCTGAGCATCCTCGCGAGCGGATGAAAAGTCGTGGCCATTCCGGCGGCAAAGTCGCCGGGAAAGGATCTCCTCTGCGGGATGCGGGCAAGACTTTTCCCACAGGCGCGAGGAACCCACCGTGACGCTCGACCACTTCTTCGCGGCGGTCTATCGACCGCTGCGGCGCTCCGGGCCAGCCGGGCAGACCCTGCGTGAGGCCCGCCGGTGCCCCGGGGAAACAGCGGCCTAGGCATCGTGGGGACCCTGTCGCCCAATCGCCGCGCTGCGGTGAGCAGGGGCAGGGCGAAGGGGGGCCGAGGCGTCCGCAGCCCGGCGGACCTGCTGGGCCGAGGCCCCGGCAAAGCCGATGCGCCGGGGCACCGAAACCGCAACAGTCCAGGCGGCGAGCGGCGAGCGGCTTGAGATGCAGCGGCGTGCCGGATTTCAGGGGACGATCTCCCCATGGCCAGGTGCTCCACGAGCACCAGACGCCCGGCCGCTCCGGGCGAATAGGATCGGCGGAATCCTGCACACGAGCCCTTGCGGTACCCGCCACGACCCGCTCCACCGCGGGGGCCTGATAGAATGCGGAAGGGGCTGTGAACCCCCACGCGCCGCCGGCGGAGATCGACTGAAGTCAGTGATCACAGTGCCTCGCATAGTGCCGGGAAGTGATTCGCTGGCTTGCTAACGGGCGCGGCCGGCAGGATCCACGGACCGTAGAAATACAAGTTCCATGCCAAAGGAAAGCCCTTGACTAATACAGACTGGAAAGAGCTTGTTGAGAAGATACGCCCCTACGTATTCCGGTTGGAAACGCCAAGCGGACACGGAACTGCATTTTTTCTCACGCATACGGGGAAGGGAACGATTGGAATTGCAACTTCGGTAATTCAGGGCTCACAACTGGCCGCCGCCGGGTGACGTCTGTCGTTCGGCAAAACTGGACGCCGTCTGGAAGGTCGATCCTCGTTTCGAATGTTGATAACAGTACACCAATGTCTGCTCCACTCCGTTCCTAAAAAACCACCGTTTGATAATCCGGTCGCGCAGGCAGGACGCCAAAACGTGGTACACTTCGCTCCATGAGCACAAAGCCGAAAGTCTATCTCGAAACGACAATCCCCAGTTATTTCACGGCGTGGCGTAGTCGCGATCTCATCATGGCCGCGAACCAGGAAACAACGCGCGAGTGGTGGTCACGTCGAAAGAACGATTTTGACTTTTTTGTCTCCCAGGCGGTCATCAAGGAGTCCGGTGCAGGTGATCTGGACGCCGCAAAACGTCGGCTGGAGTTTTTAAGGCCATTTCCACTCCTGGACATTTCAGACGAGGTTGAATCGTTGGCGGCGAAACTGATCGTTGACGTTCCTTTGCCACCCAAGGCACAGGCGGATGCTCTCCATATTGCCGTCGCTGCGGTTAACCAAATGAATTATTTGGTAACCTGGAACTGCACGCACATTGCGAATGCAACTCTCCGATCCAAAATTGAAAAGGTTTGCCGGTCTCAAGGATACGAGCCACCCGTCGTCTGTACGCCACAAGAAATGTTGGAGGAAGAAGGCCAAGATGCGTGATACAATCATCCAAGAAATCCGAAACACTCGAGACGAATACGCTCGACAATTTAATTACGACTTGCACCAAATGTGCCTTGACCTGCGCCGTGAACAAGAGCGCAGTGGTGCGCAAGTCGTCACATTCTCAGCCAAATCAGCTCAAACCGATTTAGCCGAACAATCCGGTCAACGCGAGGCGAAGACGCCCGCGTTACCTTGAACGTTCGGCGTCCCTGGAGGGCTTCAGACAGCGGATGGAAACCAATGGAAGAGGTCGGTATGTCTGCCGAGCACGTCTTCTAGGTCGTTTTAGGGCCGGACGCCGTGCCAAGAGTCCGTCGACGGTCAACGGATCCGCCGACGCCTTCGTCCGCGGCTCCGTCGCGGGTTCTTCGCCCTGGCTGTGAAGAAGTGATCGTCACTCCGAATCACCCTCTCTACGTCCGAATGCACCGGCTCTTCGACGCCGAAGGAGTCGAGCTCAAGCTCTGCGTGTGGGCCGACACGGAGACCGGGGAAGTCGCGGTCGCCGTCCGCGACTCGGACGGGCGCCAGGAGTGGACTGTCGACGACACAGGGAGCGAAGTCGCCAGGAAGAAGTGAGCTAGCTTTCGCCCCTCGCTGGCCCTGGGTCGTGGCGGCG
>Ga0209598_10000179_pt1 | contig 50608 bp, 48 predicted proteins | sample M_140807_EF_Meta_FD_187317 | JGI IMG/M metagenome (GOLD analysis project Ga0209598, IMG submission 187317) | Freshwater microbial communities from Lake Montjoie, Canada to study carbon cycling - M_140807_EF_MetaG (SPAdes) (version 2) | ecosystem: Environmental > Aquatic > Freshwater > Lake... | reverse complement strand
GCCTATGCGATGCTTCACAGTCACGGGCAAACCGGTCACATCCAACATGGCTTTGACGCCATCGGCCACCGTGAGAGGCTCGTTCATTAAACAGGCACCAAACGCGCCGCGCAGGACACGGTCTGAGGGGCAACCGCAGTTGAGGTTGATCTCGTCGTAGCCCCAGTCTTGCCCCAGTTTGGCGGCATGCGCCAGATCGGCGGTGTCACTCCCCCCCAGTTGCAGGGCAACAGGATGTTCTTCACCATTGAAGCGCAAATGCCGCTCTACACTGCCATGACGCAAGGCTCCGGTGGTCACCATCTCTGTGTACAAGAGTGTGTGACGAGTCAGCAGTCGATGGAAAAATCGGCAATGTCGATCCGTCCAATCCATCATGGGGGCAACCGACAGGCGCCATGGGTTGAAAGGCGATGATGCCACGGGTGAGAAAGCTTCAGACATGCAAGGATTATCCCAGCCATCGCGGTCGTCTTGACTTCTAGCGCGATAAAAGACAAACCCCGCACCAGGCGGGGTTTGAAAGCTCAGTCCTGGAAGGACTTAACCCATGTGCAAACCGCCGTTGACCGAGAAGTCAGCGCCCGTCGCATAACCACCCTCTTCACTGGCCAGCCAGGCAATAATGGAGGCGATTTCGCTGGGCTTGCCCAGACGCTTGACGGGCACGGTGGCCACGATTTTTTCCAACACGTCAGGACGGATGGCATTGACCATGTCGGTGCCAATGTAGCCAGGCGACACAGTGTTCACTGTCACGCCTTTGGTGGCCATTTCTTGTGCAAGAGCCATGGAGAAACCGTGCATACCGGCTTTGGCAGCCGAGTAATTGGTTTGACCGGCTTGGCCTTTCGCACCGTTTACCGAGGAGATGTTGATGATTCGGCCCCAACCACGTTCAACCATATCGGGCACCACCTGCTTGGTCACATTGAACATGGAGTCCAGGTTCGTACTCATGACAGCACTCCAGTCTTCACGGGACATCTTCAAGAACATGCGATCCTTGGTGATGCCGGCGTTATTGACCAGTACATCGATGGGTCCATGTTCAGCTTTGGTTTTAGCAAATGCTTCCACAGTGGAGTCCCAATCACCCACGTTGCCGACAGAAGCATAGAAGGTATAGCCTTGAGATGTTTGTTCGCCCAGCCACTTGGTGAAATCACGGGTGGGGCCGCAACCGGCAATGACTTTGAAACCTTCTTGGTGAAGGCGCTGGCAGATGGCGGTTCCGATACCGCCCATGCCACCAGTGACGTACGCTACTTTTTGACTCATCGGGTTGTCTCCTGAATAATGAGTTGGGTTAAAAAATTCTGTTAAAAAAATTAAAGACGCTCAAGTGCCAATGAAACGCCCATGCCGCCGCCAATGCACAGCGCAGCCAAGCCTTTTTTAGCATCACGACGCTGCATTTCGTGCAATAAAGACACCAAAATGCGGCAACCGGATGCACCAATGGGGTGACCAATTGCAATAGCACCACCATTGACGTTGACCTTCAAAGGATCAATGCCCAGCGCTTTGTTCACTGCGCAAGCTTGTGCGGCAAAGGCTTCATTCAATTCAAAAAGGTCGACGTCGCCAACGCTCCAACCCGCTCGCGCTAGGGCTTTGCGAGAAGCAGGCACGGGGCCCATGCCCATGGTGGCGGGGTCCAGACCGCTGGTGCCGAAGGCGGCAATGCGGGCGAGCGGCTTGAGACCGAGCTCAGCGGCTTTGGCTGCAGACATGACGACCACCGCGGCTGCGCCGTCATTGATGCCTGAAGCATTGCCAGCCGTGACGCTACCTGCCTTGTCGAACGCAGGACGTAAACTGGCCAAAACTTCCGTATTTGTTTTTTGATTCACATATTCGTCGGTATCGAAAATCAGGGGATCACCTTTACGCTGAGGAATAGAAACCGGCACGATCTCGTCCTTGAAACGTCCTTCTTGGATGGCAGCAGAAGCTTTACGCTGACTTGCGACAGCCAATTCGTCTTGCATTTGTCGCGTGATGCCGTGTTCTTTGGCCACATTTTCTGCTGTGATGCCCATGTGGTATTGGTTGTAAACGTCCCAAAGTCCGTCCACGATCATGGTGTCGACCATGTTCCAGTTGCCCATGCGCATACCATCGCGAGATCCCATGACCGCATGGGGTGACGCACTCATATTTTCCTGACCGCCTGCAACCACGATTTCGCTGTCACCCCAGGCCACAGCTTGAGCCGCCAGCATGACTGCCTTCAGGCCTGAGCCGCAAACGGCATTGATGGTCAACGCTGGCGTTTCTTGGGCCACGCCCGCCTTCATCATGGCTTGACGGGCTGGGTTTTGACCCGCTCCAGCGGTCAGCACCTGGCCCATGATCACTTCTCCAATTTGATCAGGCTTGAGGCCTGCGCGTGCAATCGCCTCGCGAATCACAATGGCGCCCAATTCAGGGGCTGAAATTTTGGCCAATGAGCCGCCAAATTTACCCACAGCCGTGCGGGCTGCAGAAACGATAACGATGTCTATATTCACAGAGGTCTCCTGTCGGTTTTAAAAAAATTCAAGCTCGGGCTTTGACGTAACGTCCTGGCGCAGCTTCGATGGTCTTGAAGCGCGCGCCCTTGCCATAGGTTTTGGGTGCAGCAATTTGCTTGCCAGCATGCTTTTTAAGCCAGTCAGACCAATCGGTCCACCAGCTACCAGGGAGCTCCTGGGCACCTTGAATCCACTCATTCACGTCGGCTGGAAACTTGGCGTCTTCACGCAGCCAGTGGCTGCGTTTATGGGCCGATGGTGCATTGATGACGCCTGCAATATGGCCCGAGGCCCCCATGACGAAACGCTTTTGACCCGGCAAGTACTGGGTTGAAGCATAGGCACCCCCGATGGGAACAATATGGTCCTCACGTGAACCATAGATGTAGACCGGTAACTTGAGCTTGCGAAAGTCTATCTTTTCTCCGCAGACAGTCGCTTCACCTGGCTTGACCAATCTATTTTCCAAGTAGGTGTTGCGCAGATACCAAGCGTAAAAAGGCCCTGGCAAATTGGTGGAATCGCTGTTCCAGTAAAGCAAATCGAAGGGAGGTGGCGATTCGCCTTTGAGGTAATTGCCCACCACATAGTTCCAAACCAAGTCGTTGGGCCGCAAGAAGCTGAAGGTAGACGCCAAGTCTTGACCTTTGAGCAAGCCGCCCTGACCCATCTGCATTTCGCGAAACTTGACAAAATTTTCATCAATGAACACATCCAGAATGCCGGTGTCGGTGAAATCAATCAAGGTGGTCAAAAAAGTGGCACTCGCGACCGGTTTTTCACCACGTGCAGCCAGCACAGCCAATGCATTGCTCAGCATGGTGCCGCCGACACAAAAACCCAATCCGTTGATTTCTTTGGCCCCCGTGAGATCGCGGACAGTCTCTATGGCTTGAATGGGCCCATTTTCGATGTAGTCATCCCACGATTTTTGGCCCATGGACTCATCCGGATTGCGCCAACTCACTACAAAGGTGCGATGACCTTGGCTGACCGCATAACGGATAAAGGAGTTGTTGGGCTGCAGATCCAAAATATAAAACTTGTTGATGCAAGGGGGCACCAATAAGAACGGTTTTTCATAGACCTTCGCCGTGAGCGGCTTGTATTCAATCAGTTGAAAATACGCGTTTTCATAGACAACAGCCCCTTCGGTGGTGGCCACGTTTTTACCCACTTCGAACTGACTCTCGTCAGTCATGGAGACATGGCCCTGTTTCAAATCATGCATCAGGTTGTGCAAGCCTTTCGCCAAGCTTTCACCTTGGGTATCAATGGCTTTCTTTTGAGCATCTGCATTGAAAGCCAAAAAATTACTGGGGGCTGTAGCGGCCACCCATTGCTCTACGGCAAAACGGATTCTGTTTAAAGTTTGCTCATCCGCATCCACGGCATTGGCCAAGCCCATCAATGTTCGTGAATTGAGTAAGTAAGTGGCCGCCGTAAATGAAGCCACTGGATTGCTGGTCCAAGCCTCCGTGGAAAATCGACGGTCCTTGAGCTCTGGCTTCCCGTTCAGGCCACCATTCCACAAAGCTGCCGCATCCTCCAAATATTGCGTTTGGAGTTTTTGCAATTTTTCGGGCTCAAATTTCAAGTGAGGCTGCGCTGTCTGCTGGGAAGACGCATCAGAGGGCACAATACCCCCCAAGTCCATTGTTTGTAAGGCTTGCAAGGCCTGCCCCCAACTTTGGGTCAGTTTGTTTTGAAAATCCTGGTTGATTTTGGACCAGAAATCTGGCGAATTGGTGTTCATTAAAATTTCTCTTTCATTTTTAAATTAGATTTAAATTTAATAATTCATATTTTACTTTAAGCAACACCATGTACATCATTGCTATCGGTTGGATTTACGTCACCTTACTGATGAGTGTGGCCGAAGCCAACAACACCAATGGAACCCTTTTGGGAGCTATTGTGACCTTCATTCTTTACGGAATCCTGCCAACTGCGCTCATGGTTTACCTCATGGGTGCGCCACAAAGAAACAAAGCACGTAAGGCCAAAGAAGCAGTTTGGTCGACACAAAAGAACCTCGAAGATTCAGACAAGGCTTTACCTGTCGAGCCAGATGCAAGCGGCCATACGACCCGTGTTTCCCCAAACTGCAGCGTCCCGCCGATGCGAAAAGAACAATGATTCCTGAGTATGGGTACACCAAGCTGACGAACTGTCATTTCCAAAAATTGCAGCCACACCTGAACGTTGCAAACGAAGGCGCGCTAGCAAAGCCAAATCTGCGAGATAACGCCCATTTGATTTCAGTTGAAATGCAATCGCGTCACTGGGGTAATCGTCACAAAATGCGGCTTTAACTTCGTAGCCAACTTCAAAAGCAGCAGGACCGATGCAGGGCCCTAGCCAAACCAATATATTGTTTGCCCCATGAATTTCACTCTCCATGGCACGCCGACAACGCTCTATGCTTGTTTCCAAGACACCTCGCCCCCTCTGACCCGCCAGGCCCCGCCAACCGGCATGTGCGGCGGCAACCCATTTTCCTTGTCTGTCCGTCATCAAGATAGGCAAACAATCGGCGACCATGATCGTGCAAGCCACGCCGGCCTGTTGGGTCCAACAGGCATCTGCAATCAAGCCATTTAACGAATGCACGGAAAGATCCACCAGCTCAACGCCATGAACTTGTTTCAAAAAAACTGGTTTTGCCCCGGTTTTGCGTGCCAGTAAATGGTGGTTTTTTTCCACAAGTTCAGGGACATCTCCAACATGGTCGCCCAAATTGAATGTGTCGTAGGGTGGCATGGATACACCACCGAGGCGGGTTGAAAAAAGGGCCTTGACATGGCCCGCTGAGGGCCAATCAGGCACAGTCCAATTTGACCCTGATGGCCCTGACATCAAGCTTCGTTGTCCGGACAAGCCGAAGGTTGCGCACGTTTGAACGCATCCAATTGCATGCAAGTATCAAATGCAGCCATGGTTCTGGGCAATCCCTCCAAATTAACTTTGAATCGCTGACCATTGAATATCTGAGGAACCATACAGCAGTCAGCAAGTGTCGGGGTCGTGCCAAAACAGAAAGGGGCATCGGGCAACAATGCCAGCTGACGCTCAAAAGCTTCAAGACCGCTTCTTACCCAATGGCGGTACCACGTGTTTTTGTCTTCTTCATTGACCTTGAGTTCAGACGACAAGTATTTTAAGACTCGCAAATTATTGATGGGGTGGATCTCACACGCGATCGATTGGGATAAAGCGCGAACTTGGGCCCGTTCAAAAGGTTCAGAAGGTATCAAGGCCGGGGCGGGATGCATTTCATCGAGGTATTCGATGATGGCCATCGATTGGCTCAGACGACGACCATTGATTTCAAGCGTTGGGACCAATAGATCTGCAGAAACAGCTACATAGGCGGGCAACTTGTGCTCTCCTTTGGCAATGTGGACAGGTATGTATTCGTACGCCAAGCCCTTGAGGTTCAAAGCAATCCGAACCCGAAACGACGCAGATGAGCGAAAGTAGTTGTAGAGTTTCATGTCCAATAGGATAAACCGTAATGCCCAATAAGTGACAACAACTCAAGTTGCTTTGTTGTGTAATCTACCCATGTCAGGAGAACACCTTAATCCACCCTTGCAATGGCTCGAACGCGAGACCCCTTTCCCGTCCGTCACAAAGGCATGGAACAGTGACTCTGGCGCCCCAGGCCTGCTTGCCGCGGGGGGCGATCTGAACTTGGCTCGCCTGGTGTCCGCCTATTCCCAAGGTATTTTCCCTTGGTTCAGCCAGGGCCAACCCATCTTGTGGTGGAGTCCGTCTCCTCGAATGGTTTTGCAAACCCATCATTTCAAGTTGCATCGGTCGCTCTTGAAAACGTTGCGGAACTATCGATCTGCACATTCTTTTGAATTGAGCTTTGACCGTGATTTTGATCAAGTCATTCAAAACTGCGCCGAAGCACCGCGAAAAAAACAAGCTGGCACATGGATTGTTCCAGCCATGGTTAAGGCTTACAAAGAACTACACAAAGCCGGTTTTGCACACAGTGCAGAAGTCTGGCTGGATGGCGAGTTAATGGCAGGGCTTTATTTTGTCTGTTTGGGAAAAGCTGTTTTCGGTGAGTCCATGTTCACCCGCATCAAGGATGGCTCCAAAATAGCACTGAGTTCATTGGTTCATGTCTGTTTACGGCATGATGTCGATGTGATTGACTGTCAACAAAACACGCAACACTTGGCCTCCCTTGGTGCGAGTGAAATGCCACGCAGTGATTTTTTGACACGGGTCAGGCGCAATTTATTGGCCACAAGCCCTGATTGGTCGAGTCAAACGATCGACTGGGCCGCGTTCAAGGCCGTTTAAGAATGACGCATTTAAAAGATCTTCCATTTGAGTCGCTGCAATTTTATGCAACGGCCTCATACCCTTGCAGCTACTTACCCGGTCGGGTGGCGCGTTCTCAGGTTGCAACGCCCAGTCACTTGATCCACAACGAGGTTTACTCTGACCTTGTAAGTCGAGGTTTTCGCCGAAGCGGCGTCTTCACTTACCGTCCTTATTGCGATGGCTGTCACGCGTGTGTACCCCTTCGGGTATCAACTGAAACATTTCAAGCTAACAAAAGTCAACAGCGCGCATGGCGCCAACATGTATCGCTGAAAGTCACAATTTCCAGTCTTTGTTTTGAAGCTGAACATTACGAGTTGTACCTGCGCTACCAAAACAGCCGCCACGCGGGAGGAGGGATGGACCAGGACAGTGTCGAGCAGTACAAGCAATTTTTGTTGCAAAGCCGGGTGAATTCCCGCTTGATCGAGTACCGAGCGGAAAGCGATTTCCACCCTGAAGGCATCTTGAAAATGGTCAGTATTGTCGATGTCCTCAGCGATGGTTTGTCTGCTGTTTATACTTTTTATGAGCCCGATCTCCATGCGTCATATGGGACATATGGTGTTTTATGGCAAATTGAGCAAGCTCGTCAGCTGGAGCTGCCTTATGTGTATTTGGGCTACTGGATCAAGGAAAGTCCAAAGATGAATTACAAGCAACGCTTTTCCCCTTGTGAAGTATTACGCGACGGTCAGTGGCTCCCCTATGGGACCTTACCGCATCCGTTGTGAGCGTTTTCAACTGTTTTTTTGATCCTTCGCTGTAGAATGAATCCTCTCCAAGCAGTACACCCATGAGCAAACACGACCGCGCAGCCGCAGCGACACCTACCGTCCAGGTCATCGAACGTTTGTTTGCGCTCATGGATGTTTTGGCATCTCGCGAGGAGCCTATTTCCCTGAAAGAAATCAGTGAAAAAACAGGCTTACATCCCTCCACCACACACCGTATCCTGAATGATTTGACCATCGGGCGTTATGTGGACCGTCCCGAGGCAGGCTCATACCGTTTGGGCATGCGCCTGCTGGAATTAGGTAATTTGGTGAAAGCCCGATTGAATGTGCGCGATGCAGCCATGACCCCAATGCGCGAACTGCACAAACAGATCCAACAACCGGTCAATTTGAGCATGCGTCAGGGCGATGAAATTGTCTATGTTGAGCGGGCTTTCAGCGAACGCTCAGGCATGCAAGTTGTTCGCGCGATTGGTGGGCGTGCCCCTTTGCATTTGACCTCGGTGGGCAAGTTGTTTCTGTCCATCGACGATCCACTCAGAGTACGAAATTATGCGACGCGCACGGGCTTATCAGGCCATACACGCAACAGCATCACTCAGCTGCCAGTGCTTGAAAGGGAGCTGTCCAAAGTGCGTCAATATGGCATTGCCCGCGACAATGAAGAATTGGAGCTCGGTGTGCGATGTATTGCAGCTGGCATTTACGATGACCAAGGCAAGCTGCTGGCGGGTTTATCGATTTCAGCCCCCGCCGATCGCATGGATGAAGCTTGGCTGTCCAAACTGCAGGCCACGGCTGACGAAATATCAAATGCTCTGGGTCACAAAGTTAATTGAAATAACCAAGCTTCATCCATTATGACTGCCGGTAGTTGCCGCGGCTCTTGAAATGGGCGCTGTTTCAAGCCATTTACGCACACGCTCTGCATCGCCAATTCGACTGAGTTTGCCAGCGGAATCCAGAAACACCATGATCAGTTTGCGTCCGGCTACTTTGGTCTGCATGACCAAACATTGCCCTGCTTCAGTGATGTAGCCCGTCTTTTGTAGACCAATTTCCCATTCTGGGTTTTTGACTAATCTGTTGGTGTTTTTGTATTGCAATGTTCGACGCCCCACATCCACTTCTCGGCCGTGTGAAGTAGACAGTTCACGCAGCATGGACTCTTTGTAGGCGGCAGCCACCAACAAGGCCAAATCGTTGGCACTGGATTGGTTGCGACTGGACAAGCCCGTAGGCTCAACATACCTTGTGTCACGCATGCCCAGGGATTGCGCACGCTCATTCATGCGCGACACAAAAGCATTGAGGCCACCTGGAAAGGTACGCCCCAAAGCGTGTGCTGCACGGTTTTCACTGGACATCAAGGCAAGGTGCAATAATTCACCCCGTGTGAGATGGGTGCCAACTGCCAATCGAGAAAAACTGCCCTTTTCTGTATCAACATCTTCTTGCGAAATGGTGATGATTTCATGCAAGGGCAATTTAGCTTCCGCCATGACCAAGCCCGTCATCAATTTAGTCAAGGATGCAATAGGCAAAATAACTTGATCGTTCTTGCGGAAAAGCACTTCCTGAGTGTCTTGGTCCACCACCAATGCGACACTGGAGCGCAAATCCAAAGGATCAGACGCAGAATGAAGCCCGGCCAATTGCCCAAACGACGCCTTAGCGGGCACTTCAGCCAATGAAACCGCGTGACGCGCGCGCGACCCCTGACGTGATTTTGCGGCTGCAGGCTTCCCCTTAACTGCCACGACTATTTTTTTCTGCCCATTCGCTTGAGATTTCTGCTTGGCCTCCACCTGAGGCGCAAAAACCATCAAACAAGGAATAACAAGTGACAAAACTGCCGACTTTAAAGGTGGCATGGCGTTTCGCAATAGATCAAAAAGCATAAGTGGGTGTATTACAAAAAATTAAATGAATAAGTAGAGTGTACCCAATAATAAAAAGTCACGCAAGATCATACACTTGCGTGACTTTATTCAAGCTACTTAAGAATAATTTGGAATTACTTTAACCCTGTGCGGCCACCCTGTCCGCTTTGCTCTGCAATTTATTCAATGCGCTCAAATAGGCTTTGGCAGAGGCTACGACAATATCGGGGTCTGACCCCACGCCATTCACAACACGGCCACTGTTTTGCAAACGCACTGTAACTTCGCCCTGGCTTTCTGTTGATCCACTGATGGCATTGACCGAATAAAGCACCATTTCTGCGCCACTCTTTACTTGGGACTCGATGGCTTTGAGTGACGCGTCAACAGGGCCGTTGCCGTCCGAAGCGCTGCGAATTTCCTTACCCGCGATAGTGAAAACCACAGAGGCCTGAGGGCGCTCCCCTGTTTCACTGTGTTGAGACAAGGACACAAAGCCAAACTTTTCATGATCGGAGGCAACACTCTCGTCGCTCACCAAGGCCAGAATATCTTCGTCAAAAATATCGCTCTTGCGATCGGCCAGTTCTTTGAAGCGTGCAAAAGCAGAGTTCAACTCCGTTTCGCTCTCCATCGATACCCCTAAATCCTGCAAACGCTGTTTAAAAGCGTTGCGCCCGCTGAGCTTACCCAGCACAATTTTATTGGCCGTCCAGCCTACATCTTCGGCACGCATGATCTCATAGGTATCGCGGGCCTTGAGCACGCCATCTTGGTGAATACCGGAAGCGTGAGCAAAAGCGTTGGCGCCCACCACGGCTTTATTGGGTTGAACCACAAAGCCTGTGGTTTGGCTGACCATCCTGCTGACTGCCAAAATATGTTTGGTATCAATGCCCATCTCAAGACCAAAGTAGTCTCGTCGGGTTTTGACAGCCATGACCACTTCTTCGAGAGAGCAATTGCCTGCTCTCTCGCCCAACCCGTTGATGGTGCACTCCACTTGACGGGCTCCGCCAATTTTCACACCGGCCAGGGAATTGGCTACAGCCATTCCCAGGTCGTTATGGCAGTGAACCGACCAAATGGCTTTGTCACTGTTGGGAATGCGCTCACGAAGGGTTTTGATGAATTCACCATACAACTCCGGTATGGCATACCCTACTGTGTCAGGCACATTGATGGTTGTGGCACCCTCGGTAATGACTGCTTCCAGTATGCGACATAAAAAATCCATATCGCTGCGGTAACCGTCTTCAGGACTGAACTCGACATCAGCGACAAGATTGCGTGCGAAGCGAACCGATTGTTTGGCTTGTTCAAAAACTTGATCAGGTGTCATACGCAACTTCTTTTCCATGTGCAATGGCGAAGTGGCAATGAATGTGTGTATACGCGGACTGTTTGCACCTTTCAAGGCGAGCCCAGCTTGCGAAATATCGCGGTCATTTGCGCGAGCCAGAGAACAAATTGTAGAGTCTTTGATCGCGTTGGCAATGGTTTGAACTGCTTCAAAATCTCCATTTGAACTCGCAGCAAAGCCCGCTTCAATGACATCTACACGCAGCCGCTCAAGTTGACGGGCAATGCGCAGTTTCTCATCACGGGTCATTGAAGCCCCGGGAGACTGCTCACCGTCTCGCAAAGTTGTGTCAAAAATGATCAATTTATCAGCCATTTAATTTCTCCAATGATGAAAACCGCAACTTCAAAACATAAAAAAAGGCCCGTTGCGGTTGTGCAAACGGGCCTTTTAGGAAAATGATCGCGTGCGCTACATATCCCGCCCGTTGGGCGATAGCAGCGTTAGGGTCAGCGTAATAACTTTCATGGTTGATATTTTATCACAAATTCAACAGGAGGGAATCAGTCTTGGTGCAGCCCGCGTTCATCGGGCTCTTTAGTGGAGGTGCTGATCATGCTGGTCGGTTGGCCTTTGGCCTTGCGCACGGCGTACAAAACATACCCACTCAATCCGTAGGCAACAAACAATCCAAATAAGACAGTAGGGGGATGGATATTGACAACGGCGATCCCCAAGGCAACCAATACGATTGCGGCAAATGGCACGCTTTTCTTCATATGGACGTCCTTAAAGCTGTAAAACGGAACATTGGTCACCATCGTCAAGCCAGCAAACATGGCAATGACCAGCATAGGCCAGGCCACAGAAGGTCCGGTGTAATCAAGTTCCGTCATGGTCCAGATAAAGCCAGTCACCAATGCGGCAGCCGCTGGCGAGGGGAGGCCTTGGAAAAAGCGTTTATCCACCACAGCCGTATTGACATTGAATCGCGCAAGACGCAGCGCAGCGCAGGCGCAGTAAACAAACGCGGCAATCCAGCCCCAGCGGCCCAGCCCCTTCAATGCCCATTCGTAAGCAATAAGTGCCGGTGCCGCTCCAAAGGAGACCATGTCCGACAGAGAGTCCATTTGCTCGCCAAAAGCACTCTGCGTGTTGGTCATGCGGGCCACACGACCATCCAAACCATCCAAAACCATGGCACAGAAAACACCTGCTGCGGCCAAGTCAAAACGGCCATTCATCGCCATCACAATGGCATAAAACCCGCCAAACAAAGCCGCCAACGTGACCATGTTGGGCAATATGTAAATGCCCTTGCGCGGCTTTCGCTGTAAGCGCGTTACGCCTGAATCCTCAACGTTTTCATTTTCGTCTCGCATAACTCACATTCGTTGGGTTGATAGATTTTGGGCTTCCCTGACTGAAAAGACCATGGCACTTAAGTTTATGCCACTCTCAGCCGCTTACATCAATAAGAAAGGCCACCGTGGTGGCCTTTGTTCAATCCGTCACCGCGGTCAGTTACGGGTCTTGTCAACCAGTTTGTTCTTGGCAATCCAAGGCATCATAGCGCGCAGTTGAGCGCCCACAACTTCAATGGAGTGCTCTGAATTCAAGCGACGACGTGCCGTCATACTGGGGTAGTTGGTTCGCCCCTCCAAGATGAACATCTTGGCGTATTCACCTGTTTGGATGCGCTTCAAAGCGTTGCGCATAGCGACACGTGATTCCTCGTTGATGATTTCAGGACCTGTTACATACTCACCATACTCGGCGTTGTTCGAGATGGAGTAATTCATGTTACCGATACCACCTTCGTAGATCAGGTCCACAATCAACTTCAACTCGTGCAAGCACTCAAAGTAAGCCATTTCAGGGGCGTAACCGGCTTCGACCAAGGTCTCATAACCCATCTTGATCAGTTCAACAGCGCCTCCGCAAAGAACGGCTTGCTCACCGAACAAGTCGGTTTCGGTCTCCTCTTTGAAGTTGGTCTCGATGATGCCAGCCTTGCCGCCACCGTTGGCCATGGCGTAACTCAGCGCCAATGCGCGGGCTTTGCCACTCTGGTCCTGGTGAATAGCTACCAAGTGAGGCACGCCACCGCCTTGGGTGTAGGTGTTACGCACAGTATGGCCAGGGGCCTTAGGTGCAACCATCCACACGTCCAAATCTTCGCGGGGTACGACTTGGTTGTAATGCACGTTGAACCCGTGGGCAAAAGCCAGCGAAGCACCTTGCTTGATATGAGGGGCCACGTTGTTGGTATAGACCTCGGCGATCATTTCGTCAGGCAACAAGATCATGACCACATCTGCGGCCTGAACGGCGTCATTGACTTCCATCACGTTTAAACCGGCTTTGCCGACTTTGTCCCAAGAGGCGCCTCCCTTGCGCAGACCAACGACGACTTTAACGCCACTGTCGTTCAAGTTTTGTGCATGGGCATGCCCTTGAGAACCGTAACCAATGATGGCCACGGTTTTGCCTTTGATGACACTCAGGTCACAGTCCTTGTCGTAATACACTTTCATGATTTTCTCCTACTAAAATTTAAAGTTCAGACACGCAAAATTCTTTCGCCACGACCTATACCGCAGGCACCTGTGCGCACAGTTTCAAGAATGGCACTTCGATCGATAGCCTCCAGGAAGGCATCATTTTTGGTCAGATCACCGGTCAGCTCAATGGTGTAGCTCTTGTCGGTGACATCGATGACGCGGCCACGGAATATATCAGCCATCCGCTTCATCTCCTCGCGCTCTTTGCCAACCGCACGCACTTTCACCAACATCAACTCACGCTCGGTGTAAGCGCCCTCGGTCAAATCAACCACTTTGACCACTTCGATCAAACGATTCAAATGCTTGGTGATTTGTTCAATCACATCGTCTGAGCCGGTGGTCTGAATCGTCATTCGCGACAGACTGGGGTCTTCTGTGGGCGCAACCGTCAAAGACTCAATGTTGTAGCCCCGTGCAGAAAAAAGTCCCACGACCCTTGAGAGGGCGCCTGGTTCATTTTCGAGCAAGACGGCGATGATATGTTTCATATGCAATTCCTCTTTTCGCCGCCCTCCCCCGCACACGGTAATGTGCAAGCTTGGCGGTCAATAGAATCTTCAAAAATAGAGTGTCAGGGCTAAAACCTCAAAGGTCTTCAGCACCCATGATCATCTCGGTGATGCCTTTGCCGGCGCGGACCATCGGGAAAACATTTTCTGTGGGATCGGTACGGATATCCAGAAAAACAGTCCGATCCTTCAGTCGACGGGCTTCTCGCAAAGCAGGCTCTACATCCTCTGGACGTTCCACCAAGATTCCCACATGACCATAGGCTTCGGCCAATTTGACAAAGTCGGGTAACGCGTCCATGTAACTGTGGCTGTAGCGGCTTGAGTACTCAATCTCTTGCCATTGACGTACCATGCCAAGGTATCGGTTGTTCAATGCCACAATTTTGATTGGTGTGTTGTACTGCAAGCAAGTGGACAGCTCTTGGATACACATCTGCACAGAACCTTCGCCAGTGACACAAAACACTTCGCTGTCTGGTTTGGCCAGTTTGATTCCCATGGCATAGGGGATGCCCACCCCCATGGTCCCTAAGCCGCCTGAATTTATCCATCGCCGAGGCTCATTGAACTTGTAGTACTGAGCAGCCCACATTTGGTGCTGGCCGACATCAGAAGTAATGTACGCATCAGCATCTTTGGTCAATTCCCATAGCGTTTCAATCACACGTTGGGGTTTGATCACTTCTGTGTTGGTGTTGTCATATTTCATGCAATCGCGGGCACGCCAACTTTCGATCATCGACCACCATGAACTCAAGTTCTGTTGATCCGGTTTAGCTGAGGACTCCTTGACCATGACAATCAATTCCTGCAGCACATCTTTGACGTCACCCACAATCGGCACATCGACCTTGACACGCTTAGATATGCTCGAGGGATCAATGTCAACGTGAATAATCTTGCGCTCGACTTGTGCAAAGTGCTTTGGGTTTCCAATCACGCGATCATCAAACCGTGCACCAACTGCCAAAAGCACGTCGCAGTTTTGCATCGCATTGTTGGCTTCCAAGGTGCCATGCATGCCCAACATACCCAAAAATTTGGGGTCGGTTGCCGGATAAGCCCCCAGTCCCATCAAGGTGTTGGTGCAAGGGAAACCCAACATATCCACCAAGGTCCGTAACTCTTTCGAGGCATTACCCAACAGTACGCCGCCGCCGGTATAAATGTAGGGACGCTTAGCTGCCATGAGCAATTGCAAGGCTTTGCGAATTTGACCGCTGTGCCCTTTGCGCACAGGGTTATAAGAACGCATATGCACCGTTTCAGGGTAACCGGGAAAAGGTGTTTTATTGAAAGACACATCTTTCGGGACGTCCACAACGACGGGGCCGGGACGACCACTTCGAGCGATGTGGAATGCCTTTTTCATGACCTCAGCCATGTCACGTGCGTCTTTGACCAAAAAATTGTGTTTGACGATCGGACGCGTGATGCCCACGGTATCACACTCCTGGAAAGCGTCAAGGCCAATGGCAGCCGTAGGCACTTGCCCACTGATGATCACCAAGGGAATACTGTCCATGTAAGCGGTTGCAATCCCAGTCACCGCATTGGTCAGGCCAGGCCCAGAAGTCACCAGAGCGACGCCCACCTCGCCTGTTGCGCGCGCAAAGCCATCAGCTGCATGAACCGCAGCTTGTTCGTGCCGAACCAAAACATGCTGCATGGTGTCTTGTTTGTACAGTGCGTCGTAGATATGCAAGACAGCCCCGCCTGGGTAACCCCAAATGAACTTGACGTTCTCGGCTTGCAACGCTTTGACCAAAATTTCTGCGCCACGAAGCTCTGGTACAGATTGACCTGCAGTGGCAGATATCGATGCCGATTCGGCTTTAGAAGTTTCCATATTCAACCTTTGTGAATTTCTCTAACGAAAAACCTTGGGTGCCCCTTTGCAGGACTCTTTTGAAGCCGCATTGGGACTTTGGACCACAGACATGAGCGCCACATGTAACAACGCCGGACGGTGAACCGTTTGCTTTTTTTCAATTGCAACCCAGTATTATCGCACCGACTTGTCGCCCATCGATACGAGAGACAATTTACGCAAGAGGAGTGCCATAATCTGGGTCAAACACAGGAGATGTCACCCTTCAACCCGGGTGCGGCAGGCAGTTGGCTACAGAAAAAGAACTTTCAGATTTTCTCAAAAACGTGGAAAAGCGCGCATTCAAGCGCACGCTTTACCATGTCAGAGATGAAGAAGCTGCGCTCGACATCATGCAAGACAGTATGATCAAATTGGCAACCCATTACGGCGACAAACCACCTGCCGAGTTGCCTTTGCTTTTTCAGCGCATATTGTCAAACACCATGCTCGACTGGTTCCGTCGTCGTAAAACCCGCCAAGCCCTGTTTTCTAATCTGAGTGACTTTGGCGCCGACGGTGATTCCGAAGAATTCGATCTCCTCGAAACCTTTCAGGGCAACTCGGACACTGAAATGGGCGAAAGTGCTGAAGATCACATCCGACGCAAGCAAATATTCCAGCAAATTGAAGCTGGCATCCAAGAATTGCCTGCACGTCAACGAGAAGCCTTCCTGCTGCGTTACTGGGAGGAGATGGACGTGTCAGAAACTGCTGCCGCGATGGGCTGCTCTGAGGGCAGTGTCAAAACACACTGCTCACGTGCTGTTCATGCCTTGAGTAGATCGCTCAAAGCCAAGGGAATACAACCATGAGAAATCAATCTTTAACCGTTGACAAAAACACAGACGCTTTGGGTCGAGCCATTGCTCTAAGGCTAGACAATGACTCGCCCTCACTGTCTTATGACGTGACCGAGCGCTTAAGGGCGGCTCGAATGCAAGCCTTGGCTGCTCGAAAGTCCGAGTTGTCGATCGCACCTGCTGTTGACCTGTCTATGTCTGCAGGTCAAGCAACTTTAGCTTGGGGCGCAGAAGGCGGCAGCCTTTGGAACCGCTTGGGCTCATTTTTACCCTTCATAGTGTTAATTATTGGTTTAATTTCAATACAAATCATCCAATCTGAAAGTAATACCACTGAAATTGCAGAGATTGATTCAGCCCTGCTGCTGGATGAACTCCCCCCCTTGGCCTACACCGATCCCGGTTTTTTACAATTCTTAAAAGTCAACCAAACTGAACCATCGGAGAAGCACTGAAGTGTCTACTGTATTTACACAAAGAATCAGCAGCAGATGCGTTGGCGTCGCAGCGGGCTGTTTTTTGTGCGTTTGGGCAGTAGCACAGGTTCCACAGGCAGGGAATTCTGCTGCCCCTACCACCACTGAAGCTGCAACAGTTGCGCCAAACAACAGTGCTAGCAAAAAGCCCACAGAAGTCAAAAAAGTCCCATGGCTTGAGTTAACGGGGAGCCAACAACGCGCACTCGCGCCCTTGTCACCCTTATGGTCTTCTTTGAGTGAACCACAGAAAAAAAAATGGCTGGCTATTTCAAAAAACTTTGCCGCTTTACCGGAGAGTGAACAAATCGTCTTGCACAGTCGAATGGCTGAGTGGGCGACGCTGACACCTCAACAACGCATGCAAGCTCGCTTGAATTTTGGCGAAACAAACAAGATCCCTACGACCGAAAAGAAATCGCAGTGGGATGCTTATCAAGCCTTGTCCGATGAAGAAAAAAAGAAATTGAGTGACTCCCAGCCACCTCCTGTTTCGGGCGCAGCACCGGCGAAAAGACCAACCTCTTCTGACAAGCTTTCGCATGTCAATTCACCTTCTGGACAGCCCCCCCTAAAAGGTAAAACGCCAGGCGTCAAAGACTTGGACCAGAAAACTTTTCTGCCGACCAACAAACCTTTGCCATCCAAAGTGGCCGTGCCTGCCGCGTGACAAATGATGTTGGCGATGTCGGTGATATAGGCACCACACTTCAGACCCTTCAAGCGCCCTCCTTGTCACGCAGAATGGCTTGCTGGCTCTACGAAGGCATGCTTTTATTCGGCGTGGTGTTCATCACAGGTTATCTCTTTAGTACACTCAGCCAAACTCGAAATGCATTGGACAATCGGCATGGTTTGCAAGCCTTTATTTTCTTGGTGTTAGGCATTTATTTCAGCTGGTTTTGGTCCAAAGGGCAAACATTGGCGATGAAAACCTGGCACATCCGGGTTGTCAATCAACAGGGTCGAGCCTTGTCTCAAATTCAAGCGCTGATACGTTATTTTTTGAGTTGGGTTTGGTTCTTACCGCCGATTGCCATGGCCAATGCATTTGATATTCCGGCAATGACAATTCTGATTTTAATGGTGGGCTGGATAGCTCTATGGGCCATGCTGAGCCGCTTCCAAATCCATGGTCAGTTTTGGCACGATGCATGGGCGCGAACCTACTTGATAAAGGACGAACGTACAGTCGTCATCAAACCCCATTAGCATGGTGTTTGATGATGAACCTCCTAAATCCGCCATGTCCTTGCCAAGCTTGAAATCAGACCCGGCTTTTTCAATTTGTGTGTATTGCGGCGCCAAACCGGGCGTTGACCCTGCCTTTGCAGAAACCGCACGCGAAGTCGGCCGTTGGATTGGCCACCACGGGGGTCAGCTGGTTTATGGAGGAGGATGCAATGGTTTGATGGGCATTGTGGCGGATGCCACAATGACTGCAGGTGGCCGCGTTGTGGGCATCATACCCAAGGCTTTGGTGGAGAAAGAATGGGCCCATCAGGACTGCACCGAGTTGCACGTTGTTGACACCATGCATGAGCGCAAACGGATGATGGCCGAACGTGCAGATGCATTCATTGCACTGCCCGGCGGCATTGGCACATTTGAAGAGTTTTTTGAAGTCTGGACCTGGCGCCAGCTTGGGTACCACAACAAACCCGTCGGCTTACTTAACCTCAATGGGTATTACGACGGATTACTGACGTTCCTTCACAGCGTTGTCACCCACCAGTTTATGGGGGATTGGCAAATGGAGTTGATCAGTGTAGACAATCAAGCCCCACGGCTGTTGACTCAATTGGTACAGTCCGCCGGACTGCACTACAGCGTTAAGGGTGAGGCGATTTAGGCCAGTCGTTTAAATCGCCGAGTTGTCCAGTTCACCTGTTCGAATTCGCACCACGCGCTCAACGTTGGTGATGAAAATTTTACCGTCACCTATTTTTCCGGTTCGTGCAGCCTTCACAATTGAATCCATGCAGCGGTCGACATCTTCATCCTTAACCGCCACTTCGATTTTCACTTTTGGTAAAAAATCGACCACATACTCAGCACCACGGTACAACTCTGTGTGTCCTTTCTGCCGACCAAAACCTTTAACTTCGGTCACGGTCAAACCCGTCACGCCGCATTCGGCCAGGGCTTCGCGAACTTCTTCCAATTTAAACGGCTTGACTATGGCGGTGATTTGCTTCATCTGGATTTCTCTCTGAAAATGAAATTTAAGCGCGAAATTTGCTGGTCATAGGATAACGCCAATCTTTGCCAAAGCTTCGGTGTGTAACACGAATTCCAACAGGCGCTTGGCGACGTTTGTATTCGTTGAGTTTGATCAGACGAGTTACCTTTTCGACATCGGAACGATCAAATCCATCTGCCACCAATGCCTCAATACCCTCGTCATTTTCCATATATCGGGCAATGATGGCATCCAGTACTTCGTAAGCGGGAAGGCTGTCCTCATCTTTTTGGTCTGGCCTCAATTCGGCGCTGGGTGGACGGGAGATGATCCGCTCTGGAATAGGCCGGGTACATGTCCCATAAGGGTCATTTTCGTTTCGCCAGTGAGACAGTCGAAAAACCAGCGTTTTAACCACATCCTTGATAACAGCAAAGCCGCCAGCCATATCGCCATACAAAGTGCAATAGCCGGTGGCCATTTCACTCTTATTGCCCGTCGTCAAGACAATAGCGCCCGTTTTATTCGACATTGCCATCAACAAGGTGCCGCGGATGCGGGCCTGGATATTTTCTTCAGTGGTGTCTTCTGCCAAACCCGAAAATTGTCCAGCAAGCGTGTGCTTGAACCCCTCAAACAGGGGCGCTATCGACATTTCATCGTAACGCACACCCATTCGTTTGGCCATTTCCCGTGCATCAATCCAACTGATGTCTGCGGTATAGGGTGAAGGCATCATCACCGCATGCACCTGATCTGAGCCTATAGCGTCCACAGCAATGGCCAAAACCAAAGCCGAGTCAATGCCACCAGACAAACCGAGAATCGCTTTTTTGAAACCATTCTTTCCAAGATAGTCCCGAACACCCAACACCAAAGCATCCCATAAATCGGCTTCATCACTGCGAACAGGCGTCATTGTGGCGGGCAGAACCTCCAGACTGTCTGAATGCGCTTTGAATGCGACGCAAGGCAGATCCTCTAAGAAAGCGGGTGCACGCATTTGCACGTTACCCATTGCATCGAGTGCAAAGGATCTGCCTTCAAAAACCACTTCATCCTGACCGCCCACCAAATGGGCATACACCAGAGGCAAACCACAGGCTAGAACTCTCTCTCGCATGTGCTGCTCACGTTCCAGTCCTTTACCCGCATGAAAGGGCGACGCATTCAATACCGCCAGCACTTGCGCGCCCGCCGTTTTGGCTTTTTGCGCCGCAGCTTCAAACCATGCGTCTTCACAAATCAGCAAACCAACACGAACGCCTGAGACCTCAAATACGCACGCTTGATCGCCCGGTGTGAAATAACGACGTTCATCAAAAACTTGGTAGTTAGGCAACTCCTGCTTGGCGTAATGGGCGACCACTTGCCCCTCGACCAAAACAGAAGCCATGTTGAAGCGCCGGGTAACGGCCACACTGCGAGTTCGCATGCCGCCGCCTTGCGGGTGACCCACGACAACCGCCATGCCTTTTAACCCAGCAGTTTCTCGGGCCACTGTTTTCAGGGCATCATCGCAGGCATCGATGAATGCAGGTCGCAACAACAAGTCCTCAGCGGCATAGCCGCAAATGGACAGTTCGGGTGTGAGCAGCAAACGCGCGCCTGTTTGGTAGGCTGCGTGAGCGGCATCGATGATTTTGCGGGCGTTACCCAGCATGTCGCCCACCACAAAATTGAGCTGAGCCACACAAAGATTGAGAGTCATACAGGTGCAGGAAAACAAGTTATTCGATTATGTCATCCGAGTGCACGATTCCGTACACGAAATCAATGAACACGCATGGAACAAGCTGCTTGCATTGCAAAAAAAACCCACCCCCTTCATGCAGCACGCTTATCTGCGGGCCATGGAAGACAGCCAGGCCGCCAGCCCCCAGACAGGTTGGGGGCTTCAAATCATCGCTGTTTGGCAGGAAACGCCCAGTGGGCAGCACCTGTGCGCCGTTTGTCCCCTGTATCTGAAAGGCAACTCCTATGGGGAGTACGTTTTTGACTGGGCTTGGGCCGAGGCCTATCAGCGCCATGGATTGAACTATTACCCCAAAGCCGTCATTGCCGTGCCCTTCACACCGGTACCCGGTAGCCGTTTATTGGCTGTGGATGCAAAAGCGCGCCACGCCTTAGCTCAGGCTGTGATCGAATTCGCCCAAAAGCATGATTTGTCGTCACTGCATTTGCTGTTTGGGGATGAAGAGGATGATCTTCAAGCCTGCATGGAGGCCGGCATGATGCTGCGCCATACCGTTCAATTCCACTGGAACAACACCAATTACCTTGATTTTGATGACTTTTTAAGCCGTCTCAGCCAAGAAAAGCGCAAAAAAATAAAACAAGAACGTCGCAAAGTGAAGGACGCAGGCGTGCGTTTTCGGGTGCTGCGCGGGACTGAAATTCAAAGCTCAGACTGGGAATTTTTTTACAAATGCTATGAACGAACCTATTTAGAGCACGGCAACAAGCCTTACCTGAGCCGAGAATTTTTTAATTCGATGCAGTCAGACATGCCTGGCAATTGGCTGCTTTTTGTGGCACTTCGTGAAGACCGGCCAATAGCTTGCAGTCTATTGGGGCTGGAGACGTCCAACTCGGCCTCTGACGCTGGAGGAATCGCATACGGTCGGTATTGGGGGGCCTTGGAACGCGTTGACTGCCTGCACTTTGAAGCTTGTTACTACCAGCCGATTGAATGGTGCATTGCCCATGGATTTATTCGGTTCGAAGGAGGCGCACAAGGTGAGCACAAAATGGCCCGTGCACTGCTGCCCGTTCAAACGAGCAGCGCGCACTGGCTGGCACACCCCGGATTTTCTGAAGCTGTGGCGCGATTTCTGGCCCAAGAAGGTCAAGGCGTGGAAGCCTACCTGCAAGACTTAAACCTTCGCACGCCACTGCGCCAAGCCTAACTTAGGCCTTTGCCGATTGGTAGGCGGCAATACCTTCTGTGATTTCTTTGCGGGCTGCGTCTGGGCCTTCCCAGCCCTTGATCTTGACCCATTTGCCCTCTTCCAAATCTTTGTAATGCTCAAAGAAATGGGCAATCTGACTCAAGCGCAATTTATTCATGTCTTCCGGTTTTTGCCAATGGGTATAAATGGGCAAAATTTTGTCGATAGGGACAGCCAAAACTTTGCCGTCTTGCCCGCCCTCGTCTTCCATCAGCAAGATACCAATGGGGCGGCACTTGACCACAACACCCGGAATCAAGGGGAAGGGCGTGATGACCAAAACATCTACCGGGTCACCATCTCCCGCAATGGTTTGCGGCACATAACCGTAGTTGGTCGGGTAGTGCATGGCGGTACCCATAAAACGGTCTACAAAAATGGCCCCCGTTTCTTTGTCCACCTCGTATTTGACCGGGTCAGCGTTCATCGGAATTTCAATGATGACATTGAAAGTATCGGGGGCATTTGTGCCGGGGGTCACGTTGTCAAGGGACATATTTCCAGTCGCAAGGGGGTTGAAGTCAGTCAGTTAATCTAAGGATTAACCCCCATTTTACTTTCACAGACCTTGCGCAAATTCGCAAGTGGCTTTTTAATCAGCGGGTTGGCCAATCGTGATCCTCAGTAAGGTCGCGAGGAAGCAACGCAGTGGAGGGCCTCCAACGCGTTGCCCTCCCTTCAGCGACATTACTTTCAGGAGATAGACATATGACAAGCAACTCAGCGCTGACATTGGCGCTTGTTTGCGGGCTGATCGCAGTGGCCTATGGCATTTGGGCCCGCAGTTGGATTCTTGCGCAAGATCCGGGCAACGCCCGAATGCAAGAGATTTCTGCGGCAATTCAAGCTGGTGCCGCAGCTTATTTGGCTAGGCAATACAAAACGATCGCCATTGTTGGGGTGGTATTGGCCGTCCTGATGGGCGTATTTCTGGACGGTGTCACAGCCGTTGGGTTCGTCATTGGGGCAGTGCTGTCTGGCGCTTGCGGCTTCATTGGCATGAATGTGTCGGTTCGGGCCAATGTCAGAACCGCACAAGCAGCGACCAAGGGTATTGGCCCGGCACTGGACGTTGCCTTCAGGGGTGGCGCCATCACGGGCATGCTCGTGGTGGGCTTGGGCTTGCTGGGTGTGACCGGTTTCTATTGGTTCCTTGCCGGTAACGGTAACCTCACACCTGACAAGAATTTGGCCGCCGTTCTTAACCCCCTGATTGGCTTTGCTTTTGGTTCCTCTTTGATCTCCATTTTTGCCCGTCTCGGTGGGGGTATCTTCACCAAAGGCGCCGATGTAGGCGCTGACTTGGTTGGCAAGGTCGAAGCAGGTATTCCTGAAGACGACCCCCGCAACCCTGCCGTAATCGCTGACAACGTAGGCGACAACGTCGGTGACTGTGCCGGTATGGCCGCCGATTTGTTTGAAACCTATGCGGTCACACTGATTGCCACCATGGTGCTGGGCGCTCTTTTGATTTCTGCTGCGCCAGGTCAAGCGGTTTTGTACCCCTTGGCTTTGGGTGCCGTGTCCATTGTGGCCTCCATCATCGGTTGTTTTTTTGTGAAGGCCAGTCCGGGCATGACAAACGTGATGCCAGCGCTTTACAAAGGACTGGCCATTGCTGGACTGCTCTCTTTGGTCGCCTTTTACTTTGTCACAACCATGCTCATGCCTGACAACGCTTTGGGCGGCACTGGCGCACACATGAAACTGTTCGGTGCTTGCGCTGTGGGCTTGATCTTGACGGCTGCTTTGGTCTGGATCACCGAGTTCTACACCGGTACGCAATACGCCCCAGTGCAGCACATTGCCCAAGCTTCAACCACAGGTCACGGCACCAACATCATTGCCGGTTTGGGCGTGTCCATGCGTTCAACAGCTTGGCCAGTCATGTTCGTGTGCTTGGCCATTTGGACGGCTTATGCACTGGCTGGGCTTTATGGCATTGCGGTGGCCGCTACATCCATGCTGTCGATGGCGGGTATTGTGGTTGCACTCGATGCATATGGCCCTATCACTGACAATGCGGGTGGGATTGCTGAAATGGCCGAGCTGCCAAGCAGCGTGCGTGCTATCACCGACCCACTCGACGCGGTGGGCAACACCACCAAGGCCGTGACCAAAGGGTATGCCATTGGTTCTGCTGGCCTGGCTTCGTTGGTACTTTTCGCCGACTACACCCACAAGTTGGAAGCCTACGGAAAATCCATCACCTTTGACTTGTCTGACCCCTTGGTCATCATTGGCTTATTCATTGGCGGCCTGATTCCCTACCTGTTTGGTGCGATGGCCATGGAGGCCGTGGGCCGTGCGGCAGGTGCCGTGGTCGTTGAAGTACGTCGGCAGTTCAAAGAGATCCCCGGCATCATGGAAGGAACTGCCAAGCCAGAATATGGCAAAGCAGTGGACATGCTGACCAGTGCGGCCATCAAGGAAATGATCATTCCCAGCTTGTTGCCTGTCGTTGTACCCGTGCTGGTGGGTTTGATTTTGGGCCCCAAGGCTTTGGGCGGTTTATTGATGGGCACCATCATCACCGGTTTGTTTGTTGCCATCTCCATGTGTACAGGCGGCGGTGCTTGGGACAATGCCAAGAAATACATCGAAGATGGCCATCACGGCGGTAAGGGCTCCGAGGCCCATAAAGCAGCCGTGACGGGTGATACCGTGGGTGATCCTTACAAGGACACCGCAGGCCCGGCTATCAATCCGTTGATCAAGATCATCAACATTGTGGCCCTCCTGATCGTGCCTTTGGTGATGAAATTTCACGGCGGATAATCGTCAAGACCCGAAGCTCTTTGTTTGAGAACTTTGAGGAGTAAGAGGCCCGATTCGTCGGGCCTTTTCTATGGAAATTTCGTTCACTTGAATTTTTGATCTTATAAGTCTGAAGCACAATATCGCCATGCAATTGAATTTCATCGCCAACCAATCTATTCCCGCCGAGGGTGGGCAAACCATCGAAATGCTTGACCCGTCCAACGGGCAAGTCTTTGAACACATTCAACGCAGTCAAGCGGCAGACATCGATCAGGCTGTGCAAGCCGCGCGTGCCGCTTTCAAGGGCCCCTGGGGTCAGCTGAGCGCCATGGAACGCGGGCGGTTGCTGATGAGACTTTCACAAAAAATTACTGAACATGCGGCGGAGCTGACCGCGCTGGAGCAACGTGACTGCGGCAAGCCCACCAAGCAGGCGGCGGCCGACGCGGTGGCGTTGGCTCGGTATTTCGAGTTTTATGCAGGTGCCTGCGACAAGCTTCACGGCGAGACACTGCCCTACCAAAATGGCTACAGCGTGCTGACCTGGCGCGAGCCGCATGGGGTTACAGGACATGTGATCCCCTGGAACTACCCGATGCAAATTTTTGGGCGCAGCGTCGGTGGTGCTTTGGCCGCAGGCAATGCCTGCGTGGTCAAGCCTGCAGAAGACGCTTGTCTGAGCCTGATCCGGGTCGCTCAGCTGTCCGCTGAAGTGGGCTTTCCACCTGGAGCCATCAACATCGTCACCGGCTTCGGACACGAAGTGGGCGACGCCCTGGCCCGCCACCCCGGCATTGACCACATCAGCTTCACCGGCAGTCCGCGGGTGGGCACGCTGATTCAGCAGGTGGCAGCCGAGCGGCATTGCCCGGTCACACTCGAACTGGGTGGCAAAAGCCCCCAAATCATTTTTGAAGACGCCGACTTGGATGCGGCCATCCCGGTGGTGGTCAACGCCATCGTGCAAAACGCGGGCCAAACTTGCAGCGCAGGTTCCAGGGTGCTGATTCAGCAATCGATTTACGAAGCCTTATTGCAACGATTGGGTGACGCTTTCGAACGCTTGCAGGTTGGATCTGCAGAAATGAACTTGGACCTGGGTCCATTGATCCGAGCCAGCCAAATGGATCGCGTCACAGAATTTTTGCGCCAAGCCCAAACGGATGGCATTGCTACAGTCGCCAAGGGATTCATCGCACAAGGCGTTCCCAACGGAGGTTTCTACCAAGCACCAGTTTTACTGCGCGACGTTCCGGTCATGCACCGCCTGGCGCAAGAAGAGGTGTTTGGGCCCGTGCTTTCAGCCATGGCCTTTTCGGACGAAGACCATGCTGTAGAAATGGCCAACGCTAGCGAATTTGGTCTTGTTGCAGGCATATGGACACGCGATGGAGGGCGCCAGTTCCGAATGGCAAAGCGCGTGCGCAGCGGTCAAATTTTTATCAATAATTATGGTGCCGGAGGTGGCGTGGAGCTCCCCTTTGGCGGCGTCAAATCTTCAGGCTATGGTCGAGAAAAAGGCTTTGAAGCCTTGCTAGGCTTCACGACACTCAAAACTGTGGCCATTCAACACGGCTGACGCGCCAAAGATTCGGACCGCGAGAGTCATGCACAATGGCAGCATGTCCGAACAAATCATCCCCATGGTTGACCTGCGCAATCAAAGCTTGCCGATTCCACCACTGTCACTGCCCTTGATCTTGTCTCAACCGACGCTGGATCTGCGCGGCCGCCTGTTGCGCGATTTGCGCATCAGCGTGACGGACCGCTGTAATTTTCGCTGCAGCTATTGCATGCCCAAAGAGGTGTTTCACAAAGACTACCCTTATCTGCCGCACAGTGCGCTACTGACTTTCGAAGAAATCACCCGGACCGCCCAATCCTTCGTGGCTTTGGGCGTGCGCAAAATCAGGCTGACGGGTGGCGAGCCCTTGCTGCGTAAAAATATAGAGATTCTGATTGAACAACTCGCTGCATTGCGAACACCAGAAGGCCTCCCTCTGGACATCACATTAACCACCAATGGCTCTTTGCTCGCGCGAAAAGCACAAGCCTTGAAAGACGCTGGGCTCCAGCGCGTCACGGTCAGTCTGGACGGTTTGGATGACACCGTCTTTAGAAAAATGAACGATGCAGACTTTCCGGTTGCAGATGTTTTGGCGGGCATTGAAGCCGCCCAATCCGCCGGTCTGAAGCACATCAAAGTGAACATGGTGGTTAAAAGAGGCACCAATGAAAATGAAATTCTGCCGATGGCCAAACACTTTCGAGGCACGGGAGTCACCCTGCGCTTCATTGAATACATGGATGTAGGCGCCACAAACGGATGGCGTATGGACGAAGTATTTGCCAGTGCACAAGTGATCGCTTTATTGCGAACCGAATTGCCTTTGGTCGAATTGGCAGCCTCCGCCCCAGGGGAAACTGCGCAACGCTGGGGCTACGCCAATGCGCTGGGTGAATTTGACCCTGCACTTGGGGAAATCGGAGTGATCAGCAGTGTCACCCAAGCCTTCTGCGGGGACTGCAACAGAGCTCGCTTGTCGACCGAAGGGCAACTTTATTTGTGTCTGTTCGCCTCCCAAGGCTACGATCTGCGTTCACTCATCCGCAGCGAGATCACACCCCAGGGATTGACCGAAAAATTGGCGGCTATTTGGCACGCCAGAGATGACCGTTACTCTGAACTGCGCAGTCTGATGCCCACCGACAGCAACGAGACGCCTGCCCGCAAACGGGTTGAAATGAGCTACATAGGCGGCTGAATATGGCATTGTTGAAGGCTCAGTTTCAAACGCCAGAAACACACGAGGCCGTGACCGGCTTAGTCCTTGCGGGTGGCCGTGGCGCCCGCATGGGGGGTGCTGACAAGGGCTTGCAAAACTTCAAGGGTCTGCCATTGGCGCTGTACACCTTGATGCGCTTGCAAATGCAACAAGGCCCCGCATTGGCTGAAATTTTAATCAATGCCAACCGCAACTTGTCGGCCTACGAAGCCTTTGGTGCGCCCGTTTGGCCAGACACACTCGACGGTTTTGCCGGCCCGCTGGCTGGTTTTTTAACCGGTCTGGAGCGCTGTGAAACACCCTTGCTGCTGACCGTGCCTTGCGACACCCCGCTGTTTCCGTTGGACTTGGTCGAGCGGCTGCACAATGCCCTTCTCGCTGAAAATTCAGACATGGCCATGGCGGCTGCCTGTGAAGAAGATGGCCAACTGCGGGCACAACCGGTGTTTTGCTTGATGCGCGTTGAAGTACTCGAAAGTCTGGTCGCCTTCACACACCAAGGAGGCCGAAAAATTGATGCATGGACAGCCCAACTCAAAACCGTCTTGGTGCCATTCAACACCCCCAGCGATGACCCTCGCGCCTTCTTCAACGCCAACACAGTTGAGCAGCTGCAAAGCCTGGAACAGGGCTGATCCCATGACTTGTGCATCCAGTGATTTACCGCCCATGGCCACACTGGCTGAAATTGGCGACAAGCTGTCAGGCTACGACCCCCAGGCACTGTCAGCCGATGCCGTCTTGGCCTTTTTAGAGAAAATGGTATCGCCTTTAATTGGCAAAGAAGACGTGGCTATTTTTCAGGCCCTGGACAGGGTGTTAGCGGATGATGTCATCTCACCTGTCAGTGTGCCACCGCATGACAACTCGGCTATGGACGGTTACGCATTCAACGGTCAAAGTCTTCCTGGCGGGCAAACACTTCAAGTCAAGGGTACAGCCTTTGCAGGCAAAGCTTGGCCAGGACATTTGTTGCAGGGTCAGTGCGTCAAAATCATGACCGGCGCCATCATGCCCGGAGGATCGGACACGGTGATCCCCCAGGAACTGGTTCATATCGAGGGTGACACCGTTCACTTTCCTGCAGGCATTGTGCAAAGCGGCGACAACCGCCGACTGTGTGGCGAAGACCTCAAGGCGGGTCAATCCGCCTTGGCCAGTGGGACCCGTTTGGGGCCTGCTGCTTGTGGCCTGTTGGCCAGCTTGGGCCTACAGCAAGTCAGCGTCAAGCCTCGGTTGAGGGTGGCTTACTTTTCAACCGGTAACGAAATTCTGAGTGTGGGGCAAGCACCCCACGAGGGCTCGGTTTACGACAGCAACCGCTATACCGTGCACGGCATGTTGACCCGCATGGGTTGCGAAGTCATTGACATGGGTGTTGTCCATGACGAGCCGGCATTGCTAGAAGCCGCATTCCGCCAAGCTGCCATGCAATCCGACGTGATCATCACCAGCGGAGGTGTGAGCGTGGGTGAGGCGGATTTCACAAAAGCCATGATGAAAACATTAGGCGATGTAGCATTTTGGCGTATCGCGATGCGTCCGGGACGCCCTATGGCGGTGGGCCGAATTCCTCAAGGCGAGCGTTCTTGCGTGCTGTTCGGTTTGCCGGGCAATCCGGTGGCTGTGATGGTCACTTTTTTGGCATTTGTTCGCCCCACTCTAGAGCGCATGATGGGGATGCATCGACAACCCCTGCCCTTGCTCAAAGCCCGCAGTCAAGAAGTGTTGCGCAAGAAACCTGGGCGCACCGAATACCAAAGAGGCATTGTCAGCACCAGTCCAAAAGGCGAATTACAAGTGATCACCACAGGGAACCAAGGCTCCGGCGTGCTCAGCTCCATGGTTCAAGCCAATGGGTTGATCGTGCTTCATCATGAACAAGAAACAACCCAGATTGGCGAATGGGTCGATGTCATGATGTTTGACGGCCACTTGTAGCCGCTTTATCCGCCCTGCGCAAGTACCTTCTCGACCCCTTGATTGGCCAGCGCATCGGCCCGCTCATTACCGGGGTCACCTGCATGGCCTTTGACCCATCGCCACTCAATGACATGCTTTGAAGTGACCACCGCGTCATCCAGTTGCTTCCACAAATCCACATTTTTGACGGGCTGCTTGGCCGCTGTAAGCCAGCCTTTGGCTTTCCAACCATGAATCCACTCGGTGATGCCTTTGCGAACGTATTCACTGTCTAGATACAGCACAACGTTGCAAGGTCGTTTGAGTGCGCCCAGGGCCTGAATAACGGCCATCAGTTCCATGCGGTTGTTGGTCGTCATTGGTTCACCGCCACACAACTCGCGAACATGTTGGCCTGATTTCATCAAGACGCCCCAACCGCCAGGCCCAGGGTTGCCTTTGCAGGCGCCGTCGGTGTGAATTTCTACATGATCCAAAATGACTTCTTTCTTGTTTCTTTCACCGCCACACCCTCTGTGTTCATAGGCGAGGAATGATGCCTGTGCGTAGCTGGAATGACCCGGCCAACCTGGGTTGGTGCTTTTTTCCAAGCGCGTCCAAGCAGACGAACACCCGGGACTCGTTTGACGGCAACCAACATGTAAGCCCCCCCCAAAATGGGCCACCAACGTGAGCCCCAGCGGTCCATCCAAGCAAAACGTGACAGCCATCGCGCGTTTTGTACGGCGGGTCGCCAGCAACCAAAACGACTGACTTGAACTTCAAAACCCAATAAACGCAGCCAATCGCGCATCCGCCAATAGCCGATCAATTGCCCGACCACTCCACTGTTTCCACGCCCCCATCCGAAACGTTGGTAAAGTGCAGTGCGACGCTGGTGCCATCCCCACAAACTGACTGGATTCATTCCTGTAATGACCAGATGCCCTTCAGGCACCAGGACGCGCTCCACCTCACGCAAGGTGGCATGCGGGTCTTGGCACAACTCCAAGGTATGTGGCAGCATGACCAAATCCAAACTGGCGGCCTCAAAGGGCAATGCTGCACTGTCGGCGAAAAGATCACATGGCATTAAATTGCGATCGACACCCGTCTGCATCGGATCAGTACATGAAAGAATATGCCACCGGTGCGGCATCCTGTTCGTTGCTAGGCCATTGATTTCAGGGGCGTCCAATTGCACTGCGTGATAACCAAAAATATCCACTACAGCAGCATCCAACTCGGACTGTTCCCACTCTTTCAAATAACGACCAAGAGGTGTTGAAAGCCATCGACTCCACAATTGAGGCACCTGACAAGCCTCATTGGCGAGCTCAAGGGGTATTTTTATAATAGGATTGCTCATGAACCTTATTCCGCTGCCCGCTTTTTCAGACAACTACATTTGGCTGTTGCACCACAACGGCCAGGCCTTGGTCGTAGATCCGGGGGATGCACAACCGGTTTTGGACGCACTCGCCGCCATGGACTTGGTATTGGACCTGATTTTAATCACGCACCATCACGCAGACCATATTGGTGGCCTTTCTGCCTTGACCGCGGCAACGAACGCCAAAGTGTATGGCCCCGCCAAGGAGAAAATGCCTCAAGGCGTTATTCCCCTGTCACAAGGCGAAACGGTCACATGGTGTGGCCTTACTTTTAAGGTTCATGATGTACCGGGTCACACCAGCGGCCACATTGCTTATTGGAGTCAGCCTGAGGGCATGGACCCCATCTTGTTCTGCGGGGACACCTTGTTTTCGGGTGGCTGTGGTCGTTTGTTCGAGGGTACGGCCGCCCAAATGCTCGACTCCTTGGACAGGCTGTCCTCCCTGCCCGGAGCCTCTCAAGTTTGTTGCGCCCATGAATACACCCTCAGTAATTTGAAGTTCGCTAAGCATGTTGAGCCCTCCAATCAGGCTCTGATTGATTACGATGCGCACTGCCAATCCCTGCGTTCCCAAGGTATTCCCACATTGCCTTCGCGTTTGGACATCGAATTAAAAATCAATCCTTTTTTGCGTAGCAGACACGAAAAAGTAAGGACTTCTGTGCAAAACTACCAAAGTACTTCACTTGAGGATGCGGCCGTTTTCGCTGCACTTCGTCAGTGGAAAAATGAATTTAAATGATTACAAAAATTTTCATGTCGCTTATAAGTCGCATTCAATGTGGGATCTCCCTGGTCCTTATCTCATTGGTTTTAGGGGGCTGCGCCAGCGTGGCGCCTCCCCAAGCTTCAGTACCTTCAGCAACAACTGAACCCAAAGTCCAAGCTCAACCGCCTGCACCAGCTGAAGCACCCGTAGTTTTTCAAGTGCCAATACCACCCAAAGTTGAAGCCATACCCTTGAGCAGTCCGGTTGCAGTGGTCAAACAAGTTCCACCTGCAGATATTTGGGAGCGCATTCGCCAAGGCTTTGCCATGCCCAATCTCGAAGGGAATTTGGTTCAAGACCGAGAGCAGTGGTACGCCTCTAAACCGGACTACATCTTGCGCATGACTGAACGATCACGCAAATATCTTTTTTACATTGTGGAAGAATTAGAAGGCCGCCGCATGCCCACTGAATTGGCGCTGCTGCCATTCATCGAGTCCGCTTTCAACCCGCAGGCCGTGTCCTCCGCCAAAGCGGCTGGCATGTGGCAATTCATGCCTGCAACAGGTAAATATTTTGAGTTAAAGCAAAACATCTTCCGCGATGACCGCAGAAGCATTCAAGAATCGACCAGAGCGGCGCTGGATTATTTGCAAAAACTCTATGGCATGTTTGGTGACTGGCATTTGGCTTTGGCCGCCTACAACTGGGGGGAGGGGAGTGTCAGCCGCGCACTGGCCAAAAACAAAGCGGCTGGATTGGGCTTGAGCTACAGCGAACTGAATATGCCAAATGAAACCCGCTACTACGTCCCGAAGTTGCAAGCGGTCAAAAATATCATCGATCAGCCCGAGAAGTTTGCTACCCGGCTGCCTTTGATCCAGAACCATCCTTACTTTCAAAGCGTCAAAATCACTCGGGATATTGATGTCAATTTGGCCGCCCGTTTGGCTGAAATCAGTTTGGAAGACTTCAAGGCACTGAACCCCTCAATGAGTCGCCCCGTCATTCTTGCGGCAGGGACCCCCGAGATCTTATTACCTTGGGACAATGCCGATATTTTTCAACGCAATCTAAACGATCACCCTCACAACCGTCTGGCCAGTTGGACCGCTTGGGTTTCACCGCAAACCATGAAAACTTCCGAGGCCGCGCAGCGTGTGGGCATGCCTGAAGAGCAATTGCGCAGCATGAACAACATTCCACCGAAGATGTTGATCAAAGCGGGGTCTACTTTGTTGGTACCTCGCAAAGGGGGGCTTGACACTGACGTCACCGAGCATTTGGCCGACAATGGGCAAGCGGCTTTCTCGCCCGAAGTGGTTCTTAAACGCATCATCCTCAAAGCGCGCAAAGGCGATACTTTGGAGCGGTTTGCCAGCAAGAACGGGGTCAGTGTCGCCAATTTGATGAGTTGGAACAAGCTCAGCGCGAATGCCCCCTTAAAGGCTGGGCAATCCATTGTTTTACTCATACCCACCACGCAAGGCCGATACATGGCCAAGGGATTGCACAACAAGCCGCATCAAGCCCAAACAGCCTCGAACACCAGCAAGGCTAAATCACAGCCCGTCAAAACAGGCAAGCATGCGTCTCATTCTGCCAAGCCTCAAGGTAAAGTCGTGATAGCGGCCCGTAAATAAATTCGTCAAGCGTTCTGCCGTTTCCTGATTTTTTTCACAGCAATATTCGTGTAAGCAGCCAGCAAGGCCGTCCTGTCTACCGCATTGATGCGTGGCAAACCCAAGCGCAATGCGCGACTGCGCCAAGCTGTTTGCAGCAATTCATCTGTGAACAAACCATCGGGTGAGTAGCTGTCGCGCACTTTATCAAACGTCCCCAAGTAAAAAGCGCGGTCTCCTATCCAAGCGTTGGAAGGAACGGCCCGAAGGATATCTGCGGGTCCAGCTGTCAGCAGCCAGCGCAAGGCCCGCACCACGCCATCGGTGATGCCCTGCATGTGCGCAGGCTTTTGGTTTAAGTAATCCGCTTTGGCATAAAGGCATGCCGCCGCCAAAGCACCGCCTAACCACAGAAAAGAACTTTGTACAGACCGGGTATCGGCCACCACGCGCAAGTCCCTTTTGTACTCCAGCCAGCTCATAAGGGGGTCCATGTGGCACAACCCATCTACAGTGCCATTGCGCAACGCATCCATCGCTGTCATCATGTTGCCAACCTCAACGTAGTGCATCTCTAGGGGGTTCAAACCCGCTTGGAGCGACCATACGTTGGCCATCGAATGGGTGGCTGTCTGGAAAGCAGAAATCCCAATTTTGAGGCGCTTGATATCCGCCATGGTCTGGTAACTCGCCAAATGACGCATGGCAATACCCAAACTGATCTGAGGTGTTCGTCCTTGCACCACAAAAGCCTGCAGCTTGTGCCCTTGATCGTTCGAATCCAAGACCTGCTCAAAATGACCACTGATGACATCGACTTGGCCATTCAGCAGCGCCTGATTAGCGGAAGAACCTACCTCGAAATCATGCCAATCGACGATGATCCCTGCTTGTCGAAAGTAACCCAACTGATCCGCCAAGACCAAGGGTAAATTATTCATGCTGTTGCGCATGGCCACGCCAACCCGAACCTTCTGAAGATCCGCCCCTTGACTGTGCATTGAAGTCGAACCCACCAAGCCTGCTGCAGCCAGCATGCCCAATTGTCGTCTTCTGATTTCAAAATGCACCCGCAACTCCCCTTCAGAACGCCACCGTGGCGTTGAAAGCTTGAGCTTAATCAAGGCATTTCAATTGTGCATTGGGAAAGATCCCAAGCGGGTTTTCACGCAATGGGTTTTTACTTAATGGATTTTCACTAGGGAACCGACTGAAAAGCAGTACTCAACGACGGTCGACCAAGGCATGCGCGATGGTCCCCAGGTCCACGTACTCCAACTCGCTGCCCGCGGGCACACCGCGGGCCAGTCGGGTCACGCGCAAACCCTTACTTTTGAGCATTTCAGCAATCACGTGCGCAGTGGCTTCGCCCTCGGCCGTGAAATTGGTAGCCAAAATCACCTCTTGGACTTCTCCGTCAACCGCCCGTTCCAGCAATTTCGCCAATCCAATGTCTTTGGGACCAATGCCATCGAGGGGGCTCAGCTTACCCATCAGTACAAAATACAAGCCTTTGAATGAAGCGGTTCGCTCAATGGCCGACTGGTCAGCGGGCGTTTCCACGACACACAGTTTTGTGTGATCACGTCCCGCATCTTGGCAGGTGGCGCAAACTTCTGACTCGGTAAACGTATGACACCTGCTGCAATGCCGAACCCGCTCAACAGCTTCCTGAAGAGCGCGCGAAAGACGAATCGCAGCGGCACGGTCCCGTTGCATCAAATGAAACGCCATGCGTGCAGCAGATTTGATGCCAACCCCAGGCAATCCCTTGAGCGCTTGTGTCAGCGCGTCGAGCGTGGAGGCATCAGTCATCGCTTAAAAAGGCAACTTCATGCCTGCCGGCAAACCTGCGGTCAATTTACCCATCTTTTGCTGCGAAGTTTCTTCGGCCATACGCACTGCATCGTTCATTGCAGCGGCCACCAAGTCCTCCAGCATGTCTTTGTCATCGGACAGCAGACTGGGGTCGATGGTGACGCGTTTGACGTTGTGCTTGCAGGTCATCAAAACCTTGACCAATCCCCCGCCCGATGCGCCTTCCACATCGATGAACGCCAATTCATCTTGCGCTTTTTTCAGGTTGTCCTGCATCGCTTGGGCTTGCTTCATGAGTCCAGCGAGTTGACCTTTGTTGAACATGGTTTGCTTCCTTTAAATCGGTATATGGTGCGTGGATAGAATTAAATGGGTTTGACGCTTCCGGGCACGATTTTGGCACCGAAATCTCGCATCAAGTCTTGGACCATCGGGTCGTTTTCAATCAAGGTTTGGGCAACCCACTGCTTTTCTTTCAGCGCAACCGTGTGGCGCAGCATAGGGCTGTCGGTCACTTTGCCGAATTCAAAATCCAATTCCACGGCATGCCCTAGCGTTGCAAGTGCAGCCTTCAATCTTTCGCGCGACGTTGCTTGGTTCAATGACTCTCGCTCGAGCTTGAGATGCCACCGGTCCGAATTTCTGGCCAGCAATTGCGATTGCAAAGCCAATTCACGAACCAAGGCATTGATCAGCTCCCGGTCGACCATGTCCCTTACAGCGGCATTCCAAAAATCACCTTCAGGCGTCGGAATCAAGTCCACCCCTTCTTGCAGGTTTGAAGTCTCTCGCCGATGAGAAGTGCGTTCAGTCGGCTCACTGCTTTCGCGTACTTTCAGGACTTGAAAGGGGGGTATTTGTGTCTCGGAATCATCGGACAGTTCGGCCACATAAGGCTCTTCTTCATTGAGATCAAGCCAAAGCGGAGGGCCATCCGAAGCATTTTCAATTTGGGCGCTGGTTTGTGAGGCATCAGGGCGAGGCAAAACAGGCGCAATAACAGGCAGAACGGGGCGGATGGGGGGGAAGGAAGGCTTTTCGCCAATCGGTTCAGGCGTCAGCAAAGGGGGAATTAGCGGACTTTTTTTTTCCGCCGGTGTGTGCGTCATGGCGCCAGGCTTGAAAGCCAGCAAGCGCAACAAAATCATGGTCAAAGCCACGTATTCATCTGGCGCCAAGCCCAGTTCACCTCTGCCATGCAGACAAAGGCTGTACAACAACTGCGTTTCGTCTGCGGCCATGCCCTTTGCCAAGCGGGAGATCTGCGCTGAATCCGGATCGCTTTCATCCTCAACACTGTTAGGCACGGCTTGAATCACGGCCATACGCTGCAGCACCAAGGACATGTCTTCCAGGGTAGAAGCTGCAGACAGGCCATGCCGGCGCAAGGCATCAATCAAAGAGACGATTTCAGCCCCATCGGAACGGTCAAGTGCATCGATCAAGCGCAATACGTGCCCTCGGTCCACACTGCCCAGCATTTGGCGCACAGTGGCTTCTTGCAATTGGCCATTGCCAAAAGCAATGGCTTGATCGGTCAAGCTCAAGGCATCGCGCATGGAGCCCCTGGCGGCACGCGCCAGCATCCTCAAAGCCAAGGGCTCTGAGGGTAAATTTTCTTGCGCCAGCACGCGGGTCAAATGCTCAAACACAGTCTCAGGCGCCATGGGCCGCAAATTAAACTGCAAGCAGCGCGAGAGCACGGTGACCGGCACTTTTTGCGGATCGGTGGTAGCCAGTACAAACTTGAGGTATTCGGGCGGCTCTTCCAGCGTTTTGAGCATCGCATTGAATGCGGTGTTCGTCAGCATGTGCACTTCGTCAATCATGAAGACCTTAAAGCGCCCTTGTACCGGCTTGTAGACCGCTTGCTCCAATAGGCTTTGCACTTCGTCCACCCCACGATTGGAGGCGGCGTCCAGCTCGGTGTAATCGACAAACCGACCTGAATCAATGTCGCGGCAGGCTTGGCATACGCCACAGGGCTCGGCAGTGATGCCCCCCTGACCGTCTGCGCCTTGGCAGTTGAGTGATTTGGCCAAAATACGCGAAACCGTGGTTTTACCCACGCCCCGTGTACCCGTGAACAAATAAGCATGGTGCAAGCGTTGCTGCACCAAGGCATTGCTTAAAGCCTGGACGACATGCTCTTGCCCCACCAATTCGGTGAAATTGCGCGGACGGTATTTTCGGGCAAGAACAAGGTAGGACATGCGCTCGATTCTATCGGCTATGCCAAGCCCTTCCTTTGGTCTGGCGCCGCCCATGCCTGGCACTTGCCCTACAATACATATCGACGGGCCTTCCCGCATGGTGAAGCGGCCAACCGAGTCAGGTGGGGAACCAAGCAGCTCTAACTGTAGAGCCAGTGCCGGGGTCAAGGCTCGTCACCTCCTTTTTTGGGCGACAAGCATGAAATTCCCAACTTGCGTATTGACAATTGCACTGCTCTTGAGTGCTTGTACTGGCCCGGTGCCAATGTCATCCTCTGCTGCGGCATCTGCTGCATCCCCCCAACTGAGTTTTGTCGACCTGCCCAAATTTGACCGTGATTTATCGACCTCATTAGGTGCATCATTCAAGACCGTGAATGTCGCTTTTTACGAAAAAGTCAGCCCCAACCAAGTCCCCGAACGTCTGCAAAAATGGCTTTCTGCAGTTGAACGCTCCGGTGGCGCTGTCAGAGTCAACCCGCCACCCAACGAGATCGCCCCCAAAGACCCCTTCTTCCTGATCAGTCTGCTGGGTACTTTGTTCAACAGCGTGAAGAATCTGGCACAAATCAAATCTGATTTGATCTTCAATGCTGCTCAAGGCTGCGATGCGGAGATCTCTTTAGAACGCAACGCGCAAGGCGAAGTAATTATTGGCAAGATTGAATTCATTCGGAAATAATTTTCTGGGCTTGACCCAACCACCTCGATACAGCATGGCCTGCCCGATGACCACTGGCCATGCAGGCGGTGAGTAAATAGCCTCCCGTTGGCGCCTCCCAGTCCAACATCTCTCCCACACAAAAAACGCCAGGCATCTTGTGAAGCATCAAATGGGTGTCCATTTCCGTCAAGGCGACCCCTCCGGCCGTGCTGATCGCTTCATCCAAGGGACGTGGACGCAATAAACGAACTGACAGTGATTTGATGGCCTGCGACAAGCTTTGCGGGTTTTGCAAATCGGCGGCATCTAGCAACTCATAAAGAAGCCCCAACTTGATCCCTTCCAATCCCAATCGGCTCTTCAAGTGGGATGACAAACTTCGGGCTCCCCTGGGGTGCGCGACAGCAGCTTGAACAAAATCGAGGGTTCTATGGGGCAACAGGTCCAACTCAAAATAGGCTTGACCGTCCCGCAGACCGACTTCACGCAAACTTTTGGCAGCACTGTAAATCAAGCTGCCCTCAACGCCAGTGCCGGTCGCCACAAACTCACCCTGTCGGTGATGCGAATGCCCAGCCAGATCAAGCCAACGAATAACGACATTCTTAAAGGCTTGTCCTGCAAATTTATGCTTGAAATGATCTGTCCAACCTTGCCCACTGCGTCCCATCACATCAAAACCACAATTGGCGGGCTGCAATGATGTCACTTGAATTCCCCGTTGCTGCATCCTGGGCACCCAGGCCCCATCCGACCCCAGCCGAGACCAACTCCCTCCACCTAAGGCCAGCACTGTGGCCTGGGGCTTGACCTCCACAGGCCCTTGAGGTGTCTCAAACACCCACCCCGCGTCGGACCAGCCCACCCAACGATGTCGCATGTGAAACTGAACCGGCGCTGGCGCATGACGCAAGCGGTGCAACCAAGCACGCAACAAGGGAGCGGCCTTCATCTCAGAAGGGAACACACGCCCACTGGAACCCACGAAAGTCTCAATGCCCAGTTCTTGCGCCCAGGTCCGCACACGCTCAGCGTCAAATGGGTTCAACCAATCCGCTACGGCAACGGCTTTGTCACCAAAACGCCCCACAAAGGCATCCCAAGGCTCCGAATGGGTCAAGTTCAACCCACCGCGACCCGCCAACAAAAATTTACGTCCCACCGAAGGCATGGCATCGAACAAATGAACCGATACTCCTTGGGCCGAGAGCACTTCAGCGGCCATCAGGCCGGAAGGGCCGCCTCCAATCACGGCGACACCAACCTCCCCCATTGGTGGCGGTGCCAAAGCCGGATTCAAAGAGGTTAACTGCACTGTGTGTGCGCCCTCAAGAACCGAGTCCAACCGGCTAGGCAGGTTTCTGTCAAAATAGGTAAAGTCTTCATATAAGTCTCTTAGTCGCAACTACACAAGGAACAGGCCATGGCCAGCGAACTGATCAAACACATTACCGATGCCTCATTTGAAGCCGATGTCCTCCAAGCGGACAAGCCTGTTGTGGTCGACTTTTGGGCCGAGTGGTGTGGTCCTTGCAAGATGATTGCCCCGATTTTGGACGAAGTTGCCACCGGTTACGAAGGTAAATTGCAAATCACCAAAATGAATGTCGACGAAAACCGTGATATCCCCGCCAAATTTGGTATCCGCGGCATCCCCACCTTGATGATCTTTAAAGATGGCCAATTGGCAGCCACCAAAGTGGGCGCCATGAGCAAGTCACAATTGACCGCCTTCATCGACCAGCAACTCGCTTAAACCCCTCATAACCACTGGTTTTCAAAGTAAAACCAGTAGTTGACAGCTTTTTTCTCTTCGGCGGACTTCACAACACCTTTTTCAATCCGCTTTTTTTGCTGTCATAATCAAACCAAGCCGTTTCGAGAACACTTAGCGGTTAACAGTTTTTTCCAAGAACCATTGAGAGCCTCTACGTATCCGGCTCACACTCTTGGTCATTGAATTCCACCCCCAGATTTTTTAATGTCAGTTCTTTAATGAACTGCCTTCACGCAGGTAAATCCATGCACTTAAACGAACTCAAGGCACTGCATGTGTCTGAAGTCCTCAAGCAGGCCGATGAGCTTGAAATTGAAAACACAGGCCGCATGCGCAAGCAAGAGCTGATGTTTGCCATCATCAAAAAGCGTGCCCGCGCAGGCGAACAAGTCTTTGCCGATGGCGTACTGGAAATTTTGCCAGACGGTTTTGGCTTCTTGCGCAGCCCCGACACCAGTTACACCGCCTCAACGGACGACATTTACATCAGCCCCAGCCAGGTGCGTCGCTTCAATCTGCACACCGGCGACATGATCGAAGGCGAAGTGCGTATTCCCAAAGACGGCGAGCGTTACTTTGCTTTGACCAAGCTGGACCAGGTCAATGGCGATCTGCCCGAAAACAACAAACACAAAGTCATGTTCGAGAACTTGACGCCCCTGTTTCCCAAAGAACAGATGCGTTTGGAGCGTGACATCAAAGGTGAAGAAAACATCACCAGCCGTGTTATCGACATCATTGCCCCCATCGGCAAAGGCCAACGCGCGCTGATCGTAGCGCAGCCCAAGTCCGGCAAAACCGTGATGATGCAGCACATTGCACACGCGATCACAGCCAACTACCCTGATGTGCATCTGATGGTCTTGTTGGTCGATGAACGCCCGGAAGAAGTCACCGAAATGCAACGCACCGTGCGAGGCGAAGTGATTGCATCCACGTTTGACGAACCCGCAGCACGCCATGTGCATGTTGCAGAAATGGTCATTGAACGCGCCAAGCGTTTGGTCGAACTCAAAAAAGACGTGGTGATTTTGCTCGACTCCATCACTCGCCTGGCCCGTGCCTACAACAACGTGGTGCCCTCTTCTGGCAAAGTCTTGTCCGGCGGCGTTGACTCCAACGCCCTTCAACGGCCCAAGCGTTTTTTTGGTGCTGCCCGCAATGTGGAAGAAGGCGGATCGCTGACCATCATTGCCACTGCCCTGGTCGACACCGGAAGCCGTATGGACGAAGTGATCTTTGAAGAATTCAAAGGCACGGGCAATTGCGAAGTCCATCTGGAGCGGCGTTTATATGAAAAACGCGTCTTCCCCGCCATCAACCTCAACCGCAGCGGAACCCGCCGCGAAGAGTTATTGCTCCAGCCCGAAGTCTTGCAAAAAACCCGCATCCTGCGCCAGTTCATGTACAACATGGACGAAATCGAAGCCATGGAAATGGTCTTAAAAAGCATGAAAGCCACCAAAGGCAATGCCGAGTTCTTCGACATGATGCGCCGAGGCGGCTGATTCACGGTATATAATTGAAGGCTACCTCGAAAAGTACCCGGACGGTCCGGAGCGGCTATCGCAACTGAACAGGAAATAAAATGAAAAAAGGCATTCACCCCAATTACCGTGACGTGTGCTTCCAAGACATGTCCAATGGCTTTAAATTTGTAACGCGCTCTTGCGCCAACACCAAAGAAATGATCACTTTGGAAGACGGGCGCGAATTGCCTTTGTACAAATTGGACACGACAAGCGAGTCTCACCCCTTTTACACAGGCACACAAAAATCCATCGATACATTGGGTGGCCGCGTGGAGCGCTTCCGCAATCGGTTTGGCAAGACCACTGTGGCCAAATAAGTCATCCTGCTTTGAGTCAAAGGCAGTTCGGGTAACCGGACTGCCTTTTTCTTTGTCGATTGATTTTTCAGCCCTATGATCTGCATGATATCTTTCTTACTGTGAATCAACCCAGTCCCGCCATCGTTACCCAGCACGCCGTTCGCCGACTCCCGCGGGTCGCATTGGTGCTGTTTTGCATGGCCTATCTGTTGCCAGGCTTTGTGGGGCGAGACCCCTGGAAGCGCGAGGACATCACGGCCTTTGGTTTCATGTCGTCCCTTGCCGAATTATTCAACGGACACGCCTCCAGTTGGCTCAAACCCTTGTTAATGGGGCAGGCCGATCCCGGAGCCGCCATCCTGCCCTACTGGTTGGGCGCATGGGCGATCCAATGGGCACCCTCATGGTTAACGCCGGATGCTGCTGTTCGCATTCCTTTTGCTTTGCTATTGGTCATGACCATGGCTGCCACTTGGTATGCGGTATTTGCCTTGGCCCGCAACCCGAGCGCACAACCCATTGCCTTTGCCTTTGGCGGAGAAGCCCAGCCCATTGACTATGCCCGCGCTTTAGCAGATGGCGGCCTGCTGGCGTTGATCGCGTGCCTGGGTTTGGCCCGATTGGCGCATGAGACCACACCCGCGCTGGCCCAGCTTTGCTTCACCGCAGCGCTTTTCTTTGGCTTGGCCAACTTGGCGGTGCACAGACGCACAGCCTTGGTCACCATCGCCATGGCCTTACCCAGTTTGGCCTTGTCGGGAGCCCCATCCACAGCGCTCTTACTTGGCACTGGTGGGGCACTGGTCATGGCTTACCAGGAACGGCGCACCATTCGGGTCAGGATGTTGGATGTTGGCTTGATTTTTTTAATATGCCTTGCCACAGCCCAACTGTCCTCCTGGATGGATGTGTGGCGCTGGCGTTTGCACAGTCCTTCATTCAAAGATGTGCAGCCCATGGCCAAACTGTTCATATGGTTCCTATGGCCTGCCTGGCCGTTGGCGATCTGGACGCTTTGGCGTTGGCGCTTGCAACTCGGCCAAGCCTGGAAGCACCCCCATCTGGCATTGCCGCTCTGGTTTTTAGCAGTGACAGTGTGCAGCACCATTGGAACCGGTCTGAGTGACAGAACTTTGCTGTTGGCCTTGCCTGCCATTGCCACCCTTGCTGCATTTGCATTGCCCACGCTGGAACGCAGCTTGAGCGCGCTGGTGGATTGGTTTACGCTGGTTTTCTTCAGCGTCTGCGCTCTGACCATTTGGGTGGTTTGGTTGTCTATGCAAACCGGCTGGCCTGCACAACCTGCAGCCAATGTGGCCCGGCTGGCGCCAGGCTTTAGCTTCAGTTTTTCCGCCCCCGTCTTTGGTATCGCTGCGGCGGCAACCATCGCTTGGATGGCTTTGGTCAAATGGCGCGCTGGCAGACACAGAGCAGCCATCTGGAAAAGCCTGGTGCTGCCCGCAAGCGGTGCTGCGTTGTGCTGGCTCTTGTTGATGACCTTGTGGCTGCCCCTTCTTAATTTTGGACGTGGGTATGCGCCACTGGTTGACAAAGTCAGCAGCCTGATGGGGCCTACAGCCTGCGTGAGCACGCAAGGCTTGGCCTTGTCTCAAAGCGCCGCATTTGCTTACCATGGGCGGTATCGGTTGATTCCTCTCGACACGCCTAAAGCACCTGACTGCCACTGGTTGATAGCAGACCATATAGCGCTGAAAGAGATGGGTGTTTCTTTGCAAACCTGGCGCCACCGCGAAACTATCTTCCGCCCCACGGACGATACCGAGGCCATCGTCGTATTTGAGCGCGTGACGCCTTGAGCGGCTCTTCTGAAACAGGCGTTATCGTTCGGCATGCGGGCACGGTATTGGCCGGTCAAATGGCAATCATGGCTTTCAGTGTGGCCGACACCTTGATTGCGGGACATTTCTCACAAGCCTCCTTGGCAGCCTTGTCGATCGGCTCGTCGATTTACATCAGCATTTATGTGGCGCTTAACGGCATGATGCAAGCCCTGCTTCCGGTATGGGCCCAGCTGCGAGGCGCAGAACAATTTGTCGAATTAGGACGTTCTGTCCGGCAAGCCTTGTATCTGTGCACTGCAGCTATTGCACTGGGCGTGCTGGCCTTGCTCTTTCCCGACCCTTGGCTGGAATGGACCCAAGTGCCCGAAATTTTGCGGGGCGAAGTTCGACGGTATTTGTTGGTGCTGGCCTGGGCCCTTGCACCCTCATTGCTCTTTCGCATGTACAGCACTTTCAACCAAAGCTTGGGCATGCCTCGCTTGGTCACTTGGCTGCAAATAGGCGCGCTGGGAGTCAAGGTACCCCTGTCAATGGCCTTGACCTTTGGCGTGTGGGGTTTGCCAGCACAAGGGGCTGTGGGCTGTGCAGTGGCCACCCTCATTGTGAATTGCCTGATGCTGTCCATGGGTTTATACCTCCTTCGAACGCAGGAGGTCTACCGAATTTACAAACTGTGGCAGCCCATGGAGCGTATTCACCTTGGGACCTTGGCGAAATTTCTTCGGCAAGGGGTCCCTGCCGGACTGTCTATCATGGTTGAAATCACCTCCTTCACCTTAATGGCCTTGTTCATTGCACGCATGGGCGTAGCCGCTTCTGCTGGCCACCAAATTGCAGCGACGGCGGCCGGCGTGTTGTACATGATTCCGTTGGCCTTGGGCATTGCCAGCAGCTCTCGGGTGGGGTTTTGGCTTGGCGCGAATCAACCCCTTCAAGTCCGTCGTGCCATGACCAATGGGCTTGGCCTGAGCGCAGCCACCGCTGTCGTTTGCTGTACCGCCTTATGGTTTGGTAAAGAGTTGCTGACTCAGGCTTTCACCCATGACGCAGAAGTGGCTGCAGTCGCCATCGGTTTGTTGGGTTGGGTGGCTGCCTACCATTTTTTCGATGCCGTTCAAACCGTTTGCGCCTTCCTGCTGCGCTGCTTTCGAATCACATTGATCCCCCTGCTCATTTACAGCGTCATTCTGTGGGGTATCGGACTGGGCGGGGGGTACTTGTGGGCCTACCAAGGTATGGGTTCTTGGCCGGCTTTACGGCATCCCAGCAGTTTCTGGATTGCATCCTGCGCAGCCTTGAGCGTCGTGGCGCTGATGTTCTTGTGCTTAACTTACAAAGCAGCAAAAAATAGAGCGGTATTGCCAAGTAGTTCACGCCTATAGTCATGAAAATTTCATTCTAATTTCACCAAAAAGTCACGCTAAATTTTCAAAATGAGTCAACCTAAAGGTGGCTTATGAAAATTACGGTTGTAGGTGCAGGTTATGTCGGCCTTGTCACAGGGGCTTGTCTGGCTGAGTTGGGTAATCAGGTACTTTGCGTTGACAACAACCCTGAAAAAATTACCTTGCTGAACACTGCAGGGATTCCGATTTTCGAGCCAGGACTGAAAGAAATGGTGGCACGTAACCGTGCTGAAGGTCGAATCCATTTCACGACTGAAATGGCACACGCTGTAGACCACGGCGATATTATTTTCATTGCAGTCGGTACGCCATCCCAAGAAGACGGGTCGGCTGATTTACAGCACGTATTGGCAGTGGCCGGTCAAATCGGTCGTCACCTTAAGAATTTCAAAGTAGTTGTCAACAAATCAACCGTGCCCGTAGGTACGGCTTACCGCGTGCACAATGCGATTCACAAAGAGTTAGAAAAGCGCGGCATTCAAGACAACTTGTTTGAGGTTATTTCCAACCCGGAATTTTTAAAAGAAGGTGCGGCGATAGACGACTTCATGCGCCCAGACCGCATCGTCATTGGTTTGGATTCAGGTGAAAATTACGGGGTCGCGCATCAGAAAATGGAACAGTTGTACGCCAGCTTTAACAGGCACCATGCAAGAACTTTGTGGATGGATGTTCGCAGCGCAGAGTTGACCAAATATGCTGCCAACGCCATGTTAGCGACCCGCATTTCGTTCATGAACGAAATTGCCAACTTGTCTGACTTACTGGGTGCTGATGTCGATTGTGTGCGAAGAGGAATTGGCGCGGATCAACGGATTGGTCATGGTTTTTTGTATGCAGGCACGGGTTATGGTGGAAGCTGCTTTCCGAAAGATACGCGCGCACTGATTCAAACAGCGCTAGATTACGGAAGCCAAATGAAAGTGGTGGCCGCTGTAGAGCAAGTCAATGACGCTCAAAAAACCGTCTTGCTTCACCGAACACTGCAGTACTTTGGCAATGACCTGACAGGACTGAAATTCGCCATCTGGGGGCTGGCATTCAAACCTAACACAGACGACATGCGCGAAGCGCCAAGTCGCGTGATCATCAAAAATTTGCTTTTACGCGGTGCACATATCTGTGCTTTTGACCCGGTCGCATCGCACGAAGCCTCTCAGGCATTGAGCCTCGATCTGCATGACCACCCGGAAGCCCTGTCGCGACTGCAAATCGTTGACTCGGCCATGCAAGCCACTGAACAAGCCCACGCACTGTTAATTGTGACCGAATGGAAGACATTTCATCACCCCGACTTTGCTGCTCTCAAAACACATATGCAGCGGCCATTGATATTAGACGGACGTAATCTCTACGACCCTCAACTTCTGGAAAATATGGGGTTTGCCTATCAGGGTATTGGTCGCAGAAACGGCTTGGCCTTGCACATGCTTGATGAAGAGTGCTCTAACCAAATCATGCCCTTAGAGACCGTCGCTTAACGACATGCCCAAAGGCTTTTTCTTCCTGATCAGCGCGCAATTCGCCTCAGGGTTGGCAGACAATGCATTGCTGATTTTAGGTATTGCATTTCTGCACGAACAAGGCTACCCCGTCTGGTGGGCGCCTTTGCTCAAATTTGCCTTCACACTGTCCTATGTTTTTCTGGCACCTGTTTTGGGACCTTTGGCTGATGCGGTGTCCAAATCTCGCTTGATGGCTACCATGAATGGCCTGAAGTTTTTGGCTGTGAGTTGTTTCTTTTCCGGCTTGCACCCTGTTTTGGCATTTGCATTGGTCGGTTTAGCAGCATCTGCTTATGCGCCTGCCAAATATGGGCTGGTCACCGAAACGGTGCCGCAACATCAATTGGTCAGGGCCAATGGATGGCTTGAAGTCACCGTTGTACTGGCCGTCATATTGGGTACAGCCTGTGGTGGGGTATTGCTCAGTCTCAAGGGCGCTGCCGTGATGTTATGGCTCAATGAACTCGTTGTGAACGGCTTGGGACTTTCGCTGAAAACACAGCTGGCAGGTCCCATGCTCACCATCATGGGCATCTACCTTGTTGCAGCACTTTTAAATTGGGGCATTCCCCCCAGCAATGCTCACTATGCACAACGCAGCTTGAGGCCTCTGGCTTTGCTGCGAGATTTTGTCCAAAGCAACCGCATTCTCTGGCAAGACCCCATTGGTTGCCTGTCTTTGTCTGTGACCACCTTGTTTTGGGGCGTCGGCGCAGTGATCCAATTTGCCGTCTTACTTTGGGCACAGCAAACCTTGAATATGCCTCTGGAACAAGGCGCGTACTTGCAAGCAATTGTCGCTTTCGGCGTCATCGCCGGTGCGGCTGCAGCTGGTTATTGGATACGCTTGGAGTTTGCAGAAAAAGTCTTGCCTTTGGGTATCTTGCTTGGGTTGTTGTTGCCCGCTATTGCATTTTCAAATTCATTGTCAATTGCCATACCCCTGATGTTGTGCATTGGTTTTGCGGGCGGCGTTTTGATGGTCCCGATGAACGCCCTGCTCCAACACAGAGGCTATCAGCTCTTGACCGCTGGCCGCTCCATTGCGGTGCAAGGCTTTAATGAAAATGCGAGTGTGCTGGTCATGCTGGGTGTTTACAGTTTGATGCTGGCCATGCAGATGCCTTTGAACAGTGTGATGTCTGTTTTGGGTATTGCCATGTCCTTGGGCATGGCTTGCTTGACTTGGGTCCATCGCAAAAGGGTCAAGACTTGATTTTCCCCAGCAGTTGGCGCAATCTGGACTTGGGCTGATCAAAGCCTTGTATGGCTTTTGCCAAAACATCTTCCACTTGTTCCGATATTTGATCCCAGTCCAATTGACTGACTTGCGATCTGGTTGTGCCCGCCACTTGGGTCAACAATTCGGGGTTCATGGCCACTTTCATTGCGGTAGAAACATACGCCTCCGGCTCAGCCTCTGATACCAACCAACCATTGACCCCTTGTTTAACCCAATCAGTAGCAGCCGCGCAATCAAACGCCAATACAGGCAAACCACTTGCCAATGCTTCTACCGTGACATTACCAAACGTTTCCGTCAAACTCGGAAACAAAAACAAGTCCGCGCTTGCGTAATAGGTCGCTAATGTATCGTGCGAAAGCATGCCCGCAAAAATAGCATCTGGGCATCGCTGCGCGATCGTTTCTCTCATGGGGCCGTCGCCCACCAAAACCAATTTGACTTTGGCGCCAGCACTTTTAAGAGACTCATAGCAGGCCATGACCTGACCTAAATTCTTTTCCAGCGCCAGCCTTCCCACTGAAATTAATACCACCGTCTGGGCATCCGCACGCCATTGCGCACGCAGCTCAGCACTGCGCCGAGAAGGGTTGAACAATGCCGTGTCTACACCTCTTGCCACCACTTTCAAATTCAGAAAACCATGCTGAGACAATTCATTTTTCAAAGCCTGGGTGGGCACCATGGTGCATGCGGTGGCGTTGTGAAATTTACGCAAATAAGCCACGATGGGTTTGCGCAGCCAACCCACACCGTAGTGCTGGCTGTAACTGTGAAAGTTGGTCCTGAAATCCGATGTCACTGGCAGCTTCAAAACTTTGGCCGCCTGCATGGCTGACCAGCCCAAAGGACCCTCCGTCGCAATGTGGACCACATCCGGGCGGCGCAAGGTCCAAGCCTTGACCAAATTCTTTTTACTGGGCAAACCCAACTTCAATTCCGGATAGCGTGGAATCGGCATGCCCCGCATGAGCACCTCTTCAAAACCTAAATTTTGCAGGGGAATTTCATTTTTTACTTGCTTTGGGCGAACCAATTGGACATCATGATTCCTGCGGCACAAGCCTTGTACCAATTTAGCCAAGGTCACGGCAACGCCGTTGACTTCGGGCGGCCAAGTTTCAGTCACAACTGCAATGCGCAAAGAAGGTCTGAAAGCTGGAAAATCTTCGACGACGATAGGGTTTTCAGCATGTGTGTCCATCTGGTCATATTCTAGGGTTTTGATAACAGTTGTGTGACAGATTGAATTCAGAGCCTAGAAATTAAATGAATTTTGCGTGACATGAAGTTCTTGTCATTGAAATTTCATCAAAGCGCATCACCATAAGCCCATGCAAGTGACTTTGCATTCATTTCATTTGATGCCCATCGACCTTTGAGGATCCCACATGCGTAATTTTTTTGAAGCTTTAAGAACCCAGCGCTTTGATGACCATCGCTACTACCACCACAGTCGGATCAATCAAAGCTTGCACTTCATCAGCGCCATCAGCTTTGTGGTCGCTTATGCCATGCTGTTCATTGATCCGGTGGTCTCTGCACTCATCGCTTGGCTGATCTCCATGACCACTCGTCAATCGGGTCACTTCTTTTTTGAGCCCTTGGGATACGACGAAGTCAACCAAGCCACACAGGAACACAAAGAAGAGATCAAAGTCGGTTACAACCTGAGTCGCAAAGTGGTTTTATTGAGCATTTGGGCGGCTATGCCTTTGGCCTTGTACGCGCAGCCTGGCTTGTTTGGCTTGATCGAGACTTGGGAGACTTGGACAGAATTGACGCGTCAAATTGGCGGTGCATGGCTGATTCTGGGTGTCGCCGGTTTACTCTTCAGAACCATTCATTTGTTTTTCATCAAAGACATTCAGACAGGCTTGGTCTGGATGACCAAAATTTTGACCGACCCCTTCCATGACATTGTTCTTTATCACAAAGCGCCTTTGTACCTTTTACGCGGCGAATTGATCGACAACAATCCCAAGCAGATGTACCATTAAGCTGCCTCTGAAACCCAACAAAAAATGCACCCTCGGGTGCATTTTTTGTTGGGCGAAAGCCCTGGATTCAAGCCCACATTTCTTTCAAAATGCGACGACGAATCGATTTGTTGGTGGGCACCAATCCTGGCTGCCACCAGCCCCCAGCATTCATGTCCTTGCAGGCGGCCACAAACCGGTCAAGCACAGCTTGAAAATCCGAATCAGTGTAGTTCAAACTGAAAATCAAGCGCCCTGTGCCTACCCAACTCAAGGCCAGCCCATGGGCTCTTAAATAATATTGCAGTATCCAGTTGTAACGGCTCGGCTCTGTGTAATACAAACTCCAAACACTCGACATATTGGCCGCGCGCAAAGGCAGTTGATGCTGCTCCATGGTGGCATTGAACAAGGCGCGACGGGCGTCCCAACGTGCATCCAGGTCCTGGTAAATAGCGTCCACTTCCGGCGAGTCAATTTTTTCCAAAAAGACCGACATGGCCCCCATCACATGGGGGTGTGCATTGAAAGTACCACGTGCAAAACAAACGTCTGCGGGTCTTTCTGGTCGAAACCGCTTCATCAAATCAGCGCGACCACACACCACGCCCACGGGAAAGCCGCCGCCCAATGTTTTGCCATAGGTCACCATATCGGCCTGCACACCAAAATAGGCTTGTGCACCGCCTTTGGCCAATCTGAAACCCAAAAAAACTTCATCAAAAATCAACACAATGCCACGCTCGGTACAGACTTGCCGAAGGGCCTTTAACCATTCGGTATAAGCCGCACGGTCATACGACGCCGACCTGCTGCTGTCCACCAAAGATGAGTCCCCCGGCGCACTTTGATTCAAATGCAGCGCCTGCAAGGGGTTGATCAAGACACAAGCGATGTCCTTTCGGGTACGCAGCACATGCAGGCTGCGCTCATGCATGTCGCGCAAGGTGTAAGTTTCTCGCGGCGGCATCGGATTGCCAGGGCCGGGTTGAACGTCCTCCCACCAGCCATGGTAGGCGCCGCAAAAACGAACCAGATTTTTGCG
>Ga0209598_10000178_pt1 | contig 50635 bp, 32 predicted proteins | sample M_140807_EF_Meta_FD_187317 | JGI IMG/M metagenome (GOLD analysis project Ga0209598, IMG submission 187317) | Freshwater microbial communities from Lake Montjoie, Canada to study carbon cycling - M_140807_EF_MetaG (SPAdes) (version 2) | ecosystem: Environmental > Aquatic > Freshwater > Lake... | reverse complement strand
TGGCTTATCAAATGTTGTACTCAGACACGATCTCAAAGATAAAGTAGATCCAGTTAGTGAAGCATTCCCTCATCTTATTTTCGATAATTTTAACACAAGATTAGGAGATAGAATATCAGATATACTTAAATGAACAAAGTTTAAGTTTATTTGGGGTACTAAAAATTTCGAACGCTATCCAACTTGATGAATTACCGCAACATCCTATTATGAAAAAGTGGTGGGCTTATATGAAAGATATTATGGAAACAAATTCAGATCATTCGCCGGTATCTATTCCTTTAAAAAATGTTTTTGTCTTACCCTAACAAATTTCGGTTATGAGAATTAATAAAGCCAACATTGACCAACATAACGAAGCCACCCACAAAGTGCATCGTCAAAAATTTGATTTTATAAATGGGCAACTGAATAATGCAGAAGCGTTAATTCAAAAATTAATTGATTTTAATGTAGCTATTCCAAGTTGGGCTTTAGGTACGGGTGGCACAAGGTTTGCACGATTTTCCGGTGCAGGCGAACCCGCTACCTTACAAGATAAAATGGAAGATGTAGGTTTAATTCATGCACTTAATCATTCAAGTGGCGCTATATCGTTACACATTCCTTGGGATATCCCTTCAGATTATAATGCGATTAAACAGCTAGCAGCTGATTTAAATTTAAAATTTGATGCCGTTAACTCAAATACATTCCAAGACCAAAAAGGGCAGGAACATAGTTATAAATTTGGATCACTACAGCATACCAACAAGGCGGTAAGACAACAAGCGATTCAACACAATATTGAGGTTATTAAACATGGTGTTGCATTAGGATCAAAAGCATTGACCGTATGGTTAAGTGATGGTAGCTGTTTTCCTGGTCAACTTAATTTTAGAAAGGCTTTTCAAAATACATTGGATGGTTTGCAACAAATTTATGCAACCCTGCCTTCCGACTGGAAGGTATATATTGAATACAAAGCCTTTGAGCCTAATTTTTATTCCACCACCGTGGGTGATTGGGGTCAATCCTTATTATATGCAAATAAACTAGGCCCTAAAGCTTTCACATTAGTTGATTTAGGACATCACTTACCCAATGCGAATATTGAACAAATTGTTGCATTGTTAATGATGGAAGAAAAACTAGCTGGTTTTCATTTCAACGATAGTAAATACGGGGATGATGACTTAACGGTTGGAAGTATAAAACCTTACCAATTATTTTTAATTTTTAATGAACTCGTGGAAGGAATGGATGCAAGGGGAATGAATCATGCGACTGATTTGGGATGGATGATTGATGCAAGTCACAATGTTAAAGATCCTTTAGAAGATTTATTACAATCAGTGGAAGCCATTATGATTTCATATGCGCAGGCTTTATTAGTAGATCGAGTGGCATTAAACGAAGCGCAATTAAATAACGATGTAGTTGCAGCACAGGAAATATTACAAAACGCATTCAGAACAGATGTTCGGGCCATTGTAGCCGAAGCTAGATTAAGGGCTGGTGCTGCAATAAATCCTTTACAATTTTACAGAACAGAACAAGTTCGAAATCAATTAATAAATCAAAGAGGAAATACCATTGCCTCTGGCTTATAATGAATGCAACTCACGTCATATTAATTTTTGATATTGGTAAAACCAACAAAAAGTTATTGCTTTTTGACGAAGCCTATAATATGGTTTATGAATCCATTGAACAGTTTCAAGAAATAAAAGATGAGGATGGATTTGATGGAGAAGATATTATAAAATTAAAAGGTTGGATGCTTAATTCCTTTGCGGAAATTATGCAAAACAAGGCTTTTGAAATTAAAGCAATTAATTTTTCAGGCTATGGGGCAAGCTTTGTTTTATTAGATGATAACAATAAAGAAATCACCCCTTTATATAATTATCTAAAGCCTTTTGATAAAGCACTTCAGGAAATTTTTTATGCTGACTATGGTGGCGAACAAGAACTAGCAAAACTGACCGCATCTCCTATCTTAGGAAACTTAAATTCGGGAATGCAACTTTATCGAATAAAAAATGAACTGCCTATAAAATTTGAAGCGCTTAAAACTGCATTGCATTTACCCCAATATTTAAGTTTTTTATTTACGCAACAACTTTTTTCCGATATCACCAGCATTGGCTGTCATACGCACTTGTGGAATTTTAATACAAAGCAATACCATGCATGGGTTCGTCAGGAAGGCATACTTGATAAACTAGCGCCCATCAAAAAAAGTGATGAAGTCATTGCCGTAAATTTTCCATTAGTTCCCCAACCCTTAAAAGTAGGTATTGGTCTTCATGATAGCTCAGCAGCCCTTGTGCCTTATATACACTCCTTTCAAATACCCTATGTGTTAATTTCAACAGGCACATGGAGTATTAGTTTGAACCCATTTAATCAAAGCGTCCTTACCGATGCAGAATTAAAGCAAGATTGTTTATGCTATATTTCCTACACCGGAAACCCCATTAAGGCTTCTCGCTTATTTGCAGGCAATGAACATGAGCAAGAAATAAAAAAAATAGCACAACAGTTTAATCAACCGGCAGATTATTATAAAACGGTCGAGTTTAATGTAGTGATCTATAAAAACTTAATTGAATCTGGTTCGCTTTTAAATGCAGATACTTATGAGGAAGCTTACCACCAAGTAATATTTAATATTATTCAAAAGCAAGTAACCAGCACTAATTTAGTTTTGCATAATGCAGATGTTGACCAAATATTTGTAGATGGCGGATTTAGCAATAATCCTGTATTCATGCATTTCTTAGCTGCCGCATATCCTAATAAAAAAGTATTTGCCGCAACCTTATCTCAAGCTTCAAGTTTAGGTGCAGCGATGGCAATACATAGGCATTGGAACACGCAACCTATCCCCAATCAACTAGTTCAGTTAAAGCAATACTTCTATTAAAAAAAGGGTCCCCTCCGGTAAATCGGAGGGGACCCTTTTTTATAAAACACTTAATGATTTAAGCTACTTGTTTCTTTTTTCCAAAAAAGTACAAAGCAGTAAATGCCACAATTAAAATTCCTGGGAAAATAAGCATATTAGATAAAGTAGATTGTCCCGCTGCTAAGTCAGCAGCATCGCCTACTAAACCTTTAGCTTCAGCAACCACTTTATTGTCTCTGATCCAAGCACCAATAACAGGCTGGAACATAGAGGAGGAGAACATTCCAATGCCGCCTAAAATTGAAAGACCTAGTGCGCCAGTTTGAGGAAGGTTTTCAGCGATATAGCCCAACATATTAGGCCAGAAATAACAAATACCTAAAGCATAAAATACTGCAGCTACATAAAGCATGGATCCTTGCATGGTACTCATCATATATAAGCCAATAACGCCAAACACAGCCGAGCCAAGCAATACGCCCACTGTATTTAATTTCTTAATTAATGGTCCAGCAAAATATCTGCCCACCGCCATTAAACCAGTCACTAATGCTAAAATTAACATTGGACTAGCACCCGCTTTTGCTAAAATAGGTCCAACCCATTGTTGTGGACCAAATTCAGAAATCGCTGTCAAAGCCATACATGCGGCCATAAATAAATATAAAGGATTCAACATGGCTTTAAAATTCGCCAATGCTGAATTATCTCCAATTCTTGGTTTAGGAAAACTTTGACCATAAAACAAGACTGCATAAATAATAGTAGGAATTAAAATAACCCAGATTTGTGCTTGCCACTGCATATTCGCATCTGTCATGAATTTTGAAACCAAGGCGCCCAATACAATTCCACCAGGGAACCACATATGGAAACGATTCATTTTGCTGTTCATTTGAATGCCAGAATAGGAATCAGCAATCATTGGATTACAAGCAGCTTCCGTACATCCATTACCCAAGCCAATCAATAGGGTTGAGATTAAAAGGGTGTTGTAATCAACTGCATAAATAGTCATTAAAATACCAATAGCATGTGCGACTAATGCTATTTGCATGATTAATTTTGGTCCAATGTAGGAATAAAAAATGCCGCCTAAGATCATGGAAATCGGAAATCCAAGAAACCACATGGAATTAATGGTTCCCAATTGTACTGTGTCTAAATTCATTTCTGTACCCAACTGTGTTAAAATTCCAGCACGGATACTGAATGAAAAAGCAGTCGTGATAAGTGCAAAACAGCTCGCATAAAAGAGACGATTTGCATTAATAGGTTGACTCATAAGTAAAATGGTTTTAGTGATTTGGTTTAAGTACTCTCAAGCTAAATAATCTTCGTCTTTTTTCCAAAAATTTAGGGCTAATATTTTATACATCTTCGAGCTAGTAAAGTAATTATTCATAGATTTATAGTGATTTTAAAAGGTAAAATGTTAAAACTATCCTAACGAGCAATAAGGATCAATTAGTTTTATCAATAAAATATACGCTTCAAAATAAACAATTGTTATAATGAAAAAAATCACGCTAATCGCCTTAACTTTTTTATATGCCTTAAATAGTTATGGGCAAACGGCAGATTATATTATCCGACATGGTAAATTAATAGATGGTATGGGGAATCAATGGCAGTATAAGGATGTGGCCATTACAAAAGATAAAATTGTAGCTATTGGCAATTTGCAAAACTGGAAAGGGGTGCGAGAAATTGATGCAAAAGGATTGATTATTTCACCGGGTTTTATTGATGTTCATGGGCATATTGAAAACGCAGCAATAAGAAATCCATTGGCTTCTAATTTTATTTATGATGGTGTAACCACGGTGATTACAGGAAATTGTGGCGGATCAATGGAGGATTTAAAAAAATATTTTAATAGTATTGATTCCGTTGGTGTTACAATCAATATTGGATCATTAATTGGACACAATACCATTCGTAAGCAAGTCATGGGCACTGCCAATCGGAATGCAACCGAACAAGAATTAATTCAAATGGAACAGCTAGCACAGCAAGCTATGAAAGAGGGTGCTGTTGGTATGTCCACTGGTTTGATATATATCCCCGGTACCTACGCGCCTACTTCGGAAATTGTAAGATTAGCGAAGGTAGTGTCCAATAATGGAGGTGTGTATGCATCACATATTAGATATGAAGAAGATAAAGTAGTAGATGCCATTAATGAAGCAATTAATATTGGTCGTGAAGCAAATATTCCAGTTGAAATTTCACATTTTAAAGTAAGCGGTCAAAATAACTGGGGAAGAAGCAAGGAAACAATACCATTAATTATTAATGCAAGGAAGGAAGGCATTGATGTTACGATTGATCAATACCCTTATACAGCAAGCAGTACACAGCTTAGTGTATTACTTCCTGATTGGGTATTAGCAGATGGGCAGGATTCAATTATGACAAGATTAAAGAATCCGATCATCAGAAAAAAAGTTGCAGCACACAGTATGGGTATCATTAAAAAAAGAGGATTAAAACACTTTAGTTACGCTGTTGTTGCAAATTATAGTGCCGATAGCACCTATAATGGAAAAAACATCGAAGAAATAAATATTGTAAGGGGGAATAAAAATAATGCGAAACAAGAAGCAGAAACCATTATACAAATGATTGAAAAAGGCGGTGCACAAATGATCTATCATGGCATGAGTGAGGAGGATGTAAAAACAATCATGAAGTACCCCTTTAATATGTTTGCAAGTGATGCTGGTATTGTTAATTTTGGTTCAGGAATGCCGCATCCACGTGCTTATGGAACCAATGCAAGAGTACTCGGAAGATATGTTAAAAGCTTAGGGGTCATTAGTTTAGAGGAAGCCATAAGACGCATGACTGGCTTGCCCGCACAAAAATTTAATTTGAAAAATAGAGGCTTAGTTAAAGAAGGTTATTTTGCCGATATTGTTATTTTTGATGAAAATGAAATTTCAGATGCATCAGAATTTAATCAACCACACCAATATAGTAAAGGCGTAAAATATGTATGGGTAAATGGTGCACTTAGTATTGATCAGGGAGTACAAAATAAGGCAAGAAAGGGAATCGCCATTCGCAATGAAAATAATTAGTCGGACTAACTATATTAAAGCTAAATAGATGACCTGAATTTAAGCAAAAAACAATAAATTTAGAGAAGCAAATATCTGCATACATGCCTTTAAAAGTAATTTGATCTCGCTTAATATAATAAATAGGTGAAAAGGAATAATTAGCGACAAAAGGTAAAAAATTATCAAAACAATTACATGAAAAAAAATCAATTTATTTTATTCGTCTTATTCATTGGAGTAACGTTTAATTCAATTGCACAAAATAAAGCTATTGCTGTTCAAGGGCAGCCCATGGGCAAAGGATGGAAGAATTTATTTGGAAATAATTTATCAAAAGCGATTTATGATAAATCTATTTGGAAGGATTCAAGTGGGGTAATTACCGCAAGTAAAGATGATGCTATTTGGAGCTTTGACGAATACGATGATTTTATTTTGGATTTAGATTTTCAAAATGCAGACGGCACCAATAGTGGTGTTATTGTGCACGCAACAGATATCGTAGAGTGGATTCCTAATTCTGTTGAAATTCAAATTGCTGATGATTATTCAAAGCAATGGAGCAAAGCCTCACCTACTTGGCAATGTGCCGCAATTTTTGGACATAAGCCTGCGACCAATAAATCATTAAAGCCTGCTGGCGAGTGGAATCACTTCACTATTACTTGTAAAGGAAAAATGATATCAATTGTTTTAAATGGGACATTGGTTAATGAATGTAATATGGATGATTTTACCTCTAGTAAAGTAAATCCAGATGGTAGCAATGTTCCATCTTGGTTAAAAAACCCAATGTCAACACTTGCGCTACGTGGTCATATTGGATTACAAGGAAAACATGCAGGCGCCCCCATTTATTTTAGAAATGTGAAAGTGTTCAAATTAAGTTAAAGGATAATTTTATTTATAAAATCATTTTTAGTGTAAAAAATATTCAAATGAAAATTGAAAAAAATACCAGAAGGAACTTTTTAAAAAATACGGCTACCATCATTGCAGGATTTTCAATTGTGCCAAGAAATGTATTAGGAAGGGGATTTATAGCCCCTAGTGATCAACTCACCAAAGGTATTATTGGCTTAGGTGGCATGGGCCGTGGACATATTGGTTATGCGGGAACAAGAGTAGTCGCTATTTGTGATATTGATAAAAATCATTTGCTAAGTGCTGAAAAATTAATTGGAGGTGGCGTGAAAACATTTCACAATCACCAGGAATTGATTGCGCTTCCTGAAGTGGATATTGTGCATATTGCAACCCCACCGCATTGGCATGGCATCATGGCAGTAGATGCTGCAAAAGCTGGAAAAGATATTTGGTGTGAAAAACCAATGACGCGTACTATTGGTGAAGGAAAAAAAGTAGTGGAAGCAGTTAAGGAATATAAAAGAATGTTTCGTTTAAATACTTGGTTCCGTTTTGAAGAGAATTTTTATGGAATGAATACAACAGTAAAGCCGATTAAAAAATTAGTGGAATCTGGATTATTAGGATGGCCACTCACTGTTACTGTAAGTAAAACAACCGGATTTGATTGGAAATTTTATTGGATCGGAAAAACAAAATTGGAAGAACAAGCCATCCCAGCAGAATTAGATTATGACAGGTGGTTGGGACCAGCGCCTTACAAGCCTTACAATGCGCACCGTGTTCATGGCACTTTCAGAGGTTACTGGGATTATGATGGCGGAGGTTTAGGTGATATGGGACAACACTATTTGGACCCAATTCAATACTTTTTAGGAAAAGATGAAACCAGTCCTATTAAAGTGGAAGTAGATGCTGAACAACAACATCCTGATGCATGTGGTACCTTCCGAAAAATCACCTACACTTATGCGGATGGTTGTAAAATTATTTTAGATGGGGAAGCAACTGATCCTAACGCAGCATATATCGAAGGGCCAAAAGGAAAATTGTTTGCCGGATTCAAATCTGACATTCCAAATTTAAAGGAGAAGGTCGCTATGATGCCAGATCCTGCACCACAAGTAACAAACTTTTTAGATGCCGTAAAATATCGTACCCCATTTGCTTTAAATGAGTCTAATGGCTTTAGGTCATGTACTATGATTAATATGGGTAAGATTGCTTTACAATTAGGAAGAACCTTACATTTTGATCCAGATACCCAAGAATTTTTAAATGACACAGAAGCTAATTTTTTAATTAATCCGCCAATGCGCGGCCCTTGGAGTATTTAATGACCCCATTACTTTAGAAAAACCTTAGAATTACTTTTATGAAAAAATATTTTTATCTATTAGCACTTACCTTAATTATTTCCTTTCATGTGCAAGCACAAAAGGGAGAAAAAAGTGTAAATCAAGTGTTAACAGTATTTCCTTACCAGCATGCGAGCGAAGTTACAGATGCATTAACAACGATGGGTACTTGGAAAAGTGCAGAGTGGAAACTTCTTTTTAAAATGCTGAACGACGACTCCTTGAAATTAAAAGCCACCTATGCCTTAAATGCCTATGTAAATATAGTTTCACTAGAAGGGGCAAAAAAAGTAAAGACCGTTCAATTGCTTAAAAAACAATTAAACAAAGCAAGCACTAATTATGCAACCACATTTATCAATGCGCAAATAGGTTTATTGAGTGCAGAAAATATAGTTACTACAAAATTACAAAGCTTACCCTCTATAGCAAAGCTTGCACCAACAAAACAAGTGCAACAAAATTCAGCGCAACAATTGTTACAGCTACAAGATCAAATGGACAAGGTAAAAGTGAATGGAAATAATTTTCAAAAGAAAAGTATACTAATACAAGCTGCTAAAATACCTAGCTTGGGTGCATTGATATTTGTTAGCCAATTTTTAGCGGAAGCGGGAGTACAAAAGGAAGCGGCATTAATTGTTACAAGATTAGCATTAGCAAATCATGCAATTAGCGGCCCAATAGTTCGTCAAGCACTTGAGCAAGCACTTCCACTCATTAGTGGTGAAGATAGCGCCCTATTGGTTCCTATGCTTAAAAAGCACCTCAAAAAAATGCCTTATGATTACGGATTTGTTTCCTTGTTTAATGGCAAGGATTTAACAGGATGGAAGGGACTGGTTTCCAATCCAATTGCAAGAGGAAAAATGAGTGAAGCTGATTTAGCTACAGCACAACAAAAAATTAATGAATCCATCCAAAAAGATTGGATCATCAAAGATGGCTTATTGGTATTCACTGGGCATGGTGATAATTTATGTACGGAGAAGCAATATGGTGATATGGAAATGTATGTGGATTGGAAAATAACAGAAAAAGGAGATGCAGGTATTTATTTAAGAGGAACACCACAGGTACAAATTTGGGATACCAGCCGTCGCGAAGTGGGTGCGCAAGTAGGTTCAGGCGGTTTGTACAATAATCAAAAAAATATAAGCAAACCCTTAGTAGTGGCTGATAATAAAATAGGTGAGTGGAATACTTTTCATATTATTATGAAGGGAGATAAAGTGACTGTATATTTAAATGGCATTTTGGTAACCGATAATATCTCCCTCGAAAATTATTGGGATCGCAAACTACCACTTTTCACCAAAGAGCAAATTGAATTACAAGCACACGGTACTTATGTGGCTTATCGTAATATCTACTTAAGAGAATTACCCAATGAATCAACTACCACCACCACATTAACTGCATCAGAAAAGCAAGAAGGGTTTGTACAATTATTTGACGGCAGGAATATGGACTATTGGGTAGGAAATAAGGCAGGTTACTTATTAAAAGATGGCGTGATTGAAGTAAATCCTGAAGCAAAAGGTGGCGGAAATTTATACACCAAGGAGGAGTTCAGCGATTTTATTTATCGTTTTGAGTTTCAGTTGACACCTGGTGCAAATAACGGTATTGGCATTCATGCACCACTCGAAGGTGATGCTGCATATGTAGGTATGGAAATACAAGTGATAGACAGTGAGCACCCTATATACGCAAATTTAAAAGACTACCAATACCACGGATCTGTTTATGGTATTGTAGCTGCTAAAAGAGGCTTTTTAAAACCAACTGGCGAATGGAATCAAGAAGAAATTATGATACAGGGTTCAAAGATTAAAGTCACTTTAAATGGCACTGTAATTACGGAAGCGGATTTAAAAGAAGCAACTAAAAATGGCACTTTGGACCGCAATGAACACCCTGGTTTGAAAAACACGACTGGTCATCTTGGATTTTTAGGACATGGCGATGTGGTACGATTTAAAAATATGCGCATTAAAACCTTGGGCAAATAAAACATAACGCAAGTCACCTATGACGAAACCATCATATTATTTCACATAAAATATAGCAGGTACAGGTCGCTGTCCTGTAGGATCAGAGGGTTTAATGGTTTCTTTACCATTGACTAATAAACAAGAGCTTCCGCCCCCATCTAAATTGATTGCTTCGTAACAATCTAATTGCTCAAAAAAAGCAGCCATTTGATTCAGCGTTGCACCAACTGCTAATCCTTTCATGCGGCCTTGAATTGCCATAATGATCAATTTACCTTCCATATCATAGCCCATAGCTGTTCGTGGGTGATAGTCATTGATGGCCTTGCCTGCAAATTTTCTTTCCTCGTTATTTGAAATATTAATTCGCCCTGATCTCATTAAAACCGGGCCGCCACCGTTAGCCCATTTCAATTTCCAAACACTCAAATTGGTTAAGCTTGGATTGGTCCCTAGTAATTTGGCATTTGAATCCTTAAATGCATTCATAGGTAATTGCTGGTACATGATAGTTTTGCTAGCCGAATCCGTAAAAGTATATGCTATATCCATACTACCCTTTTTATCCATTCCAAAGGCCGCTCCCAATACATGTGTATAGGTAAGTGTATCCTTTCCTTTACCTGGTATATCATGAATATTATAACTAACAGGTAGGCCATTTTTCACCACTATATTGACGTTGGTATTTCTTTTAAATTCAAAAAATGAGGAATTCACAATAACCAAGGGCTGTTCTAATTTAGTATAAAACTGTTGCGGGGTTAATCGTCTAAATAAAGTGGTATCCGTATCAAGGTATAAATTTTTATCCTTCGTATCAATTTCAACATAGAACCCTTTAAATGCACTGTCTTGATAGGTATTTTCTGATTCAAAAACTTTTATTGAATTAGGCAATGGGCCAAACTGGCTCGTTACCTCTTTCCATTTTAAAATGGAGGTTTGTGCAAAGGATGGAGCTGACAAAGAAAATAGTAGTCCAATGAATAGTCCACTCTTTAACGCTATTTTAGATTTCATATATTTTTCTAGTATTTTTTTATCAACCACTTATGCTTAAAAGTAGCACAATAAAATAACCCTCGCGAATTCGCGAGGGTTATTTTATAAAAACTTTATTTCATCCTAGTGACCATAGATCAATAAAGAACGAGGCTTAGCTGTAGCCGTAGTCACAGCGCCGTTTCCTTTATATACTAAGGTATAATTACGACCAGGTGTAAAACCGACCCCGTTCAAGCTTGCTAGTGCAAAGGTAGTACCTGCACGTCTAACAATTAAAGTATCGTTTGTTGTGAAATAGTTTAATGGTGCGAAGCTACTAGCAGATCCTGCACTACGCCCAGAAAAAATAGTTGCATTATTCCTAACTGAAAATATATCAACATTTTTAGCAGCAGTATCATTCCAAATAGCATGAACAAATCGCATACCAATTTGAGATGAACCCAGTGTTAATAAATCATCTTGTAAAAACATTGCTTTACTATTTGTTTCTGATTTAATGGAGTCAGTAATGATAAAACTGTAATACTTACCTGCATCTATTTGTACTTTCTTCAAAAATAATTCCATTGAATCTTTTTGACTTACCGCGGCTAAGCTAAATTTTATAGTTTGTAGACCTGTAGGAATAGTAGCATAGGCATTGGTGGTGGTTGGAAAATATTTTTCATACACCAATGGTGTACCTGTTATTTTACTATATGTATTTGACTTTAAATCCAAGTTTAACAAGGTTACGTTATCCGCTTGCCCAGTAATGGTAGCTAATGATGGAGATACATGCAAAAATTTGATGAATGCATCTAAGCGTGACGAAACTGGATCGGCTATATAGGTAGTTTCTTTATTACAAGCCACCAATCCAACGAAAAGGACTAAAGCACCAAAAATTATATGTTGTAATGATTTTTTCATAATTTATTTTTTATAAGCATTTATTATTTTAGAGAAAACCACTGTTCTTTCGTGTGATAATCTAATTGCGTAGCGCCAATTCTTCCTAATTCATTAATATTCCATACATATTCCGAGTTGAATCTTGGACGCATTCTGTATACTAACTTACCGCCATTATCTTCAAACAAACCAGTTCCAGTAGGTGCCACGAAATCAGTAAATACTTGTTTGCCTGTTGTTTTATCCAAATCAACATAGTGGTAACGACGCATATCCGTCCAGGTTTCAAAAGTACCATAGCCAAACATCGCAATATATTTTTGCAACATAATCATGGACAATGTTAAATTAGCTGCATTTACTGGAACTACTAATGGATCTGCTAAAAAATTAGCTTTCATAGTAGCAGTTAATAAACTAGCAGCAGGTACATTGGTATTATAATAATTCATTAATAAATCAAAGTGTTTTGCAATCCCATCCTTATAAGCAACCAAAGCTGTTGCTTTGTCTCCTTTTAAGAAGGCAGCTTCTGCACGCATAAAGGAAATTTCAGTAGCAGTCATTACAGGGAAAGGCGCATCGTTGCGGAAAATAAAACGACAGTTTAAGTCATTTGCCGGAGCAGTATTATTTGCTGAAATTTGTGGCACACCCCAAAAATTTTCAGGACGATCATTCGCAGCTAAAACAGCTTGGCCTTTATTTGGTTCAACGCCTTTAAATGTATTGTTTGCATTTAAACGTAATATATAAATTGCTCTAGGATCAGTAACACCAGGAAAAGCACTATTTGCACCACTCATTAAGTTAGCAATAAAAGCACCTTGTCTGATCGCCGTTGGAGACACTGTTGAGACACCGCCTAAGTTTGCTCTAAATGGACCAAACATATTATTGGTCGCACTTACTAATGAAGCAGTGAATTTAACCAAGCCATCATCGGTACTTTCTTTCATCGCCAAGTTGGTGTAAAACAAAACCGAATCCGCTTTGTAATCTGCTTTATTCGTCAAATGATTAAAAGATCTAGCTAATACGCCGTATACAAATTTTTTCCATTTGCTTACATCTCCTTTGTAAAAGAAAGCATCTCCTTTCGCTAAACTTGTTTGACTTGCATTGTCGCCAGTCTTATTTAAATAAGATAAAGCCTCATGACTTAATTTTCTTACTTCAGCATAAACATCTTCTTGTTTGTCATATTGAAAGGTAATTTGATCTGTATTAAAAGCTTCTTTCAATACTACCTCACCATGATAGGTGGTTAAATTTAACCAGCTCCATGCAAAAATGGCTTTACCTACACCCGCATAATCCCATTGTTTGTTTTCAATAGCCCATGCTATCATTTTGACATTGTTTTGGCCAATATCATAATAGTGTGAGCGCCAAAAAGATTGTGCAACATCCGTATTGGTATAACCCATACGATCAAAATTGCTTAAAGTGTTAGCGTAAGCAAAGTTTTGTACATAAGCACCAATGTATCTTATATCATTCATTGGACCATGTGCGCCATAGTTACCTGCCATTGAAGCTACGATTTGAGGAAGCAATCCTTCGGGTGAAACCTTAACATCATAGTTAGGGTTTGCATATGCTTCATCAATTTTTTTAGAACAAGAAACGCCCATGATAATTAAGGCACTTATTACTAATAGATATTTTATATTATATTTCATATTTTTTAATATTAAAGATTAAAAAGTGGTTCTAATTCCCATGTTAAAACTTACAGGAGCCCCCATGTTTGCATAATCAAATCCAAAGGCGCTCACTCCGCGACTTCCCGCTGAAGTTGCACCTACTGCAGGATCTGCTCCTTTATAGTTGGTGATAAGAATTAAATCATTAATGGTTAAAAACACGGAGAAAGTTTTAGTGTACTTAGCAATACCTTCTGTCATGAATTTTTTAATATTATAATTAAAAGACAAATCTCTTAATCTAAATGCATTCACATCTTTTTGAATAAACTCTTCTTCAGGCATGGAAGTGTAATATGCTTGTTGGTAGTAAGGAACAATTGCAATACTGTTTGCAGTAGGGAATGCAGAATTCTCTAAACCATCTCTTAAAATACCTGTCACCACTCTTGGCGTTAATCTGTCTGAAGTTCTTTCGCTTTTTCCAATTCTTGTTAAATACATTTCAGTTGCATTAAACACATCTCCACCAACTTTCAAATCCCATAAAAATGAAATTCTTAAATCTTTAAAGGTGATGTTATTAACCCATCCTAAACTGAAATCAGGATTACGATCTCCTCTAACTCTAAAGTTATTATCCAACAATGGTAAACCGGTTGCAGGATCAATTAATACTTTGCCCGCATTATTTTTTGCATAACCATATGAAGTAATGGTTGTTGTTGGTCCACCTTGTGTTAAACCACCGCGCGCATTACCATAAACCCAGGTATCAGATATATAAAACTCAGGAACATTGAAAGGTAATTGTGTTACTTTATTACGCATTCTATTAAAGTTGAAACGCGTGTTCCAAGTAAAGTTTTTCTTGTTTACTATTTGATAATCTAATACCATTTCAATACCGGTATTTTCATTCGCACCCACATTCAACGTATTTAACACATAACCAGTGGCATAACTTGCTCTAAAGTTTTCAGCAATCAAATCCGTATTCACTGTTTTATAATAAGTGATTTCAGCACTTAAACGATTCCCTTTGAATCTAAATTCAGAACCAATCTCAAATGTTTTTTGACGCTCTGGTGTTAAATAAGGATTCGCATTCGTAAAATCATAATAATAACCACCACCATTACCAGTATTAAAGTTCAAAATTGCTTGGTTGGCGTAAGGTGAACTTGAACGCGCAGTGCTCGCCAATGATCCTCTTAATTTCCAATAATTCAATTTGTCTTTAACTACAGGGAAGATGTCTGACATAATGATACTCATACTTCCTGCTGGATAATCATATGCACGATTTGCAACAGGGAAAATAGAAGATTCCTCAAAACGGTGAGAATAAGTTAAAAATATTTTATTATCATAGTTTACGGAAGCTTCACCAAAATAAGCAGCTTGACGACTGATGTTATAGTTAGGTAAACCAAAACGAGTCGCATTACTATTTCTAATTCTTGTTAATGGGTTGGTATTGGTACTATCTGTGCCATTTGCATCAGCGATATCATTACCAAAAATAGCCCTGGTTTGTGTTTCATAATCCTGCCACATATTACCAATCATTAAGCGGGTATTAATTTTTCCAAAGCTCTTTTTAGCGGTCGCTGTAACAGTATGGTTATAGCCATAGTATCTTCGATAATAGTTTTCCTGTGCTCCTTTTTGAGCCCTGCTTAAAAAGTAAGAAGAGGAATCCCATTTCGTATAACCATCCTGCGCATAAGTGTCATATCCCATTCTACCAGAAATTGATAACCACTTAGTAGGATTATAGTTAATAGCAAGTGTTGCAATGCTCCTCGTTAATTCATCTCTACTTCTATTTTTATTAACATTGAAATAAGGATTATCTAACTCGCCATTCGGATTACTTGCAAACAAAGGCTTTTTTAAACCATCAGCAGTAATATAGTTTTTTGCATTATCATCTTCCGGCCATGCCATTAAACTCATTAAGTAACCACTAACCCCTCTTAAAGGTTTGTCATTACCGCTTTTAATAATACTAAAGCTTGGAGAAATTTCTAATGTTTTACCAATTTTATGATTAGTTACTACTCTTAAATTATATTTTTTATAATTGTTATTGGGCACTGGTGAATTTTCGTCCAAAAATGATCCAGATAAACGCACTGAGTTTTTCGCAGTTCCTTGCTCTACTGAAATATTGTGCGTAATGGAACTACTAGGTTGGAAGAAAGCCCTAAGGTTACCATACTTGGGAACATCAGGGGTATATTTCATTCCAAAGTAAGTAAACACATCGCTTGGTACACCATTCTGACCTGCATCATAATCAGTCATCACTTTTGGATATCTTGTATAGATAGAAGTTCTAAAACTATTATCATAACTGATTTTCATTTTACCATCAACACTTGTTCCTTTTTTAGTGGTAATCACAATCGCACCCGAACTTGCTTGGCTACCATATAAAGCGGTTGCTTCTGGTCCTTTTAACACTGTTACTGATTCAACATCATTTGGATTAATATCTGCAATACGGTTTGTATAATCGTTTGATCTATTTTCTGTACTCACATTCGCAGCAGATGGCTTAACCGCATAACCGGTATTTCTATTATTTTCTTGTACAGATTGGTTATCAATAATGATACCATCCACAACAAATAATGGCGAGTTGTCTAATGCTAAAGAGTTAAACCCTCTTAATACAATTTGAGAACTAGCGCCTGCTAAACCTGAAGTTGGATTAATGGTTAAACCCGCAATACGTCCTTGTAAACTATTGACTATATTATTACGTTGTGTTTCTGCTAATTCCTGACCTTTAACACTTTGAGCCGAATATCCTAACTCTTTTTTATTACGACGAATATCCATTGCCGTAACAACTACATCTTCTAAAGTGTTATCCACTGCCGATAATTTTACATTAATCGTAGTTGAATTTCCAACTCGGATGTCTTTAGTGTCATAACCAACCAAGCTAAAGCTTAATGATTGATTTGAAGCAACGCTGATTGAAAAGCTACCATTGTTATCAGTGGTTGTTGCCGTTCTTGTTCCTTTAATAACAACCGACACATTTGACAATGGCGTGTTATCTGAATTGATAACCTTACCAGAAACTGATTTTTGTTGTGCATTTGCAACTGAAACTCCTAAAAAGAGCAACAGAAGTAAAGTGCATAATCCTTTGTTTTGCATAAATTCTAAACTTTTGTTAAAAAAATATAGCAATTGGCTATAATTTCAGTCTAAAATTATGTCTATTTTCTTAAACAAATGTACTTTCAGATAGGACCTTAGGCTGAATTCTCAGAATTTGAGCTGTGGATTCGTGTAATTCATACATACTTATACCAGTAGGTCTAAAATTATGCATAAAAAACACATGTAAATCAATGATTTACATGTGTTTAACTTTTGAAATACGTTGTGGATAGAACTAGGGCTATTTATACAATTGATTGAATAATAATTTAAAATTTCCATGGGTTTGTGCCCTAAAAGTGATTTCTGGACCAAAAACGGTCAATTTGCCTTTACCAACATTGGTTTCAAAGGCGGCTACCCCATCCTGTAAGTAGGCTTGGCCAAAGGCCCATCCGCTTCTTAATGTACTCGCGGTAGCATACCAAGCTAAAGGGGTGATTTGCTTTTGCGCAATCGCATCAGGTAGTAATTTAAAAACAGGGCTTGCATTAAAATATACATCAGCCGTTGCATTCATACCCCAATTGGACTCATTATTAGGATCGAGTGTTACTTGCAGCACACTGCCAGGAATATAAAATTTTTCACCAGGTAATGCTTTTTCTTTTCCTGCCACCATTTCAACCAACGCATTTTTTACAGGTGCATTTACATGATATGCTAAATTCGCACTTGACCCAATGGTAACAATTTTACCGCCGTTTTGTAAAAATTTATTTAATGCCGGAATAGATTTATTTACGGAGATATTTCCAAGTGTATGTTGAAATTCTTTTGGAACGTCTTCTAACTTAGGTGCTCTTTCTTCATATGAAAATGAACCTTCATTTTTTAATGCAGGTATCGCGCCTTCTACAAAAACCAAAACATCATAGTTGGCATTTAAATTTACGGAATCAATTTCCTTCGCATAAATAAGTTTAAATGGAAAATGATATTGTTCAAAAATCCATCTCAACCAACCCGATGACATAGAACCGCCATACTTATCCCATAAACCAATACGAATGGGTTGGATTTTTTTTAAAGTATCTGATAGTGGCGTTGTAACACTTGTAAACACGATACCATAATCTGTACTCAATTTTGTAATTGAATTATTTATTTTATCAGAATGTCTAACAAAATATTGCGCCTTATTTTTATAAACAATTTCGCCTGCATTTAATAATTCGTTTACGGCAATATAAGAAGCGTTGTCCTTGGTAGAAAATGTATAACCATAACTATTGTATTGGCTGTTAATTATCTTACCAACTGGTTTTTGAATATCGCCATAAGCCAATGCATCAAAGGGTCCTGTGAAATCTTCTAGGATTCTATCAAAATCAATGCCCATGGTAAACGCAGGCGTCCAACCCGCTGCATCATAAGGACGCACGGGTGGGCCACCTGGATATAAAAAATCATTGGGGTGATCCTGTGGTTCAAACATATCTAATACATGTGGGCGAAATGCTTGATTTGTTTTTACAATATAGGAGCCTGCTAAATATTTTTTTGTGCCCACCATAAAATCTGTACTAGCGCGATGCACTTTAATACCACTTTTAATTAAAATATTTACGAATTGAATCGCTGTAGTAGATTGATTTATTGGAATGATATAGCCGCGTGGATCACGCGTTACTGGATTTTTATATACCTTATTAAATACAGCTAATTGAAATGAATCAATTTTACCTGTTGGTTTTTCGGTTTTTAATAATTCACTAAGCGCATCTGATTTTTTTGGATATAGTGTCCAATTATCTTTACTACCTGCTTCAATACTATGACGCCCCATGGTATAAATATTATAAAGCAATTCATCTTTATAACGTGCGGCATAATTTAATACTGCATAGTTTAATGAAATAGAGTAATCGATTGAATTTTTGAAATACCATTTTTGTGGAAGGATCGGATAAGGTAGTCCACTATTCGGAATTAATCTTTGCGGAACTAATGGAATACTAGAAGGTGTTGGACTTCCAATAATTTCAGTAAGCAAGCCAATGATATTATGATAGTAAGCAGTAGTTCGTAATCCGCCATTCCACCAGGTTGAATATACTGAACCGCCTTTCATCGTATAACCAGGTTTGCTTTCGGTGTTCAAGCGGTTACTCATTGCAGCACCCAATGCGTCGATACCTGTCATTAATAGAGGATCGTATACGTGATTAAAAGGATCACGGTAAGGAGGACCAGCAACCACCGTGCCTGGAGGACCAGTTTGATGATGATTGTATAAAATTTGTGGCATCCATTCAACATATTGTTGCAGACTCATATTTCTAGACTCGCTCATGTTCGTCATAAAAAAATCACGATTATTATCGTGCCCAATATATTTTTGATAAAGTTTTGGTAAACCTGAGGTGGTTCTTTTTAAGGTATCACTATGGCGCATGTACCAATTGGAAACAAGTTCTTGTCCATCAGGATTTGCATGCACAAATAAAATAATGGTAGATTTTAAAATGCGATTTGTTTCTTCATCTGTTCTTGTAATAATTTGATAAAGGGTTTCTATCCACTGATGAATACCCACTACCTCCGTTGCGTGTAATCCGCCATCAATCCACACTACAGCCTTTCCTTCATTAGATAATTTTTTAGCTTCTGCCGGTGTTAAATTTTCTGCACGCGCTAATTTTTGTGCAATGGATTTGTATTTTTCAATATTTGCTAAGTTAGCAGGATCAGATACAACAACCATATATTGATTGCGGCCCTCTTCCGTTTTTCCAATGACTTGTAGTTTAACTTTTTTTGAAGTAGCGGCAATTTTATTTAAATACCCTTCTGTTTGTGTAAAGGTGGCCAAATGATAATTGTCGCCAATACTAAATCCAAAATGTGATTTTGGTGTTGGTACATTTTGTGCTTGCACAAAAAATTGTGTACATATAAAAAAGCTGATTAAAATAATACTCTTACGCATGTAATTAAATTTATAATGATAATATAATGACTTTGTCGATAAAGCACTACAAAGTATTAGGGCAATTTAAAATTTTTACTTATCAAATACTAATAATTCATAATTTTTTATACAAATAATGCTGTCTTTTTTGTAAATTACTTTCGTTGTTCCGTTTTACATATGAGCAGCATTTTAAAAAGTATTTTCTTACTCATCATCTGTATAAAAAACAAATATGAAAAATATATTCCTCGCATGTCTATTGTTCTTCACCTTAGGTGCTTCAGCACAACGAAAAAAAGTAGTGTCCCCAGTTGTATCAGCAACTTCGGTTAGCCCTAAACCAGATTCCATATTTAAAAATTTACAATGGAGAAATATAGGCCCCTTCAGAGGCGGAAGGGCAAATACTATTACTGGCGTTATACAACAAGAAAAAAAGTTTTACGCAGGATATACTGGTGGCGGTGTTTGGTCAACGATTGATGGTGGGATCAGTTGGAAAAATATTTCAGACGGATATTTTAAAGTAGGTTCCATTGGTGATATCGCCGTATCAGAATCAGATGCGAATGTATTATATGTTGGTACTGGTGAACATGCGGTGCGTGGTGTAATGACGAGCTATGGAGATGGCGTATACAAAAGCGTGGATGGTGGTACAACTTGGAAAAATATAGGATTAGAACAATCTAGACATATTTCAGAGATATGTATCCATCCTACGAATCCTGATATCGTTTATGTTGGCGCCCAAGGTACGGTGCATGGTCCTAATAATGAACGAGGTGTTTTTAAAAGTACAGATGGGGGGGCGCATTGGAAAAAGGTTTTATATATTAATGACAGCACCGGTATAGCCTCATTATCAATGGACATGAATAATCCAAGAATATTATATGCTGCTGCTTGGGAGCACCGTCGTTTTCCTTGGACCGTATCTAGTGGGGGTAAAGGTTCTTCACTTTGGAAATCAGTGGACGAAGGTGAAACTTGGACTAAGTTAACGGAAGGGCTGCCCACCAACTTAGGTAAAATGGGTATTAGCGTTTCGAGGGTAAATTCAAATCGTGTTTTTGCAATTGTAGAATCAGAAAAAAAGAAATCAGGATTATACCGATCAGATGATGGCGGAAAAAGCTGGGCTTTGCTTTCAAACAATCAAGATATTTCATCGCGTTCATGGTATTATATGAAAGTATACGCCGATACTAAAAATGAAAATATCGTTTATGTGCTGAACGCCCCAATGATGCGATCAATAGATGGAGGAAAAACATTTACAAATGTAAAAGTGGGTCACGGAGATACCCATGATTTATGGATTCATCCGAAGAACAATAATATGATTGGATTAGCCGATGATGGCGGAGGTGAAATTAGTTACGATCAAGCGAAAACCTGGTCATCCATTATGAATCAGCCCACCGCTCAATTTTACAGAGTAAATACGGATAATGTTTTCCCCTATAAAGTTTATGGCGGACAACAAGACAATTCATCTGTGATCATTGCAAGCAGAAATAATACTGGTGCGATTACCGAAAGAGATTGGAATAATGGTGCAGGTTGCGAATCCGCTTATTTAAGTTTTGATCCTAACGATCCATTACTCGTTTATGGTGGCTGTTATCAAGGATACATTGAAGTATTAAATACAAAGACAAATGAGGCAAAGGATATTCAAGCCTATCCAAGTTTAAATTTAGCGATACAACCCAAGGAAATGAAATATCGTTTTAATTGGAATGCGCCAATTGTTACATCAATACATAATCCTAAAATAATTTACCACGCTGGAAATGTTTTACTAAAAACAATTAATGGCGGGTTTAACTGGGAGGCAATAAGTCCTGACTTAACTAAAAATGATAAATCAAAACAAGGACCTGGTGGGATACCCTTCACCAATGAAGGTGCTGGTGGCGAAAATTATAATACCATCTTTTATGTGAAGGAATCTCCATTAGATGCAAACACGATATATACTGGTAGTGATTGTGGATTAGTATATGTAACAACTGATGCAGGTAAAAATTGGCAAAATATAACGCCCGCTGATTTACTTGAGTCGCAAATTAACAGTATCGAGGTGTCCCGTTTTGACCAAGGAGTGGTTTATATTAGTGCGACTAGATATAAATTTAATGATTATGCATCCTATACATATAAAACATCCGACAATGGAAAAACTTGGACAAAAATTAATAGCGGAATAAAAAATGACGACTTTATAAAAGTAATTAGAGAAGATAATAAAAATAAAAATATATTATACGCAGGTAGTGAAAGAGGATTTTATATTTCAAATGATGCAGGTACTACCTGGCAGCCTTTTCAATTAAATTTACCAATTGTTCCTGTTACTGATTTAATGATACGCGATAATGATTTAGTAGCGGCTACAGCAGGACGTGCGTTTTGGATTTTAGATGACATTAGCGCTATTCAACAAAATGCAAGCTTTAACAGCATATCAGTACCTACGATCATTACGCCTAAAAATGCATACAAATATGGCGCAGGGAACGGACTGCCTGAAAAAAATGCAGCCATGGGACAAAATGCGCCCGAAGGTGTTATTATAGATTACTTTTTACCTAAGCTGGGTGAAAAAGATACCCTAAACCTAGCCATTATTTCAGATAAAGGAAAACTGGTACGCAGCTATACAAATGTCGAAGACGCTAATTTTAAAAAATATCCTGGTGGTCCTTCTGCAAAGACCAAGCTTAGTGATAATGAGGGACACAATAGATTTTTATGGGATTTTAGAACAGATGATTTATCTCCTGATGTGAATGGCGCATTTGTACAAGGAAGTTATAGTGGATATGCTGTACCGCCTGGAAAATATAAAGCACAATTAAAATATAAAAAGGAAATGGTTGAAACTAATGTAACCGTTTTACCTAATCCTAATATTAAAGTCACTGATCTTGATTGGCAGGAGCAGCAATTGTTATTGGAAAACATTAGTGCCACTATCAGCAACATACATACTACAGTGAACAATCTTCGAGGAATAAAAAAGCAACTACAATTTTATAGTGAAACATTAGGTAAAATTGAAAAAGCAAAAGTAATTACAAGCGCAGCTGATAGTTTAATTAAAAAGATTGATACTTGGGAAAGCGCTATTATTGAAAGTCGAACTCAAAACGGGCAGGATGTAATTAATTGGCCAAGTAAATTAAATGTTGACTTTTTTCATTTAAAAGGTTTAGTTGATATAAGTGACCCTAGGGTAACACAAGGGGTAAAAAATAAATTTGCTGATTTACAAGTACAATGGGAAAATGAAAAATCAAAAGTACAAGGCATTAATACAGCAGTAGCAGAATTTAATGCATTGTATAAAAACACAAGTATCGAAGCTATTCAAAACAAATGGTAAACTCTTTTACAAAATAATATATACACACTTAATTACATCAACTTATGAAAAAACTTTTATTGCTCCTGTTTGTATTGGGCATACTACAAACCAATGCACAACAAACAACCCCATTAATTAAACTAGTGCCTTCTCAGCCAGCAGCCTCTGCGGAACCAGATATGAAAACATTTAATTTATATAACCCCTATGAAAATGTGGATTCTGCGATTAAGGTGGCTGAAAAAATAGCAGCAAAGGAAGGCAAACATATTTTTTTACAAATGGGGGGCAATTGGTGTATTTGGTGCGCGCGATTTAATGCTTTCACCAAAAGTGATAAAAAAATTGACTCTATTATTAAAGCCAGCTATGTAGTGGTGCATGTTAATTATTCAAAAGAAAATAAAAATAAAAAAATTCAGGAAAAATACGAATACCCAGCACGATTTGGTTTCCCTGTATTTGTAATATTAGATGCGAAAGGAAAAAGATTGCATACGCAAAACAGTGGCTATTTAGAAAAAGATAAAAACTATAGCAAAGAGAAAGTATTTGAGTTTTTTGAAAGCTGGACACCAGATGCTTTAAATGCAAAAAAATACGACTGGTTAAATTAAAATGCATGTGAGGCACCCTAATATTATACAGACGCTGTTTGGGATTAAGCTAGCCTTATTCTGCCTATTCTTTAGCGCATGTAGTTATCAAAAATTAACAATGCCTAGCGCAAATAATAAAATGGGCGGTTATGCCTTTTATAAAAAAGCTGTTACTTTCCAATGGAGCGCGCGGGATTCATTTGCGATTAATGCAATCTTAAAGGGAGAAATCCCTTCCTTTTATAAAAAGTTTACTAAAGTTCATACCCAAATAGTAACTGATAAAAATAAAATAATTCGCGCTAAGTATTATGTTGCAACAGATTATCTCGTGATTGGAAACAATAAAGATTGGGCTAGAATTCCTTTAACTCCTATGGCAGCGCAAAAAATAGCGGATAGCTTACATTGCTTTTTGCCTACTACAAAGATGGTGGAGGAAATATATACACAAAGTAAAGTAAAATTAGAGCCTGTCCCCATGTATGCCTTTCGAGATAGTACAATTACCATGTGGCAACACCATTTAATGATTGAAGCATTGCGTAAAGGAAAAAGGGGATTAATTAGTGGAATAAAAAAAGATGTGGTTTTGAGTAATAAAATCAATGAACATGGAAAAATAAATCGAGTTGCTATTTATGGTTGGCATCAACTAAATGGAACACCTATACAGCCTTTATATGCAGGGCATATTAATTCGTATGTAGATTATAGCCACGGAATAAGGTTAGTTATGGATAAGATAAAGGTAAATGGAAAATGGGTGCATTATACCTCAATTCTTAGGGATCCCCTACTTCGAAAATTATTAACCAAGGAACAGGATCCCATAATAGTAAGATACTAAAATTATTTTATTTAAATAATTCAGCCAGCTTTGCATTTAATGCATCCCCTCTTAAATCCTTGCCAATAATAATTCCTTGGGCATCAATTAAATAATTTTGAGGAATTGCATTTACACCATACATTACTGCAACTTCGTTTTTCCAATATTTTAAATCAGATACTTGCGTCCAAGTTAAGTTGTCTTTATGTATTGCTTCCATCCATTTTTCTTTTCCAGTAGGTTGGTCTAATGAAACACCTAATACCGTAAACCCTTTAGGGCTGTACTTATTAAATGCTGCGACTACATTTGGATTTTCTTGTCTGCAAGGGCCACACCAGCTTGCCCAAAAATCAACCAACACATATTTTCCTTTAAAAGAAGCAAGTGTTACCGGAATACCCGCTGTATCATTTTGTGTAAACTGAATAGCCGGTTTACCAATGCCTGTTTTTTTAGCAATTTCAATTTTACCTGCCATTTCTTTTCCTTTCATTGAACTTCTTACCGCCAAAGGTATCTTTAAAAATAATGGCTCAACTTCATCAGCATTAATACTATAGCCAGCAAAATTGCCAAACGCATACATGACTATTGGCGAATTTAAATTTGATAAAACATATTCCTTTTGTTTCGCCTTCATCTCCGCATCCAAATTTTCATAATCAGCATCTAATTTTTTCATGCCTGCTTCATCCTTTTTCTTATACAATTCACTATAAGTTGTATTTAATGCTTCCATCTTATCTGACACAGGCTTAGTAAATGCTTTTAACTTATTATATTCAAGGTGCGACTTAGATCCTTTGATTGTTGCATTTGCAAAAGAATCAATACTTGATAATTGAATCGCTGAGTTTTCAAGATAGATAGGTGTAACATCTTTTTTATAAGATACCATGCGTTTTGTTTTAACGGAAGTATCTACTTTATAAGCAGCACGCAAATTACCTAAGATAGGCTCAGCAACCATTCCTTTAAATACAAATTTACCCTCTGTAACTACTGCACTATCCTGCGTGGAAACACCATTAAAATAATAGGATAAGTATACCTTAGTAACTGTTTCCTTTACTTTACTTACATCACCACTAAGCGTATATTGTTTTTGAGATTGCGCTGCTGTAGCTAATAACACCAAACTTAGAACGATAAATTTTTTCATAGCATTTATATTAATACTATAAATATACGGAAATCAATGCTAGTTATTTAACCAAAAGTGATGGGGCTATTATTTTTTGCCAAATAGCATAGCCCTTTGCATTCATATGTAAGTTGTCGGCGATAAAGATATCCTTCATTACACTGCCATCCCCTTGCAACATGGCATTATGAATATTGATAAAATGAGCGTTTTTTTGTTTTGCAATAAATTGGGCAATAAGTGTGTTTGCTTGTATTATTTTAGCTTCTAAGCGCCACCTAGAAACACTTGGCTTGATGGATATAAAGGTGATATTGGTTTTATTTCCTAATGGTTGTCGGATTAAATTAAATAATACCGAGAACCGATCTAATACTATTTCAGCTGAAACAGTATCGCTACTGGCTAAATCATTTTCACCACAATATATAACTACTTGTTTTGGCTTATATTTTAAAATGGTTTCATTGACATACTGAATCACGTCCAGTAAATTGGAACCACCAAAGCCCCGATTGATAATTGGATACCCAGGAAAATATTGATTGATATCCTTCCACTTTGCAAATGAGGAACTACCGACAAAAACAATTTTACCTTGCAATGGCACGACGATACTATCCGACTTGGCAAATGCTTTAATCTCTGCTTCAAAAGGTTTTTTTTGTGCTAATGCGCTCAAAGAAATTGGCATTAACAAACAAAGGAAGAGGAGATTTTTTATAAATACTTTTATGTTCATAATCATTAGGGTGGGCAAGCACTTTTATTACTTAACTGTTTTAATCCTTTCCATTTTACCATTCATTAAAACAGTAGCATTTGCATTGGTGCTTGATTTTATTTTTAAATTAGTTACTTGTCCTTTACTCCAAGTCATATCAATTTCATAATTTCCCCTTGCCTTTAAACCCTTTACTGTACCTGATTGCCAAGCTTTAGGTATGGCGGGAAGTAACTCAATATACTCCGAATTGGATTGTACTAACATTTCAGCAACAGCTGCAGCACCACCAAAATTTCCATCAATTTGAAATGGCGGATGCGCATCTAATAAGTTAGGATAGGTGCCGCCCATTTTTGTATAATTTTCCTTTGTTTCATCTGGCGGTACAAACTTTAATAATTCGCGATACATTTTATAAGCATGCTCACCATCTTTTAATCTTGCCCATAAATTAATACGCCATCCTTTGGACCAGCCTGTAGTTTCATCTCCTTTTATTTCCAATGTTTTTTTAGCAGCATTCGCAATTAATGGTGTTTTTTCAAGCGTTACATGCGTACCTGGATATAAACCATACAAGTGACTTTGATGACGATGCTTCGGTTCGGAATCCGCCCAATCATAATACCATTCTTGTAAATTACCAGCTTTACCCACTTGGTAAGGATGTAAATTATTTAAAGCGGTAGTAATACTGGTTGCGAAAGCAGAATCATTTTTTAATATTTTTTGTGCAGCAATCACATCTAAAAATAATTCTCTTATCATCGCTAAATCGGCTGTACCACCAAATAAAGTGTTTCCCTTAACACCAGTAAAAGTGATAAAACCATTTTCAGGTGAAGTGGAAGGTGATGTAATTAATTTGCCAGCAGAATCCTTGATTAGCCAGGCCAAACAAAATTCAGCAGCTCCGCGCATAATAGGATATGCTTTTTGTTTTAAAAACTGGGCATCCTGTGTATATAAATAGTGTTCCCATAAATGCGCTGAAGCCCAAGTGCCGCCCATTGGCCAGTTGGCCCAACTTGGATCCCCTTCGCCAAAATTTCCTACCGGATTCGACATCGCCCATATATCCGAGTTATGATGTGACACCCAACCTGGCATGTTATAAAATGTTTTAGCGGTAATTTTTCCAGTAGTTGATAGGTTATCTAAGAACTGCAAAAAGGGTTGGTGCATTTCGGTCAAATTGGTGTTTTCGGCCAACCAATAATTTTCCTCTGCATTTATATTCATCGTGTAGTTACTCGACCATGGTGGTTGTAAGTAGTGATTCCAAATTCCTTGCAAGTTTGCAGGTACATTAGGCGTGCGGGAACTACTAATTAACAAGTAGCGTCCAAATTGAAAATATAAGGTTTCCAAATAGGGATCTGATTCTCCTTTCGCATATCTTTTTAAACGCTCATTCGTCGGTAAATTGGGTGAAGAATCCCCTTCTAATTTTAAAGCAACGCGGTTAAAATAAGTTTGGTAATCCTTAACATGTCTTTTTTTAATTTCATCCCATCCCAAATTCACTGCTTTCGTTAATTGTGTTTGCGCAATGGCAGTTTGATTCAATCCTTGCTTCGCTGGATCTTTGTCGTACCCATTAAAACTGGTCGCGATTGAAATATAAATGGTCGCTTCAGTTGCATTGGCTAAAGACAAACTTGAATCCGTATTCGTAATTTTTCCGGAATTGGTTTTAATTTGAATGTTCGTTGTAAAGCGTGTGCCTCTTTTTTTATCAAAAATAATTGCATTACGCTTTTTTTCAACATATCTCGGTTCGGCCTTCACAGGTGCAACCCCATTGGCTTGTAGGAAATTGCTTGTAGCAGTGGTGGTATGTAATAATAAAGATTCGAAACGAACTGTAAATCCCAACGCGCCCGGTTTCTTACTTTTTAAATGTATTACAAAAACCTTATCGGGATTTGAAACTAAATACTCTCTTTCAATCGTATTGGTATTTGATTCGGTTTTTACTTTTGCAATGGCTTGATCAATATCTAACTCTCGATAATAATCACTGATAAAAGGATCGTCATTAAATTCCAATAATAAAGTACCAAGGGGTGCATAGGATTCCGAAAATTTACCCTGTAGTTTTTTTACAAGTGATTGGGCTTTTTTATAATTTTTTTCGGCAAGGGCTTCACGTACTGCAGGTAAATTTTTATAGGCATTGGGGCTCATATTGGCATTCACTGGCTCACCCGACCAAAGTGTTAAGTCATTTAAATATATTTTGTCGGTCGAAATACCACCAAAAACCGTAGCCCCTTGCTGGCCATTTCCCAACACCAATGATTCTTCAAAATATTGTGCAGGTGCATCATACCAAAGTTTTAAGGGAGCTTGAATAGGTGTAGGAGTTGCGACTACTTTGGGCGTTGATTTAATAGGTACTTTTTTTACAACTTTAGTTACCTTTTTTTGCGATAGTGCTGCTAAAGAAATTAAACTTAAGCAGCCGATAATAAATACTTTGCGCATATAATTATTTATGAATTATGTAGGAATTGAAAATTAATCAAATTTTAAAGAATAGTATGTAAATATTATATGAAAAACAATTAATTTTAAAAAAATAGATCGCATTCAAATTATTATATACAATAAATAAATTTTGAGATATTTAATTTTAACTTTTTTATTGATCGGGGTATTGCCCTTATTTGCACAAACCACCATTAAAGGAAAGGTGGTAGATAAGGAAACCAATGCACCTATTGATAATGTGAGTGTTTATATAAGCAACTCCTCCAATGGAACCAGGAGTGATGCGGAAGGTAATTTTACACTTACCACAAGATCACAGGGGCAATTTGAATTGGTTTTTTCAATTATGGGCTATACCATAAAAATGGTGCCAGTAAATACCAGTCAACCAGTGGGCTTTTTAAATGTTGCTTTATCTTCAAAATCAAATGATTTACCCGAAGTAGTATTAAGAACCTATATTAAAGACGGCTGGAAGGCTTGGGGCAAACAGTTTTTAAATCAGTTTATTGGAAGCTACCCTTTGAGTGCGGATTGTAAAATTTTAAACCCTGAGGTTATTCATTTTCAATTTAAAAAATTAGACAGTGTATTGATTGCATTTGCCAACGAAACCATCTTGGTTGAAAATAAAAAACTTGGGTATATTTTACATTATGACTTAAGTGAATTTAGATATGACTTTATTAATGGACTCATATTTTTTCAAGGATACCCCTTGTTTGAAGATTTAAAAAATAGTGAAACTAAAAAAGTGTTGAAAAAAAGGATGGAAATATATGAAGGATCTGTAATGCACTTTATGAGAAGCGTTTATACCAATAAATTGCGTGAAAATAATTTTGAAATTCGGCAGATGGTTAAGACTATTAATATTGGAGGCAAGCCCATTGTTATTGATGGCAATACTAAATACGATAACTCACATAAGGTAAGCTTTGAATTCACCAGTGGTTTATTAAGTGCGGATAGCGTTGCCTATGGCGAAAATGAAAATACCGCTGCTTTATTTTTTAAAAATTTTTTACAAATAACTTATACCAAAAAAGTGGCACCCGCCTATTATAGTAGGTCTTATAACTCTAGTGGTCGAGGTATTGTGTCTGAAATTACCTTAATAAAGAAACAGCCGCTATTAGTTTATTCAAACGGCACCTACTATGAGCCCACCAGTTTACTATTATCAGGGTATTGGGGCTGGTCTGAAAAAATTGGGTATTTACTGCCGTTCGATTTCACGCCTATTAAATACTAATAAGTTTACACAAAATATTATTCAGATTAATTTATTGCTTAAATTCAATTACAGGTAGCGTATACAATAATAAACATCAAACATTTAAAATATGGAAAGAAAAGATTTTATTGAACAAGTTGGTTTAAGTGGTGCTGCAATATTAATTTTTGGCTGTATGCAAAGCTGTTCCAAGTCAGATGGACCAAGCACTAATACTAATACAGGTGGAGGTACAGGTAGTGGTGGGAATAATACAAGTACGGTTGATTTTAGTATTGATATTAGTAAATCACCTTTTGATGCTTTAAAAACAAATGGCGGATTTTACGTTGACCCTGCAACAAATATTATTATTGTTAAAACAACCTCCGGTGAAATAATTGCAGTGAGTTCAATATGCACGCATCAGCAAGCAAGTATCGTATATCAGGCAAATAATAATCGTTTTTATTGTGCTGCACATGGTTCTGTATTTACTACTACCGGGTCGGTTACAACCGGTCCTGCAACTACTGCTTTGAAAAAATACCAAACTACTTTAACCGGGACTATTTTAAGGATTTTTTCCTAAATGTAAAAAGAGACTCCTCTTTATAACAAAGTACTCAAAAGAAGACCTTTTAAAAGGGCGCTATTTTAAAAAATAGCGCCCTTTTTTATATTTCAGGCAGTAAAAATCGTAATATTACTACTCAGTTTTATTCGCTACATTTTCTAAAAATTCCTATTATGATAAAGTTATTCATCCGTAGTTTGGTTTTATTATTGTTCGCAACTATCGCGAATGCACAAAGCAATTCAGATACTGCTGAATTGAATAAAACATTTAAGCAAGTAAAATGGAGAAGCATTGGGCCTTTTAGAGGCGGCAGATCCAATACCGCAGTAGGTGTTACTAGTAATCCCATGGTATATTATATGGGTACCACCGGTGGTGGACTTTGGAAAACCGAGGATATGGGACTTAGTTGGAATAATATTTCCGATGGATTTTTTAAAACTTCTACTGTTGGAGGTATTGCGGTTGCCGAAAGCGATCCAAATGTAGTGTATGTGGGCATGGGCGAACACGCAGTAAGAGGCGTGATGACGCATCATGGCGATGGCATGTATAAAAGTACAGATGCTGGAAAAACTTGGAAAAAAATTGGATTAGACGCAACACATCATATTGCGCGTGTTGTCGTGGATCCAAAAAATCCAAATATTGTTTTTGTTGCAGCGCAGGGTTCCTTATATAGCAGTTCAAATGATCGCGGTATTTACAAATCAACAGATGGTGGTACTACTTGGAATAAAGTTTTATTTGTTGATGACAAAACAGGTTGTGCTGAATTATCCATGGATATGAATAACCCAAGCATTTTGTATGCTGCTATGTGGGAGCATGGTCGCACACCCTGGAAAGTAACGAGTGGCGGCCCTGGCAGTGCCTTATATAAATCAACAGATGGAGGTGCTACTTGGAATAAAATGCAGGATGGTTTACCAAAAGAAATGGGTAAAATGGCGATTACTGTTAGTCGTGCAAACTCAGAAAAAGTTTATGCACTTATTGAAAGTGATTTTACAAAAGAAGCGGGCGGTATGTACGTTTCTGAAAATGCAGGAAAAACCTGGAGCCAAGCCACCAGCGATCACCGTATTATTGGACGCGCTTGGTATTATATAGAAGTATTCGCAGATCCAATTATCGAGAACACATTATATGTAATGAATGCGCCTGCATTAAAATCAACCGACGGTGGAAAAACTTGGGAAAATATTTCATCTACACATGGCGATTATCATAACTTATGGATCAATCCAAGCAATAGTAATAATATGATTATTGCAGATGATGGCGGTGCCGCAGTTACATTTAATGGCGGAAAATCATGGAGTAGTCAAAATATTTATGCAACGGCACAATTTTATCGGATCAATGTAGATAATGAATTTCCTTACAATATATATGGCGGCCAACAGGATAATAGTTCAGTAAAAATTGCAAGCAGGTCATTTGGTGGAGGTATTAATACCACCCATTGGAGTGCATCAGCGGGCGGCGAAAGTGCATTTTTAGCATTTGATCCGAATGATCCAAGATATGTTTTAGGAGGTAGTTATCAAGGAACCATTGAAGTATTTGACAGCAAATCAAAAGGAAGCACAAATATCATGGCTGCACCTATTCAATATTTAGGGAAGGATGCAAAAGATGATAAATACAGATTCAATTGGAACGCACCCATTATATGGAGTAAGCATGAACCCAATACGTTTTACCATGGCGGACAAGTTTTATTGCGCACCACCGATATGGGAAAAACTTGGACCGAAGCTTCCCCTGATTTAACAAGAAATGATAAAGCCAAGCAAGGAAAGCCGGGCGGGCCTTATACCAATGAAGCAGTAGGTGCAGAAAATTATGGAACCTTAAGTTATGTGATTGAGTCGCCCAACGAAAAAGGTGTTATCTATACTGGAAGCGATGATGGTTTTGTTTATATCACTAAAGATGGCGGTAAAACATGGAAAAATATAACACCAGCAGGGCTTGCAGAGTGTTTGATTAATGCTATTGAAATATCTCCTTTTGATAATGCAACCGCATATATTGCAACCACAAGATATAAATTTGATGACCATACGCCTGGATTATATAAAACAACGGACTATGGTAAAACTTGGACAAAAATTAACAATGGAATTGCAGGGAACGCATTTACAAGAGTGATAAGAGAAGATACCAAAGTAAAAGATTTATTATTTGCAGGTACTGAGTTTGGAATTTACATGTCACAAAATGGCGGAAAAAATTGGATGCCTTTTCAATTAAATTTACCGAATACACCCATTACTGATTTACGTATTCATCAAGACAATTTAATAGCTAGTACTTCCGGCAGATCATTTTGGATATTAGATGACTTGAATTTATTTAGAGCATACAAAAAAGATACAACCAATACTATATTGTATCAACCCACCACTGCCTACTTAGCGAATGGCTATAGTGAATTAGACCAGAACAATGACGAATTTAAAGGTAGTAAAATGTTCGAAGGTGTGAATCCAGCAACAGGGGTCGTTCTTTATTATCAACTTCCTACTTTAAAAGAAAACGAAGTAGTTACAATGGAAATAAAAGATGCTGCAGGAAATATAGTTAGAAAGTTTAGTTCTAAAACAGAAACAGATAATAAAACTAGTGGACGTCGCAATGCAAAGGATCCAAAACTATCTTCCAACAAAGGATTAAATCGTTTTGTTTGGGATATGCGTTATCCAAGCATACCAAGCATTCCAGGTGTTTTCATTGAAAGTAGTTTTAGAGGTCACAAAGCAATTCCTGGCAACTATACAATTACATTGAAAGCTGGTGTGCAAACAAATAGCACAACAGCTAGTATTTTAGCCAATCCATTATATCAAGTTGGCGAAAATGATTACAAAGAATTTGACGCTTTAATGAAGCAAATGGAAGGGGAGGTTATTACCATGCATACCATGATTCTTGATTTATATGAAAGTAAAAATCAATTAGAAGCTGTTTTGAAAAATTTATCTTCAGATAGCAAATACAGTGCAGTAAAAGCGGCAGGCGAAGGATTGGTTAAGCAATTAAAAGCTTGGGATGAGGATATGATACAACGCAAATCAACTGCTTATGATGATGTTGAAAATTTCCCAAATAAGTTTACTGCAGAATATATGTTTATGGTCAATCAAAACGAAAGTGATATTCCAAGAGTAAATCAACCAGTACTTGATTTATTAAAAGAATATACGCCTAAATGGGAGGCTTTAAAAGCAAGAGGCCTTGACCTAAAAAATAACCTGCTTCCCGCTTTAAATAAGCAATTGTGGGAGGCTGGTGTTGGTGCAGTTTGGATAAAATAGGAAGGGACTTAATTAAAAATTTACGCTTGTTGAAACATATAGGCAATACAATGGCTAAAGCCCAAACTTACTAATTAAGTTTGGGCTTTTCCTTTACAGGATAAACAATAAATAAGTAAATTTGTCATCATACTATCGACTACATTATCAATTAGGGAAATGAAGGGCAAACTACAAAAACTAGCTACACAATTACAAGGCGAATTATACGATGATACCACCATTCGAACGCTTTATGCAACAGATGCATCGGCTTATCGTGAAATGCCATTAGCGGTTGCCATTCCAAAAACAAAGGATGATATTCAAACTTTAATTCAGTTCGCCAAAGAGAATAAAACAAATTTGATTCCCCGAACTGCAGGCACATCACTAGCAGGACAGGTAGTAGGAAATGGGATAATAGTAGATGTATCAAAACATTTTACAAAAATCATTGAATTAAACGAACAAGCATCCTGGGTTCGTGTGCAGCCGGGTGTCATCAGAGACGAGTTAAATTTATTTTTACACCCACATGGGTTGTATTTTGGACCAGAAACTTCCACTGCGAATAGAGCTATGATGGGTGGCATGGTTGGAAATAATTCCTGTGGATCAAATTCGGTCATCTATCGAAGTACGCGCGAACATTTAATGGAAGTAACTGCTTTTTTAAGTGATGGTACTGAGGTTGTTTTTAAGGCAATATCATTGGATGATTTTCATACTAAATGTGAATTAGCCACATTGGAGGGCGCGATATATAAAAGCATGCGAAGCATGTTAAGCAATTACGACAACCAGGTTGAAATAAAAAAAGAGTTCCCTAAAAAATCAGTGGAACGAAGAAATACGGGATATGCAATTGATGTATTAGTAGATATGGCGCCATTTACAGCCGGCGGTGAAGATTTTAATTTTTGTTCACTCATTGCTGGATCTGAAGGTACGCTCGCATTTATCACAGAAATTAAATTGCACTTAAGCCCTTTACCTGAAAAAGAAATTGGATTATTATGTGTTCACTTTAATAGTATTGACGAAGCTTTACGCGCCAACTTAATTGGATTAAAATACAATCCATCAGCAAGTGAATTAATTGATCACTATATTTTAGAATGTACCAAAGAAAATATTGAACAAAGTAAAAATAGATTTTTTGTACAAGGTGATCCTGGTGCCATATTGGTGATTGAGTTTACAAAAGCTACGCGCGCAGAAATTACACAATTGACCAATCAAGTGGAAGCCGATATGCGTGCAGTTGGCTTAGGCTATCACTTCCCTGTATTATTTGGTGCAGACACCAAAAAAATATGGACCTTACGAAAAGCGGGACTAGGGCTTTTAGGAAATTTACCGGGGGATGAAAAAGCAGTGCCTGTCATTGAAGACACGGCCGTGGACGTGGCCGACTTACCTAATTATATTCGAGATTTTAATGAAATATTAGTGAAGCATCATTTATCTGCGGTACATTATGCGCACGCAGGATCAGGAGAAATACATTTGCGTCCTATTATTAATTTGAAAACGGTGGAAGGAAATGAATTATTCCGGACCATTGCGCAAGAAGTAGCAACACTGGTAAAAAAATACCAGGGCTCTTTGAGTGGTGAACACGGAGATGGTCGATTAAGAGGTGAGTTTATAAAACAAATGGTGGGTGAAAAAAATTATGCGTTATTAAAAACGGTAAAATACACTTGGGATGTAGATAATATTTTTAATCCCAATAAAATTGTGGATACCCCGCCCATGAATAGCATGTTAAGGTACACTCCAGGTCAGCATACCCCCGAATTCAAAAGTATATTTCGATTCCACCAACAAGATATATTACAACATGCTGAACAATGTAATGGTTCGGGTGATTGTCGCAAAACACATTTGTCGGGAGGAACCATGTGTCCTTCCTTTATGGCAAGCAAAAATGAAAAAGATACAACCAGAGCGCGTGCAAATATTTTAAGAGAGTTTTTAACTAATTCAGATAAATTAAATCGCTTTGATCATAAAGAAATTTATGAAGTCATGGATTTGTGCTTAAGTTGTAAAGCATGTAAGTCAGAGTGTCCCTCCAATGTGGATGTGGCTAAATTAAAAGCAGAATTTTTACAACAATATTATGATGCGAATGGCGTGCCATTCCGTTCAAAATTAATTGCCAACTTTACATCAGCTGCAAAACTAGCTTCCTTGTTTCCAAGCTTATATAATTTTATTATTAGCAATGTGATCACCGGAGGAATGATTAAAAAACTATCCGGCTTTGCTATTAAAAGATCCATGCCAAAAATATCAAAAGTCAGTTTAGAAAAGTGGTTCCAAAAAAATTATACCTCCAACAACACAAAAGGAAATAAAAAAGTGTACTTGTTTTGCGATGAGTTTACCAATTACAATGATGCGGAAATTGGAATGAAGGGCGTTTTGTTATTGGAAAAATTAGGCTATGAAGTATTATTACCTAAGCAGGTGGAAAGTGGTAGGGCTTGGCTTTCCAAGGGTTTATTAAGACAAGCACAAAAAATTGCGAATCAAAATATTGAACTATTAAGCGCAGTAGTTACCGCTGATATTCCATTGATTGGCATTGAACCTTCCGCAATTCTTACTTTCAGAGATGAATATCCTGATTTGGCGTATGATCAAAATTTAGCTGCTGCTAAAGCATTGGCGAAAAACGCTTTTTTAATCGATGAATTTATTGCCAATGAAATTACCAAAGGGAATATTCAAAAAGAAGCTTTCACTAAAAATGCAAAGCTCATTAAATTACATGGTCACTGTCAACAAAAAGCAATTGCATCTGTCGCACCAACGCAAGCCATACTTTCCTTCCCTGAAAATTATAAAGTAGAGGTAATTGCATCAGGTTGCTGTGGCATGGCAGGATCCTTTGGCTACGAAAAAGAACATTATGATTTATCCATGCAAATTGGAGAGCTTGTATTATTACCTGCTGTAAGAAGTCAATTAAGTGATACCATCATTGCAGCACCAGGAACCAGTTGTCGCCATCAAATAAAAGATGGGGCACAAAAAATAGCATTACACCCTGTTGAAATATTATTCGAAGCTTTGGTATAGTTGGTTTTTAAATTTCCAATAAAATGAGAATAGGATTATCAATAAGATTGACTGAGCTTGAATCAAAAAAAGAGTACCTTACAAATTAAATAAACATAAACATGCAAGAACAAAATTTCAAGAACCATGCTATATTGGTACCCGGATTTCATTACATTGGAATGTTATCAATACTCGCCTTATTAGGCGGATCTATCAATTATTTATGTCGTGCTACCCCTGAAAATAAGTATTTGGCTTCCTTATTAGTTTTAGCTGCATTTATTTTTGCAGTGTTATGGATTTACATTCGCACATTTCCATTAAAAGCGCAGGACCGCGCTATTCGTGCTGAAGAAAATTTACGTCATTATGTTTTAACTGGAAAATTATTTCCAGCAGAATTAAAATTGCCACAAATTATAGCACTTCGCTTTGCACCCGATAGCGAATACTTGGCTTTATTAGATCGTGCGATCAAGGAAAATTTATCTAACAAGGAAATTAAAGCTGCCATTCAAAACTGGAAAGCAGATCATCATAGATTATAAATAGTGTTTGGTGATATGTTTTAATTATCCTACAAAACCCCGCCCCCGCTTTGGTCCACTTAATGAAATGATTATTTACAACCCTTCATTATTTCTTCATTAATATTAGAAAATAGTATAAATAATAATAGGTTATTTTCTATTTTTATGGCAATATAATTGCCATATTATGAAAAAAGTTGCTCTATTTGCTATCGTTTTATTAACGATAGTTGGGTGTTCTAAAAAGTCAGACCAACCTGCTACAATGGCTGTTGCTTATAAGCATGTGCCTTCTCCATATACTATTAAGGAAGATTTTGAAATGGGAACCAAGGCAGCCTATTTATTGGGAGATGTTACTATTAAAACTGGGATTTGGTCATTTGATGATGCTTTATTAGGCAAATTACCTGCAGATATTAAGAATGACCTACAATCCGTAAGGTTAAGAACAGGGAAAATGACAATGAATTTTGATATAGATAGTATCACCATGTTGAAAATAAATCACGCACAATATGGTACTGACGCGGTATCGGAAGTGAGTGTTTGGATGTCAGAAGATCAAGGAATAACGTTTACACAATTAGGAAGTTCTTTAGCAACGAATAGTCGCAGTTTTATTACTGATTCCTTTAAAATAAGCGCTACCAAAAAAGTCCGATTCCAAATTAGGAAAACAGGAACTACTCGAGTAAATATTGATGATATTATTTTTATCGGAAAAGGAAATCCCAACATAACATTTACAGACCCTTTGGATGTGGTTGATGATAATTTAATTCAAGGTTCAACGCCTACTGCAGGAAGAGGAGTACCCAATGGATCAGGTGCTGATGTGCCGCCAGCAGATGGAGATAATAGTAATTTACTTTTTGGGAACCCTTCGGGCGCTACAAACAGTATTACAATGTCTGAAAATTATTTGATTGATATGAAGTTCTATACTGAATCATATAGTAGTTCAAGAGGAACACCCAATTGGGTAAGTTGGCATATTGATGCAAGTCGTATTGGTAGCACTGGAAGATTAGATAATTTTGCTTCCTTTTTAGATCTGCCTTCGAATTTTTATCAAGTTCAAAGCAATAGTTATAGCGGGTCTGGTTTTGATCGAGGACATAATTGTCCATCGGGAGATAGAACAAGTTCAACGGAGGCAAATTCTTCGACCTTTTTAATGCCCAATATGATTCCACAAGCGCCCAATAACAATCAAAAAGCTTGGGCTAGCCTAGAATCCTATCTTAGAGCGGAAGTCCAAAAAGGATTTGAAGTATATATTATTATGGGCAGCTACGGTAAGGGCGGAACAGGCTCCATAGGATTTGCGGAAACTATTAATGGTGGTAAGATAGTAGTACCAAAGAGAGTGTGGAAGGTTGCGGTTATTTTGCCAATTGGTAATAACGATTTAGCAAGAGTTACCTCAGATACTAGAGTTCTTGCTATTGATACCCCTAATGAAAATAATATTAGTAGTGATTGGAAATCCTTTATAACTACCATAGATGCGGTTGAAAAATCAACCAGTTATGATTTACTATCAAAATTACCAACTGCCATCCAAAAAGCACTACAAGCAAAGTTATTTGTGCCCTAAGGGCGTCATTTATTATTAATTATATAAATATTATGGCTGCTATGTTATAATAGAATTCAATCCTTTTAAAAATTCGGCTACCAAGACCCCTATTTATAGTCATAAAATGATTAAATTCATTCTTCAAATTGAGGCTTGAGCCAAGGGTGTTCAAGAAAAAATTCAAACAACGATTATGAATCAAATGAAATTCTATTTTATCGCATTTTTACTTGTCATAACCATGCAAGTGGGTGCGCAAAACCGCGTTTTGGTGTTTTCTAAAACAGCTGCCTTCGTACATGGCTCCATCAAAGTTGGAAAGTTGGCGCTATTAAAATTAGGTGCTGAAAATAATTTTAAAGTAGATACCTCCCAGGACGCTTCTATTTTTACAGAAGAAAATTTGAAAAAGTATAGTGCTGTTGTATTTTTAAGTACGACCGGAGATATGTTCGATAACAAACAGCAAGCCGTGTTTGAGCGATACATACAAGCGGGTGGTGGCTATGTGGGTATTCATGCAGCAACTGATTGTGAATACAATTGGCCTTGGTATGGAAAATTATCTGGTGCCTATTTCCAAAGTCATCCCAAACAACAAACAGCAAAATTAATTGTCAATGACAATACACATCCAAGCACTAACCATCTTCCTGCAGTATGGGAAAGATACGATGAGTGGTATAACTTTAAAAAAGCACCAGGAAATGAAGTTAAAGTGCTCATAAGTATTGATGAAAAATCATATGAAGGCGGAATACATGGGGATAGTCATCCAATGGCTTGGTACCATGATTATGATGGAGGTAGGGCTTTTTATACTGAGCTTGGACATACGAATGAATCTTTTGCTGAACCGCTTTTTATGCAACATCTTTTAGGTGGTATAAAATATGCGATGGGAAATAATGTGAAGCTAGATTATTCCAAAGCCAAATCATATTTGGTTCCAGATGAAGATCGATTTACAAAAAATATTTTAGCGGGTGGTATGTTTGATGAACCTACTGAAATGGCCATCCTTCCTAATTTTGATATCTTAGTTGTTCAACGTAAGGGCGAGGTGATGTTTTATAATCACCTTACTAAAAAAGTTACGCAGGTGGCTAAGCTTGACGTGTATCACAAAACAACAGCCAAAGGTGTAAATGCGGAAGAAGGATTAATTGGCGTTACAGCCGATCCTAATTATGCAAAAAATAATTATGTTTATTTGTTTTATGCGACAAAAGATACAGCGGCCAATAGATTATCTCGTTTTGTTTTTAAAAATGGGAAATTAGATATGGCATCTGAAAAAAAGATTATTGACGTAGCAACCACAAGAGATATTTGTTGTCACACGGCTGGCTCTCTTACTTTTGGGCCTGATGGATCTTTGTTTATTTCAACTGGCGATAATACCACACCGTTTAATCAGCCAGATTCAAAATATATTTTAGACGGTTATGGTCCTATAGATAATCGTCCGGGCTTTGAACAATATGATGGACGCAGAGGATCAAGTAATACCAACGATTTAAGAGGAAAGGTTTTGCGTATCAAAATAAATCCCGATGCTTCTTATTCTATTCCTGAAGGAAATCTTTTTAAACCAGGTACACCAAAAACTAGACCTGAAATTTATACAATGGGCGCTAGAAACCCATATCGTATTTCTGTTGATAGAAAAACTGGTTTCTTATATTGGGGTGATGTTGGACCAGATGCGGGTGGAGATAAATTTGAAGAAAAAGGCCCTCGTGGTTATGATGAATTAAATCAAGCGCGTAAAGCAGGTTATTTTGGGTATCCTTTATTTATTGGAGGCAACTATCCTTATCGACAATTTGATTATGAAACCGGAGTAGTGGGTGATTTTTTTGATCCTAAAAAACCATTGAACTTATCAAAAAATAATACAGGATTAACTGAATTACCGCCAGTAAGTCCAGCATTTATTTGGTACCCATATGCCATCTCCACTGAATTTCCTGAAGTAGGTTCGGGGGGACGAAATGCAATGGCAGGACCGATTTATCACGGTGAATTTTATCCTAAGGAAACGAGATATCCAGATTACTTTAATAATAAACTCATGTTTTATGAGTGGATTAGGGGTTGGATAAAAATGGTATCCATGGATGCAGAAGGAAACTACCAACAAATGGACCCATTCATGCCTAACACCAAATTTAATAGTCAAATTGATATTGAAGTTGGGCCTGATGGAAGATTTTATGTTTTAGAATATGGTAGCGGCTGGTTTTCAAAAAATGCTGACGCTGCAATTTCAAGAATTGATTATAATGGAGGCAATAGAGCGCCTAAAGCAAAAATTAGTATCAATAAATTTTCGGGTACACTTCCATTCACTATTCAAGCAGATGCAACAGGATCTAGTGATGCTGACGGTGATCTACTAACTTATGTTTGGAGTTTTGGTAGCCAAATTAAAACAACTAAGACCGCAACTACACCATTTACATTTACAAAAGCAGGTGAATATGCAATATCAGTTGCGGTAAAAGATACCAAAGGATCGGTAACAAAAAGTGAAGTAATAAAAGTATATGCAGGAAACGAATCACCTTTAGTGAATGTTAATTTAACAGGTGGTGATCTTTTTTATTACCCAGGGAAACCAATCGCCTATGCGGTGAACGTAAAGGATAAGGAAGATGGATCTACTGAGAAAGGTGGTATTGATAATAAATCAATTTATGTAAAAGTAGATTATTTAAGTAGTCCCGATAAAGCACAGGTAGTAGGACATCAGGTGATGACAGCTATTATGGAAGGAAAAAATTTAGTAGCAACATTAGATTGTAAAGCATGTCATAAAGAAAACGAAAAATCAGTAGGCCCATCATTTGCAATGATTTCAGATAAATATAAAAATGATTTAAAAAATAAAACCTACTTATCTAACAAAATAATCAAAGGTGGAAGTGGTGTTTGGGGTGAAGTAGCCATGGCGGCACATCCTAGTTTAAAACAAGAGGAGTTAGATTTAATTGTTGATTACATTTTAAGTGTTAATAAAAAGAAAGAGATCTCCTTGCCTGCAAAAGGAACTATTACCGCAACTGCAGAAAATATGGGTGCAGGTAATTTAATGCAAATTACTGCAAGCTATACTGATAAAGGCGGTGCGGGTATTAAACCATTAAGCACAACCAATAGCATTACACTACGTAGCTCAATAATTAATATGCCTAGTAACAATGCAACTACAAGAGTAGATGTTAAAGGCTGGAGAGAACACAGAGCCGCATTTTTAAGTGGCGAAGATGGATGGTTAGAGTTTTCAAATATTAATTTAGACGGAATTAAAGCCATTGATTTCTCTTATGGTATTCCACAACAATTAGATAAAGGATATGTAGTTACTTTATTCCAAGACGAGCCTACACCAGGCAAAGGAAATAAAAATGTAATTGCCGAACTTAAAATGGAAAATTATAAAGGGACCCTATTTAGTACCCAAACATTACCATTGCAAAATGTGAAGCCAGGTGAACATAAGTTATTCTTAAAAATACTTAGAGTAAATAAAGAAGAAGGGCACCGCTTAGCAGTTATTTCATTGAGGTTGATACCGAATTAATAGTTTAACCTTAGTAGTAATATACAAAGAAGCCGCCCCCCCGAGTACTCGGGGGGGCGGCTTCTTTATTAAATTAAGTTTACATTAGCTATACTTTATAGTATTGCTCCCATCCTTTGCGCGGAGGTGCACCTAAAAGCATTGCATTCGCTAATTTGTTATTCGTAATTTTTTTAGTTTTTCTATCAAACTTAATGGTCGTATTTAAATGTTGCGAGATAACACCTAAGCAAAATACTTGACTTAATGGTCCTGCAATTTCAAATGGCGAGCGTGTTTTTTCTTCACCCTTACAAGCTTTTAAAAAGTTTGCATAGTGATTTGAAGGACTCACTGGCACTACCGGAAGTTTTCCTGCCATGTCTTTTGCTTTATCTTCTGGTATAATATAAAGTTGAGAACCATGTGATCCGCCTTTAAAAGTTAAATCTTTACCATAAATAATTTTACCAGGATTATAACGAGGCGCTTTTCCTTTGCCATTTTTAGGTGGTGGGATATTTGGATCAGGCGCCATTGGATCACCATACCCTTCTGGGAATGGCGGAATATTATTCACACCATCATACCAAGTAATATCACAAGCTGGCATTCCTTTACGCTCAGGGAATTTAAATAAAATAGTAGAATCGTTCGGATAAAAGAATTGATTATGTCCTTCGGCTTTAAGCATACTTACTTCAGTTGGCAAACCTAGATCCAAAAACTGATGTGCCGTATCAATGATATGCGCACCCCAATCACCCAGCGTTCCCATGCCAAAGTCATACCAACAACGCCATTGACCATTCACAAAATCGTGGTTGTAATCATGCTCCTTTACTACCCCATGCCAAGTGTCCCAATCCAATGAACTTGGAATGGCTTCCTTAGCAGGAAAGTTTTTAATATTGGTATCCCATCCATGCCAACGACGTCCTAAATTCATATGCGCAGTTATTGCAGTTACATCTTTAATAATCCCTGCTTCAGCCCACGCTTTAAATTGAAAATAATTTGTTTCGGAGTGCCCTTGGTTACCCATTTGAGTCACAAGATTGCTGTGTTTTTTTGCAGCTTTCATCATTAATTCCACTTCGGTAAAAGTACGTGCCATTGGTTTTTCAACAAACACGTGCTTACCCAAACCCAATGCCATCATGGTGATTGCAAAGTGTGAATGATCTGGTACGCCAATACTTACCGCTTCAATTTGACTTCCCATTTTATCAAACATTTGACGGAAATCCTGAAAGCGCGGAACATTTGGGAACATTTTTAATACTTCAAGGGTTTGAGGACCGCCCATATCGGTATCACAAAATGCAACAAAGTTTGCCAACCCAGACTCATGAAATTTCATAAGGTCATTCGCTCCTTGATTACCAATGCCAATACAAGCAAGATTTACTTTTTCGCCTGCTTTTAATCCCGTGGATGCCTTAGTTAAAATTGTAGGGAAAGCGGAGGCTGCCGAAATGAGCGCTGAATTTTTTAAAAACGAACGCCTTGAATTTGATTTCAATGTCATTTATTTAGATATTATTAATAATGATTAACCTTTTAAAAATAAGGCTTTTTTTAAAACAATCGTCGAGATTATGATAAAGGTTATTCAATAAAAGGGGGATGGAAACTTAATTTAAAATGATTAACTTCAAAAGTACAAATCCCTACCCAATGAAAAGTATCATAAAAACATTATTATTTTTAATAATGAGTATTGGCGGCCAGGCGCAGCAAAAATCAAACACCCCCAATATCATATTGATATTTATGGATGATATGGGGTATGGTGATTTATCTTGTTATGGTGCATTAGATATTTATACGCCCAATATTGATCGGTTGGCTAGTGAGGGAATCAGGTTCACTAATTTCTTATCAAGCCAGGCGGTTTGTAGTGCTTCAAGGGCCTCCATTATGACAGGATGTTATGCAAATAGGGTTGGAATAAGTGGGGCCTTATTCCCGGGAAGCAAAGTGGGGCTAGCTTCAGATGAAATGACGATGGCTGAATTATTGAAACAAAAAAATTACGCCACAGCCATCTTTGGTAAATGGCATTTGGGAGATGCCAAACAATTTTTGCCATTACAACAAGGATTTGATGAATACCTAGGCATTCCCTATTCTAATGATATGTGGCCTGTAACTTATGATGGTAAGCCTGCAGACAGTTCAACTAGTAAATCAAAAGTGCCGCAATTGCCATTAATTAAAAATAATGATAAGTGGATGGAGATAAAAACATTGGAAGATCAATCTACCCTAACGGAAAGATATACAACAGCTGCTGAAGCTTTTATTAAAAAAAATAAAAACAAACCTTTCTTTTTATACCTACCTCATTCCATGCCGCATGTACCCATTAATGCATCGCCTGCATTTATAGGAAAAAGTAAACAAGGATTATATGGTGATGTAATTCAAGAAATTGATGCGTCGGTTGGACGTATCTTAAAAACAATTAAAGAAAATGGACTTGATAATAATACGATTGTCATTTTTACAAGTGACAATGGGCCATGGATGAATTATGGTAATCATGCAGGATCCACTGGTGGATTAAGAGAAGGCAAGGGTACTTCATTCGAAGGTGGGCAACGTGTGCCAGGCATTATAAGATGGAAGGGAACCATTCAACCGAATGTGGTAAGTAATCAATTGGCTTCCACCATTGATTTATTTCCAACCATTGCTGAAATAACAAAAACATCCCTACCTAATAAAAAAATTGATGGCGTCAGTATCCTTCCCATTTTACAAGGAGATAAAAATGCAACGCCGCGAAAAACATTTTTATACTATTATCGTAAAAATTCATTAGAAGCAGTCCGTATTGATAATTGGAAATTAGTTTTTGCACACCCTTCGAGATCTTATTTAAATCAATTACCAGGAATGAATGGCTATCCAGGAAAAGCACCAGAGGATGTAGCCATGCCCTTGGCTTTATATGATTTAAGAAGAGATCCGGCCGAAAATTATGATATAAAAGATATGCATCCCGATATCGTAAAAAAACTACAGGCGCTTGCAGAAGAAGCCCGTGCTGACTTAGGCGATGACTTACAAAAGCGCACCGGTGCTAATAACAGAGCTGCAGGAAAAATTGAAAATTAAATTCGTATCTTTGCGCTAAATAAAAAATATTATGAGTGAAAATGTAATTATAAGTATTTGGATCTTTTCTGCAATTTATTGTTTGTACAAATTATACCAAAGAGCAAAAGCAACTTCATTAGATGGCGTAACAGGATATACACCAGGATTGGAAGTCATTATGGTCATCGTGATTGGCCCCTTATTAGCAATCATTGATATGTCCCTTACTTGGATAAGAATTTACAAAGAGGCGGAGGAAGCGAGAAGAAGATCACAGAAATAATAAAGCTTACCCAAGTTTAAAGCTCAAACGTTAATAATTCTTCTGCCAATTCTTTTAAAGAATTTTGGATTTTTTGTTTTTGTGCAAGGCGTGGTTTTTTTAATCCAGAGGCATAATGTTGTATTTGTTTTTGCTTAATACCAGTTATGCGCTCTAGTGAAGCATTTGTAAAAATACCTTTATAATAGTTTAAAAAGCTTTGCGTATCAAATTTATAAATCAACTCATATTCTTGTTGTAATATTTTAGGGATGCGCGTTTTATTATACTTTTTGAAAAGCTTAGTGGATTCAATAATTGAATTTTTTGCTTCTAGCACCGAACTCCCACTACCATAAATACCTTCTATATTTTCAGCAAAGGCACTGTAATGATTGGCGGACTTTTCAATGATTATTTTAATTTGTTTCATACTATTTAACTATTATAAATAACCAGGTTTTATAAAGGTAGTAATTTTACTACTAATAAAGACAAAGGTTTATGGCTACTTGTAACTTAATGTAATATCAATCATTAATTAATACATTGTTTATTATTGTTTTACACATTAGAAAATATTCGCACAGAATGTTTTGGTTGAAATATATTTGATTAATTTCCCTTTGAAGTCTTTTTCCAGTTAACAGGCGTAAAGATAATTTTGCCATAATTATCCTTTTCATATAAAATGCCAACATGTTGTTTGTTGATTAATACCAAATCAGAATAAGCTGAATTATTACTCATCGCTTTTGGATCTGTGGCGTTATCAATGACCCAATTTTTTGTCCAAGTTTTTCCTTCATCGAAACTAATACGTAAGGTTAGGTTGTTTCTGTTTTTTGTATCAGCAGCATTTGAAAAAGCGATTACTTGTTTTTTATTTTTTATACCAATATTTAAAATACTTCCTTCGCAAACAGGATCCGGAAGTTGTTGATCAAAATAGCTTGTATCCCAGGATGCCCCGCCATTCGAGCTAATGGCCACTATGCGTAATCGAATATCCCCTTTTTGATTTCTTGCATTAAGCATTACGCTACCATTAGAAAGTTCTGCGGCGGTTGACTCGTTGCTACCAGGTAGATATAGTTTTTCGCTTAACTTAAATGTGGCTCCGTGATCATCCGAATAAAAACTATGCGCAAAATAATCATCGCCTTGCTTTTTCGGTGTCCCTGCCGAATGATTGGCAGGAATAAAAATTCGGCCTTTATATAAACCATTTGAAATTTGTAAAGCATGACCAGGTGTATTTGCATAATGTCTCCAATCTTCTTTGAAATTATATAAAGGATTGGCCGTTGGCTGCATCGGTCGATGTGTTTGCGTGGTAATATTTACACCCGCACTCCAAGTAAATCCATTGTCAATGGATGTTTTATACCATACTTCTCTTACGCCCTTGCCATTTCTTATTTCACTTTCGTGATTATTGCCTGTGTTATAAAATAAAAATAATCTTCCATTGGGATAAGCTGGGTCGCTCCTATCAACCACTGGTGCTGGATTGCCTGCTTGTAATGAATCATAGGTTGCAATCACACTAATCAGTGACCAGGTTTTACCATTATCGGAACTTCGTTTCATCACAATATCTATATCTCCAAAATCACCTGATGAATTTACTCTTCCTTCACAAAAGGCCAATAAGTCATTATTTGGGGTTTTAATAATCGCAGGAATTCGAAAACTTTTATACCCTTCTGTACCTGAAATAAAAACTGGGATATTTATTGGTTGTGCAAATCCAATGTTTGTACAAAAAAATAAAACAATAAATTGCGTAATGATTTTTTTCATTTGAACAGAGCGGTTTGGGTATGATAAAAATATAGTAAATTTAAATATTAAAAATGCATTACGCTTTTATATATTTTAAGAAGTAGGCATATTAAAATGCTAATTGCTCCGTTATGATCCTGCAACCCACTAATTTAAAAAACGACCTTGTTTGGCTAGAACCCTTGCAGCAAGAACATTTTGAGGAGTTGTACTTGGTTGCCTCTGATCCTTTAATTTGGGAACAACATCCCAATCCAGACAGATATAAATTGGATGCTTTTACAAATTATTTTAAAGGGGCCATGGAATCAGGTGGGGCATTTATCATTAGAGATACATTAAGTGGCCAGGCATTGGGATCCAGTCGCTATTGCGCATACGACGCAGCGATGAAGGAAATTCAAATTGGATATACCTTTTTTTCAAGAAGTTGTTGGGGAAAGTCCATCAATAAAGCAGTAAAAAAACTAATGCTTACCCATGCATTTAATTTTGTAGATAAGGTTGCATTTTATGTAGGGGCTAATAACATACGATCACAAAAAGCAATGGAAGGTATTGGTGGTGTTAAGGTTAGGGAGGAGGTAGTTGCTTATTTTGGAGAACCGGATAGACTAAATTTTAGGTATGAAATTAACAAGTAGTCCTATTTAATAGTTAAATTGCTATACGCTAGATTGCTATTAATTTGTATCTAAATAATATGTTGGATTTCATGGGTCACTTACATCCCTTAATTGTGCATTTACCGATTGGTATTTTGCTATTGGGTGTTTTTATGATGGCGTACCAACATTATAGTGGCATTGATTTAAAAACGCCTATTTCATTGGCTTTGTTAGTTGGAAGTATAAGTGCAGTGTTGGCTTGTATTGCAGGATGGATATTATCCAACTCTGGCGAATATGATGCATTAATAGTACAAAAACACCAATGGACCGGAATCGCTACAGCTACTTTAGGATTACTTGCATATTTATTAAAACAATATCGAAAAATATTAGCCATTTTATTAACCCTACTTATTTTCATTACGGGTCACTATGGCGGCACACTGACACACGGAGAAAATTATTTATTTAATTCAAATGAAAAAGCCAACACTATTTCGTCGGATACTTTGATAGGGGCATCAAAAATAATTACACAAACAATTTCAAATGGCAGTGATTCATTGACCATTGAAACACATAATGTTTATAAAGAACAAATTGCGCCCTTATTAAAATTGAGGTGTTATAATTGTCACGCTGCACTTAAACAAAAAAATGGATTAAGATTAGATGCAGAAGCATACATTAAGAAGGGTGGGAAAAACGGAAAGATATTTTTCGCGGGTAATACTTTCAAAAGTCCGCTATATACAAGCTTACTATTGCCGCTTGATGACGAAAAACACATGCCCCCCAAAGGAAAGCATCAGTTGAGTCAAAATGAAATTTTAATTATTGAACGCTGGATAAAATCAGGTGCATCTTTCGAGGACATCATTGACACCATCAACAATAAGGAAGTAACAAACAATATTGTAGCAGCAAATAAAATAGCGGATAAGAATATTTTAGATGATTCAAAATTAGAAAACGCAAAAATTGAAATAAGAGTAACAAAAAAGAGTTCAATTGAAAATAATAATATCAAAGGTTTCGAAAAAATTTCAAGCTTACCCAACCCTGCAGCTATTAGCCCTGCTATCATTGATGAATTTAAACAAGAAAATATTATTTTAACCAATATCACAGAAGGCTCTAATTTTGTAATGGCTAATTTTGTCAATGTGGTTCCCTTTAATAAAGCTAGCTTACAAACATTGAAAAATATTAATACACAGTTAGTAACTTTAAAATTAGCCAACTTAGCGATTGATGATAATGATTTAAAAATAGTTGCGGATTTAAAAAATATTAAAAAACTGAATTTAGAAAACTCTTTGATCACCGATGATGGGATGGCCTATATAAAGCAGTTGTCACAATTGGAACAGCTAAATCTTTATGGTACTAATATTTCAGATGAAGGACTAATTCAATTAACTTCATTAAAGAATTTATCCCAAATTTATTTGTGGAAAACAAAAGTGACGATGAGCGGAATTGAACAGTTTAAAAAAATACATCCGAAAGTGACTATTGAGATAGGTGATTTTAAATTTGAGAAAAAATGAAAAAACTTTATTTATTTATAGGATTTGGATTCCTTTTTGTTGCGTTTAAATCCATTTCTAAATTACCCGAAGATGTAAACAAAGCTTATCTAAGCTTACCCGCAACCATTGATTACAATGAGGATGTAAAACCAATTCTATCTGACAAATGTTTTAAATGTCATGGGCCGGATAAGGCAAAACAAAAAGCAGGACTTAGATTAGATATGGAGGCGTCGGCCTATGGACCTTTGCCAGAGAGCCCTGGGAAATTTGCTATTGTGCCAGGTAATTTAAATAAGAGTGAGCTTTACCACCGCATTTTATCTTCCGACCCCGATTATATGATGCCGCACCCAAAATCGCACTTATCATTAAGCGCAAGGGAAAAAGCCATCCTTATCAAATGGATTGAAACGGGTGCCGTTTATAAACCACATTGGGCTTTTGTTACT
>Ga0209598_10000177_pt1 | contig 50669 bp, 29 predicted proteins | sample M_140807_EF_Meta_FD_187317 | JGI IMG/M metagenome (GOLD analysis project Ga0209598, IMG submission 187317) | Freshwater microbial communities from Lake Montjoie, Canada to study carbon cycling - M_140807_EF_MetaG (SPAdes) (version 2) | ecosystem: Environmental > Aquatic > Freshwater > Lake... | reverse complement strand
ACCTGGAACCTGAACGAGGCGTAGCCAATCCCGTTGCCGTCCGCCTCCGGCAGGTACACAAGACCGCCAATCGCTGCCGCCGCGATCTCGTCGCCGGCCGCCACGGGCGTCACTGACGCCCCGATCAGCCAGAGGCTTCCCCTGACCGGAACCGTATTGATCAGGACCGACTTGAGCAGGTTTGCCGGCTTGTCAGCCGGGTCGCTGAATCCGAAGTCCTCGGCCTTGAACGGATATCCACTGTCCTCGGCAAGTGTCAGCCTCGCATCCGCACCGGAAGGGGCCTGGTTCACGCCGGCGGCCGGGCATTCGTCATCCAGCCCCGGGTGCTCGTCGTCCGGCGAGGAATCGTGATCGTCTTTGCAATCGTCTTCGCGTTCGTCTTCCCTCTCCGCGTCCGATTCTTCGCCGCCGCCGCTCTCCCGCTCAGACTCGCCGCAGTCACCGGACTCCATATCGGCCGAACCGCCCGAAGGATGATCACAGACCAGTCTAAAGCCCGGCGGTTCAACGCCCGAGTCCGAATCGCAGTCGGCGGCGGACGGGTCTGCAGGCACGCCGCTCAGCAGGGCGCGGCCCTCGAGAGCCTCTGCACGGAGTCGCACCGAATCCTGACGAATCGCCCTTCGTCGCCGCAGACGTCGACGGGGAAACAGGCCGAAGGGAAGGCGGGTGTGCATCAATGTTCCGACGATCCCTCTCCGCGATTCCGAGGGGCGATCATGGACTTCCTGGGTGGGCGTCACGTGGGCGGAAACCCGACGAGACGATGACTAGCCTGTGCGATCGTTCGCTGCTTGGAGCTACCTCCGACTGCCGTGCCCTGACCCCCCAGAATAGCCAGTGCGTCCGTTTCGAACAACAAGAAGTTTTGGGGAATCCGGAGTTCCCGTCCTTCGGGAAAACCAGGATGTCTGGCCGGTTTTGGGAGGTATGGCGGGACGTCCGCGGCCGGCCGGAACCCGCCGCTGATCAATCACCCGTCACACGGACGTTACCAGCGGGCCTCGAGGCCCAGATTGGCACCGCTGAGAAACATCCCCCCGCCGCCCGCCAGACTGGTGCCGGCGTTGTCGGTTGTGCTGAAGTCCCACTGATCGGGCGCCAGGGCAACGCCCTCGATCCAGATCAGGTTGTAGCCGAGCCGCACTCCCCAGACCGATGTCAGCCGATAGACCAGGGTCGCGTTGAGATCCCCCACGAAGGCCGTTTCCGACGCCTGCGACGATCTCGCCGTCCGCACCACGGTGCTCACCCCGCCCGGATCGACCAGAGCACCCTGCGACTGGGTCTCGGCGTTTCCGAAGACACCCGCCTTGGCCCAACCCTCGACAGCCCAGCGGTCCCAGGAACGCCGCCCTCGGGCTCCGACTTGCCCTCCGAAGAGATTGTTCGACGATTGGACGTTGTAATTGCTCGTCAGTGGCCCGGTCGGCCCGACCGAGCAGCAGGTAAATGCCATCCCGGCCTGCTCCTCCAGGCTGAGGTAGCGAAACCCCGCCAGCAGGTCGAAGAAGTTGTCGCCATCGACACGGCTACGAAAGGCGTTGAATTCGACCGAATTGACCGACGAAACCCAGGTCGATCGGACCGTGTCGCCGTCGCTGAACGGCAGAACCTGCTGGGAGATCGGACCGGCAATCACCAGATTGGCATCGCCCGCCACCTGATCGACCGCCGTCATGCCGTAGACGCCGAAGTAGCCGGCCTCCCTGCCCCAGCCGTCGCCGGACCGCTCGCCGAGGAAGAACCGGCTACCGATCGCCGTGGAGGCGGCGAGGTCTCCCGTCGAAAGCAGGGCGTCGCCGGTGTTGACGTCGTTGACGAGCGGCCGCTGGGTGGCGCCGTTGTCCCGCTGGAATGCGAGCACGTCGAAAAATGCATATCGCTGCGGTTCCGGCCCGTCGGGCAGCATGACCACCGATTCCCAGTCGTCGGCCCGAACCGTTCCGCGGACGTCCCCGCCCCGCAACAGAGCGATCGAGACCACCAAGACACCACCAACACACCGCCACCACGGTGAGGACAAACGCACGGTTGGATCCCCCAAAACTCTGATCGCGATTCCCTTCGCGATGTATTGGGGCCATCGTCTCCGGCCGTCCGCGGCGATCAGGCAGATCTGCGAAAGGATGCGTGGTATCGGCTATTCCTGACCTACGGCTAGCCCTGTCTGGAACCCTGAAAACGACCCGTCCAAGCGGCGTTTCAGGACCAGTCGGCGCCCAGGGAACCACCGACACCGCGGGCACCACCGGCACCGTGGGAGTCGGTGGAACGACACCTACCACCGGCATCACCGAACCCCGCCCGGCACGGGGCCGGGCGGGGTCTCAGGATGTGACCTTGGGAGGCTGTCAGTCCGTCGATCAGGCGACGGAGAAGTTGTTCCAGGCGGCATTGCCCGACACGATGCGAACGACACTGTCGCTGGCGGCGTTGTAGCCCGCCGTCGCGTCGTTGAGCACCAGGTAGACGGTCGATGCCGAGTTGCTGAAATTGTTGACTCCGAACTCGACCAGCGTCGCGCCGTTCGCGAGGAGGTTACTCGTCGTCAGGGCCGCGGCCAAAGCCGCGTCGCTGTAGGCTCCCGACACCGCAACCTTCCGCACGTTCGCCGAGGAGACGGCATTCGGACCGTCGAACGTGTCGCCCGGAGTGATGGTGAACCCGAGGAACGTCACCGGGAAGGCGAAGTCTGTGATCACGTCCATCGCGGCGACCGTCGAGTCGCCGAGTGCAAACCGGAACGTGTCGCCGCCGCCGTTGCCCGTCAGCGTGTCGGCACCGAGCCCGCCGACCAGCACGTCGTTGCCGTCGTTGCCCACGAGCGTGTCGTTGCCGCCGAGGCCCGACAGCGTGTTGCTGCCGGAGTTGCCCGTGATCACGTTCGCCAGCTCGTTGCCGGTGCCGTTGAGGGCGGCGGTGCCGGTGAGCGTCAGGTTCTCGACGTTGGCTCCGAGCGTGTAGGTGATCGAGGCCTGCACGGTGTCGGTGCCCTGGCCCACGTTCTCGATGATCGTGTCGGCCACGCTCGAGATCACGTAGGTGTCGTTGCCGACGCCACCCGCCAGCGTGTTCGTGCCGGCGTTGCCGGTGAGCACGTTGTCGAGCGCGTTGCCGGTGGCGTCGATGTTCGCCGTGCCGGTCAGGGTGATGTTCTCGAGGTTCGCACCGAGCGTGTACGTCGCCGAGCTCTGCACCGTGTCGATGCCTTCGGCTGCGTTCTCCACGATCACGTCCGCCGCCGAGTCGACGATGTAGGTGTCGTCGCCGGCCATGCCCGCCAGGTAGTCGATCCCGGCCAGGCCATTGAGGGTGTCGTTGGCCGCACCGCCGAGGATCACGTCCTGATAGGCCGTGCCGGTGAGCGTGTCACCGAGGTTCGTTCCCACCACCTCGAGGCCGAGCGGCTGCGAGATCGTGGTGTAGATCAGCTGCAGACCATTGTTCGTGTCGACGAACTCGGCCACCGCCCGGATCGTCGATCCCTGGGCCAGCCCGTTGGCCGCGGTCGGCGTGAACGTCTGGGCGTTGGCAGACCCGGCGATCAGATCCCAGCCGGTCGTGACCGGGTTGTAGACCTCCCAGCGGGTGAAGAGCACCCGGCTCGCCCCGGCGGCGACCGGAATCGTGAACCCGAGCGTGTTGAGCGGCACCGTCACGCCGATCGTCGAGGCCAGCGGGGCGGCGCTCGTCTGGGCCGCATAACCGGTCAGAGTCGCGGTGTAGCTGCTCACCTTCTCGTTGCCGAGGGCGGCAAGAGGGTAGGAGCCGTTGACCAGCGTCGTCACAGTGGCGGCCGAAAGCGGGTCGTGGGCATGCAATCCGGCCGAGTCCGCATTCACCTGGGTGAAGTCGTATTCGAAGAGGATGTTGTCGATGCCGAAGAGCAGATCGCCGACACTCGAGGTTTCGGCACCGGTCTTGTCGACCACCCGATAGCCGATCGTCTCGGCGGCATTCGCCGGATTGGTGATCGGGGTGATCTCGAAGTTCGACCGCGGACCGGCGTAGGTCGCCAGGTCGGCCGTACCCGCGAGAGGATGGGCGTAGGAGATGTCGAGGGCTCCGAGCGTCACCGTATCGCCAAGGGCGAAGTTCGGGTACGAGCGGAGCAGTTCGACGAAGTGCTTGCCCTCGCCGGCCGCAAACCTGTCGAGCACGCCGTTGTGCTGGAGGACGCCGCCGGAGTACGTGCCGATCAGCGTGTCGAGCCGCAGCCAGTCGCCGACGATGATGTCGTCGCCGACACCGCCGGCGAAGACGTCGTTCGAGCCGCCGCCGATGAGCCAGTTGCCGCGATCATCGCCGATGATCTGGTCGGCGAACCTGCCGCCCTCGATGCCCTGGATGTCGACCCAGAGCTGACCGAAGGGCGTGCTCGACGCCATGTTGACGTTTTGGAAGTTCAGGTCCGCGATCTTGTTGAGCGGCACCGTCAGCTCGCTGAACGACGAGAGATTGTAGCCCCATTCGCCGAGGTTCTCGTCCACGTTCAGCGTCTGGTTCTGGCCACCCGGTCCACCGTGGAGAATGTCGTCGCCATATCCGCCGAAGTTTTGATCGGGGCCGGATCCGGCGAACATCTGATCGTCACCACTTTGGCCGTAGTCCGTGTCGAGACCTTCGCCGCCGAGGATGACGTCGTTTCCGTCGCCGCCATAGATCAGGTCGGCCTCGAGGCCGCCGTCCATGTAGTCGTCGCCTGCGCCACCCTGCATCTCGTCGAGATTGGCCTCGCCGTAGAGCCTGTCGTTGCCAGCGGCACCGATCAGCACGTCGGTGTCGTCACCGGCGTGGATGATGTCGTCGCCCTCACCGCCGTCCATAAAGTCCGGCACCGTGCCACCGACCATGTAGTCGTTGCCGCCTTCGCCGTAGGTATGATCCGCACCGGCACCGCCGTCGATGAAGTCATCGCCATCGCCGCCCCAGATCGTGTCGTCACCGTCGCCGGCCAGCAGATAGTCGCTGAAGTCGGTGCCGGAGATCACCTCGTGGGCGTTGTAGCCCTTGGCATCGGTGCCGTCGGGATTCACGCCGACACCCGGACGGATGTCATAGATGTACTGCCTGTTGCCGACCGTCATGATCGTGCCGTTGGCATGCTCCGACGCACCGCCGCCGGAGTAAATGCCGATCTGGTACTGCTGCACCAGATCGCCATACTTGTGGTCGCGGGCCTCAGGACTGGCGATCGAGTTCGGGTTTTCGCCGAGTTCGACCTTGTTGTCGGCCAGCAGCATGACGTCGCCGACGAGGTGCTTGGCACCGGTCGTCCTCGCGATGACGTCCGCGAATTGCTCCGTGCTCACCGCATTGTTGAGATCGGTGAAGTTCACGAGACCGAACTGCAGCGACCAGAAATAGTAGAACCGGTCGCCGTTGATCAGCCGCGACATCTGATCGCTGAAGATCGCGTCGAACGTCGACCCGAGTTCACCGAGGAAGACGTGGGCCTCGGCGAGGCCGCCGATCCAGGCATCGATCTGGTTGAACGACTTGTTGCCCTGATCGCCCGCTCCCATGAACTCGAGGGCCTTGACTGTGGCGTTGGCAGGCGTCCAGCCGAGAACGCCGACCGCCGCCTGCTCCTCGGCCGTGAGGTCGGCATAGGCCACGCCCTCGCTCAGACTGACGACCGCGGAACCAGACGCCACATCACCGTTGAAGGCATAGGCGGCGACGAAATTCGGTAGCGATTCGGCATGCGCCATGTGCTGCCCAAAATCAGCCCAGCTGATGTAGGGCTGGAGTCCGGCATTAAGGGCAACCGTTCCCTCGATCGCCTTGGCGAGCGTCGGGTCGGCGAAGCCATGGGCCAGCACGTAATCGGTCTGCTGCTGCTGGAGCAATGCCAGTTGGGTCGCCATTCCGCCAGAGAGCTGTTCCCGCAGCTTGTTGAGCGTCGGCATGCCAAGGTCGCGGCTGCGGGCGATATTGATCGCCGCCAGATCCTGCGGCTGGCCGAGCAGTTTCTGCTGCAGTGCCGGGGTGACGAATTCGTCGATCTCGGCTCCGACCTGCTGGGCCATTCCCTGCACGATGGCCGCGGGGCCGACCTGTGCAAACCCGGATGGGGTGAGGAAGGCCTGCTCGAGGGAATAGTGGGTCACGGCGGCGGTGAGGCTACCGTTGGGGTCGACGGCATCGATGACCTCCCTCAACACCGAGTGGCCGAAGCGGAATGCCACCTGGCTGTAGTCGAGCGATACGTCGGCATTGACGCTCGTGTCGTACATCACGAAGAGGGGGATGTTGGGACTCACGAGGCGGGCGTACTGGTCGATCGCGACGTGCTGATACTCCCGCTGGTTCACGAGCGTGGCGGCCTGGAACATCTTCTCCTGGTTCCAGGAGATCCTGCCCTGGGCGTCGACATAGTTGCCCTGGGCGTCGGTCCGCGGCTGGCCGCCGACACCGGGCACCGCCACCTGCCAGTCGTGGGCGAAGGTCTTGGTGGCATCCGCCGCCTGCGACCGGCCGATGTACATGATCAGGTTGTCGATCTGCCACTCGTGGTTTTCGTGCCAGACGTGGTGCATCGAGGTCAGGCCGAAGTTTTCGTTCACACGACCGTCGCCGGCGACGTAGTGGTCGCCGATCGAACGGAGCAGGATCTCACCGACGATCGGACCGCTGGCGGGGTTCATGCCGAGCACGGTCGGCCGACCGGAGAGGACGTCCAGATAGTCGCTGACGTACTTGGCGGCCGGATTGCTGCCGCTGGCCGGACGGCTGATGCCGGCAAAGCCCGCCAGCAGGTCCGTGTGGTTGGGAAGCCCGGCGAGCGGGTCCGTGAACAGGTGCGCGGCGTCGAGCCGCGGCAGCCAGTCGGCGATGAAGACGTGATCGGTCAGCTTCGGCTGGATGCCGGGGGCCGCCGGATCGAGATCGAGGATCTGGCCGCTGCCATCCCGAACCCGGAGATTGGTGACGGCGTCGTCCCACGAGAGATCGGCCCGCCCGGTCTCGACGATGTGCTTCCGCAGTTCATTGAGCGTCGGCAACGTGTTCTTCGTCAGCGTCACCGTGCCGTCGGGATTGCGTCGCTCCCAGGCCTGATCGAGGACGGTGCCGTCGAACAGCCGCATGCCGGGGGTGTACTTGCCGGTGACCGGATCGACCACCCACTGGCGGAGCAGATTCGTCGTCGTGTCATCGGAGCCATAGGTCTGGCTCTGATCGATGTACGGGGAGGTGTGCTGCTGATACTCGGGGTTCGTCGGGCTGATGATGTCGTCCGACGTGCCGTAGAGGCCGTCAAGACCGGGGCTGGCGATGTCATCGGCGGTCCGGAACTTGCCGTCCGGACCGGCCGCCTGCGGGTTGGCGACGGTCGCCCGCGAGATCGCGATGCTCGTCACGCCGTTTGCCGGATCGTAGAGCGGGTCACTGGGATCAAGATCGATGTAGACCTTGCTTGCCCGACCGTTCGTCAGGTTGCCACCCTTGCCGATTTGGTCGAGGCCATGGTCGAAAAACTGTCCGAACAGGTTGAAGATGCCCGTCACCGACGGATCACCAGGCAGCGTGTTCAGATTGCGGATGAAGTCTTCCTTGAAGTAGAGGCCGTTCGCATCCGGGTTGCCAGCCTCGTCATACCCGCCGACCTTCGGCAGGCCGGTGACCAGATCGGTGATCTGATAGATGAGGTGGTCGGTGATCAGCGTGTTGCCGCTGACTTCATCGGCCCGCGCCATCGCAGCTCCCGAGGAGATCGTCTGGGAGATCATTCGCGGCGTGCCGTCGTGGATCGTCGTGAAGGGATTTGCGTAGGCCGCGGAAAGATCGACGCCGCCAGTCATGTAGCTGCCGTAGTCCGCATTGCTGAGCCGGGCAAACGGCCGGAACGCCGCACCCCAGCCGGCCTGATCGGCGGCTGCGATATTGTTGAACAGGCCAGAAACGTTGCGGATGCCAAACGGCTCGGCGGGACCAGCCGCAGTGTTTCCTACGCTCGGCCAGGCGACAACCTCCGGCAGGAAGTTCGCCCAGCTCGTCTGCAGCAGGTCGAACGAGCCGAGCTTGCCGAGTTCGACGATGGCCTTCGTATTTGGGTCGGCATAGCCGTAGAAGGCCGTTCCGTCCGTGCCGTAGCGGACGACCCGCACGATCGGCACGGCGACCTGATCCTTGAGGAAGGCCTGATCATAGGTCGTGATCACGAAATCCTTGACGACGGGCGCGTCGAGGGTGGCGGTGAACGAGAGCGACGCCTGGACCGGCGTGGCGAAGCCGAGGTCGTCGGTCAGGTTGTAGAAGATCGTGGCCGTGCCGTTGAAGTTGGCGCCCGGCGTGATCGCAAAGGTGCCGTTGCCGCGATCGACGACGGTGCCCGTCGAGCACTGGACGTCGCGGACGTTCACGACCGTCCCGTCCGGATCGCTGAAGCCCTGGGCGAGTTGGGCCGCGGTCACGACGTAAGTCGTGTCCTCGACGCCGGCGGAGAACACCGTCGGCGTGCCGGTCAGCGAGACGGCGTCGTTCGTGCCGACGATGGCGAACGTGGCGTCGGCCCGGGTGAGCTTGCGGCCGTCGGTCACGAAGATCGGGAACGTCTCGGAGACGGACTGGCCTTCCTTGAGGGCGTTGGTCACGGCCCGGGTGTCGTCGAGCGTGTAGGTGAGGGTGTCGGTGGCCGTGTTGAGAGTGGCAGTGCCGTAGGTGCCGGCAAACGTGTAGGTGCCGGCCGCAGCGGCCAGCCAGCCGTTCGACAGGAGCCGGTCGGGCGCGTACGAGGCCGTGGTTTCGAGATCCGACTTCGTGACCTGGATCGTCGCGGTCGGAACGCCGGCCACGCCGTTGTTGATGCCGCCGGCCTCCTTCACCGGAGACGGCGTCTGGGCGCCGAACAACACGGAAGGCGGCGTGTTCGTGGCGTTGAAGGAGAATGTGCGCGAGACGGGCGTCACGGCCGAGTTGGTGTCGACGAGGTTGTAGCCCAGCGTCGCGTCGCCCACGTAGGCCGGCCGCGGCGTGATCTTGTAGTCACCCGATGGAAGGAGCGTGACGGTGTGCACGATGCCCGGCGACACGCAGGTCACGTTTTGGATCGAGATCGCATCCCCTTCGGGATCGGTGTAACCCTGGATCAGGTCGTTCTTCAGGACGATCAGGTCGGTGTCCGGATTGCTGTCGTAAACGACGCCCGGCGTGCCGGTGAGCAGCGGCGCGTGGTTCGTGCCCACGATGGTGATCGTGGCCGTGGCGGAGGCCGTGGCGACTCCGTCGGTCACCTGGAGCGTGACCTGCTCGCTCACCTGCTGGCCCGTGGTGAGGGCCTGCGTGGCGGCGAGGGTGTTGTCGAGCGTGTAGCGGAGGACGCCGGTCGCGGTGGTGAGCACGACGCTGCCGTAGGTCGTGGACTTCGAGTAGGTCGCTCCGGCGTCGGCCGTGACCCAGCCGGCGCCCGCGAGGTAGGCGGCGTCGTAGCTGGCCGTGCCGTCGACGTCGGCCTTCGTGACCTGCACGGTCGCGACGGCCGTTCCGGCCACGTTGTAGCCGGCCTCGACCACGTTGTTGGAGGCGGCGGCCGCGAGGATCGTCGGGGCATCGTTCGTGCCCACGATCGGGAACGTGCAGCTGGTCTGGGCCGTGACGGCGCCGTCGGTCACCTGGACCGTGAAGCTGTCGCTCACCTGCTGGCCCTGCGTGAGGGCGTCGGTGGCGGCCTTGGCATTGTCGAGGGCATACGTGACCACACCCGTCGCCGTCGTCAGCGTGGCGGTGCCGTAGGTGCCGACCTTCTGGTAGTTCACGCCGGAGGTGGTCCAGCCGAGGGCCGCGAGGCCCGCGGCGTCGTAGTTGGCGGTGCCATCGACATCGGACTTCGTGACCTGCACCGTGGCGGAGGCCACGCCGGCCGTGCCGAAGCCCTGCTCGACGATCGTGGCCGAGGCGGCTGCGGCAATCACGTTCGGGGCGTCGTTCGTGCCGACGATCGAGAACGCGGCGGTGGCATCGGCGGTGACGCCGAGCAGCGTCGCCCGGAGGGCGAAGTTGTCGCTGACCTGCTGGCCCTGGGTAAGGGCGTTGGTCGCGGCCTTGGCATCGTCGAGCTGATAGCCGACGACATCGGTGGCCACGGTCAGCGTGGCTACGCCGTAAGTGCCATTCTTTGAGTAGGTCAGGCCTGAATCAGGCGAACTCCAGCCGTTGTTTCCGAGCCAGGTGGTGTCGTAGTTGCCGCTCCGCGTGAGCTGGACCGTCGCCCCGGAAACACCTGCCTGATTGTAGCCGACCTCGACAAGGCTGTTCGACGCGGCGCCGGCAGAGAGCGAGGCGCCGTCGGTGCGGCCCTGAATCGAGAATGTCACAGCCCGCGAGGCGGTCTGTGACGGCAGCGGCGTGCCATCGTCCTTCGCATAGACGGTGGCCGAATCCTGCACGGTCGTACCAGTTGCGAGATTTTCGGTCGCGGCCCGGGCGTTGTCGAGCACGTAGCCCACGACGTCGGTAGCGATCGTCAGCTTGAAGTTGCCGTAGGTGCCAGACTTCGTGTAGGTCAGGCCCGAATCGGCCGTGGACCAGCCGGCGGTGACGAGGGCCGCTGTGTCGTAGCTGGCATTGCCGTCAACGTCGGCCTTGGTCAGCGTGATCGACGAGCTGTTCGTGCCGGCGTTGCCCGAGGCGGCCTCGACGAGCGTCGCGGTTGCCGCGGCAGCTGTGATCGTGGGGGCGTCGTTGACCGCGGTGATCGTGAGCGTCTGGCTGAAGCTCGCGGTCGGCGGGGCCGATGCCGTCACGTTCCAGCTGAGCGTGCGGCCTGCGGTCGACGGATTCTCCGACGTCGAGTCATACTTCATGGCCCGAAGCAGGACCTGCGCGGCAGAGGCAGAGGCCGCGCCCGTGGTCTGGCCGAGCCCGTTGCTCCCGAGCGTGAACGTATAGAGGCCAGCGGAGGTCACCGAGTAGCTCCACTGGTTTCCGGCAAGCGCACTGCTGGGAAGCCAGAAACTGCCCGTGGACGATCCGGACGCTGGCACGGTGACGCCATTCGTGATCGGCGTGCTGCCGAAGTTCAACGAGCCGGCGCGGGTGCCGGGCACGGAGATCCGGTCGGTCGTCGCCGCCGAGGCGAAGGAGACCGCGACAGTCTGAACGTTTTCGGTGCCGCTGCGGCTGACCGTGATCGCCGACTGCAGGTTGATCGCGGCGGCGTTTTCGGTGTAGGCGGCCGTGGTCGAAGCATTCGTGACCGAGGCAAACTCGACGGCCACGGTCTGGCCGTTCACCAGCAGCGAGCCATGGTCGTCCTCGGCGTGGATCCGGGCCAGATCCTCCTCTGTGATGGGAATGCCGCGAACCTCGGCGGAGAAGTCCTCTCCCTCGTCGCCGACGGTGTCGACACCCGCATTGAGCCTGAAATCGGCATAGTGCCCAAGCTCCTCGCAGAAGACGTTGAGCAGCAGGTCGGCGACCGGCGGATCGGAGAGCATGTCACTGCGAAGGAAGATCGTCGGGCCACCTGCGGCGGTGCTGCTGAAGGCGGCCTCATCCTTGCCCATCACGCTCTGATCAAGCACAACGACCTTGAGGCCGAGGTTCGCCAGGCCGCCGGCCATCTGCTGCTTCAGCGCGGCCGCACGGGCCGCAAACGTGGCGGCGTCGGTGCCGGTGTTGCCGAAGACCGACGAGATGATCCCGTCGAATCCGGCCGCATTGACGGCGTAGATCGCCGGATCGACACCGCAGTCGGAGACGATGCGGGCGATCAGACGGGTCTGCCGGGTCTGCTCCACCGAGAGCGATACCGCAACGTTGCCGAGGGAATCCGCGATCGAAGCCTTCGGGCTGGCCTGGAGCGAGATCGAATCGGCGACCACGGCCGTCGCGAACTGGTCCGCCGTCTCACCCTTCTGGAGCGTGTAGCTGAACGTCAGCAGGCCGGACTTCGATCCGCTTGCATAGTCGAACCGCTTCGCCACGCCGCCAACCATGGCCGTGATGAATGGCTTGCCGGTGACCACGACAGCCTCGCTGAACCGGGCCTGAACCGATGCCGATTTGGCACCGACCGACACGGCGGAGACAGACTCCAGGCTCGGGCCGACCGCATCGACCTTGGCACCCGCCGCCACCGCGGCCGCCGTGATCGGCAGCTGGCCGTCGGCCAGATTGCCGGCCGCGTCGCGAATGCTCGCCCCGCCGGCGAAGGAGACCGGGCCGGCGATCGTCACGCCGTCGGCATCGAGGGCGCCGGCCTGCACGCGGGTCGCAAACTGCACCGAGTTCGTGCCACTGCCAGAGACGTAGACGGCATCCTGAACGCTGCCGCCGATGTTGATCGGCAGCGTGGGGCTGCCGCTGACGAAGACGGGCTCTGTGAAGGTGACGGTCGCCTTGACCGTGCTGCCCGCGCCGAGAATCGTGCTCGGAGCCGGCAACGCGATCTTGGCGATGGCCGGAGCCACGGCGTCGACCTTGACCTTGGCAAGGCTGGGAACACCCGCCGTGATCCGGGTCGAAACCGTCCTGCCCGCGGCGTCAACGATCGATGCCCCGGCGGGCAGACCGAGCGAGCGGTAGGCGGTGATGCCGTTGGTGTCGAGATCGTTCGGCTGGACCTTGTAGACGAAGTCGGCGGTCTTGGCTCCCGACATGCCGACGTACTCGGCCTTTCGGGCAGTGTTGCCGACGATCAGGTCAACCGTGGGCGTGCCGGCGACCGTCACCGGCTGGCTGAAGGTGACGTGGAAGGCGAGCGTGTCGTCGGTGTTGTAGGTGCCGGCGGCCGGAATCGAGATCGAGAGGGCGGATGCGGCCGACGCGTTGGCCATCGCGTAGCGCGGCTCGAGGCTCTGCACCGAGAAGGCGGTGGCAGGAATGCCGAGCCCACCCTTCAGGCGACGCGAGCGGGAGTTCGAAGAGATGCCCTTGAAGCGGCGATTCGGCCAGAGCGCCCGGAACGAAAGAACACGACCCAGGCCATGCAGAATCCGACGCATAAAATCTCCCCTGCTGTTTTTCTAGGATCGACTGATGTGTGACGTGTTCATCTCCGCTTCATGAACCCCTGAGTGAGCATTTATGCCAAGAACGTTGTTCGAGGGCAAGAATCTGGTCGAATAAAAAAGTTCGTGAGATTTTCACGAGCATGCAGAATGCAAAAACCCGCCATTTGCAAGGGCGTTACACACACAGACACACAGACACACAGACACACAGACACACAGACACACAGACACACAGACACACAGACACACCAAGATCGTGCGCCACGCCACCCCCTCCTCGACCCCCTCTTGAGATGTACCTCTCGTGCGGTCACCGGGGACCGATGGATGAGCGGATCGGTGACCGATCGCATTGGCCTGTTGCGGGCAGGTCGGCGGTCTGGTATCCCTGCGGCAGGGGTTCCAGGAAGAAGGTCGTGATTGCATGGATGTCTGCACCATATCTCGTCGCGGTGAACACCGCCTTAAAGCCGGCGTTCGACGACCTGCTGTCGGCCATCCTGCGGTTTCAGCCGTCGGCATGGCGATCGCCCTCGTTCTCGCATCGGCGATCGCCTCGTCGGCTGTGACGATCGACTGGGTCGATGTCGGGAATGCAGGCAATACCGCCGATCCTGCCACTGGCTACGGAGCCGTCAATCATCCCTACTCGATCGGCAAGTACGAGGTCACGATCGGGCAGTACACCGATTTCCTCAATGCTGCGGCAAAGACCGATCCCTACGGCCTCTGGACCGCCTCGATGGGGAGCGATCCGAACATCGCGGGCATCACCCGTTCGGGCACGAGCGGCGGATTCACCTACAGCCTGACCGGGCCGGCGGGGGATACGGCGGGCCAGTCGCAGGCCAACCGGCCGATCGCATTCGTGAGCTGGTGGGACGCGGCCCGCTTCTCCAATTGGATGCAGAACGGCCAGGGCTCCGGCGGCACGGAGACCGGCGCCTACACGCTCAACGGCAAGACCAGCGGCTCGGCTCCGACGCGAAATGCGGACGCAACCGTCTTCATTCCCACCGAGAACGAGTGGTTCAAGGCGGCCTACTATTCACCGCAGAAAAACGCCGGCCTGGGGGGCTACTACACCTATGCCACCCAGAGCGACTCTGCCCCGGGAAACACGATCGGCAGTACCGCCAACCAGGCCAACTACCACCCCGGAACCCACTACTCGACGACACCGGCATCCGAGATCTATTCCCTCAACCAGAACTATCTCACGGATGGCGGAGCCTTTTCGGCCAGCGGCAGTTTCTACGGCACATTCGATCAGGACGGGAACGTGCAGGAGTGGAGCGACGACTTCTGGAGCGGACTGAACCGCGGAGTCGGGGTGCGGGGCGGCTTCTGGAACAGCAGCAGCGACAGTTCCCTGTCCAAGTCGTCGCGGACGTTCGCAAACCCTTCCGATGAGAACTCCGGATACGGTTTCCGGCTCGGGAGCGTGGTCAGCGTGCCCGAGCCGACCTCGCTGGCGATCCTCCTGACGGGCATCGCCGGGAGCCTTGTTTCCGCAATCCGGGCCCGCTGCAGCCTGCGTGCACGAGGCGGATGAAGGCCTCGGCTGGGGCGATCAGCCCAGCCGCCGCAATTCTTCGGCGATCTCGCCCCCGAAGGTCGCCTCGAGGGCGGCGAGAGCCCGGGCCGCAGGAACGCCGTCGAGCAGCCGATGGTCGGCCAGCAGGGTGACCGTCATCCGGCCCGAATCGTCGAGCGGCGTATAGCTCAGGCTCGAGGTCAGGAATGTGGGGTGCATCCGGTTGGCAGCCCCCTCTCCAGCGAGGGTCGAGAGGCTGAAGGTGCCGATCCGCAGGGCCCGCTTGGGGGACGTGGAGTGGAGATTCGCCCGCAGGACGATGCGCCGCAGCAGCCGGGGCAGCATCGCCAGTTCCAGCTGCCGTTTGAAGACATCGTCGGCCGGGGCCGTGGCATACCTCTGGATCTCGGCCTGCAGTGCCGGCAGGGGCAGAGCGTCGGGCTCCCGGATCCGGGCCCACCAGATCGCCTCGGAATCGAGGTCGCCGGCCGTCTCTGGAATCGTGGTCTCGCCCCGGGGCCTGCTGATCGCGAGCGAGGCCACGCTGACGGGGCTCGTCGCCCAGCGGGGCCGCCGCCAGGGCGCAAGCAACCGCCGGGGCACGAACCAGCTTCGCAGCGCCGGCCGGTCGCGGGCCACGATCGCATAGGCCTTCATGAAGATCGCCGCCCAGCCAATCCTCGGCGAGGCCGCCCGCCGCAGATGCTCGAGTTCTGCCAGATGCATCACCCGGTCGACCGGGAAGATCGGCACCCGCCGAGAAAGCCGGACGATGTCGCAGACCAAAAGCCGCTGCCGGTCGAGCGGCCGGGTGATGATCTCGAGACGCTCGCCGGGTCGCCGACCTGATTGCTCGCTTGATCGCTGGCTGGGCATTTTGGCTCGACATCCGGCTTGGGAAAGTGAACGGCCCAGAATTAGACTGCCCGAATGCGACTTCAGCCAACCTCATCCCTGCTCGCGGTGGTCGACATCCAGGAGCGGCTCCTCCCCGCGATCCCAGCCGCTGCGGTGGTCGTCGAGCGGGCGACCCGCCTTGCCCGGGCGGCGGCGATCCTCGGCGTGCCGGCCGTGCTCACCGAGCAGTATCCCAAGGGGCTCGGGGCCACGCCCACCGATCTCGCCGCCCTGCTGCCGCCGGCCCGGACGAAAATGAGTTTCAGCTGCTGCGGCTGCGAGGACTTCGAGAAACTGGTCGCGACGGCCGATCGGGGTCCGCTCAGGTCGGTCGTGCTCTGCGGATTCGAAACCCACGTCTGCATCGCCCAGACGGCCCTCGACCTGCTGGCCCGCGGGCTGATGGTGTTCGTCGCGGTCGACGCCGTGGGATCGCGGCATGCGATCGACCACGATGCCGCCCTGCGCCGGCTGGAGGCGGCCGGGGCGTTTCCGACGACGAGCGAGGCAATCCTCTTCGAGTGGTGCCAGACGGCGGACAACCCGCAGTTTCAGGCGATCCGCCGGCTGGTCCTCTGACGGATCGGGGCCGCCGGGGCTCAGTGCGGCCGACTCAGGGCTCAGGAAAACGTCACGTCGCTGACCGTGACCAGCCCGGTGTTTCTGCCCGACACGGTGATCGAGAAGACATTGTTGACCACTGTCAGCGGGCAGTTGACGGTCACGTTCCGCCACTGCAGCCCGATCGAGCCCTGACCGCCGTCGAGAAACTGTCCCCCGCTGAGAAGCGACGAGTTGCTCGCGGCATTGGGAGAGCCCGACGTCGAGGATCCGGGAATCGACGATCCGGGCGTCGAGGTGGTCAACGGCTGGCCCGCGGAAGGGGTCAGGAAGAGCAGGTCCGACATGCTTCCCGAGCCGGTCAGGCCGCTGTTGAACTGGACGTTCGAGACCGTGATCGGGCCCGTGCCGGCCGCATCGCCATCGACGTTGATCGAGAAGGAGTTGTGCTGCACGTTCACGGAGCCGTTCACCGTGACGTTTTGCCACTGCATGCCGATGTCACCGGTGCCGCCGTCGAGAAACTGGTTGGAGAGGATCGTGCCGCTGTTCGTGGCCGAGTTGGTCGACTGCTGCCGGGGGGCGGGTGCGGCCGAGCGGACAGGCGCGGGCTGGCCCAGCAGTCTGGCTGACCGGAGGGCCAGCGGGTGCGGCGGCCGACGGGCCCCGACTGTCGCCGTCGCCTGCGTCGGCGGGAGGCTGCCCGGGAGGGTGATGTTGTTCAGCTGCACGGCGGGTTTCTTCGAGCCGTTGTCGACGCTGACCTTGAGCACGTTGTTCACGATCACCAGGCCCGTCGAGGAATAACTGACGCCGGTCGACTTGAGCGAGGTGGCCGTTGCGGGACTGCTGGCGAACTGCTCTCCGATTCGAGGCGTCGAGTTCGGATAGCGGGTAAGCGCAGGATCGGGAACGAATGGCGGCATGCCGCTCTGGCCGAAGGTGGCGGTCGCCAGCGTCCTGCCCGCCAGCCGTGGATCGCCCCCGGTCCCGGTCCCGGCGGTCGGCGAGCCGAAGACGATGTCCTTGACGGTCACCCCCGCGAGGCGGCTCCCCTCGGGCTGGATCGAGAGCGAGTTGTGGGTGATGCCGACGCTGCCGTTGACGACCACGTTGAGCCACTGCATGCCGACGTCGCCGAAGCCGCCGTCCGCAAATTGACTTGCCGAGACGATCCCGCTGTTGGTCGCGGAGTCGGGAACGCCCGGGCTGCCGCCGGAGGTCGGGGCGGTGGGCGTTGGAACAGTCGGAGTGAACGGCTGACCGCTCGTGATCGTCGGAGGGCTCGGCTGCTGCGGCGCCGGCGAGTTGGGGGTCATACCGGAGAGTGCCGGGGCGGCCGACGCGAACCGTACGTCGGCGACCGTGATCAGTCCCTGACCCGAATTCTCCGGCTGGATGGAGAGCGTGTTGTGGACGGCCGTCACGTCGTTCGAAACCCTCACGTTCATCCATTGCATGCCGATGTCGCCGAAGCCGCCGTCGGCGAACTGGCTGCCGGTCACGCGGCCACTGTTCGTGGCGTCGTTGCCGGCGCTGGTCGTGGTGGGGGTGGGAGCGGCGGGCGCGTATGGCGGGCCGGCAATCGACGACCCCGGCTGGACGCCCGGGCGGGTCTGTGCCGCGGGCAGCCCGAAGTTCTGGCCGCCGGTGGTGATCGGGCCATGGCCCGAGATTTCGGGCTGAATCTCCAGACCGGCATGGAGCGTCGCGACCCTCCCGCCGACACTCACCTTCGACCACTGCATGCCGATGTCGCCAAACCCGCCATCGACGAACTGGCTGTTCAGGACGGCGCCGGTGTTCGTCCCGGTGTCGTTGGTCGAGGCGTAGAGCGGCGCTCTTCCGTTCGCCCTGGCCGGCTTCGAAAGGAGGATCTGCCTGGCACGTGGTTTGATCGACAGGATCGTCGTCTTGGCCGCGATCCCCTGGCCGAAGACGTACATCCCTGGATAGAGCGAGTCTGTCGGATTCTGGCCGGGACCGAGCCTGCCGCTGGAGAAGGCGACGACCCGGGAACCCTTGGTGACCTTCCAGAGCAACGTCGGCGGACCGGCGTTGCCCGGCGTCGGCTGGACGACCACCTTCTTCGCGGCCACGTCAACGGTCTTCCCAACATCGACCGTTGACCACTGCAGTCCGGTGTCGCCAAAGCCGCCGTCCACGAACTGGCTGCCGCTGACGGTTCCGCTGTTGACGCTCATCGCCGGCTGGGGAGGGGTGTACGGCACGACGTCGCGGTTGATCGCCGTGCCGAGCTGGGTGTCGGCGAGGATCGTCATGTCGCCGCCGACGGTCAGGTCCCTGGCCTGCACGCCGATCTGGCCGAAGCCTCCGTCGACGAACTGGCTGCCGCTGACGATCCCCGAGTTGACGGGGCCGCCGGGCGAGCCGGGAGGCAGAAGTGCCGGCCGGGCATTGGCACCGGCCGGGCCCGGCTGGGAACCACCAAGAGACGGCAGGCCGGCCGACGCATCGGAATTGAAGACATTCAGCCCACCGCCGCTGATGCTGACGCCATCCAGTTGGAGGCCGATCCCGGTGGCTCCCCCTGCGATGAACTGGCTCCCCTCGATACTGCCCGAGTTGACCGCGGTCGACGGATAGACGTAGTTCCCCGGCACCGACACGGAGCCGGTGTTGTTCGGGGCATCGACCCCAAGCGACACCCCACCCGACGCCACCACTCCCTGCAGCTGCCCGCCGAGGAGGGCCGTGCCATAGGGATTGAACTGGCTCTGTGCGATGGAGCCACTGTTTGGATCGACCGGCTGGAGCGACGTGGTCGCGTCGGCTGCCATTGGCAGCCGCTGCTCCAATTGCTCCGTCGCGAGCCTGAATCGATTGGGCGATTGGCGATGGGTCCGACGCGAACGTCCTCTGCGGATCAACATGGAACACCTCCGGCCCTGGATGACTCCTGTCTCCATACTGGTTCGCGGCCCAGCCGATCGCAAAATGCCGCAAACCGCGTCCGCCAACTGGGTGTTCCTACGCCGCTGGGACGGCTCCGGTTCGGGCGGAGGGCAGCGCCCCCCCGGCAGCCAACCCCCTTTTATCCCTGGAAAAACAGGATTTTCGCGGGGGACTACAGCCCCGCCCCGCCGTCGGCAGGCGGCGTCAGATCGACGCCTTCCTTCGGAATCGGCTGGCCGACGAGGCCCTTGAGCCTCGCGATCCGGGCGGCGGTGGAGGGCTCGCCGTCGCGGTCCTGCCCGGGCGCGGAGCCGAAGACGATGATCTGGCCGTCGGGACCAATGAGTTCCCACGACCTCGCCTCCCGCGGCCCCCGTGGCCGGCACTCGACGAGCCCCAGCGACCTCCATTCGGGGCCGATCAGGGCGGCGATCGCCGCCCCCTGCTCGACAAGCGGATCGCCCCAGCGGGAGCCCTCGGGCCCCTGCGGACTCGAATCGATGCCGACGATTCTGGGATAGATCGCCGCAACCTCCGGGCTGAAGTCGGCGCTCGGCAGCACGACGCCCTCGGCATCGACTGCCAGCGTGCCCCCCTTCACCGCGACCACGGCGACCGGCTCGCGGCAGACGATCTCGACGGTCGCGGCGGCCGGATGGCGGGCCGCGACCCGGACGACCTGCCGCACCCAGGGGTGGGTGTCAAACGCCCGGGCAAGCCGGGTGGCAAGGTCCGGATCGCCGATCGGAAGACCGCCGTCGAGACTCGCATTCCTCAGGGCCTCGGCCTTGAGGTCGCTCGTGACCCACGGGGCGATCCCGCGCACCTCGATCATCGCCGGGGTGAGCAGCGAATCCTCCCGCCAGAGCACATGGTCGCCCACCCGGGCCCAGACAAGGGCTCCGGCGGCGATCGCGGCGAGGACGACGGCGATCGCCCCGAGTCCGGCGCGGCGTCGCACGAGAAACTCAGCCAGCCTGCCGCGACTGGCTGGCTCCTCGTTCGGCGGCCTGCGTCTGGCGGTGGCATTCATCGGGCGACCGCTCACCACATCTCGATCTGCGGCGTGAGCTCGACGCCAAAACGCTCGCGAACCTTGCCGCGGACGAGCTCGATCAGGCCACGGATGTCGTCGCTGGAGCAGCCCGGCGAGGCGACCACGTAATTGGCGTGCGCGGGATAGACCGAGGCCTCCCCGAGCCGCAGCTCCCGTCCTCCGGCCTGCGCGACGAGCGACTCGGCCGTCGTGCCGAGCGGATCCTTGAACATCATCGCCACCGTCCTCGTGCCCGAGGGCTGCGACGACCGTTCCACGATCCACTGCTTCTGCATCCGCTTGGTGAGCTGGTCGGGATCCTCGGCGTCGAGCTCGAAACGGCAGCCGATCACGATCCCGTCGTCGAGATTGCTCCAGCGGGATCCGAAGGCCAGCCGCGGGCCGCTGCGCAGGTCGATCTCACCGCTGGGCAGCATCAGGCTCACCTCGCGAACCCGGGCGCCGATGTCGCCGCCATGTCCCTCGGCATTACCGACGAGTGCCCCGCCCACGGTGCCGGGAACGCCGACCAGATTTTCGAGCCCGGAGAGCCCAGCCTGGACGGCCGCCGAGACGAGGTGGACGAGCTTGGCCCCCGCCCCCGCCACGATCGCGGGCCGCTGAACGTCGATCCCACCGAAGGCCGGCGCCGAAAGCCGCAGCACGAGCCCGGCAAATCCGGCCTCCGGGATGAGCACGTTGGAGCCGCCGCCGATCACGCGGAAGGCGATACCGGAGTCGTGGCAGCGCCTGACGAGCTTGGCCAGCGCATCGACATCGACCGGCTCGCAGAAAAACTCCGCCTCGCCCCCGATCCCCAGCCAGGTGTGGTGGGAGAGCGGTTCGCGACAGGAGACGGCGAGGCCGAGATCGTCGAACGGGGTGTTGGTGGCGGACGGCCTGGCAGGTTTGGTCATGCCAGTATTGTGCCGCAGCCGGAGGCCGTCCGTCTACGTTTTCCGATTTCGCTTCGGTCTGCGGCCGTCAGGCTGCGCGGCGGTCCTGGGCCCAGACGGGCGGATGGGCAAGCTGAAGCCAGCCATCGACCAGAGTCACGACCGAGGCTCGCGGCTCGCCGCTGTCGTCCGGGCCTCCCTCGGAGCCTCGGATGTCGCCGAGCACGAGCAGACAGTCCCCCGCCCCGAGCGACGACATCAGCCGGTCGAAGCGGGCATAGGCAACCAGTGCCTTGGAATCGCCTCTGGCTTCGGCAGACTCGTCGAGAATTGACGCCGGCACGACGAGCGTCTCGTCGCTCCAGCGTGCGGCCCGGCGGCCAAACTGCCGGCCACCGAGGCCGCCAGCCAGCCGGCTCTCGGCTACGACCACGAGTCTGCCGGGCGTCAGCCGCCTGAGGCTCGAAAGGGTCGTCGCCAGTGCATGACCACTGGTCGGGCAGTCGAGGAACACGGCGGCGTCCTGGCCGCGGTCGAGCCGCTCCATCCTGCCCGAAACGCTCCCCGCCGCCTCGATCCCGCGGGTCACCCGCTCGAGCGGCATCCGCTGCCGCAGGCCGATGGCGGCCGCAAAAAGTGCATCCCGGACGAACGAAGCCACGGGGGTCGCAAGCGACAGGGGCGAGACGTGACCGTCGGCCTGCAGCAGCACCATCTGACCCAACAGGCTGCGCTCGACCGGAGTCGCGCTGACATCGGCGGCGCGGTTCAGCCCGACCCGGATCACACGGCCGCCACGACCCGCGGCATGCCGGTCTGCGAGCGCCCGCACCCGCTCGTCATCGACGTTTGCCACGAGGCAGCCGTCGGCAGCGAGCGTGCCGAGGATCCGGGCCTTGATCGTGTGATAGGCCTCGGCCGTGCCGTGGCAGTCGAGATGGGCGACGGCGAGATTGGTCACCACGACCGTATCGCAGGAGACGCCGGCCAGGATCTGATCGGCGAGCATCCGGCTCGAGACCTCGACCACGGCGTGGGTGCAGCCGCTCTCGGCCAGCCGGACGAGCCAGGCCGCGAGACAGCCCGGCTGCCCGAGTTCGGCCGGGACGGGCTCGGTCGCATCGGCATCGAGGCAGCCGAGATCGGAGAGCACGCCCACCCGCAGGCCCGCCTCCGAGAGCACCGATGCCGCCAGCCAGGCCGCCGTGGTCTTGCCGCTGGTGCCTGTGATCGCGATCAGCTTGAGCCGGCCCGCGGGATCGCCGGCGCAGGCATGGGCCAGTCGGCCAAGCGCCCAGGCGGCGTCGGGCACGATGCACAGCGGCGTGCCGAACGTCGGAATCATCTGCTCGGCCACGATGCCGGCCACTCCGCGGGCGATCGCCCTGGCGACGAGATCCTGCCCGTCGTCCGGGCTGTCCATCCGCAGCACGAACACGTCGCCCGGGCGGCAGGCCGTGGGATCGTCGTGGCAGCCGCCGGCGAGGATGTCGTCGCAGGCCACGAATCGGGGCCGCCTGAGCACCTCCGACAGCCTGACGCCGCGATCGGTGCGGGAGTCCGCGGCCGGCCACCTGCCCGCCCTGTCGGCACCGCCATGGGCATCGTTCAGGGCTCCATCCGACCAGTTCGCACCATCTTCGCATGCGTCAAACATCTCGGGCCTCCTGCCGCTCATCGGTCGTTCCGACTCATCCCATCGACGCCCATCCTTGGACGTGATGGAGCGGAATTGTGCGTGGTCCCGGAAGCCGGTCAATCCCGCAGGGAGCAGGTTTTTCCGGAAATCGGAATCAAGACCAAAATTTGCCGCCGCATTCAGCCCGGCTTGCCGCGACGCCGCGGCTCAGAGCGGTGCCAGCGATGAAAGATGGGCGCGGACCTTCTCCTCGCACTCGACCTGGGGCCCGTCAAGGTGGGTCAGCCGGACCGAGAGCGGCGCCGTCTGGCCGTCCCGCCGCAGGTCGGCGAGATAGTCCTGCAGGACCTTCCGCCTGGCGGGCGACGAATGGAGCATCCAGTGCACCCAGAGCCAGGCCTCGGCATAGTGGTCCTGGGTGAGTTCGCCCGCCGACTGCAGCGACTCGAGCCGGAGGAGGTCGATCCGCCAGGTGCCCTCGAGCAGGCGGCCTGCGAGCTGGGCGATGTGGTCCTCGTGCCTGCCATGCTCGCCGCGTGGCAGTTCAAAGTATTCGGAGATCCCCTCGTCGAGCCAGAGCGGCACCGTGGGCACGACGGCGTGCACATAGCCATGGGTGGTTTCGTGCCGCAGATCCTCGGCGATCCTGTCCTGCCAGGGCGCAAACACCGAGAGCGTGGTGTCGGTCTGCAGGAAGAAGGCCCGGCGGGTCGGAAAGGCCGGAAACCGGCTGGCCACGAACGATTCGTAGCGGGCGGGGCTCTGGAAAAGATAGAGGTGGATCGGCTCGTCAGACACGGGCAGGCCCAGTTCCTGGCTCACGTCGAGCCGCAGAGACTCCAGGTCGCGAACCATCCGGTGCTTTTCCGAGAGGGGAAAATCGGCGTGGATCACGAGCTGCCCCGTCGCCAGCTCGGCCCGATCGGGCAGCCCGTCAGGCTCACTCCCGGGTGAAAGTCTGGCGAGCTGCGCGGTGGCCAGATGGGCGCAGCCCGCCGCCGCCGCGCAGAGACAGAGGCAGCCGCAGAGGCTGACGCAGAGGGCGGGCAGGGCGAGGGAATGACGCATCACGGCTCGGTCGTCCGGCGGGAGGGCGGCGGATGCTAGCGTGCTTCCGACCGACGACCAAGGGCAAAGGCCGGCCGCATCGGGGCGGCATCGAGCCAGGCGAGGGTTCCGGCGAGCGATTCGAGCGACACGGGCCGGCCGAGCACCGCCCGTGCACCCGCCCGCAGGGCCGCCTCGGTCGAGTCGCCGCGTGGAAACGATTCCAGCAGGACGACCGCGAGCCCCGGCCTGTTCGCGATCAGCATCCGCAGCCAGTCGAGGGCGTCGCCATCGAGACTGACCACGTCCCAGACGAGCACCGGGGCCGGCTCGTCCAATCGCGGCCTGCCGCAGGAACGGCCGACGACCCTCCGGCCTGCCAGCCGAAGCAGATCGGCGAGCGGCTCGAGATCCCCCTCGCGGGCCGCGACCAGGCTCACGGCCAGACCGCCATCGGAGCGGACCGGCCTCGTGAAGCCCCCCTCCAGCAGCCGCTCCTCGCGTCGGGCCGTGGCGGGCAGGCCGAGCGGACCCGGCCGACCGGCGTCGAACTCCCCCAGCCAGTGCTCGAGCCTGCCGGGCAGATCGTGCCAGACGACATCCTCGACGCCGGCAAGCGGTGGACCGCTCCGACGTCGGCCGTCGCCGAGGCTCGTCAGCAGCGAGACGATCGGCGCGAGCGGCCAGCGCCTGCCGAGGCAGATCGTGTCGTCGAGCTTCCAGCGGCCGGGCCTGTCGGTCGCCAGGAGCACGAGCGTCGGCGCGGTGCCGGCAGGCAGGCCGGCTGCCTCGACCGCCGCCTCGAAGATCGCCCCGGCGGAGCGGGCGTCGGGAGCGTCGACGACCGCCATCCGCTCGGCGAGCCGACGCCTCGCGATCGCGAGTTCGCTGCCCGCCACCTGCCCGATCCAGACCGCCCGCCGCATGGCTTCGATCGAGGCCGGAGGTCGCAGGTCGTTGGGGGGCATAGGAAAGTGCGGAGCGAACGACGGTGGTTCAGAGCAGTTCGCTGGCGAGATCAGCGAGGGCCGAACGCTCCCCCTTCTCGAGCGTGACGTGGGCGTAGATCGGCTGCCCCATCATCCGGTTGATGACGTACGACAGTCCGTTCGAGAGGGCGTCGAGGTAGGGCTGGTCGATCTGGCAGACGTCCCCCGTGAAGACGATCTTCGTGCCCTCGCCGGCCCGGGTGATGATCGTCTTGATCTCGTGGGGCGTCAGGTTCTGGGCCTCGTCCACGATGAAGAAGATCCGCTGCAGGCTGCGGCCCCGGATGTAGGCCAGCGGCGTGATCATCAGCTTCTCCGATTCACGCATCTCCGTCACCCGCTGGGCGGCCTGGGTGTTTTCGCCGAACTGGTGGCGGATCACCGTCAGGTTGTCGTAGAGCGGCTGCATGTAGGGATCGAGCTTGTCGGAGACGTCGCCCGGCAGGTAGCCGAGATCCTTGTTGGAGAGCGGCACCACGGGCCGGGCGAGGAGAATCTGCCGGTACTTCTGCCGGCATTCGAGCGCCGCAGCGAGGGCCAGGAGCGTCTTGCCGGTGCCCGCCGTGCCGGCGAGCGTGACGAGCTTGATGTCGTCGTCGGTCAGGGCCTTGAGGGCGAACGACTGCTCGGCATTCCGCGGCGAGATGCCGTAGCAGGTGTTCTTCTCGATGCGGGAGAAGGAACGGTCGGTGGCCCGGTAGGTGGCGAGCGCCGACTTGCTGCCGTTGCGGAGGATGAAGTTCTCGTTGGCCCGCGGCTGGACGACCGACGGAAACGCATCGGCGGGCACGCTGCCGTCGGCGTAGAACCGGTCGATCGTCTCCGAGGCGATCCCCTCGACCACCCGCTTGCCGGTGTAGAGCTTGTCGAAGCTCTCGACCTTGTCGGAGGTGTAGTCCTGGGCCCGCAGGCCGAGCGACTTGGCCTTCATGCGGAGGTTCGTGTCCTTCGAGACGAGGATCACGGGCTGCGAGCCGCACTGCCGCTCGAGCGAGAGCATCGTGTTGAGGATGCGGTGGTCCGGCGTGTCGCCGAAGAACGAGTCGTGGAGCCGGCTGTCGCGGCCGCTGCCGAGAACGACCCGGATCGAGCCGAGCCCCGGGCCGAGCGGGCAGCCGGCCCCGCAGAGGACGTCACCGGTGAGGGCATCGATCCGGCGGAGAAACTCCCGGGCCTGGAAGTTGATGTCCTCGTTGCCGCGCTTGAACTGATCGAGTTCCTCGAGCACCGTGATCGGAATCGCGATGTCGTTTTCCTCGAAGTTGTGGATGCAGCCCGAATCGTGAAGGATGACGTTCGTGTCGAGCACGAAGAGTTTTGCCGGTGCGTCCTGCATGGCTGTGGATGCCCTCCTTGGTGCACGGGATCGTACACCCGCGGGCCGCAAACGAGCGATCCCGATTTGGGCATTCGAATGTGAGAAAGCCGTGAAATCCGCAGGCTACGGCCTGCGGAACAGGGTTCCGTATTCGGCGACCTCGAAGCCGAGCTTGTCGAACAGCTTCATGGCCGCGAGGTTCGTCGCCGAGGTGTGGGTTTCCATCAGCGTGATCCCCTCCTGGCCGAGGTCGTGCATCGCCTCCGCCAGGAGGTAGTGGGCCAGGCCCTGTCGCCGCCGCCCCCCCTCGATCGCAACGTCGACCAGTCCCGCAGCCTGCACGCCCCAGGCCCCAGCCAGCGGCTGCATGTCCCAGAACGACGCGCTGCCGAGCAGTTCGTCCTGGGTGCCAGTCCGGATCTCGTAGCGTCGCAGCGCGATCCCCGTGGTGGTCGCCGCCTCCCACCAGGTTCGCCGTGCCGGCTCGTCGATCACCCGCAGCAGCGTATTTCTGCGGATCGAAAGCTGCATCCGATTGACCGGCGGCCGAAACCCGGAGAGCGACCGTCGCAGCACGGCGATCCGCTCCGAGGCATCGTATCCGCGACGCTGAAAGGCGGCCTGCATCGTCGCCGAAGAATCGAGGATCCCGGGCAGGTCGGAGCCGCCGTAGAGCCCCAGATAGAAGCTCCGCATCTCGGCGGAACCGCCGCCGAGCAGCACCTCGGCGCCGCGGCTCCGCAGATAGGCCTCTGATCGCTCCAGAAGCGCGTCGGCGATCACCTCCTGGGCGGGATGGGGAATGACCGCCAGGAGGAGCGTCGTTCCCACCCGCCGGTCGATGGCGGAGCGGTCCTTGGTCGGGCCGAATGCGGCATGAGCGAAGCCGACGACGCGGTCCGAATCGACCGCCACGACGAGCCCTTCGCGTTCGAAGTAGGGCTTTGAGAAGACGCAGGCCTCGAGCAGCGACGAGGTCATCGGCTGCATCGCCGCCGGTCCGAGGTCGGCCCACCGCCAGACGTCGGCGAGCTTCGGCGGATCGTCGTTGCGGAAGCAGCGGATCTCGATCACGGATGGGCTGCTCCCGCCGCCCCGTCCGGGGCGAGCCTGACGAACACCTCGCCGTCCCGCTCGACCACCTCGTGCACGGTCTGGCGGACTGTGGCGGAAAGTTTGTGTCGGCCGGTCACGAGGTCGAACTGCCAGCCGTGCCAGGGACAGGTGAGGGTCGTGCCGCAGAGGTGTCCGGTGCCGAGCGGACCACCCTGATGCGGGCAGAGACCGTCGATCGCGTGCCAGCCGCCATCGACCCGGGCCAGGGCCACCATCCGCCCATCGACCACCCGTTCGATGCTCGTCCCTGGAGGGCATTCCCCGGTCGAGGCGATACGGATCCAGTCTGACATGAGGCGGGCACCGCGGAGGCCGCGCCGTTCGGTTCAGGCGGCGGAGCGTTTTACTTTAGCCACTGCGGGTTGTCCCCGCCATCGCCGGTGGACCCACCAGTACTGATGCGGGGCCCGGCGAACCGCCCTTTCGAGGAGGTCGGTGTACCACTGCGAGACGGCCGTCAGGCCGGCGGTCTCGCTGCCGCCGGCGGCAGGATCGGCGATTCCCTCGATCCGCAGATCGTAGTCGAACAGCCTGCCGCCACGCCGGGTGGCCGAGCAGACCATGATCGGCGCATTCGAGGAGAGGGCGAAGACCCCGATCGCCTTGTGAACGCTCGCCGGCTTGCCGAAAAACTCGATCCAGCAGCCCTTGGCCCCGGCCGACTGGTCCCCCAGCAGGCCGATCGCCCCGTTCTCCTCCAGCACGATCGCCACGTCGGGCGCGCTCCCCTTCTTGGGGAGGATCCTCTGGCCCCGAGACTCGCGGAACCTGGTCACGAACTCGTCGAGCAGCGGGTTGTCGAGTTCGCGGGCCACCGAATAGATCCGCAGTCCGAAGACGCCGAACAGGTAGGCCGCGAGCTCGAAGTTGCCGTAGTGGCCGGAGAGGATCACCTTCGGCCGGTCGAGCCAGAGCGTCCGCACCATCGCCTCCATGTCGTGGATCCGGAGGTGCCTCCGCCAGGTCGTCTTCTGGATCACCCGGGATGCATGGGCGATCTCGATCACCATCAGGAGCAGGTGCTCCCACATGCCGCGGCCCGCCTCACGGCACTGCTCGTTCGACCAGTCGGGAAACGCCAGCCGGAGATTGTCGCGGACGACCCGCCGTCGGATCCTGACCCGATTGGCGAGGAAGTCGGACCAGCTGCGGGCGCATCGCTCGCACGTGCTGCGGGGAAGCGACTGCACGACGCAGATCAGCACCCGGACCGCGGCATAGGCCGCGACATCGACGGCTCGGGTGGCCAGAGAGCGGGACACGACGGGCACCAATCCTTTGGACGCTCGAGTCTCGAACAGCAGACCGGCCCGATCCGTGGGCCAGTGGAGGATTCTCGCCCGGCAGGCCTCCCCGCCACCAGATCACTTTCAGCCCTGTCAGGATCCAGCCGGGGAACGACTGGCCATCTGGGCGAGGACGAGCAGCAGGCTGGCGGCGTTGAAGAGGGCGTGCAGCAGGATGCCGGGCACGATCGACCCGGTCTGCCGGGCGAGGTAGCCTGCCACCAGCCCGAAGAGCACCAGAGGCATCCAGGCCAGCCCCTGCCCCATGTGGGCCAGACCGAAGGCGAGCGCCGAGACGGCGATCGCGATCGGCCCGCCAAGGTCGCGTTCGAGCCAGCCCTGGAGCACCCGCCGGAAGAAAAACTCCTCTGCCACCGGTGCAACGACGACCGCCGACAAGGCGACGAGCAGGATCGCCTGCAGACCGTCATGTGCGTGCAGAAAGTCGATCACCGGATGCTCGTAGGGAACGAGACGGTCGAGCAGGCCGGCCGTCGCCAGGAGGGGCGCGAGGATCAGCCCGAACGCCATCGCGGCCAGCCCGAGATCCTGCCGCCAGGATTCGAAGCCGAATCCGAGCGATTCAGGGGCCGCGCCCCGCAGCAGCAGATAGGCGATGCCGAGGCTGGTGGCGGCGGACATGGCCACCGCATGGGTCGCAATCTGATCGAAGACCCCGGCCGGCATCGGCACCGCGGCGGAGGCCACGGCCTGGCAGGCGATCCCGATGCAAAATACGCCGAGCAGGTCGCTGCCGTTCCAGGTGACGGGCGAATGCGGCCTGAAGCCGACGGCGTCGATTCCGCGACGCAGCCGACCAATCAGGACGGCCCCGATCGAAGCGCTTGCCAGACCCATCCCAGCGAAGAGGATTCCCGAGATGATCTCGCCGTCCAAAGCCCCGCCTCCAGATCCGATGTCCCAAACCCCGCCTGCCGTCACTTCCCCGGACCGAGCAGCACCGGCCGCGCGGCGATCAGATATTCGAGTCCCGAATGGATCGTGGCGATCACGGCGGCCCAGGCGACGAGCGTCGCCGCCTGCCGCAGTTCGATACCCGCCAGATGCGTCTCCGGCCAGACGCGGGCGGCGAGTTCGAGGGCCACGGCCCCACACTGCAGCACCATCTTGAGCTTGCCTGAGAGCCCGGCGGAAAAGTCGTGGCCGGCCCGTTCCATCTCCGCCCGGACGGCCGTCACGACGAGTTCCCGGAGGACGACGACGACCGCCATCCAGGGGAGGATCGCCGACGCACCGCCGCGGGCCGCCAGAAGAATGAATGCGCCGCAGACGATCACCTTGTCGACGAGCGGATCGAAGATCCGGCCGAGCCGGCTCACCTGATTGAACCGGCGGGCCCACCAGCCATCGACCCAGTCGGTCGAGGCGGCCAGGAGAAACAGCCACAGTGCCGGCTGCCAGGCCGTCCGCTCGATCGCCACGAAGAGCACGAGCGAGAGCCCGAGCCGGATCGCGGAAATCAGGTTTGGGACGGTCAGAACGCGGTCGAGTGCGGGTTCATGAGGCATGGGGTGGGCAGACGGGGATTCGGGGTCGGAGAGTCTACTGTACATTCACCCGCATCCGCCGCGGTCCCGCAGCGGCACGAGGCACCGCATGGCAGACACTTCCTCGACAGTCAGCCCCGATCCCCACGACGAACCGGGCCGACGGATCGCCGATCTCGAACAGCTTCTGGACGTGGCCGGGCGGCTTGGGGCGACGGTCGAACTCGATCCCCTGCTCGAAGCGATCGCCGCGGCGGCCACGACCGTGCTCGACTGCGAGCGGGCCACCGTCTTTCTCCTCGATGCTGGTTCGCAGGAACTCTACAGCCGGCTCGCCACCGGCAACGCCGGCTCGCCGATTTCCGAGATCCGGTTTCCCGTCAGCCGGGGCATCGCCGGAGAAGTGGCACGCACCGGCAGCGTGGTGACGCTGCCCGACGCCTATGCAGACCCGCGATTCAACCCGGAGTTCGACCGCAAATCGGGCTACCGCACCCGCACGATCCTCGCCTGCCCGCTCGTCGGCTACGACGGCACGGTCGTCGGCGTGCTGCAGGTGCTCAACAAGCGGAGCGGCCCGTTCGGCGGCCGCGACGCTGAGATGGTGCGGTTTCTCGGCACCCAGGCCGGAGTCGCCATCCAACGGCAGATGCTGCTCGAGCAGTTCGCCGAGAAGCAGCGGATCCAGCGCGACCTGAGCATCGCCCGCGACATCCAGCAGGGGCTGCTGCCCAGGGAGCAGCCCGTGGTCGAAGGGTTCGACATCGCGGGCTGGAACCAGCCCGCCGACGAGACCGGCGGAGACAGCTTCGACTTCCTCCCGCTCGACGATGGCAGGCTGGCGATCGCCCTCGCCGACGCCACCGGCCACGGGATCGGCGCCGCCATGGTGATGGCCGAAACCCGGGCCCTGTTCCGGGCGCTGGTCACCCAGAACGGAAACCTCGCGGAGGTCATGCCGCGGGTCAACGCCCTGCTCTGCATGGACCTGCCCGAGGGGAAGTTCAACACCGCCTTCTTCGGGCTGCTCGCGCCGTCCCAGCACAGGGTTGCATTCCTGAGCGCCGGCCAGGGGCCGATCCTCGCCTACTCCGCCGCCTCGGGGGAGGTTTCCGAACTCGACACCCACGGCCTGCCGCTGGGGATGATGGCCGACGCCGACTACGATCCGATCACGACGCTCGAGATGGCCCCCGGCGACGTGCTCGTTTTGCTCACCGACGGCTTCTACGAGTGGGACCGGCCCGACGGCGAGCAGTTTGGCACCGCCCGGATGGCCGCGATCCTGCAGCAGCACCACGCCCTGCCCGCCGCCGAGTTCATCCGCCTGGCCTACGAGGCGGTGATCGAATTCTCGGCCGGCACGAAGCAGGGTGACGATCTGACCGCGGTCGTGGTCAGGCGGTTGCCGACGGGCTGAGCCGGCGCACCGCCGATCTCAGGCCACCGGCACGCCGGCGAGGTCGTAGCCGCTCGAGGCGACGATCTCCACGGGGATGATCTTGCCGGTGAGCGGCTTCGCCGCCGAACTTCCGGCGGCCGTCACGTAGACCACGCAGTCGATGTCGGGTGCGTCGGCCTCGGTCCGGCCGACCCAGACGTCCTCCCGCTCGTCGCTCTGCCGATCGATGATCACGTCGAGCACCCGGCCGACCTGCCGCCGCGAGTGTTCGTGGGCGATCGCCTGCTGGGTCCGCATCAGTTCGTCGCGGCGGGCCGTCTTCTCGGCCTCGTCCATGTGGCCGTCGAGCCTGGCCGCCGGCGTGTCGGGTTCGAGCGAGTAGGTGAACACCCCGGCCCGCTCGAACCTCCACTGCCGCACGAAGTCGACGAGCTCGCCGAACTGCTCCCGCGTCTCCCCGGGAAACCCGGTGATGAAGGTCGTCCGCAGGACGAGCCCGGGGATCCGGTCGCGGAGCTTCGCGAGCAGTTCCTCCGTCGGCCCACGGGCCACCCGCCGCTGCATCCGCCTGAGCACGGCGTCGCTGGCGTGCTGGAGCGGCATGTCGAGATAGGGAACGATCTTTTGGCTGGCTGCGATCGCGTCGATCAGCCGGTCGTCGAAGTACATCGGATAGAGATACATCAGCCGGATCCACTCGATGCCGTCGATCTTTTCCAGTTCGGCGAGCAGCTCGACGAGCCGAGGCTCGCCGTAGTGGTCCATGCCGTAGTAGGTGGTGTCCTGGGCGACGACGACGAGCTCCTTCATGCCGTCGGCGGCCAGTTCGCGGGCCTCGCGGACGACCTCCTCGATCGGCTTAGTCGCATGCCTGCCCCGCATCTTCGGAATCGCGCAGAACGTGCAGGTCCGGTCGCAGCCCTCGGAGATCTTGAGGTATGCCATGTGCCGGGGCGTGACCCGCATCCGGCCCGAATCGTCGAGGGCCCGGGCCGGGGCCGGCCGGAAGATGCTCCGCTGCTCGCCGAGCCCGCCCACCAGCCGCTCGGCGGCCCGGGCGATCTCGTCCCGCGAGAAGACGCCGATCACCGCATCGACGCCCGGGAGTTCGTCGAGCAGCTTCTCCTTCTGCCGCTCGGCCAGGCAGCCCGACACGACCACGCCCCGCGTACCCCCGGCCCTCTTCAGGGCCAGCATCTCGTTGACCGCGGAATACGACTCGGACCGCGAGGCGTCGATGAAGGCGCAGGTGTTGACGATCACGAGATCGGAGCCCTCGGGCTCGGCGACGAACTGCCAGCCGTCGTCCCGCAGAAGGCCGAGCATCCGCTCGGTGTCGACGAGGTTCTTGGGGCAGCCGAGGCTGATCATCGAGAAGGTGCCCCGCCGCCTGGCCACATCGACCGGCTCGACGGCGGGAATGACCGATGCCCCGGCGGCACAGGATGCGGAAGAGGCCGTGGGATCGACGATCTGGAGCTGCTGCATGGTCTTTGGCCCGATGATCCTAGGCCCGGGCCGCGATCAGCCGGTCGAGCTCTTCGCGGAGTTTGGGGAGGATCGCGTCGTAGGGGAAGGCGCCGAGCTCGACGCTCCGCTTCTTGAGGTTGACGTGCGTCGGACCGCACCAAAGGCCGAGGTCGGCGTCGTCGGTCTCGCCCGGACCGTTCACCCGGCAGCCCATCACCGCGATCGTGATCGCATGATCCCGGGCGTAGGCCGTCATCTCCTTGACCTGCTTCGCGAGCTCGATGAAGGCCTCGTTCTCGACCCGCGAGCAGCTCGGGCAGGAGATGATGTTGAGCGAGGCGAGGCCGTAGTCGACCACGCTCCGCACCCGGCCGGCGGCGATGTCGGCGAGGATCGCGTTGGCCGCGGCGATCTCCTGCGGCTTGTCGGCGTTGGGCACCGTCAGCGACACCCGGACGGTGTCGCCGATGCCGCGGCTGATCAGCTGCTCGAAGGCGATCCGGGTCTTGATGATCCCGTCGGGCGGCATGCCCGCCTCGGTGACGCCGAGGTGGATCGGCACGTCGGGCCGGGCCTCGGCGAACCGACGGTTGACCTCGATCACCTTCCTGGGATCGGAGTCCTTGAGCGAGACGCAGTAGCGGATGAAGCCGATCGAGTCGAGCAGTTCGCAGTGCTCCAAGGCGCTCGCCAGCATCGGGCCGATCGAGTCGTCCTCGGCGAATTTCTCTTTCTTGTCCGGGTCGACGCTGCCGCAGTTGACGCCGACCCGCAGGGCGCAGTCGTTGGCCGCGGCCACGTCGGCTATGAACCGCACCTTCTCCTGCCAGGGCTTCGTCGGCTCGTGGTGGTAGAGGTGGCCCGGGTTGTAGCGGAGCTTGTCGACATACGGGGCCACCTCGAGGGCGAGCCGGTAGTTTTCCTGGAGATCGATGGCGAGGTTGGCCTCGGTGCCGGAGCGGATCGCCGGCAGTGCGGCGGCGTCCCTCTTCGAGTCGACGGCGATCCGGACGACGCCGGCCCCAGCGGCATGGAGGTCGTTGACCTGGGCGAGCGTGGCCTCGACGTCCTGCGTGTGGGTGGCCGTCATGCTCTGCGGGGCGATCGGATGGCCGGCGCCGACCGTGATCCGGCCGATCCTCACCGCCCGCGTTGGATTTCGTGTTATCTCGACCAAACCGGCACCTCGTGTGACACTTCTCATCCCAAACGATAGCAGACCACGCCCTCCCGGCGATACCGCCATGCGCTACGAACCCATTCTCCATATCGTCCTTCACGAGCCGGAAATCCCGCCCAATGCCGGCAACGTGGGCCGGACCTGCGTGGCGATCGGGGCCAAGATGTGGCTCGTCCGGCCGATCGGCTTCAAGCTCGACGACTACTACCTGCGCCGGGCCGGCCTCGACTACTGGGACGAACTCGAGTGGGCGGTCGCCGACTCCTGGGACCAGCTCTTGGCCGCCCTGCCGCCAGCCGCCCGCAGCCCGGGCTGGTTTTTTTCGGCCCACGCGGACAGGCCCTACACAGAAGTGGCCTACCAGCGGGGCGACGTTCTCGTCTTCGGCAGCGAGTCGAAGGGCCTGCCCAAGGACCTGCTGGCCGCACACCCCGGGCGGACGCTGACGATCCCCTCGAGGCCGGAGGTCCGCAGCCTCAATCTGTCGAACTGCGCCGCGATCGTGGCCTACGAGGCGGTCCGACAGTGGGGCGGGCTCTCCGGAGCGTAGCCCATCGGCTGCCGGCAACCCCGCCCCGAACAGCCCCGCCGCCGGCTCAGCCGAGCAGCCTGCGGTTGGGCTCCCCCTCGTTGAGCGTCGGCCGCTCGGGGCGGCCCTTGAAGGTGTAGACAAGGCCCATGTTGTCGAGCCCCATCAGGTGCAGGATCGTGGCATGCAGGTCGTGAACGTGCATCCGCTCCTCCACCGCCCGCAGGCCGACCTCGTCGGTCGCCCCGATCGTGATGCCCCCAGGCACACCGCCGCCGGCCATCCACATGGTGAAGCCGGTGGGATTGTGGTCGCGGCCGTCCCCCTTCTCGCTCATTGGAGTCCGGCCGAATTCGCCTCCCCAGACCACGAGCGTCGAATCGAGCAGCCCGCGGCGGCGGAGATCCTTGATCAGCGCCGCCACAGGCTGGTCCATCTGCCTGCAGAGATCGGCGTGGCCTTTCTCGAGCTTCGTGTGGCTGTCCCACTTGCTGCCCGCGCCGTGATAGAGCTGCACGAACCGCACGCCCCGCTCCACCAGCCGGCGGGCGAGCAGGCAGTTGCGGCCAAACGACGCGGTCTCCTTCTGGTCGAGACCGTAGAGCCGCTGGGTCTCCGCCGTCTCCTCGTCGAGGTTCACCGCCAGCGGCGCCGCGGCCTGCATCCGGAAGGCGAGTTCGTAGTTGCGGATGCGGGCCTCGAGCTCCGACTGCTCCGGCACGACCGCGGCGAATTCGCGGTTGAACTGGTCGAGCAGTTCGAGCTTCGCCTGCTGCCTTGCCATGCCCACGCCCTGCGGCGTGAAGAGGTTTGGAATCGGCGGATTGCCGCCGCTGATGCGGGCCCCCTGGTAGACCGCCGGCATGAAGCCGGCCCCCCAGTTCCGCGGGCCGTTCACCACCTGGCCGTCGGTGTCCTGCATCACGACGAAGGCCGGGAGATCGTCGTTCTCGCTGCCCAGGCCGTAGGTCACCCAGGCGCCCAGGCTGGGCCGGCCTCCAAGCACGGCGCCGGTGTTCATCTGGCAGACGCCGCCGGAGTGATTGATGCCGTCGGCGACGCAGGAACGGATGACCGCGATCTCATCCACGATCCCGGCGGTGTGCGGCAGCCAGTCGCTCACCCAGGTTCCCGAACGGCCATGCTGCTTCCAGGTTCGCTGGTCGGCCAGCAGGGGCGAACCCGCCTCGCCCATGGCAGTGATCACCTTGCCGAAGCTGGGGGGGAGCGGGCTGCCGGCGAGATTTTTCAGCAGAGGCTTCGGGTCGAAGAGGTCGATGTGGCTGGGGCCACCCTCCATGAACAGGAAAATCACGCTCTTTGCCCTGGCCGGATGGTGCGGCGGCCGCGGGGCCAGCGGGTCGGACGCCGCGGCCCGGGCGGCATCGCCGCCGACGAGCGATGCCAGGGCCAGGCCGCCGAAGCCGGCACCGGCATGGGCGAGCCATTCGCGGCGGGACGTCATCCGGACGTGGTGCGGAAGTCCGTGAGCAGTGGCAAGCGACGACATGGGAGTGCCTCGGGAAGTTGCCGCGAGTGGCTATTCGACGTAGAGAAATTCACTTGAATTGAAGAGCACGTGGCAGAGATCGACGACCGCCTCGTAGCGGCGGAGATCGCGGACGGGGGGCAGTTTCATGCCGCCGCGGGCGAGCGACCGCGACTGCCCCGAGACGTCCTCGGCAAACCCGGGCGTCTCCTCGAACGTCCAGTAGCCGACGACCTTTCCGCCGGAGCCGCGTTCCCAGAGCAGTTCGCCGCGGGCGAGCGCCCCCACCGACAGCCGCACATCATCGATCAGGCCGTCCCAGACACTGCGGCCGCCATCTGTCTTTCCATCGACTTTCGTATCCCTTCCACCGATCGCAAACTCGCAGGCGGCCGAATGACTGCCGTCGAAGGCGTGTTCGACCCGCTTCACGATCAGCGGGGAGTCGTTGTCGGAAAGATCCTTGACGTAGAAAGTCACGCTTCGGTCCGCCGGATCCGAGACCTTGACGCTGGCGGCGACGTAGTAGGGCCGCTGCAGTTCGAGGTGGATGTCGGATGGCACGACGGCGTAGTCGCCTGACTCGCCGGTGCCGTCGCGGGCGAGCTGGATGATCAGGTTCCGCGGTCGGTATTTGGACTTCTCGCTCGTGACGCCGAATGACCAGCCGGGCTGCTTGGGATTGCCGGTCCACTGGGAGGCGATGGTGCGGACGGTGGCGTCTGCAAACAGCGATTGCAGCATCACGTGGGCCTCGATCGTGAAGTCGGCACCGGGGAACGGGCCCGACGGAGTCGCGGCGGCCCCCTTCGGCGGGCTCTTGACCCCGCTGTCCCGGACGGTCATGACGGCCGCCGGCATCGCCGGATCGATCACGGCCGCCCGACCCTCCCGCTGGGGCATCCGCTGGGTCAGCGACATCGAGAGCGTCGAGGATCCGTCGTCGAGCCGGTTCCGCTGCTCCGCCAGAAACCGGCTGGCGGACTCGAGCCGGCCGGCCGTCGGCTCTCGGCCGGTGATCCGACGGATCGCCTCCGCGGCGAGGAGCCGGTCGTCGGTGATGCCGGTCCTGTCGAGGGCGAGTGCCAGCGAACGGGCGCGGGCGAGCATCCAATCACCATTGATGAGAAACAGCGATTGCATCGGGGTGGTCGTGGTGTTGCGCTGGGCGCAGCTGCTGTAGCCGTCGGGCGAGTCGAAGGCATCGCAGAGGGCGTCGCGGGTATTTCGCAGCACCGTGGTGTAGATGCCGCGACGCGGCTTCGTCGGGGGCATGCTCGGGCCCCCCGCCGTCGGATCGAGATCCCCCGAGACTGCCAGGGCCGCGTCGCGAACCTGCTCGGCATCGAGCCGCCGGCAGTCGAACCGCCAATAGAGGGCGTTGTGCGGGTCGGAGGCCGCCGCCGCCGAACTGGCGGTGCCGGGATGGACGCCGCGGCGATAGGCGGCGGTTGCGACGATCAGCCGCTGGACGTGCTTGATGCTCCAGCCGCTGGCGACAAACTCGGCGGCCAGCCAGTCGAGCAGTTCGGGGTGGCTCGGCGGGCCGCCAAGCTGGCCGAAGTCGCTCGTGTTTGGGGCGAGGCCTCGGCCGAAATGCCACTGCCAGAGCCGGTTGACCAGCACCCGGGCCGTGAGCGGGTTTTCGGGATCGGCGATCCAGCGGGCGAGTGCGGAGCGACGCCCGGTGGAGCCGCCGTCTTGGGCCGGAACGATCTCCGCGAGTTCTCCACCGAGCACGGTGGGGGTTCGTGGCTCGACGGGCGCGGTGTCGGCCGACCCGAAGATGGTGATCGGTGGGGCGGTCGCTCCGATGTCGCCCACGGTCAGCGTCGTCGGAGCCGGCTCGGACCTGTCGGCACGGTGCGACTCCTCGAAATCGGCGAGTTCCTTGGCGATCGCCTCGTATCGGGCACGCTCCTCGTCGGGGAGACCAGCGGGAGTGAATGTCAGCTGCCGCATCGCAAACTGGGCCAGCTGCTCCTCTCGAGGCGTCCGCTCCGCCTGCGGCTTGAAGAGCATCGCCTGGATCTCGGGCGGGAAGCGGTTGGCGGGCAGCTTGCCGGCCCAGGCCTTCTCCGTTCGGGCGGCCCGCTCGATCTCCCGGAGCTGGCCCCGCAGGTCGGCGACCTTCGCGGAATAGGCCCGCTGGGAATCGGTCAATCCAGCGGCGTCGACCGCGACGAGCGGCACGTCGTCTCGCCAGCGAAGGGCGGCGAAGAACGACTGCAGCTGGTAGTAGTCGCGCTGCAGGATCGGATCGAACTTGTGGTCGTGGCAGCGGGCACAGCCCACGCCCATCGCCAGAAAGACATCGCCGGTGACGTCGGTCACTTCGTTGAGGACGTCTGTCCAGGACCGCTCGATGTCGGAGATGTTGTATTCGTAGGGGGTCTGTCGCAGAAACCCGGTGGCGGCGACGGCATCGGGATCGTCCGGGGAGATCTCGTCTCCGGCGAGCTGCTCGCGGACGAAACGGTCGTAGGGCATGTCGGCGTTGAAGGCCCGCACACAATAGTCGCGGTACCGCCAGGCCGTGGGCCGAAAGGCATCCTGTCGGAATCCATCGCTCTCGGCGTACCGACTGAGATCGAGCCAGTGCCGGGCCATGCGTTCGCCGTAGCGAGGATCGGCAAGCAGTCGGTTTACCAGCCGCTCGTAGGCATCGGGGGAGGGATCGTTGACGAATGAGTCGATGTCGTCGGCCGCGGGCGGCATTCCGAGAAGATCGAACGAGAGCCGCCGAATGAGCGTGCGGCGGTCGGCTTCGGGAACGGGCTCCAGGCCGGCCTCGCCGAGTTTGGCGAGGATGAAGTGGTCGATGGCGTTGTGGACGACTGGCCGCGACAGTCCGACGGGGAGCGAGTCACCCGACGGCAGTGGCGGCGGCGAGGGTCGCACGACCGAACGAAACGCCCAATAGCCGCGGTCCTCGGCGGTGATGCCTCCCTTCTTGGATCGTTTTCTCGGGCCGGTTGCGTTCTCCACCTCGCCACTCTCCGGCAGTCCGGCGGCAAGCAGGTCAGCGGCCGACTTCGAGCCGGTCCAGGCGGCTCCGTCCTTCAACCAGGAGACAATCGCCTCGATCTGGTCGTCGGGCAGTTTGCCGTCGGGGGGCATCTCCCACGACTCGTGGCGGATGGCTGCCACGAGATTGCTCGCATCTGCATCGTCGAGATCGATTGCCGCCCCCGACTCGCCGCCGCGGAGCAGGCCGACGAGACTGTCGAGCCGCAGCCCGGCCTTCTGATTCTCGGGGCCGTGACAGCCGACGCACCGCTCGACGAGCACCGGGCGAACCTTCGACTCGAAGAAGGCGACCCTGTCAGCACTGGAACCAGCACCCAGCGATGTGGCCGAAGCAGCCGCGCAGAGGACAGCAGTCAGCAGAAGCTGCGGGTTTCTCCGGATCATTCCCAATCCTTCAAACCATGATCTCCAAAAAGCCCGACAGAATGCCGCGTCGGACAGTCAGAACCAATCATGAATATCGGGCCGGAGCCGCCCGACCCGCCACCCCATACTATAATAATGTCCTGCTTGCCTCGGGCTGCAGGACTCCCGGAAGGCTGTTTTTTGATGAAGAAATGCGACACGAGGTTCGTTACTGGCCTGCCAATGATCCTCCTGGTGGCCATGCTGGCGGTTTCGTCCGTTGACCAGCGGCCTCTTCTGGCGGAGGTCGTCGTCATCGCCGGCTCGGCGGCCGGACGCACGGAGAAGGCCCCCGGCGCGGGGCATGTCAACGAGCCGTTTGCCGTCGCCTATGATGCCGCGGGAACGCTCTACGGCGTGGAATACACGCGAGGAAACAGGCTCTTCCGGGTCACGCGGCCGGGTGAGCCTGACGCCTCGACGCGGGTGGAGTTCGTGGCCGGCGTCTTCCGACAGCCCGATCCGAAATCGCCGCTGCCGCCCCAGGTGACCACCGATCCGCGCGAGGTACAGTTTCATGGCCCGCACGACGTGGCCGTGGGGGGCGACGGCGTTGTCTACGTGGCGGATACATTTGCCAACCGCATCTGGTCGTTCGACCCAGGGCACAACACCGTCAGCGTGGTTGCCGGCACCGGAAGAAAGGGGTTCTCCGGCGACGGTGGACCGGCGGTTGCCGCGGAGTTCAATCAGGCCTACTGCAGTTCGCTCACGCCCGACGGTGGGGCACTCCTCGTCGCCGACATCGGCAACTCGCGGCTGCGGCGGATCGACCTCCTGTCCCATACGGTGTCGACGATCGTCGGCAGCGGCACCGCGGGCAAACCCGTCGATGGTGCCGCACCGCTTGAGACGCCGCTTGCAGGTCCCCGGGCCGCCTGCATGGCAGCCGACGGCACGATCTACCTCGCGTTGCGGGAAGGCAACGCCCTGATCGAGATCAAGGGCAAAGCGATCCGCGTCGTCGTCAATCGCTCGGGCAAGTCGGGCTATGCCGGCGACGGCGGGCCGGCCGTCGACGCGAGGCTCGCCGGCCCGAAGTATGTGGCGCTCGACCGGCAGAGCCGCGTGTTGATCGCCGACACGGAAAACCACTGCATCCGCCGGTATGATCCGGCGAGCGGCTCGATCGATCTGGTTGCCGGCACTCCGGCCCGCGGCGGCGCAAATCTCGGCACGGATCTGCTCTCGACCCAGCTCCTGCGGCCACACGGCTGCTGCCTCGACCCGGAGGGCCGGCTCGTGATCGCCGACAGCGACAACGACCGGATCATCGCCGGCGAGATCGACGTGGATAGCCGCCGATAGCGGCCATGATCAGCGAGGGGTTGCCCGTGTCCTCGAGCGGGCTACGGGAGCAAGCGCAGCCATGGATGGCGAAGCGCAGTGGACATGCAGTGAACGGAGGCCCGGAGGGCCGACGCGAACGTCCGGCGAGAGGATATGGGCAACCCCGACCAACGCGAGACGCCGATACTCCTCCATGACAGGCTGGAGCCTGTCCCACTCATGCAGGAGACGCCGGCACCGATCAATCCTGATCCGTCGGAAGAAGATCTCCCAGCAGCAGGATCGCCGACGCATACCAGACGTTTTCGGAATACTTGCCAGGATCTTTTTCGAGGTCCGGGCGGTTCTTTTCGAAGAGGATTTTCGCCTTGTCGGGAGCCTTGTCCTCGAGCGTGAATCTTGCCCGGTGCTCACCTTCCGGCAGGCTGCCGAGGGAAAGCTGGGCAATCCGCCAGTATGTGCAGTAGCCGTCGATCCGGGGAACGCTCTTGGCGGGCGTGCCGTCGACGGTCACTGAAACCATGCCGCCACCGGGGCCCAGCAGGTCATACACCGAGAGCATCCTGCCGCGAAACGCGACCCGCAGTTCGGCTCCGGGCTTTTCGGCCTTCCAGAGGACCGGCAACTGCCTGGCATACGTCTTGGCACGGGCGTCATCCGCCGGCGTGACCTTTTTCCAGTCTCCGCGGAGCATCGACTTCTCGATCGGGATCATCTTCGCCTGCTCCCAATTGTCGGCACGCAGCGGAGCGGGAAGCGGATGCGGGACGGACGCGTCGGCAGCCGGCACCGCGGCCTCGATTCCTGCAAGGGCCCGAGCGAGCACCTCGGCGTAGAGCCGGTGGCCCGTCTCCACGTGCGGGTGGACGCCATCGCTCGAGAACAGCATCGGGTTGGCCGCGGCATCGAGCCTCGCCGGTTTCTCCCCCTTGAACACGAGACTGCCGGCCCCGATCCGCTGATTCACCTCGACGCCGAAGTGCACCGAGGGAATCGCATAGTGATCGGCGACCGATTCCATCGCCGAGGCTGCCCGGGGGAACAGACCCTTGGCCAGATCGGGGAGCATCGGCTCGGAGAGCGTGTAGACGAAGCAGATGTCGGTGGCCGGGTTGGCCCGGTAGATCTGCCGAACGATCCCTTCCATCGTCGCCTGTACTCGCTCAGGTTGGGCACCTCCATCGTTGACGGCGAATTCGATGAACACGAGATCGGGCCGGTGAACGATGACGTCGGGCCCGACGCGAAACACCCCGAGATCGGAGCCGGTGCCGCCGATCGCGGCGTGGATCTCGGTGAATTTCGCCTTCGGAAACTGCTTCCGGAGCCCGTCGAGCGACAACACCCGCCAGCCCGGGGCCGCGGTGATGCTGCCGCCGAGATAGGCGACCCGAAGATCGCCGCCGGCCTTCGCCTTGGCGAAGAAGTTTGGCAGCCCGCCCCGTGGTCGGAATTCGACGGCGGTCACCTGGGCGACGCCGGAGGCAGGCTGGGCTGAAGCCAGAGCGGCCCCGAGAGAGAGGACGCTCCCGAGCAGGATGCCGAGTGCCAGATTGCAGATTGAGGAAACCATGGAATCCGCCGAAGGAATGGATTGGACAAATCAACCTTGGATGAGTCTGCCCGGCCCGTCGAGTTATTCGGCGGCACGGACCGTAAAAGCCCCTTCGAGTCGCAGGTCGGCGCTCGACCCGCCCAACCAGACGGTGAACCGGCCAGGCTCGACCACACGATTGCCCGCCCGGTCGATCAGCTGGAGGGCGGCCGGCGGAATCGTCAGCCTCACCTGCCGCCTTTCGCCGGGCTCGAGATGGATCCGCTCGAAGCCGACGAGGGCGAGATCGTGGGTGGTGACGCTGCTGACGTCGTCCCTGAGATAGAGTTGCACGACCTCGTCGCCGGCACGGGTTCCCGTATTGGCGAGGGTGGCGCTGACGGTCACCGAGGCGTTGCCGGGGATCGTCTCCGGCGAGACGGCCAGACCTTCGTAGGAGAAGGTCGTGTAGCTCAGGCCGTGCCCGAAAGGATAGAGCGGGCCCTCGATCATCGAGGATCCAAACCCGTTCGGGTCGACCTTCTTGCCCTGGGCGACCTGACTGCCTGGCTTGGCCGGAAAGTTGAACGGGATCTGGCCGACGCTCCGGGGAAACGTCACCGGGAGCCGGCCGCCGGGGTTGTATTCCCCGAACAACGCCTCGGCGACAGCCGTGCCTCCCGCCTCGCCGGGAAACCAGGCCTGAAGCACGGCCGCAGCATGGCGGTCGATCCAGTTGATGGTGGCGGGTCGCCCGGACATCAGCACGACGAGCACGGGGCGACCGCTGGCCACGAGCCGGCGGACGAGATCATTCTGGTAGCCGGGAAGTTCGAGGCTCGTGCGGCTGAGGGCCTCGCCGATCGTCTTGTTGCTGTCGCCCACGCAAACCACGACCGCGTCTGCACCGGCGGCGAGGCTCTCGGCCTCGGCGAGTTGGGCGGCCTCAGCCTCGGTGGGCGGCTCCGGATAGATCTCCGACTCCGGCCAGCGGGTATCGGTGATCCGGCAGCCCTGGGCCTGGACCACCTCGGTGGCCGGCGACACGCGGGCGAGGTGGTCGCGGATACCGTCGAGCACCGACACGGCCTTTCCTGCACTCGAACCGTAGCGGTCGAAGGATGTCTCGGTCGACTGCGCGGTGGGGCCGCAGACGAGGAGGCGGCGGATCTTCATTGGATCGAGCGGCAGACCTTTGGCGGAGTTCTTGAGCAGCACGAGCGACTCTCGGGCGGCCTCGAGGGCGAGCCCGCGCGAGGGCTCGTCCCGCAGCAGGTTCTCGGACGGTGGCGGCGTGAACGGCCGATCGAACAGGCCTTCGATGAACTTCACCCGGAGCACGTCCCGCACGCGGGAATCGACGATCGCAGGATCGAGCCGACCTGCCGCGATCTCGGCCCGGAGCGGTTCGAGAAACGTCTCCGGGGTGCGAAACGTGGTCCGCACATTGCCCCCCTCCCGGATGAACATCGCGGCAGCGGCAGCGGGCGATTCGGCAACCCGGTGCTTGCTGAACAGAAACTCGACCGCCTCGCTGTCGGAGACGACGAGGCCGCGGAAGCCCCATTGGGTCCGCAGCCTGTCGACCAGAAATTCGCGGCTGCCCGAGATCGGCACGCCATCGTAGTCGTTGTAGGAACTCATCACGCCGAGCAGACCGGCCTCTCGGACGAGCCGCTCCCAGGGCCTGAGGTGCAGCATTTCCATCGCCCGGGGTGTCACGGCGGGATCGGTCCGCACGTTGCCGTCGCGGCCCCCCTTCGGCTCACTGTAGACGGCGAAGTGCTTGGCCGTGGAGATCGCGCCGCGGGTCTGGATCGCCTTCGTGGTGGCGATCGCGAGTTCCGCGACGAGATGCGGGTCTTCGCCGAAGCATTCGACCACGCGGCCCCAGCGGGGATCGCGGGCCAGATCGACCATCGGGGCGTAGATGTTGCGGTAGCCGACCGCGATCGACTCGCGGGCCACGGTGTCGAAGACCCGCCCCACGAGCGGCACGTCCCAGGTCGCCCCGAGCCCGATCATGGCGGGAAAGTTGGTCGACCGCACGTAGCAGGCGCCGCGAATCCCCTCGTTCGAAAACTCGACGGGGATGCCGAGCCGCGTCTCCTCGATGAACCATCGCTGCACTGCGTTGAGTGCCTCCACGCTCTTCGCCGGAGTGGCGAGATGCGGGTTCGTCGCCGCCTTGTGCCGGCCGACGCCGTTGTGCATCTCGTCGATGTTGGCGATGCCATCCTTCCAGATGCGATTCTTCCACTCCGCAGTCGGCAGCGGATCCTCGAGCACACGGCCATAGCCGTAGAGCGTGGCGAGCTGGCAGGTTTTCTCGTCCATCGTCATCTGGCCGAGCAGATCGTCGATCCGCCGGTCGAGCGGCGTGGACGGATCCTCGAAGGGATCGCGCCGGTCGTTCTTGTTGAAGTCGATCCAGCCGTCGTGGTAGATCCCGGCCCGAGTGCTGCCCGCCGGCGCGGTCGTCGCTTCAGCCAACACGGACCCGACGGGAGCAACCGCCGACAGGCCGACAGTCAGGGCGATGCAGCGAACGATGATGGGGAGCGGCATGGGTCTTGGAGGTGAGGTCGGAGGTGAGCGGTTGGGTGTCGATGCGGGATGGAGAGAATCGCTCCGACCTCGTGAGGATGTTGTACTACGCCCCTCAGGGGCTGCCATAGAGGGGGAGGTGCCGGTAGTAGACCTCCAGCATGCAGGCACAGAGGCTCGTCATGTAGAGCCGGCCTCCGACCTGCCCCCATTTGTCGTTGGCCGGATCCCAACTGCCCGCCTCCCGCCCCGAAAGCACCTGCTCGGGCAGCATGGAGTCCTGCATCCGTCTATTCCAGGCGGCCCAGATCGGGCCGCCCATGTGATGGCAGACCTGCGTGGCGTAGTACCAGGCGTAGGCGTTTTTTCTGCGGTAATCGAAATCGATCGGCGCCTCGCGGACCAGGAGTTCGACGCCGGCGACGAGCCGCGGATCGTCCCGAATCCAGCCCAGATACTGGCGGCAGAGCAGCGCCTCGGCGGTGAGGGCCGGACGGAAGTCGAAGAACTTCTGCCCGGGGCTGATCTGGTAGCCGTAGCCCTTCTCGTCCGAGATGAAGACGGCGTCGAGAAATGATTCGAGCCGCCGATACGATTCCGCCGGCACGTTCAGCCCCGCCATGTCGCCGCTCTTGAGGGCCATCAGAAACCAGCCGCTCACCGACATGTCACCCCGGTTGGCCTCGTTTGGCCGCGGCGGCTGATACCGCCATCCGCCATCGGGCATCTGCGCGGCGACGGCATAGGCCAACGCCCTGCGGGCCGGCTCCTCGAACTGCGGATCCTTCGTCATCCCAAAGAGCTCGCAGACAGCGATCGTGATCTGCCCATGGGCATACATCTGATGCTGCTCGATCTTGTCTCCCGCGTCGAACGTGCCATCGTCCTGCTGTAGTTTCAGCAGCGCCTTCCAGGCCTTTGCAACCGCCTCGCGATGCACCCCCTGTCCTGGCGTGTTGCCCGCCCCCTGAAGGGCCAAGAGTGCAAGCGCGGAGCCTGCGAGCCGGTTTTCCTGCGGGCCGCCGCCGGCATACGGCCCCTTCAGGCTCCAGAGCCCGTCCTTCCGCTGCTGGCGAACGATCCACTCGAGCGCCTTGGCGACCGCGGCCTCCGTCGCGTCGTTGCCGCCACCCGCAACCAACACACCCCAGCGCACGCCGGGATCCCGGCCCGACAGACCCGACCCGATCGGGGCCGCAGAGCGGGCCCCGCCCGAGGCCGGCTGTGTCAACGCTGATGCCGCGGCCGCCTCTGCCACCGTCGGCAGAGAGACCGCGGGCATCGGCTGCGACGCTTCGGCGACAGCCTCGACCGGAGCGGCGACCTCGACGTGGAGTTCCGAATCCGGCGCCGGATCGAGAACGTCGCCCCGTTCGCCATCGTCGCTGCCCAGTCGCTGGCCAGGCTCGGAACCAGGACCGAAGGCCAGCACCAGCCGCAGCCGCGGCAAGTCGGGGAGCCTGATCGTCCAGATCGCGAGCATCAGAAGCAGCAGAATGTGGAGCGAGAGGCTGATCGTCCAGGCGGGGCTGTGGGCGATGAAGGCTTCGAGCCTGTTTTTGATCCGTTCCCAACTCCATGGATCGCCGGCCGGTCCGTTCCTCTTTCCGAGAGCAGCGTTCGCGGCGTCATCGGCACCGGCTGACCAGAGCGGTGCGGCGGGCTGCGAATCCTGACCGACGATCGGCAGGCCGGAGGACGTCGCCGACTCCGACCAGGGAAACCCGCCCACGAGCCGCGTCTTTGCCGGCGCGGAGCCTCCCGGATGGGAGCCGGCCTCGGAGGTCTTCGGACGTGCGGGATGCATCTTGATGGTCGCAACGGGCAGGCCACCCTGGCCGGCGGCGGACCTGGCTTTCATCAGTTATTCCCGACGCCCAAGGGGTCGGGCAATGCCAAATCAACGTTCCGCAGAGCCCGCCCTTCTTTTTCCGGGTGGCAGATGCGTATACTTCCGACTCACCCACATGACGCGGGGTGGAGCAGCCCGGTAGCTCGCGAGGCTCATAACCTCGAGGTCACAGGTTCGAATCCTGTCCCCGCCACTTCACGCCCGCCCGGCCATCCTGGCCCGGGCGGGCTTTTTCTTTGATGGGCCGCGGCATCCTGCCGCTCCTCATGCACGCCCGGCCATCCATGGCTCCTGCCGGCTGTTTTTTGCGCGGCATCCTGCCGCGGGCCAGTTTTGGTAACTGGCACCATTGTGAATGCAGAAGCTATCGGCGAGGGTCGTCCGAAGCTCTGGCGTGCGTCGAATTTGCGAGTCGAGATTGGGTGGCTCCCGAGTTGCCTTACGAGCCGCCCGCAGCCTCTTCAATGAGCGGGTCGAGGCCGGACAGCCGCCAGCTCTGGCAGAGGTGGCGTATGGCCGCCATGTCGGCGTCGGGGTTGTGGGCGAGGAGCTCTACGATGTCCGCACGAGATTTGATCCCTCCGGCGTAGAGCTTGAGCGCAACCAAGTGCGGCAGAGGCACGATCCTCAGGCCGCTTCCGGGGCGGATGACCGTATCGGCCGCTGCGAGTCCGCATTCGATAACCGCCGGAAACCGGCCACCGTAGTTCACGATCTGGACGAGACCAAATGGGCCTCGCACGTCGACGACACCGCCGAGCGGATCCTGTCCGTCTGGCTCTCGAAGCTCGACCTCGAAGCCCGCCGTCCGCAGCGCGTCTGCAGCCTGCCGCAACGTGCCAAGATCGGTATTCACGCCGAGATCAAGATCCTCGGTGAACCGAACGTACCCGTGCGCCGCCAACGCGACGGCCCCGATGACAACCGCCCCCACGCCCCGTGATTCGAGAATACCAGCGACCTCTTCCGCGGCCCGAATAACCCCCTCGGGATCGCTCATGGGTCACGCCTCGCGGGGCGACGGACGCAACGCCGCAAATCTCGCACCCAACCCCAGCGCCGCTTTGACCCGCTCTTCAACTGTCATGCGGCGGATACGGTCGATCTCAGCCCGCCGCGAAGCGGCATGACTGACACTGGGGCGAAGTCGGGGAAATGATCGCTCGTCTGACATCCCTTCATCTTAAATGACATCGATTCCGACTTCCAAGCGCAAGCGGGTCAAAGAATGAAAAAGGTGCCAGCCACCACAATTGGAGAAGCTGGCATCTTTCCCAGATTTGGTGACTGGCACCGCTGGACAATTTTGGTAACTGGCGCAAGTTTCGAAGAACCCGCTGCAACCTGAAGGGTGGCAGCGGGTTCGTTCGTTTTGTACGGCTCGGTGCTGCCGGATACGGACGCCTGCGGAGTCGGATTTCGCGTCGCACTCTGACTGGCTTCCCTGCCCCCGGTCCGCACCAGCCAAAGGGCTCGACTCTCCGCCCACGACGCCCGGAGGTTCTGCTGGAGCCGCGGCCATAGGGTGTGCCCGGCATTCCCGATGATCCGCTCCAAGTACGTCCGCAGGTTCACACCCAGCCGTGAAGCCATGGGCAGAATCAACATTGTCCCGGGCTCGGCACGTTCGAAGGCAGCATGAGCGTTAAGACGTCGGGTTTCACAGGCAGCTCGTGCAAAGATGCAACCCGAGACATCGAGCGGGCCTTTGGTATGTCTGGCGGGGAAAGCCTGCAGCCGGAGTATTTCCAGCAGGCCAGCACCGACGAACGGCAACGGCAGGGCAGCTAACCCCGACGTGTGCTCAGGGGACGGCAGGCTCAGCCAGAAGTTCTTCGATCTTTTCCCGGATCCACACGTCTCCCGTCGCCCCCTGCCATTTCAGCTCGCCGGGCCAGAAATGTCGCAGATAGCCGCGCTTGTCAATGAGATAGACAGACGGCCACATCGAGTTTCCCCACGCATTCCAGTTGGCCTTTGTGCTGTCGATGAGTACCGGGAATGCGAACGCAGCTCCATCGGCTTTTTCCCGGACACTCGCAGAGTCCTGTTCGGCGACTGTCTCCGGCGTGTGGATACCGATGATCACAACGTCCTTGCCCCGAAACCGCTCCTGCCAGTCCACATACGTCGGAAAATTCCTGATGCAATTGATGCAGCCGAACGCATAGAAATGGAGCACCACGACCTTGCCAGCCAACGACTCCAGCGTCAGCGGCTTCTCAGAGTTCAGCCAGTCACCTGAGTCCACGAGTTCCGGCGCCTTGAATCTGGCTTGACCAAGTTTCGTCCGGTCGAAATCCCGGCCGAGAGCTTTCTGCCAGATGGATTTCTGCGTAGGGCTGAGCGTTCGGATGACCTTTTTGAGCTCGTCTTGCTTGATCGCGGTGTATTGCTTTTCCAAAGGCTCCCGTGGTTCGCCGTCTGCCGCGCGTTTCTCCAGCTCTTTTGTCTTCGCGAGCGTTTCGAAGACGGCCTGCTCCAACTCCTCTTTTTGCTTCGGCGTGTAATCCAACAGAGACGAGAGCCCAGGTCGTAGCAGTGCTGCTGTCCCCTGCTGTCTGGTCTGAATCTCCGCCAACCTCCGAAACTGGGGCTCTGAAAGTATCGCCTGAAGTTTCTTTGTCAGTTGCGTCATTGCTTCCGTGACGCCCTTGGCAGCTTCTTCCGACGGCTTGTTGCGCAGCGGAAAAAAACTGGCGTCGCATTCGTCTAGCAGCCTCCGGAAGTCTCGGCCTTTTGCAGGCGAGAGTTTCAATTCCCGCTCGACGGCAGGCTCGTGGATCAGGCTCCATGCTGGGTCAGCACCCCAGAATGGATCGGCGGCCAACCCAAGGCCCGAGCCCGAAAGCAGGATCAAGGACGCGGCAAGCAGTTCGTATGTAGCACGGCGACAACGGGACATCTGCTTGAATTGGCTCCGGCGGTCGTGCGATCTTACGGTATCATAGTCGCTCCGGCTCTCTCTCGGCAGCGCACGCGACGTACCGTGCTGCGCGAACTTCTCCAGCCGGTACTCCAACTGCCTCGCCAGAATCTCCACCTCCACCTTCATACGTTCCCGGTCGGGGCCGGAGGGTTTTGCTGCTGGGGTCCTTGTTGCAGTTCAGGACCAGCGTCGGGAACTTGGTCTGCCAGTCGATCATCTGCAGCCTATGAACCGTGTCCACGACCGTCAGGGAGTCTTCGAGAAGGCATCCACGTGATTCCGCCTGACCGAGTAGTTCTACGACCCGTTATGTGCTGTTGGCGAGGAACTCATGGCAGCTAAGCCTCAGCAGCTTTCCAGCCGTCGAGGTGCTCTGCGACGAAGGGGCGCACGCGCTGGCCTGAAACTTTTCACTCGATCGGCTGGCCAAGACGCCGGGGATCAATCCCGTGGAGTTTGATCGCGCGTGCCATGACGAGGCCTGGGGCGGCGCTTATTCACGAGTCTGGCGGGCCTACCTCAAGGCTGATCGAATGGACGGGTGACGCCCCGCATGCCAGCCAGGGGCTTCCCTGCGCGTCCCTGGCGGGTGTTCAGACTGGGCCGCACCTTGGGTCAGAACAGCGACCACGCGCACCAGCCCAGCCTCCCGCGCGGCCTCTGGGATATTCATTCCGGCCACCAAGACGACAGCCCGCGCAAGCACTTCCACGCGATCAGTCGAAAATGCGTCGCATTCTGCGTCGCAGGGAATCGCGACCACCTGCTTTCCCGAATAAAACCGCGTTTGTTCGGTTCCTGTCCCAGCCATTTCACGCCGGCAGGACCATCCATGGCTCCTGCCGGCTGTTTTTTGCGCGGCATCCTGCTGCGTTCCAGTTTTGAGAAACGGCGTAAATTCCGAAGAACCCGCTGCAACCTGAATGGTGGCAGCGGGTTCGTTCGTTTGTACGGCTCGGTGCTGTCGGATGCGGACGCCTGCGGAGTCGCATTTCGCGTGAGAGAAGCAAGCAGGTAGTCAGAACTCCCACACGCGTCACCACTTTACGATTCCCCGCATCACTTTGAAGCCACCAACAAGCGTTGAACCGCCATATTCCTCGGCCAACCGCAGGAGGGTTTTGTGAAATCCGCAATTGGGAAATGTGGATTCAACTTTTGCTATGGCCGTTCTGGGTATTCCCTTGCGGCACCAACCTTGCGTGGCGTCTATCCAGTCGGCTTTACGGCATGCCTCAATGACGTCCGCGTGAATTCCGTTGTACTTGAACACCTTGTGGTGCCAATGGATCGCGCCTCGCAGA
>Ga0209598_10000175_pt1 | contig 51118 bp, 51 predicted proteins | sample M_140807_EF_Meta_FD_187317 | JGI IMG/M metagenome (GOLD analysis project Ga0209598, IMG submission 187317) | Freshwater microbial communities from Lake Montjoie, Canada to study carbon cycling - M_140807_EF_MetaG (SPAdes) (version 2) | ecosystem: Environmental > Aquatic > Freshwater > Lake... | reverse complement strand
AGTCAGATAAACCGCGTAATCCATGACAACAGCCAACCAAGCTAACGTTCCGCGCACCCCGGCGGAAGGCTTTCGTCCCGTGCTGCCGGGAGGCACGGTCGGGTTGATCGGGGGCGGCCAGTTGGGGCGCATGTTCGCCATCGCCGCGCGGCGCATGGGCTACCGCGTGCACACCTTTGAACCGTCGCCGGACAGCCCCGCGGGACAAATCAGCGACAAGGAGATTGCCGCGCCCTACGACGATCTGGAAAAGCTGGAGGAATTCGCGCGGGGCGTGGATGTGATCACTTTTGAGTTCGAGAACATTCCCTCCGCATCGCTCGAGCGCGTGGCGCGGGTCTGTCCGGTCCGCCCGCGGCCCGGGGTCCTCCACATCTGCCAGAACCGGGCGCGCGAAAAAGAATTCCTCGGGCGCCACGGATTTCCCGTGGCGGCGCACCGCACAGTGGAATCCGCGGCGGAGGCCGCTGCCGAAGCGGCCGCGATGGGTTTCCCCTGCGTGATGAAAACGGCGGACTTCGGTTACGACGGGAGAGGGCAGTCGAAAATCGGCAGTGCGGTGGACGCCTCCGAGGCGTGGGCCGCCCTGGACGCGCCGCGCGCCGTGCTCGAGGAGTGGGTCGACTTCCGCTGCGAGATTTCCGTGGTCTGCGCGCGCGACGAGTCGGGTCGCGTGGAGTGTTTCCCGCCGTCCGAGAACCTGCACCGCAACCATATCCTTCACCGCTCGGTCGTGCCGGCGCGCATCGATCCCTCCGTGGCGCGCGAGGCGGAACTGCTCGCGGTGCGCATCGCCCGCGCCCTCGATGTGGTCGGCGTGCTCGCCGTGGAGTTTTTCGTGCGCCGCGACGGAACGCTGCTGGTCAACGAACTGGCGCCGCGCCCGCACAATTCGGGGCACTTCAGCTTCGACGCCTGCGCGACAAGCCAGTTCGAGCAGCAACTGCGCTCGGTGTGCGGGTTGCCGCTCGGCTCCCCGCGGCTCATGTCGCCGGTTGTCATGGTGAACCTGCTGGGCGATGCGTGGCAAAATGGCGAACCCGATTGGCCCGCCCTGCTCTCCGATCCCGACGTAAAGCTGCATCTTTACGGGAAAAGTGAAGTGCGTGCGGGGCGGAAAATGGGCCATTTTTGCGTGCTCAAGCCGACCGGCCAAGAGGCGGTCGAGGCGGCGGATGAAGCCGTGGCTCGACTGTTTGGGCGTGCAGAGCCGGCGGATCGCGCGTAATTGCCTTGGGCATGGAACCGAAGGTCTACGTCGATCCGCAGCGCAAGCGCATCCTTTGGACGGGTATTCTCGTCGCGTTGGTTATCCTCGCGGCGATTGCCCTGGGCACGCTTTCGCTCGACCGCACGATGAAAAGCTCCGGGGCTTTCACCGGCAAAATCGTCGCCAAGGAATTCACCCCCGAACCGGCACGCGAGATCACGGTCGGGGCGGGAGGACTCCGCGGCGCGGACGTGGCCGGGGAATACCTGCTCAAGGTCGAGACGCCGGACAAATCTCGCGTTTTCAATGTCTGGGTCGACCGAACCGTTTACGAGGCCCACGAGGTGGGGGACGATTATTACGTCATTCCCACACCTTGACCCCGCCAGTAATGAACGCCGGGGGCGGCACCGCTGTCTGTTTTTTCTGAAGGACGCCGGCAGGCCCGGTTTTCCTTCGCTTTTCTAATCCGTGTTTTTATGAGTCGAACTACGCATGAACTGAACGAAGAGGTGCAACGGAACAGCCAGTGGGTGCAACCGTTGTTTTCAGAAGTGGGCAAAGTGGTCGTGGGCCAAAAACTGCTCGTCGAGCGGCTGGTCATGGGCTTGCTCACCAATGGTCACGTCCTGCTCGAGGGCGTGCCGGGGTTGGCCAAGACGCTGACCGTCCGCACGCTGGCCTCGTGCCTGCACACCGGATTCCAGCGCTTGCAATTCACGCCGGACTTGTTGCCGGCGGACCTCATCGGCACGTTGATTTACAATCCGCGTGATGGCGAGTTCACCACGAAGCTCGGGCCGATTTTTTCCAACCTCATCCTCGCGGACGAAATTAACCGTGCGCCGGCCAAAGTGCAGAGCGCGCTGCTCGAAGCCATGCAGGAACGCCAAGTCACCATCAGCGACAAGACCTACAAACTGCCCGATCCGTTCCTCGTGCTCGCCACGCAGAACCCGCTTGAGCAGGAGGGCACTTACCAGTTGCCCGAGGCCCAACTCGACCGCTTTATGTTCAAGGTGCACGTCGGCTATCCCACGCGCACCGAGGAACGCTCAATTCTCGACGCCATGTCGACGTCCGCACCCAAGCTTGAGGTCAACGCGCTGGTACGCCCGGAGGACATCATCGCCTCGCGCAATCTCGTCAACGAGATCTACGTCGACGATCGCGTGAAGGACTACATCGTCGACCTGGTGTGGGCCAGCCGCGAACCGCAGTCGCACGGGCTCAATCTCGACGGCATGATCCGCTACGGCGCCTCGCCGCGCGCGACCATCTACCTCACGCTGGCCGCCAAGGCCCACGCCTTCCTCAACGGCCGCGGATATGTCACGCCGCAGGATGTCAAATCCGTCGGCCCCGACGTGCTGCGCCACCGCATCGCCGTCAGCTACGAAGCCGAGGCTGAGGAAATGACCAGCGAGCAGATCATCGAGCGTATCTTCGCCGGGCTGCCGGTGCCGTGAGGTGTGTTCAGATTTCAGTGGTTCAGTGTTCAGCGAGTCTTCAGAGATTCCGGGCGCTGAGCCAATGACTGAAAGCTGAACACTGAAAACTTCTCCTTCATGAAGGACACGCGCGAGATCCTCAAAAAAATCCGTCGGCTCGAACTGCGCACGCGGCGGCTGGTCGATGCGATGTTCGCCGGTTCCTACCACAGCGTGTTCAAGGGCCGGGGAATGAACTTCGAGGAGGTGCGGGAATACAATCCGGGCGACGAGATCCGCTCGATCGATTGGAACGTGACCGCGCGCATGAACGCGCCCTTCGTCAAAAAATTCACCGAGGAGCGCGAGCTGACCGTCATGCTCGTGGTCGACGTGAGCGCCTCCGGCGATTTCGGCAGTGTCGAGTCGAGCAAGCGCGAGTTGGCTGCCGAGGTGGCATCGATCCTCGCCTTCAGCGCGATCAAGAACAACGACAAGGTCGGGTTGCTCCTTTTTACCGACGAGGTCGAGTTGTTCATCCGTCCGAAGAAAGGCCGTCTGCACACGCTGCGCCTCATCCGGGAGATGCTCTATTACAAACCGCGTCACCGCGGAACGAGCGTCACCGCGGCCCTCGAATACCTCAACAAGGTCGTCACGCGCCGCGCGGTCGTTTTTCTCATTTCGGATTTCATCGACGAGGGTTATTCGCGGCCGCTTGCCGTCACGGCGCGCCGTCATGATCTCGTGGCCATCCCGGTGGTCGATCCGGGCGAGGAAGATCTTCCAGATGTCGGGATCGTCACGCTGGAGGATCCCGAGACGGGAGAGCAGGTCGACATCAATACTTCGAACCGCGCGCTGCGCGGCGCTTACCTCGCCCTGGAGGACAAACGCAAGAAGTCGATCGACCAGGAATTCAAGAAGCTCGGCATCGACATGATCCCGCTGCGCACCAACGAGGACTACCTGCACGTGCTGCGCGCGTTTTTCGACCGCCGAGAGCAAAGGCAGCTGAGTTCCTGATACCATGCCGCCTGTCACCAACATCCAGGCTCCCGCCGATCTGCTCCCGCACGAGATTGCCGGCCCGGTGGATTATCTGCCCTATCCGTTGCCCTTGATGATCGGCGCGGGCGTGGTGCTTTTGCTTCTGCTTGGCCTGCTCGTCTGGGTCCTCGCGGCGTGGCTGCGCCGCCGCAACCGGCGGCCGCTCACCGCGAAAGAAAAAGCTCTCGCCGCTCTCTCCACGGCACGCGCCGGCGCCGGAGAAGCGGCCCCTTATCTCTTTAGTATCGAGGTCTGCGACGTGTTGCGGAATTTTCTCGGCACCGAGCATCACCTTCCGGCCACGACCCAGACCTCCTACGAGTTTTTGCAAACTGCCCGGCAGAGCGGAGTTTTCGATTCTGTGCGGCTGGAGCATCTGTCCAGCTTCCTCGACAAGGCCGATGCCATCAAATTCGCGCGTGCCGCGGCCACCGGGGCGGACAATCTCGAACTCGTCGGTTTGGCCGAGAATTTGGTGAAAGGGGGAAAAGATGCCGTCGCTTCCTGATTTGTCCGGTCTGTCTTTCGCCGCACCGAAATTCCTCTGGCTGTTGCTGCTCATTCCCGTGCTGGCCTGGCTCAAGGGCAAGGTGGGCGGCACGCCCGGTGTTCTTTTTTCCACGACCAAAACGATCTCGAAGATCGGCGCCCGGCGTCGCTCGAGGGCGGGGGATTTTCTCACCGGCCTGCTTTACCTCGCGCTGGCCTGCCTCATCGTTGCCATGGCACGCCCGCAACTCGGCAAAACGATCACCCGCACCCAAGCCAGCGGCGTGGATATCATGCTCGCCATCGACGTTTCGCGCTCGATGCTCGCCGAAGATTTTTCCATCGGCATGCAGCGGGCCAACCGGCTCGAGGCCGTCAAGCGTGTCACGGAGGAATTCATCCAGAAGCGTCCGAACGACCGTATCGGTATCGTCGCCTTCGCCGGTCGCCCCTATCTGGTCAGCCCTCTCACGCTCGATCACGATTGGCTCCTGCAGAATCTGGAGCGCACCAAGATCGGGCTGGTCGAGGACGGCACGGCCATCGGTTCCGCGCTGGCCTCCGCGGCCAACCGGCTGAAGGACAAAGAGGCCAAGTCGAAGCTGGTCGTGTTGCTCACCGACGGGGAGAACAACGCCGGTCGCATCACGCCTACCACCGCCGCGGAGGCGGCCAAGGCCCTCGGAATCAAAGTCTACACGGTTGGTTCGGGTAGCCGCGGCATCGCGCCTTATCCGGTGATCGGTCCGCAGGGGCAGATCCTCGGATACCAGCAGATGCAGGTGGAATTCGACGAGGAGACGCTGCGCAATATCGCCGCGATGACGGGCGGAGAATATTTCCGTGCAACCGACACGAGTTCGCTCGAAAAAATTTTCCAGGCGATCGACCAGTTGGAAAAATCGCAGGTCGAGGTGCAGAAAGTGGCGCAATACAAGGATCTCTTCCCTTGGTTCGTGCTCGCCGGCACGGTGCTGCTCGCCGCGGAGACCCTGCTCGGACAAACACTATGGAGACGGCTGCCCTGAGTTTCGAGAGAGCCTGGGTGCTCAACGCGATGTGGCTTTTGCCGCTCGTGGTCGCGCTGTTCTGGTGGTCGGAACGGCGGCGCCAAACGGCCATCGGGCGCATCGTCGCGCCCAAACTGCGTTCGCTGCTCGCCGGCAACGCCAGTCCGCTGCGCCGCTGGTTCCGCTCGTCCTGTGTCATTGCCGCTCTCGGCTTGCTCGTCATCGCCCTCGCCGGTCCGCGCCTCGGTTACGACACGCTCGAGGTGCCCCACCGCGGACGCGATGTCATCATCGCGGTGGATGTCTCTCGCTCGATGCTTGCCACCGATATCGTGCCCACCCGGCTCGATCGGGCGAAACTTTTCGCCGAGGACCTCATCGGGGAACTGGGCGGCGACCGGATCGGGCTTGTTGCCTTCGCCGGTTCGGCGTTTTTGCAGGCTCCGCTGACTTTGGATCACGGCGCAGTGCTCACCGCGCTCGACGAACTCGACACCACGGTGATCCCGAAGGGCGGAACCAATCTTGCCGAGGCGATTGCCGCGGCGGACGACGCATTCGGCAAAGCCGAGGGATTCTCGCGCGCGGTGGTGATCATCTCGGACGGCGAGGAACTCAGTGCGGACGGCGTGGCCGCCGCAAAGAAGGCCGCGGCCCAAGGGGTGCGTATTTTTACCGTGGGTGTCGGGTCGCCCGAGGGATCGGAAATTCCCGACGGCGCGGGCGAGTTCGTCCGCGACCCGGGCACCAGCAAGATCGTCAATTCCAAACTCGACGAGGCGCGCATGAGGGAAATCGCCGAAGCTACGGGCGGATTCTACACGCAACTCGACAACAATGCGTCGGGTCTCATCGCGGCGGACGGCATCGGGAAGATGGAGGAAGCGGACATAACATCGAACAGCTCGCGCCGTCCGATCGAGCGCTACCAATGGCCTCTCGGCGCGGCGATTGGTCTGCTCATCCTCCAGGGCCTGGTCGGCGAACGTCGCCGCCGCCGTTTCGCGGCCGTGGCGATTGTCGCATTCGCCGTTTGCCCCTCTGTCGCTTGGGCCGCGCCGGCGGGCGTCGAGGCTTACGAACGTGGCGACTACGAAAAGGCGCGCGAGGCGTTCGAAAGCCGGCTTCGCATGGAACCGGAAGCGCCCGAGCTGCAACTCAACGCGGGTTCCGCCGCATACCGCCTGAAAGACTACGCCAAGGCCTCGCAATATTTTTCGCGCGCCACGCTGTCCGAAGATCCGTCCACACGCTCGGCTGCCGAATACAACTTTGCCAACACGCTCTTTCGCCAAGGCGAAAGCCAGGAGGATAAAGAGAAAAAAATCACCGACTGGAAGGAGGCGATCGTCAAATACGACGCTGCTTTGAAAACGCGCCCGGATTACACGGAGGCCAAGGAGAACAAGGAGCGCGTGGAGCAGTTGCTCAAGGAACTGGAGAAGGAGCAGAAACAGGACGAGCAACAACAGCAGCAAAAAAACGATCAAAAGAAGGATCAAAAAGAACAGCAGGACCAACAGCAAAAACAAGATCAGCAGAAGCAAGATCAGCAACAACAAGACCAACAGCAAAAGGATCAGCAGCAACAACAGCAGCAGGGTGGCGGTCAGCAGGACGAGCAGAAAAAAGAGGAACAGAAAGACCAGAACCAATCAGGCTCTGGCAGCGGCTCCGAACAGCAGAAACAGGACCAGCAAGACCAAAAGAAGAACGATCAGCAACAAAAGGACCAAAAGCAGCAGGAGCAGGAACAGAAAGAGGGCGAGCAGAAAGAGCAGCAGCCAGGCGGCCAAGGTCAGCAGCAGGAGGAAAAAAAAGAGGGTCAAGGCGACAAGAAAAAAGAGGAGCAGCAGGGGGGCGGTCAAAAAGACGAAGAACAAAAACAGGAGCAGCAAAAAAAGGATCAGAAAAAAGAGGAAGAGAAGCCCGGAGACAAACAGGGTGAGGAAAAGAAAGACGAAGGCCCTCAGGGTAAAGAGGAGCAACAACCAGAGCCTTCGCAACCCGGCGAAAGCCGCCCGCAGTCCGGACAATCGGGCGACGAACGCGGTCCCGTCCCGCAACAACCGCAGGAGAAAAAAGAAGGGGAACTGCGCGGTGGTGGACAACCGAAGGGCGGCAAACAAGAAGACGGACCGGCGCAGGCTGCCGCAGCGATCGAGGAGGAAAAAGAAGGCAAAATGAACGAGACGCAGGCGCGGGCCCTTCTCCGCGCCTTGCAAAGCGAGGAAGGTAAAGTAGATCTGCTCGAACGTCAGATCTTCCAGGATGTCTCAAAGGACTGGTAACATGGTCGCTGGAATGAATCTCCGCCGGTTTTGGTTCGCTTTCGCCGTGCTGCTCTTCGCGGGAGCGGCCGCGCAAGCCGATGTGGACACGGTGCTCAGCCGCAACGAGACGCAGGTCGGCCAGCCCGTGGTGCTTCTTTACCGTTTCACCGACACCGATCAGCCGCAGGATATGCCGCAACCTTCGATCATGGTGGACGGCTTGCAAATCCGCTTCCAAGGCGCGTCGCGGCAGAACAATTTTTCTTTCAGCTTCGGCGGCGGGGGGTCGCAGAACCGGTCTCAGTCCGTTTTTGAATACACCTACTTGGTGACGCCCGGCCGTGCCGGCGAATTCACTATCCCCGGCTTCGCCGTGCGGGCCGGCGGGAAAACCATCCGTACCAAAGCGGCCAAACTCAAGGTGTTCGGTCCCGGGGGCTACCTGCCTTCGCCGCGAACCGCGCCGCAGGTTCCTCAAGGCGTCCTGCCGCAACCGGTGCAACCGATGCCCCCGCCTGGTGGCCAGCCTTCCGGTCCGCCCGACCGCGAGGGCGAGCCTTACTTCGGCGAGTTGGTCATGACCTCTAAACCGGTCTACGTCGGCGAAGTCGTGCCGGTGGACATCCGTTTTTATTTCCGAGGCGATGTTCCGCTGAGCGATTTGCAGCATCCGGCCTTCGCCGGCGACGGATTCACCGCGGTGCCTCTGGGCGAACCTCAGCAGGGCGAGCAAGTCATCGGCAACATGCCCTACCGCGTGTTCACCTTCCGCAGTGCGATCACCGCCGTGAAAACGGGCGAGATCGAAATTCCGCCCGTGACGATGAATGGCCGTATCCTCGTCTCTGCAGTGCCGCCCGGCATGGACGCGTTCTTCGACCAGTTTTTCCGCAATTTCCCGATGCCCGGTGTCGGGCAACCCGAGCAGGTCGAGGTGAGCACGCGCGGCCGCACTTTGAAGGTGCTCCCGCTGCCGAAGGAAGGCCGTCCCGCGGATTTCAGCGGTGCGGTCGGACAATTCTCGCTCGGGGCTTTGGCCGATCCGGCCTCGGCGGGCCCGGGCGAACCAGTCACGCTGAACTTGGCGGTTTCCGGTCGCGGGAATTTCGACGCGATGTCGCCGCCGGTTCTGACCGGACAGGACGGTTGGCGCACCTATGCACCCAAAGAAAAGTTCGAGGGTGACGATGCCGTCGGCTCGGCCGGAACCAAGACTTTCGAATTCAAGATGGTGGCGCGCACCGACCAGACCACGACGCCCGGCGCCGAGTTTTCTTATTTTGATCCGCGCAAAAAAGAATACGTCACGCTCAGGGCCGAGCCGCAGCAGGTTGATGCCGCCGGACGCGGTTCGTCAGCTGCAGATGACCAGACATTGCCGCCTGTCGCGACAGGGTCCGCCCCCGACGCACAAGCGGCACAAGCCCCTGCCGAGGACATTGCTTCTCCGGCGCCATCCCTGGCCTCGTCTTTCGGACGGGGCTTTGTTCCGAGCTTCAACGCGCCGTGGTTCCGTTGGCTCAACGCCGCGTTTCTCGCCTTTGCCTTGCTTGTTGTCCCGCTGCTCGTTTGGCTCCGCCGCCGCCGTATCAAATCCGCCCGCACGGCCGAGTTGGAGTCAGCGCTGAGCCAAGCTAAGTCCGCATTGCACGGGGCTTCCGACAAAACGGAATTCTACAATGCCGCGGCGAATTTCGTGCAGGCCCGCTTGGAGTTGCTCAACGGCACGGCGGGAACCATTCCGGACGCCGCGGCAGCTCTCGAGCAGCGCACACCCGATCCTCTGGAGCGCCGCGAATTGCAGTCGGTCCTCGCGCGTCGCGACGAGTTGAAATACGGGGGTGGGACCGGCGGCGCCTTGCCCGAAGATGAGCGCCGACGCATCGTCTCGATCCTCGAAAAATTCGCCGCCAAAAAATCATGAACCCACTTCTTCGCTTCCTCGCCGTTTCGGCATTTCTTGCCGTGTCCGTTTTGGCGGAAACGCCCGAGGCCGCGCAATCTTTCGACGAAGCCAACCGCCTTTACGCCGAAAAGGATTACGAGGGCGCGCGGGTCGCCTACGAAAAAATGGTCAAATCCGGAACGCAGAACCCGGCGGTTTTCCTCAATCTCGGCCACGCCGAATACCGCCTCGAGCGCCCGGCGCTCGCCGCCATCAATTACCGCCGCGCTTTGGCCCTCGATCCCGCCGACACCGCCGCGCGCAGCAGCCTCGAGCATGTGCAGCGCGAACTCGGCCAGTCCGCGGCCGGCATAGGATTCGCCGATCTGGCCGGACAATACATCTCGTTCGATCTTCTCGTGTTGCTGGGCAGCCTGCTTTTCTGGGCCGGCCTGCTCCTCGTGGTCTTCGCCGTTTATTCGCAAAAGCGCCGCACCGGCCTCTTGGTTCTCGGAATTTTCATCGCCATGGCTGGCTCCACGGCCGTCGCCGTCTCGTGGGCGGGGGATTCGCGCATCGCGCTGGCCCAGACATCGATTGTCACCGAGGACGCGGTGGCACGCAGCGCGCCCGCGGAGAACGGACAAAAACTCAGCGACTTGAAAAAAGGTGCCGCTGTCCGTGTGATCGCGTCGCGCGACGAATGGTCGCTCGTCCGCCTCCCGGTCGGAATCGACGGCTGGGTTCCGTCGCAAAATCTGGAGTCCGTCTTTCCCTCCGCCCCGCGCTGATCCGCGGCCGCCCGACAACCCTCGTCGCGGGACGGCCCGCGGGCTACATTCCCCTCATGCGGTGTCTGCGATCCCTCGTCCTCCTTTGTCTCGCGACCTCCCCAGGATGGTCCGCGGAAATAACACGCGGTTGGCGCGAGGAGGTGCGCACGATGGGGGCGGGGGATTTCCCGCCGCCACCCGACCTGACTGCGCACTACGTTTTCGGATGGAGCGGGATCGAGGCGGCCGAGGCGCGGATAACTTTGCGGCGCGGGGCGGCTGGCTTCTGGAAGGGCGCGGTTACCGGCGGGACAAAGGGCTGGGCGCGGACGCTGTACAAGCTCGATGCGGATTACCGAACGGAAGTGTCGGAAAATGCGTGGCGATCGCAGAGCATGCGCCTCACCGAGGATTACCGTTCCTACCGCACGGATGAAAAAGCGGAGTTTCTGCCCGGCGGTGTGCGCTCTTGGCGCGAGAGCACAAAGAGCGGGTCGAAGAAACCGAAATGGAGAAATTTCTATGTCGACGGAATTCGCGACATCGCCGGCGCGCTCTTGCTCGCCCGCAGCCAACCTTTGCGTGATGGCGATGTCATCCGGCTCGCCGTGTTTCCGGGCGAGTGGATGTATCTCGTCACCGTGCGCGTCGAGAAACGCGAAAAGATTGCGTGGCGCGGGAAGCAGCGACCGGCGATCCGAGCGTCGCTTGGGATCGAATCGATCCGCAAAGATTATTCGCTCGAGCCGCACAAGAAATTCCAGAGTGGCACGGTCTGGGTGAGCGACGACGAATTGCGTATTCCCCTGCGCATCGAGGTGAAAGTTTTCGTCGGCTACGTCTTCGCCGAATTGACCGGGTTGGAAACGCGTTGAAAAAGACGCGCCCCGGTTTCCCGGGGCGCGCGTGACTCAACTTGTGCTGCGGTTATTCGCAGCAGCCTGCCTCGCAGGCGCAAGGGCAGCACTTGCCGCCGCAGTCGCTGCATTTGCAGTCGGCGGGTTTCGCTGTGGCCGTGAAGGCCAAGGCGACGACCGCCATGATGGCGAACAGGATATTTTTCATATTTTTTCTCCGTTGAGGTTTCGTTCCAGTTGTCTTCCGCCAGCAAGGACGGAAGCCGACGCGGTGGGCGGGATCAGCCTCGCGGCGGTGGAACGGGCGGACGGTCATTCCGCCCGGGGGCGGACTCGTCGCACAGGGACCAGGAAAAATCGGGGCGGGCTGCCGGTGGGCAGACACCGGAAACAACCGGCAAAACGGCGCAAGCCTGCGCGGGAACCACGCTAGCCACCGGGCAGGCGCACGCGGGTGCGCAATCGTCTTCTTGCGTCGCGGGTTCCTTGTCGTGGCAGCAAGCCATCGGGCACGAGGCTTCCGAGGTGACTTGGGACGGGACGGCAACGTTGGCCGACGCCAGAGGAGCGGCGACCAAGGATAGTGCAGCCAAGAAAAAGGCTACTGCTTTCACGAAGCCAATTTATGCCGGCCCGGCAAAGAGTCAAAACGTGGTCCTGCAGGTCAGAGGAAAAAGAGCCAACCGACCAGAATGAGAACCGGCAACAACACCGGCAGGCTGAAGCGCAGAACGTATCCGAAAAACGAGGGCGTCTCCACTTTGGCGTGCTGCGCGATGGCCTTGACCATGAAATTGGGACCATTGCCGATGTAGGTCGCGGCACCGAAGAAGACCGCACCGAGCGAGATGGCGACGAGGATCGCGGGGTGGGTCGCGGCAAAGGATGCCACTTGGGCCGGATCGCTCAGGTACAGTCCCTTTTGTCCCATCGCTGCGGCGAGGAAGGTGAGATAAGTCGGCGCGTTGTCGAGGATCGCGGAAAGCACCCCGGTGAAAGCGTAAAAATGCAACGGTGTTTCCACCCCCAAGGCGTCCGAGTGCAGCTGCAGATAATCGAGCGCGGGGATCATGGTGCCGAAGATTCCGAAAAAGAGCCACGCCACTTCCTTGATGGGATGGAGATTGAAGTGGTTCATCTCGTGGATCCGTCGCGGAGTCGCATACCAGGAGGCGAGGGCGGCCGCGATCATGACGATCTCGCGCCAGGGCACGGGGAGGAACACGCCCGCCAGAATGAGCGCGATGAAAAAGAAATTACGTTTGCCCTCGATGCGGAATTCCTCGTGCGCCGTTTCGAGTTCGCGCACCACTTCGGGTGCCCGGCGGAAGTTGATGCTGTCGATGACGTGGAAAATGACGAGCAACGCACCGACCACTACCAGCCACGGCATCCAAAGGTGCGCCAAGGTCCAAAAGAACGGCACACCCTTGAGGTAGCCGAGGAAGAGTGGTGGATCACCGATCGGGGTGAGTGCGCCGCCGACATTGCTCACGATGAAGATGAAGAAAACCACGTGGAAGGCCGTGATGCGGTATTTGTTCATGCGGATCCACGGACGGATCATGAGCATCGACGCGCCGGTGGTGCCGATGAAGTTCGCGATGATCGCGCCGATGGCCAGGAACAGCGTGTTGCGTAGCGGCGTCGCTTCGCCGCGCACGCTGATATGCACGCCGCCGGCCACGACGAAGAGCGACCCGATGAGGGCGATGAAGCTGACGTATTCGTGCGCCACTTCCGCCACCCGCGCCGGCTGACCAAGAAAGAAAAGGTAGTGGGCGACCACGATGGTGCCCAGGGCCACGGCCACCTTCGGGTAGTTTTTCTCCCACCAGTGCAGGTGGATGAAAGGCATGAGAGCGATGGAAAGCAGCATCAGGCCGAACGGCAGGATCATCCACAGGCTCGGCTCGATGGGTGTCGTGGAAACGGATGCGGCCAGAGTCGACACGCGGGGATGTCAACCGAAGCCCCGATCCGACTCAAGGCGAATCGGGGTGCGTGCGGTTTGACCGCGGGCGCGCCAGCCAGCAACATGGGCAGATGGTGAAAGCGCCTTTCGCCCCGAAACCGGACAGCGCCTTGCTCGTGCTGGCCCACGGTTCGAGTGTCAATGCGACCTCGAGCCGTCCCACGCGCGAGCAGACCGAACGCCTGCGCGCATCGGGACTTTTCGGCCAGGTGGCCTGCGGGTTCTGGAAAGAAGAGCCCGGGCTGCGCGCCGCGCTGGACACCCTGATCATGCCCGAGGTTTTCATCGTGCCCAATTTCACGGTCGAGGGATATTTCGTGCGCAACGTGATCCCGAAAGAACTCGGCCTGACCGGACCGGTCACACGCCGGGAGAACGGGCAACTTGTGCGTCTTTGCCTGCCGGTGGGCGGACATCCCCGCATGACCGAAGTGTTGCTGCACCGCGCGCGCGAAGTGGCGCCGGACGTCGAGTTCGCGCAGGCCGCGCTGCTCGTGCTCGGCCACGGCACACCGCTCGACGCGCGCAGTTCGGAGGCGGTCGAGGCGCAGGTGGCGGAAATCCGGGCTCGCGGAATCTTCGCCGAAGTGCACGGCGCGTTCATGGAAACGCCACCGAAGATCGAGGATTGGCGCGAGATCACCGCCTGCCGCGATGTCATCGCCGTGCCGTTTTTTATCGCCGACGGTTTGCACAGCGACGAGGACATTCCCGGCTTGCTCGGGATTACGGAGGGTGGGAACGCAGGCGAGCGTGAGCGCAAGAATCCTCATCTGCTCGATGGCCGGAGGCTTTATTACTCGCGCGCGGTCGGCACCGATCCGGGCATGGTCGACGTGATCCTCGATCAGGTGCATTCGTGGGAGCTTTGCGCCAAGGGCGTTCCCCGAAACGGGCAGACAAAATCAGGTCCTTTGTGATAAGAGATTTCCATGGTCACCAAGTTGCTCCACACCCGCTACCGCGTGAACGACCTCGAGAAGACGGTCAATTTCTACAAGGACGTGCTCGGTCTGGAGGAAATCGACCGGCACAAATCGCCGCGCGGATCGGAGTTGGTCTTTCTCAAGACGCCGGGCAGCGAGGAACTGATCGAGATTTGCTCCTATCCGGGCAGCGGTCCGGTCGTGGTCGGGCCCGACCTCACGCATCTCGCCTTTGAGGTCGAGGATCTGGAAAAATTCGCCAAGGACGCGGCGGCCAAGGGCTATCCGCTTTCCGACGGACCGACCCCTTCCCCGAACGGTTCGACTTTCGCCTTCATTGACGCGCCCGAGGGCTACGAGATCGAGCTGATCCAGGCACCGAAATAGGGGCGCATGCTATGGAATTCGACTGGCTCGAGGCACCCTTCGACTTGAAGGCGCTCACGCCTAAGGCCATCGAGGAATCGTTCGAGGATCCGTTCAGTCTGCGCCTGTTGCCCGACACCGAGTCCGGCGAGGCGCGTTACTTCAACCTCGGCCGCACCGCCGAAGGCGCGGGCATCTTCAGCGTCTTCTGGACCGACGGGAAATCCTTCCGCGTCATTGCCGCGCGTCGCATGACGCGCGACGAGGAAAACTTCTTCGATCGCAAAAACGATGAGTGACGGAATGGAAAATCTGCGTGTCCTCCGCTCGTGGTCTGAGGTGCCCGCCTTCGACTCGGTGCGTGCCGAGTGCGAATTCTGGCTGCGTCACGGCCTCGACCCGAAGCTGATGAACGGCTCCATCCTCAAAGGTGACGCGCGCGAATCGGCCACCGTGACCCTGCGCTTCGATCCGCGCTTGCTCGCCCGGATAAAACGCGTGGCCAGATCGCGTTATTTGAATTACCAAAGCATGATCAAACAGTGGCTGGCCGAGCGCCTCGAGCAGGAAGGCCGCGACTGACCCCATGAAAGTCGGAGTCCCCCGCGAAATCAAAAAGCAGGAGCACCGCATCGCCCTGCTGCCGGCCACGGCCTACCAGTTGCGCAAGCGTGGTCATGAGGTCGTTGTTGAGCGCGGAGCCGGCGCGGGTTGCGGATATCCCGATGCCGAATACGAGGCCGCCGGCGCGACCATGGTCGATACACATGCCGCGGCCTTCGACGCCGATCTCGTGGTCAAAGTGAAGGAACCGCAGCCCGAGGAATATCCTTTGCTGCGCAAAGGCCAGGTGCTTTTCACCTATCTGCACCTTGCGGCGGACAAGGAGTTGACCGAAGCCATGTTGAAGAGCGGGGTGACCGGCTTGGCTTACGAAACGATCGAGATCAACCGCCATCTGCCGCTGCTCGAACCGATGAGCGAAATCGCCGGCCGCATGTCGGTCATCGTCGGCGCGAACATCTTAGCCAAACACAATGGCGGAACGGGTGTTCTGCTCGGCGGCGTGCCCGGAGTCCTGCCGGGAAAAGTCGTCGTCATCGGCGGCGGAACCTCGGGCATCAATGCCGCGCGTATGGCGCAGGGACTCGGCGCAGATGTGACCATTCTCGAAGTCGACCTCGAGCGCATGCGCTTCCTCGACATCACCCTGCACACCGCCCACACGCTTTACTCTAACGAGGCCCATTTGCAGGAAGTCCTGCCGCAGGTGGACCTGCTCATCGGCGCCGTCCTCGTGCCCGGCGCGCGCGCCCCTCGGCTCATCACACGCGAAATGCTCAGCCACATGAAACCCGGCAGCGTCTTTGTCGACATCGCCATCGACCAGGGTGGATGTGCCGAAACCTCGCGCCCGACCACGCACGAGAATCCGACCTTCGTGGATGAAGGTGTTATCCATTATTGCGTGACCAATATGCCCGGTGCCTACGCGCGCACGGCCACCCAGGCGCTGACCAACGTGACCTCCCGCTATGTCGAAATGATCGCCGACCTGGGACTCGCCGGCGCCTGCGAAAAAGTCCCAGCCTTACGCGGCGGCATCAATGTGCACGAGGGCAAGTTGACGTGTCCGATGGTCGCCGAGGCGCACGGGATGCAGGTGAACGAGCTGAAGCTGTAGCGGCGGCGTCCTCGCCGCCGGTTGTTCGTTCGTCGCCGGGAACGGCGACGCTGCAAGGGTCAGGTCCTTGGATCTTCTTTCGACCACTCGCGCGCGTTGAGCACGCCGCGTTCGAATGGCGTGGCGCGGCGGATGAGGCGTTCGTTTGTTTTCGGGACGAAGCGGTAGTGGGGGATGGCATTGAGTTTGTCATCGATCTCCCAGAGGTCCTCGTTCGTGGTGATCCAGTAATCACCCATGGTGCGGAGGTCGAAGGGGCGGGAGTGGGACTGGAGGGTTTTCAGGCCGTCGTGGTCGCGGAAATACTCGTGGTAGTAGGACATGGCCAGTTCCCGCACTGATTTGTAAATCGGGTCGCGGTAGCGGACGACGGCGTGGTTGGTTTTCGATATTGATCCCCAGCGTCCGTGTTCCTTGAACAGCGCGACAACATGTTCGTCGTCGAGCTTGATCGTTTTCAGATCAAGGAGCAGCGGCGGTTTGCCGTGCATCCACAGAGCGGCTGCCGCGAGCAGCGCACCCTCCACACAATGCGCCTTCCGCTCGCGCAACACCCGCCGCGGCGACATGTGCGTGTCCCCATGCTTTTCGAAGTTGATCGGCAGCCGGTCGAGAAAATCTTGGATTTTCCGCGGAGTCGAAAGCCTCCGCAGGATCGCTTGCTCTCTGGGTGTCAGTCCGAACATGAGCTCTTTTATAGCACGGGAGTTGCCCTGATGTTCGCCGCATATTCATGAGGCCCAACGGTCGTTTGACAAAACCCCGACATGCCTCTACATTTTCCCCTGTAAGGGGGCGTATTTGGTTTCGACTTATGGTGCGAAGCGACGTCTGCATGCCGAGGGTGATTCGCTGGCCTCGTTAAAAAGCGAATCAAAAAAATAACAGCAGAGACCGAAGATCTCGCTCTCGCGGCTTAAACGCCCGCGACGGCTTCCAGTTGACGCCTGCTAGGCGGGAAGCCGACGACAGCAGGCAACCCGGCGTCAGGATCGACCGCTGCCGCCGGGGATCTTCTCGCGGACGATAGGACGAAGGTAGCGCGTTGCCGAGCAGCCCGAGTCCGAAAACTCACCGGCAGCTAAGCATGTAGCGGGCGGCGTTCAGCGCCATGAGGACACGGGTTCGACTCCCGTCGCCTCCAGCCTTCGCTCGCCGCGCAGCGAGAGCGAAGGCTGCAACGCCGGAGTCTCCGAAGGAGCGCAGGCGGGCCCACGTTCGCTCGCATAAAGCGGCGAGACTACGGCTTGGCCAGCCAGCTCGGGAATGTCACCAACTTGGACTAGCGATGTTCCACTATGTTTACATCCTCGTCAGCGAAACCAATCACGGTCGCCACTACATCGGTTTGACTGCCGATCTGAACGCACGCCTCGCCGCTCACAACGCGGGCAAAGTAAGTCACCACCTCAAAATACAAACCTTGGCGCGTGGAAACAGCGGTAGCATTTCGCTGCCGCAAGAAGGCAGCGGCTTTTGAGAAGTATTTGAAGTCCGGTTCGGGCCGGACTTTTGCGCGGCGACATCTCTAGATGCTGCGTGCAATGGGCCCTACCGATGGGGAACTACGGGCGCCGGGGACGGTGCCGCGACAGGAGAAAGAATGCGCGTGCCGCTTAGGGACACTCAAGCTGGCGGTTGAAGTGCCCGCGGATCCAGCGGCAGACAAACAGCAGAATTGGGATGGCTGCGGCGGTCGTGGCCGCGGCGAAGGCTTCGGACTCCCAGCGGTTGTTGAACTCGTAGTCGACAAAGACGAGCAGCATGGCGAGAAGGCCGACGAAGCCGATCAGGATACCCAAGGGCATCAAGACGTCACGGAACGCGGCGCTTTCGCGTTGGCGGGACAGTCGACTGTTGCGCTGGGAGAATCTGGCCATTCCGGGGGAGCAAAATGTGGCCGAAAAAATGCGATTTTCTCCGGAGAGCGTCAACCGCATTTCTGCCCCGCAGCGGTAACTTACTGCAGGAGGCGGATCGTGAACGGATATTTGTATTCCTCCCCGTTGCCGGTCTTCACCGCAGCGATGACCATGAGGACGATCCAGGCGATCCAAAGCGCGCCGGCAAGTAGGAAAAACAGTATTCCGACGAGAAAGATGAGAAGCGCGAAGCCGACGGCAACAGCCACGCTCATGTAGATGGAAAAGCTGATTTGGAAATTAAGAACTTCCTTGCCGACGCGATCGAGATAAGGGCTATCCGCGCGCTTGATAAGCCAGAGAATCAGCGGTGCAAGAATGTTCCCGTACAAAGGAAAAAAGAACCAGGCAAAGCCCAGAAGATGCATGACCACGGCGAGTGAGTTGTCGGTCGACGGGCTGGGCGGAATGGCCGGCGGTTGGTTCGAGGTCGGGGGAACGGGAGGAGGCGTGTTTTCCATGGAGCTTGCATCGCCCCTGTGCGCAGGGGTGTCAATACGGAAGGGGGCAAAATACACCGCAGAGCCCACGGAAGACACGATCCAAGCAATCCCGAGAGGAGCGGCCCCAATGCACCTGACTAAGATTCGTTGAGAAGTCCGGTGCCGGCGCAGAGGCGGGCGTAGAGGCCGCCTTCGGCCAGAAGTTCGTCGTGCTTGCCGCGTTCGACGATGCGGCCATGGTCGAGAACGAGAATTTGGTCGGCGTTGCGCACGGTGGAAAGACGGTGCGCGATGACGAAGCTGGTCCGCTTTTGCAGCAAATGGTCGAGGGCTTCCTGGATGAGGCGCTCGGTGGCGTTGTCCACACTCGCGGTGGCCTCGTCGAGGAGGAGCACGGGCGGGTCTTTCAGCAGGGCGCGGGCGATGGAGATGCGCTGCTTTTCGCCGACGCTCAAGCGTACGCCGCGTTCGCCGACTTCGGTGTCGAGTTGCTTGGGGAGTTTTTCGACAAAAGCGGCGGCGTTGGCCGCGCGCAATGCCGTCCAGAGCTCCTCGTCGGTCGCATCCGCTTTCCCGAAGCGCAGGTTGTCGGCCACCGTGCCGTTGAAGAGGAAACTTTCCTGCGAGACGAGACCGACGACACGGCGGAGATCGCGCTTGGAGAATTCGCGGATGTCCTTCCCGTCGAGGGTGACCGAGCCGTCCTTCCATTCGTAGAAGCGCATGAGGAGTCCGACGAGCGACGACTTGCCGGCTCCGGTCGGTCCGACCAGCGCGATGGTTTCGCCGGGCTTGGCCACGAGGTCGATATCCTGCAGCACGGCGGGTCCGTCGCCGTAGCCGAAGCCGACCTTGTCGAAACGGATTTCGCCGCGCAGCGGGGAGGGGATGGACGAGCGGCCCGCGTCGGGTTCCGGTTCGGCATCGAGGATGTCGAAGACGCGTTTGCCCGCGGCGCGTCCGGCTTGGAGGATCTGGTTGAGCTGGTGGAGGCGTCCGACCGGTTCGTAGAGGAAGCGGACGAGGACGAGAAAGGCAACGAGCACACCGAGGTCGAGCCGGCCCTGCAAGGCGGCCCAACCGCCGTAACCAAGGACGACGAGGCTGCCGAGCGAGGAGAGAAAACTCATGCCCGGGTTGTAGAAAGCCCACGCGCGCATGACGACGAGCGTGGCCTGACGGAGTTTTTCGCTCGAGGTGTTGAAGCGGTCGTGTTCGGCGCCCTCGCGGGCGTAGCCTTTGATCTGCCGGACTCCGTCAAGGTTGTCGTGCAGAAGCGAGTTGAGATCGGAGGCGGCGCGTCGTTGCGCGCTGTAGCGTTTACCCGCGGTGAAGGTGTAGGCCAGCGCGCCGGCGATGAGGAACGGCACGGGGGTGAGCGAGCAAAGGGCGAGCGGCGGACTCCACCAGAACATGAGCCCGAGAACGACCGCGATCTGCAGGACGGCGACGGCGCCCTGCTCGATGCCGTCGATGAGGACGCGTTCCACATTGTTCACATCTTCGACGACGCGCGTCATGATGTCGCCGGTGGCGCGGTGGTCGAACCAGGTCAGTGGCAACGATTGCAGCCGCGCGTAAAGATCGCTGCGCAGATCGAAGAGGACTTTCTGCTCGAAGGTGTTGTTGAGCAGGATGCGCAGGGTGTTGAGTCCGTCCTGCGCGAAAAACCCGAACGCGGCCAGCGCGATCATCGGCCAGAGGGCCTCCGGTTTTCCGCCGCGCAGCACGTCGTCGATGATGCGTTGGGTGACGACCGGGAAGACAATGACCATGACCGACGATCCCAGTGCGCAGAGCAGCGTGGCCGTGGCGAGCAGCGGGTAGTTGCGCAGGTAGGCGAAAACGCGCGAGATGATGCGGGGCTGGTCGGTCGGCATGAAGGGAAAGTAGAAACAGCATCGCATTGCTTGTCGATGCGCTTGCTGGCAGAAAACGGCGGCGCCCGGGCCGCTGCCGCGGGTCAACTGCCTTTGAGGCGGTAGTAAGCGAGCCGGATGCTTTCGCTGTTCGGATAGAACGCCAGCATTTCCTGGACGGTCGAGAACAAATAAGGCGCGGCGAGCGACGGGCCGTTCTTGGTGAAAACGATGTCGTCCGCGATGTAGGTCGCCGAGTGGATCGACGAGCTATCCGGGAGGGTGAGCAATACGACGTCACCGAAGCGCGGTTGCCCGTTCACCGGCTCGTATTTCGCTTTGAGAACCTCGCTGACCTGCACGGCATCATTGAGCGTGTCGTCGGGGGCACTTTGGTTGAAAAAGTTGAATGTGGTCCAATGGCAGTCCGGACTGATGTCCTGGCCGGGCAATGGATCCGGGAAGCGGTAAAGTCTTCCGCGGGCGAAGATGGGAAGCATGTTGGAAAACCCGATGGTTCCGCCGCCGGCCTCGCTGAGCGCTCGGAGGATCGGCGCCACTTTATCGATGCGACCATTCACGCCGTAGTAAGCGACGAGATCGTCGACGTTTCCTCCGGGAGGCACCTGCAGAGTCAGCACGACGGAGGCCTTGTGCGTGAGCTGGGAGAGCAGGGCAAGTTTGAGGGCCGGCGAAGAGATTTTGTCGGCGACGATGTTGTAGTCGGAGAAAAACAATCCCGACCCGCGCCGCCACATGAGAGCGCGCACTTCGCGGATCAGGTCCGGGGGAAGTCTTTGCGGATCAAGCCATGCGTCGAGGTGGAGGTCTGTGATGCGGAAAGGTTCCACTTGGGCGAAATTTTCCGGCACCGCGGCCAGTTTGTCGTAGAGGTGCGAGCGGACATCCGTCGCAAGCGAACGCACGATGTCCTCCGGAGGCGCAGCGGCGAGCAAGTCGCCACGTCCGGGCACCGCTTGCACCGAAGAAAGGACTCGCGCTGTTTGCTGGGGCGTCAATCCCCCTTCGCGCAGAAAGGCGCCAACTTCATCCGTGGTGTGCGCGCGGAAATACCAGTGTCCATCGCCGAGCCGAAAGTTCACCGTGAGCAAACTGGCCGGTGCTTCGATGAGCACCGGCTGCGCAGTGATTTTTCCCCACGGACCCGGTTGCAGTTCGCAGCTCGTGCCAATAGATCCCGGCGTTTTCCCGAAAAGTTTTTTTCCACCCCAGACGGAAACAAAGACGATCAGCGCAATGGAGCAAATCGCAAAGAGCGTGTTCCATGTCATGCGCCGTGACAGGCGGACATGGACGAATGATTTCCCCGAACGAGACCCGATAGAGATGTGCGGTGTTTTTTGGGCGCTGTGCATTTAAACGACTTTGACAGTTGCCCTCGGGGGTGCGGGTCTCTGCAGGTGAAAGCACAACCAACCACGGTTGGCCGCGGACGCAAGGAAAAGATCAACAATTTTCGAAATCTTCTTCGTAAGAGTTTTCTCATTTGCGGCTGTTGAAAAATGCCCAACCTCGCACTCCGCTGCGCTGCGTCTTTTTGTCCACCTTGCCCCGCCGACTTTCTTTGCTCGTTAGAGACGGCGGGGAACTTGGCACGGCGGTTGCTTATCCCTTCAACGGCAACTTGCCCGCCGCGGCGGTGTCTCCGGCAGGAAGCCGGGGTCACCGCGGCGGACGCAGGCCCGGATCAACAATCACAATCCATGAAAATGACCAAAAAAACAAGATGGGAGTCCCTGTTTCTCGTCGCGGCCTTGTCGCTTCTCGCGATCGCGCCGCTGTCGGCCCAGGACTCAATTACTGCTGTCACGGAAGCCGTGGCGGTCTCAACCGATGAAGGCACCGTCACGGAGGCCGTGACCGCAGCCGTCGAGGAAGCACCGGCTGGTGCTCCTTCGCTCGAGCAGCGCGTCGAAGATCTTGAGGCCTATATCAACAATGTCGACCGTCCGTCGGGCGACGCGTCGAAGATCAAGGTGCCCGGCCCCGGCCACAATGCGTGGCAGATGGTGTCGACCGCCCTTGTGCTGTTCATGACTCTTCCCGGATTGGCCCTTTTCTACGGCGGCCTTGTCCGTGTGAAGAACGTGCTGTCCATCCTCGCCATGTGCTTGGGCATCACCGGTCTTGTTTCGTTCCTCTGGTGGCTCTGTGGCTACAGCCTGAGTTTCGGCGCAGGCAATGCGTTCGTCGGCGACCTGAGCTACGCCATGTTCAAAGGTATGTCTCCGGCCGGTGTCGGCGCGGGCTACTGGTGGATTTCGGATTACATCTGGGCGATGTTCCAGCTGACTTTCGCGATCATCACTCCGGCGCTCATTTTCGGCGCGACTGCCGAGCGCATGAAGTTCTCAGCCGTGATGCTCTTCACCGCGATCTGGATGTTCGCCGTCTATTTCCCGATGGCCCACATGGTTTGGAGCACGACCGGCTTCATGTGCGGTCCGCTCAATCCGGACGCCGGCATCAAGGCGATCGACTTTGCTGGAGGCACCGTGGTGCACATGACCTCGGGTTGGTCCGCGCTCATTCTCTGCATGATCCTCGGACCACGCATGGGATTCGGCAAAGTCCCGATGCCCCCGCATTCCATGGTACTCGTCATGGTCGGCACCGGCATGCTCTACGTCGGATGGTTCGGTTTCAACGCCGGTTCCGCACTCGGCGCCGACGCCATCGCGTCGAACGCCTTCACCACCACGTTCCTCTGCGCGGCCATCGCCGGTCTCGTCTGGGCCCTGGCCGAATGGATGTCGCGCGGCAAGCCGAGCGTCCTCGGCTTCTGCTCGGGCATTGTCGCCGGGCTCGTAGTCATCACTCCGGCAGCCGGTTTCGTCACGCCGACCAGCGCGGTCATCATGGCCTTCGCGGCGGGCACCATCCCGTTCCTGGCGGTGATGTATCTCAAGAAAATGCTCGGCTATGACGACGCGCTCGACACGTTCGGCGTGCACGGCGTGGGCGGAACGCTCGGAGCCATCCTGACCGGCGTTTTCGCAGATCCTGCGGTCAACAGCGTGGTCGAACCGCTGAAGGAAGGCCTGCTTGCGGCGCAATTCAAGGCGATCGGGCTCACGGTGGTTCTTTCGGTGGTCGCTACCGCGGTCATCGCCTTCATCGTGAAGTTCACCATCGGACTTCGTCCCGCGCAGGATGCGGAAAGAGAAGGTCTCGACACAGTGGATCACGGCGAAGAGGGCTACATCCTCGAGAGCTGATCCGATTCAAAACCAAGGACAAAATCCCATGAAAAAAATCGAAGCAATCATCAAGCCGTTCAAACTCGAAGAGGTGAAGGACGCGCTGGCCGACCTCGGCATCGAGGGAATGACGGTGAGCGAAGTGAAAGGTTTCGGGAGGCAGAAAGGCCACACCGAGATCTACCGCGGCAGCGAATACACCGTGGACTTCCTGCCCAAGATCAAGATCGAGGTCGTCGTGGCCGACGAACTTGCCGAGAAAGCCACCGGGGCCATCGTCAAGGCGGCCAAGACCGGCAAGATCGGCGACGGCAAAGTCTTCATCTCGTCGGTCGAGGAAGCGATCCGCATCCGCACCGACGAGACGGGCGACAAGGCCATCTGAATATTGCCCCTTCGGGGGGCTTGATAGGGTTAACATAGCACGAGGCGGCGGGGATCTTGGTCCCCGCCGCTTTCGGCTTTCCGTGGGAGCGGCGCTCGTTCAGTCTCCCGCTATGAAACGTCTCGCCCTCTTGCTCGCCGCGGTGCTCCTCGCCGCCTGTGCCACCACGAACAAACCCGGTCTGGAGAAGCCGGGCTATATCGGAGTTCTCGAGAAAAAAGGCGTGCCTGCCGCCACGGTGACGCGCATCGCCAACGGTCGCGTGCTCGGCTACGGAGACATCAAGAGCCTCGTCGTCGCGGGGATCCCGGGCAGCATGACCGTGCCCTACCTCAAGGCCACGCGCGCGCCCTACGACTTCACGGTCGCGCAGATCAACGGCCTCGTCGACGCCGGCGCCGACGATTCGCTGATCAACTATCTGGGCAAAGCCAAAGGTATTTATCTCGAGGACGACGACAACATTCCCTCGGGCGACGACGATGACGGCGGGACTAACCATCCTTATTTCGCCGACCCCGACTACATGGGTGTAGCGCCCTTCGGTTTCGCTTACCCTGTCGGCTGGTATGGCGACTACGGTAATTGGAACGACAACAACCGCGGCAACCAAGGTGGGTCCCATGGCGGTGGTGGTGGTGGCGGCGGCCACGGCGGGCGGTAGTCGGAGAGCATTTTCCTGAGGTTTTCGGTCAGGTGGATCGCGCCGTCCCGGCGCGATTTCCCTTTCGATTGATCGTGATGAGACATCGCGATCCGCCATCGGAGCGCCGCCCATGACCTCGCGCCATGGGAGCGCAACAGGCCTTTTCCCGTCGGACGGGACAAGCCCGTCCGCGCGGGCTATGGCCAGGTGGATCGCGAAGTCCCATCGCGCTTTGCCCGACGGATTATCGCGCCGGGACGGCGCGATCCACCTCTTCAAACCGAGCCCGCGTTGAGCGCGTCGATCACCGTGGGATAACGAGGAGTCCATCCGGTTGCGCGCAATTTCGTATTGGCTACGCGTTTGCCGGTGACGGGGATCCGGCGGTCACAGACCGCCGCTACATCGGGGAGAGGGCTGCCGTTGCGGATGGCCTCGACCAACTCGGCGCGGCGCACGGGACGGTCATCGACCGCGTTCCATACTCCCCCGAGGTTCAGGCGGCCGGCATGATACAGCGCGGCGGCGGCGTCGTCGCGGTGGATGAAGTTGATAAATCCGTCGGGATCGCCGGACGTGGGTGCACCGGTGCGTGCCGCCTCGATGAATCTGGTGCGACCAGGGCCGTAAATTCCGCCGAGTCGTACAACGCCGCCGCCGGCTTCGAGGGCGACGCGTTCGGCCTCCAGCAGCACGTCGCCGGTCGGTGTTCCGCCGGTGGGCGAATCCTCGGCAACGGTGCTGCCGTCGTTCTGCGGATAGACCGAGGTGCTACCGGTGAAAACGCAGAAAGAGGGGCGCAGCACCGCGAGTAGATTGCGCAAAGTTTGCACGTAGGTGACCCGGTAGGCGTCGGCATCGCGTCCGCCGTGCCCGCTCAGGCAGTGGACGAGAAGATTGGGCGCGGGCTTGCCCGAAAAGTGGCGCTCCAGTTCGGCGCAGTCGGCGGCATTCGCCGCGAGGACCTTGTAAGGTTTATCGGCCAGTCTTCGCGCCGATTCCTCTGAAGAAACCAGCCCGGTGACCTCGTCGCCGTCCCGGCAAAAAAAATCCGCGCATCTTTCGCCGGTATAACCGCAACCGGCGATGAGGATGCGCGGAGTGTGTGATCCTTTGCTCAGGAAAGGTTGAAGCGGAACTTCATCTTGGCGCGCTTCGCATTGGCCTTGGCTTTGCGGCGCGTCTTCTGTGTCGGGGTCTCGTAAGCGCGCAGGCGGCGCACTTCATCCATGATTCCCTCGGAGTCCAATTTCGCTTTGAGGCGCTTGATGGCTCGGTCGATGGATTCTCCTTTGCGGACGATGACTTCGGGCATTAGTGGTTCACTTCCTTTCTGGATCTCTCTTCGAGACCGCTAAAGGCTAGGGGGTCGGCAGGAAGGGCGTCAAATTATTCTTTTATATGCTGAATATCAGAGGCTTACGAATTTATTTTCGCTCGATCCACACCCCATTTCCGGCCCATTTGGCCTGTCGTGGCCCCCGTTCCGGCTAGCGCATGGCGGTGAGGCACTCGCTCAAATACGGAAGCAGCTGTTTTTTGCGCGAAACCACGCCTTCGAGGAACCACACGCGGTCGGATTCCTCCGGATAATTGATCGTGCGGAGAAAGTCGGGGTGTCCTTCGGCCAGGAGGTAGGAATTTTGCGTGTTGATGTCGGTAACAAGGAGGGCGGCGAAGACCAAATCTCCGGCCGTGACGCGCTCGCGCAGAGCACCCAAGAGGGCGTCGCGCCGCTCGGGGAAACTTCCAAAAGTTACTTCCTCGATCTGGGAAACACTGAACTTCGCGCCCTTCTCCTCGTATTCCTTGCAGTCCGCGCGCACCGCCTGCTGCGGCGTCATGGTGAGGAGCGGTGATCCGACGGAGAAAATTTGCGCAGCAAGGTCCGCGGCGTCGATACCGGCGATTGCCGCCAAATCGCGCAGCAGCTGTTTGTCGATCTCCGTGGCGGTGGGCGAGGTCGTGTTGAGCGTGTCGGCGATGATGCCCGCCATGAGCAGTCCGGCGGTCGGCTTGTCGGGCTGCAGCCCGTGCTGGCGGAACAGATCCGCCACGATGGTGCAGGTGGAGCCGACCGGGCGATTGATGAAAAGAATCGGCGCGTCGGTCGGCGTGTTGCCCAGCCGGTGGTGATCGAGGATCTCGGTGATCGGCAGTTCGGACGCGCCCGGAACGGCCTGGGACAGTTCGTTGTGGTCGACCAGCACCAGTTGCCGGGCTGCGGATTTGAGGAAGTCGCTTTTCGACAAGATGCCTTCGAGCCGTCCTTCCTCGTCCAGCACGGGAAAAATGAATTTGTTGGAGAGCGCGGCGGTGCGGCGTGCGAGGAGAAGGGTCATGTCCCCATCGAACCGGTCATCCGAAGTCTCGAGCACATGGCGGGCAATGATCGCGCCGCGCGCGAAGATGACGCTCGTCGCCGTATCGTGGGGCGAGGAGATGATCGCCGTTCCGCGCTCGCGCGCTTCGCCGAGGACGGCCGGCGAAGGATGCGCTCCGCCGGTGACAACGATGGCTTTGATTCCCGCCGCGATGCCGGCACGCTGCACGTTCTCGCGGTCGCCGACGAAAAGAACCGTTTGCGACGGCGCCATGCCGGCCAAACGGCCGGCGAAAGTGTCCGCGTCCATCGCGGCGACAACGAGGGTGTATTCCTTTTCTTCCCCGGACAGCGGACCAGTGAGTGACTCGCCGCCGAAGGTCATGACGATGTTGGAAAGCGTGGCTCGGACCACGCGGGCCTGGGCCGCGCGTTCCCGCGAGGGAAGAACGAGGCCGAGAAGTTTGTTCTCGCTGATGACCCCGAGGAAACGCTGTTCCCCGTCGACCACGGGCAGGGCGCGCAGTCCGCGCTCGGCCATGACGGACAGCGCCTCGGCCACGGGGTGGTCCGGGTGCGCAGCGACGTAGTCTTTGACCATGGCATCCCGCACGCGAGGCGTGGCATCGGGAACGAACTCGGGTTGCGGGACGCCGAATTTTTCCAAGACGAAAGCGATGCGCTCGTTGAGCGCGCCGGCGCGTGCGGGGCGGACATTTTTCTCGCCGAGTTGCTGCTTGAGGGCGGCGTAGGCCACGGCCGAGCAGATGGAATCCATGTCGGGGTTGCGGTGGCCGATGACGATGGTGTCCATGATTGTTCGCGGTTTGGTGCGATGTTTCTGCTCGCGCAGAAGCGTCACTCTAACAGAGACTCGCGTCCGGTAAACGCATCTTGCGCGGAGATTCCCGACGGCTTCTGCGCGCAAACAAAAATCTTCCCCATGCAGACCGCCCTGTTGATCGATGGCACCGTCGTCGCGATTTATTTCGCGGTGATCGTCGGCATCGGTTTGCGGGCCGGGCGCGGGAGCAACAGCCTGCAGGAGTTCGCCCTCGGAGGGCACAAAATCCCCTGGTGGGCGGTGCTTGCCTCGATCATCGCGGCCGAGACCAGCGCCGCCACTTTCCTCGGGGCGCCAGCCGAGGGATTCAAAACGCGCAGTTTCGCCTACGCGCAACTGGCTATCGGCACGGTCATCGCGCGTTTCTTCATTGCCTACCTTTTCATCGCTCCTTACTACCGCCACAAGGTCCAGAGCATCTACGAATTCCTCGACCTGCGGTTCGGCCCGCGCACGCGCAACATGGCCAGCGCCATTTTCCTCGTCACCCGCGTGCTCGGCATCGGCGTGCGCCTTTACCTCGGCGGCGTGATCATCGTGGTCATCTGGCGTTACCTTTATCCCGGTGCGCCGGTCACGCTGGGCACGTATTTCTGGGGCATTCTTTTCACCACGGTGGTGACCACGATCTATACGGCGGTTGGCGGGATCAAAGCCGTCGTGTGGACTGATCTCATCCAGGCCTGCCTCATGATCGGCGCGATCTTTTTCGCCATCGGCGCGGTCTTTTTCTCCATCCCCGGCGGATGGGAAACCGTCTCGGCCAGCCTCGCGGCTAATCCGGGGGCGGGTATGTTCCAGACCGGGTGGGATGCGTCCAAGCCTTTTGGCGAGGCGCTCAAGCAGATGCTCGAGACGCCTTACACCATCTTTGCCGCGATCATCGGATCGACCCTCTTCACCATGGCCACGCACGGCACGGACCAAGACATGGTGCAGCGCCTGCTCACCGCGGAGAATCCGGCCAAGGCCAAGCGCTCGCTCATTGTCAGCGGATTCGCCGACATCCCGATCGTCCTCGGTTTTCTCGCCATCGGCTTGCTCCTTGCCGTGCATTACGAGGTCACGCCCGACCCGAATCTTCCCGCCCAGCACAACGAGGTCTTCGCCTATTACATCGTCAACGAGATGCCGGTGGTCATTCGCGGGCTCATTGTGGCCGGCGTTTTCGCCACCATGATGGGATCGACCTCGGCCGCGCTCAACGCTCTGGCCACTTCGTTCACCAAGGATTTCTACGTGCCCTATCTCGGCGGGGCAACGGCGTCCGACGCGAAGGCAGTCAAGGTGGCGAGGATCGCCACGGTGGTCTTCGGCGCTCTCATGGTCGGCGTGGCCACCGCGGCTGCTTACGCCGTGCTGCAGACCAACATCACCATCATTCCGCTGGCTCTCGGCATCCTCGGTTACAGCTATGGCAGTCTGCTTGGCATCTTCCTGCTTGGCATGCTCACCGAGACGCGCGGCAGCGATCGCGCCAATGTCTATGCCATGCTGGCCGGCATCGTGGCCGTGCTTGTGCTTTGCAAAGTGAAAGTTCCCGCGCTCGCTCTCGACGCGCTTGTTCGCGGTGAGCTCGTCCCGCAGGAATGGTCCTTCGGCGCCTTCCTCCCTGCTTGGTGGCCGGCCATTGCCTGGCCGTATTATGTGCTCATCGGCACGGCAGCCACCGTGGCCGTGGCCGTTCTCTTCCGCTCGCCCGCACGGGCCAATATGTCCTCGTCCACCGCGAACTCATGACAAGCACAGTGCTCGTCCTTGTCCTCGGCCTGGTGCTGCTTTACTTCGGCGCCGAGGGCCTCGTCCGCGGAAGTTCGTCCCTGGCCCTGCGACTCGGGGTCGGGCCGCTGCTCGTCGGACTGACCGTCGTCGCGTTCGGCACGAGCACGCCGGAACTCGTGGTCAGCCTCAAGGCCGCTTACTTGGGGCAGGGCGATATCAGCGTGGGCAATGTCGTCGGTTCCAACATCTGCAATATCGGGCTGATCCTCGGTTTTTCGGCGCTCATCATTCCGATCAAAGTTGCCTCGCAAATCGTCCGCATCGACACGCCGATCATGATCGGCACCACCGCGCTGGCCTTGGCTTTGCTCTACGATGGCGCGCTCTCGCGCGTCGAGGGCATCATTCTTTTTGGCCTGCTCGTGGTCTATGTGCTCTTCAGCATCCGCCTGGCCAAGAAGCAGCCATCGGATCCGTTGGCCGGGGAGTTTTCCGAGGAGATGAAAATTTCCAAATGGGGCGTCTGGGAAGATATCGCCTTCATTGTCGGCGGACTTGTCATGCTCGTTTTCGGAGCACGCTTCCTCGTCGAAGCCGCCATCGATATCGCCAAAACCTTCGGCCTCAGCGAGGCGGTCATCGGTCTGACCATCGTGGCCGTGGGCACGAGCCTGCCCGAGTTCGCCACCTCGTTGGTCGCCGCCTTGAAAAAAGAGTCCGATATCGCGGTGGGCAATATCGTGGGCAGCAACATTTTCAACATCCTCGGCATCCTCGGTATTTCCGCCACGGTCACGCCTCTTTCCTCTGCCGGCATCACCGGGATCGATTTGGGGGTGATGCTGCTGTTTGCCCTCGTCCTCTGGGTTTTCTCGCGCACCGGTTTCCTGCTCAACCGCTTCGAGGGACTCCTCATGCTTGCCGGCTACGCGGTGTATGTCGCGTGGCTGATTGGCGGCGCATAGCGCCTCAGGCCGTCGGCGGGGCAAAGTGGCTGATGATTTCCGCGCTACCCCAGACGAGCGCGGCGAAAAAGGCGAGGGTGAGAAGAAAGGAGAAACCTGCCGCGATGAGGCAATAGCCATCGCGCTCGGAGTAAGCCGAGGCGGCCAACACAACAGTGATCGCGGGAAGCATGTTCGTTCCCGGTATGGGCAGCGGTAGAAGCAGGAGGAGTCCGCAAATGCAGATGGTGAATCCGGCGAGAAATTGGAGGTAGCGAAGTTCAAACAGGCTCACCAAACGCGGGTGGAGCAGTTTTTCGAAGACGCTGAGCACACGGGCACCGCCGCGCAGGACCGCCGGGAGGAAGTTGCCGGTCAGTTTGGTGGCCAGCAAGCGTCGCGGCATCCAGGGGTGCTGGCGGAAGGCGAAGCGCAACCCGAGCAACGCGATAGCCACGCCGAGCGGGGTGGAAAGTCCGGGCAGCGGGATTGGTTGGCACATCGGCAGGGAAAGAATGACCAACAAGAGCGTGTAAACACGGCCCTCCAAACGGTCCATCAATGTGCCGAGGGTCAGTTCTGCCTGTTCCTCGTTCTCGGCGAGGTCTAGCAGTTGCTCCGAAAGACGACGGGGCTTGTCGGTGTGTTCCTCCTGCGGCATGGGTCGGTTCAGCCGCGGATGACCACGGCAATTTCGTCGGGAAGATTCCGCACGACCTGCTGGACAACACTGCCGTGCAGGAGGTGCGCGAGCGCCGTGTGTCCCGACGCGCCGAGATAAAGCTCGTCCACGCCGAGTGTTGCCGCCACATCGGCAATCGCGGTGCCCGCTTTTTCCGCCACGGCGTAGACAGGAATGACTTTAATGCCGGCCTGCTCGCCGATGGTCTGCGCGGTTTTCATGATGAGCGTCGCCTCGGGATCGTCCTGCCAACGCGCTTTGGCTTCGTTCGTCGACGCGCCGAAAGCTACCGCCACCTCGCGCACAAAGAGCACGTAAAGGGAGGCATCGCGGATTTTCGCCGTTTCGATGGCGTATTTGAGCACGGGTGTCACGCCGCGCAGACAAACGAGGATTTTCCCCCCCTCGGGCAAAGAGGGCTTGAAGTCGTCGGCCTGAAGCTTCTCCACCATTTCGGCAACCTTGCTCGGCATCTGCACGGTGGTGATGCCCTTGTGCTTCTGGCTCCACGCACGCAGGGCGAGGCCGATGAGGAGGACACAGGTGACGAAAAAGAGCGCATCCGGCTTGGTGTGCGCGAGGGTGAGTTCGACCAGGCAAAGGAGCAGGAATGTCGCGCCCATCATTATCCGTGCCGGCCAACCCATGGGAAGCGAGCGGTTGAAGGCGCACGAACCGAGGTTGACCGCGATGGCCCCGACCACACCGATGGCGTAAAGCCCGGCCAAGGCATCGAGTCCGGGCGAGAACAGAAGAACCACCACGGGTAGCGCGATGGAGACGGCGAGAGGAATGGTCGGCACGCCGTGCGGGTTGAGTCGGGTGAAAGCGCGCGGCATTTCGCCGTCGTTCGACATCATGAACATCAAACCGATCAACGCGGCCACCGCCGTGTTCACCGCGCTGAAAAGAAGAACCGCGAAGGTGATGCCGACAAACCAGCCGAACGCGTGGGCGAAGTTTGGTCCGAGGGCCAGTCCCGCATAGTGCTCCGCGGCGAAGCGCAAAACGTCGTCCTTGCGCTCGAGAATTTCCCCCTGGAGAGAATGCGGCAAGGACAGCACGGCCCAGGCGAGCAGCGCGGTGCCGAGACTCACTTCGATGGCCACGGGCAGAATTGCCTTGGTTGCGCTTTTCCCGACGCGTGGATTTTCGGGCGTCGACCCCTTATCAAGTTTCAGCACGCCGGTGAGATTGGCGATGGCCTCGACCCCGCTCAGCGCGAGGATCACGCCGACGAACGCGACCCAATTCGCTTGGAAGGCCCCGTGCGGGAGTTCCAGTCCCTGCGTGGTCAGGTGCGGCACGGCGAGCGCGATAATGCCGACGACCGAAGCCACGACAGGCAGCGCGAGAATCACGGCGATCGATCCGCTGTGGTGCGGGCCGAAATAATTGAGAACGCCGAAGAAAAGAATGACCACGATGGCCGCAGGAAGAATCCAGTGCGGGGGAACGCCGAGATAGCTGAGTCCGGCCCAGGCACTGAGTGCGGCTGTGACCGTGAAGTCCGCGATGAGCAGGAGCGCGCCAACCACGGCAAGCAGGCGTCCATGCGGGCGGGCCGCCGAATAAACCCCGCCGCCGCAGGGGAAACAGCGGCAGACGATGATGTAATTGAGCCCGACGATGAAGGTCAGGGCGCATACGGCGAGAATGATGGGCAGCGACGAAAAACCCATCGCGGCGAAAGCGAGGCCGATGACGTAGGCCTTGCTGGTGCCCCAGTCGCCGTAGAGCAGGCCTGCGGCACGGCGCCAGCCGAGGTTGCGGGGACGATGAATTTCCATAGTGATGAGTCCGGATCAGCCTGAGCGGTCAGGTGACTTCGTGGTAATCGAAGTCCTTGCCGTGCGTCTCCTCGAGCCCGGCGAGGGCGAACAGCGCGACGCCCAGGCAGATGACGCCGACGATGGCCGCTCCGGGAATGATGCCGAGCTGGCCCTTGGCAAAGTCGAAACCGAGCGTGATGGGAATACGGTCGCCGAGCACGCCCCAGACCACGCCGCCGACCATCTGGCAGTTGAGGAGCAGGATGCCGTAGTCGACGAGTTGCTGGCCCCCGTAACCCAGCGCCTTCAGGCTGGGGATGCGCAGGATGCTGAAAAGAATCAGGCCGTAGATGTCGACGAAATAGCCGAGGGCGCCGACGATAACGGCCGGCTGAAGGACAACCCGCCAGGCGGGTTTGGATACGCTCATTTAGCGGATGTGTTACCTGCCGCCTGCGGAGAAATCAATCCCGCGCCTTCCCGGAGGCCAATTGCTGCAGCAATGCTTTCAGGTCGGGTTCCAGGCGTTGGAGGATTTGTTCCGCCTTTTGGGGTTCGGACCCGTCGCCATCGGGTTTGGTCGCCAACTCTTGCATGGTGGAAACAATGATTCCGATAAAGAGGTTCAGCACGGTGAAGGTGGCGATGATGATGAAAGGAATAAAGAAGAGGGACGCCCACGGGTAGGTGGCCATCACGCTTCGCGCCATGTCGGCCCAACCCTCGAGAGTGAGGACCTGGAAAAGCGAGAACAGGCTTCCGCCCAGCGTCCCGAACCATTGCGGGAACTTTTCGCCGAACAGATTCACAGCCAGCACGGCCGAGGTGTAAAGGAACACGCACATGAGCAGCAGGACGCCGCCGAGTCCGGGAATGGCATTGATGAAGGCGGCCACAACTTTGCGCAGCGAGGGAATGACCGTGAGCAAGCGCATGACCCGCAGCACGCGGAGCGAGCGGAGCACGGCCCACGGTCCGGCGCCCGGCACGAGAGCCACCGCTACCACACCGAAGTCGAAGATGTTCCATCCGCTTCGCCAGAACGCCAGACGGTAAGCGAGCAGGCGCGCGGCGATTTCGCAGCAGAAGACAACAAGGCAAAGCTTGTCGATGGCGACGAGCGCCGGACCATAGGAAGCCATCGCGTCCTTGCTCGTCTCGAAGCCGAGGACTGCGGCGTTGACCAGGATGACCGCGACGATGAAGTGTTCGACGCGCGCGGTCTCCACGAACTCTGCCAACCGCAACCGCCACGGCGCCACGCCTGACGTGCCGCGCAAGCGCTCGAGGTCGGCTTTGTTCATGGCTCCTTCGCGGTCAGGCGACGGTGCACGACCGAGGCAATGACCGAGATGGCGAGAATGGAGGCCACCACGGCAAGGGAAACGGAGGTGTCGATCTTCCACGTGCTGTGGGCCAGCGACATCTTGATGCCGACGAACACCAGGATGATACCGAGTCCGTATTTGAGGAAGTGGAAGTAGGGCAGGATTCCCGAGAGCGCGAAGTAAAGGGCGCGCAGGCCGAGGATGGCGAAGACGTTCGAGGTGTAGACGATGAAGGTGTCCTGCGTGATGGCGAAGATGGCCGGGATGGAATCGACCGCGAAGATCACATCGGTCACTTCGATGCAGAGGAGGACGGCAAAAAGCGGGGTCGCGGCGAGGACGCCGTTCTGGCGAACGAAGAATTTCTGGCCGTGGAACTCCTTGGTCACGGGCATGAAGCGACGCAGCAACCGGATCGCGAAGTTTTTCTCGGGATCGATCGCTTCGTGCTGGCCCATGAGCATCTTGACGCCGGTGAAGACGAGCAGCGCGGCAAAGACGTAGATGATCCAGGTGAAGTTGCTGATCAGGGCCGCGCCGGCGAAAATCATGCCCGCGCGCATGACCAGCGCGCCGAAGATCCCCCAGAAAAGCACGCGGTGCTGGTATTGCGCCGGAATCCCGAAGAAGGAGAAGAGCACGGCGAAAATAAAGACATTGTCGACGGAGAGCGACTTCTCGATGAGGTAACCGGTGAGGAACTCGGTGCCCTTATGCGGGCCGAGTTGGAACCAGATCCACACGTTGAAAGCGAGGGCCATGGCGATCCAGACCGCGGACCAGCCGAGTGCCTCCTTCATCGAGACGGCGTGCGCTTTGCGGTGGAAGACGCCCAAGTCGAGCGCGAGCATGGTGATGACGAAGGCGTTGAACACCACCCACCACATCATAGGTATTTCATTCATAGTCTTGTTCCGGGACCGCGTGACGTGCGGTGGACAACGGGAAGATAGTAGCGGGTCGGGAAAAATGTGGATATTACGAATAAACATAAGATAAATGTGGAAAACCCGAATGAATATCCAGCTCAACTACCATCATTTGCGCTACTTTCTCGCCGTGGCGGCGGAGGGCGGGGTCAAGGCCGCGTCGGATGCGCTGCACGTGTCGCCGCCCACGCTGAGCGCGCAGGTGCGCGAGTTGGAGAGCTATCTCGGAACACCACTCTTCGCGCGCGAGGGGCGGAAGTTGGTGCCGACGGATGCCGGGCGCGTGGTCAGGCGCTATGCCGAGCGGATCTTCGGTCTGGGAGACGAAATGGTCGAGGTGGTGCGGCGCGGGTTGCCGGTCGGGCCGCAGACGGTCCATCTAGGAATAGGCGATGCTGTGCCGAAGCTGCTTATTTCCTCGATCCTTGTCCGCGCGCTCCACGATGCACCGGATCTGCGCGTCGTGGTGAGGGAAGGACTGCCGGGCGAACTTTATCCGGCCTTGATTGCGCACCAGGTCGATCTCGTCATGGCCAACGAACCACCGCCCGCCTCGCTAAAAGCCGTTCTGTTCAGCCGTCGGGCCGGCCGCTTCGCCGTCTCCTTCGTCGCCGTGCCTGCTCTGGTGGGAAAATTCCGCCCGCGCCATGGACTCGAGGGATTTCCCGTGCTTGTGCCAACGCGTGAGTCGCCATTGCGGCGCGAGCTCGACCGGTGGTGGGCGGACGCAGGCATCCGCCCCGATATCCGGGCAGAATTCGACGACACGGCGGCGATGTGCGAGATGGCGGCAGACGGCGCGGGGGCCGCTCCCCTGCCCGCTCCGATGCTGTCGGCCGCCACGAGACGTTACGGCCTGCACGTCCTGCCCCTGAGCACGGGGATCCACGAGGAATTGTTCGTGGTGACGGCGGAAAGGCAATTCGCGCACGAGGGTGCGCGCGTTGTGGCGAAAGCGGCCGCGGAAATGGCGGCGCGGGTCAGGAGGCGGTCTGCGGGAGGTCGCCCAGAACCTCGCGCTTGATGCTCTTGCCCGTGCGTTTCGACCACCACAAGACGATCGGTGCGGCGACGAAGATGGACGAGTAGGTTCCGACCAGGATGCCGATGAGGATGGCCAGGGCGAAGTCGCTCAGCACCGGGCCGCCGAGGAAAAAGAGCGCGGCGGTGGCAAGCAGTGTGGTGCCGCCGGTGAGTATGGTGCGTCCGAGCGTCTCGTTGATGCACTCGTTCATGATCTGCGCGACAGTGCCGCGCCGGCCGGACATGAGGCCTTCGCGAACACGGTCGAAAACCACGATCGTGTCGTTGATCGAGTAACCGGCGATGGTCAGCACGGCTCCGACCATGACGAGCGAGATTTCGCGGCCGAGCATGGAAAAGACACCCACGGTGATGATGACATCGTGGAGCAGGGCGACGATGGCGCCGAGGGCGAAGGAAAATTCGAAGCGCACCGTGACGTAGACGAGAATGCCGAGGAGTCCGAGCGCGAGGGCGAAGAGGGAACGTCCGGCCAGTTCCTGTCCGATCCGCGGTCCGACCGTGTCGGTCTGCTCGATGGTCCATGCCGCGGCGGGGAAATCTTTCTGCAGTTGCGCCACCACCGCCTCGGCCGTGCCGAATTTGCTCTGCACGCTGACCAGTTCGCGTCCTTCCTCGATCGAAGTTTGCAGCGTGGTCTCGCCGAGGTTGGCCGAACCGACGCTCCGCCGCAGGTCGGCGAGGGGCACCTGTTCCTTCGATCCGAGGACGACGAGATCGCCGCCGGTGAAGTCTACGCCGAAGTTTTTCTCGCCGCGCCACGCGAAGAATCCGATCGAGCCGAGGATGAGGATGGCGGAGAGGGCGAGGGCGACGTGGCGTTTGCCGAGGAAGTCGATCTTGTGCGCCGGGATCCAGTTGAGCATACGGAGTTTTTTCAGTCCGAATTTTTCCAGCATGTAACCGAAGCACGTGCGCGTGAAGAGGAGCGCGGAGAACATCGACGCAATAATGCCCAGGGTCAGTGTGATGGCGAAGCCCTTGACCGGGCCGGTCGCCTGCCAGAAGAGGATGGCCGACGTGATGAGCGTGGTGAGGTTGGCGTCGAATATGGCGGAGAACGCCTTGTCATAGGCGGAGCCGACCGAGGCCCCGAGCGATTTGCCGGCCGCCATTTCCTCGCGGAGGCGCTCGTAGATGAGCACGTTGGCGTCGATGGCCATGCCGATGGTCAGGATGATGCCCGCGATGCCGGGCAGGGTGAGCACGAAGTTGAACATGCACATCGCGCCGAAAAGCAGGACGAGGTTCACTCCCAGCGCAAGGCACGCGACGAGACCGGCCAGGCGGTAGTAAACAAGGACGAAGAGCAGGGTCAATGCGAGGCCGAGCAATCCGGCCCCGACGCCGCTGCGGATGGAGTCCGCGCCGAGCGAGGCCGAGACGCTGCGCGTTTCCTCGATCTGCACGGGTGTGCGCAGGGGATTCTCGAGCACGCTGGCCAGGTTTCGCGCCTCCTGATCGGTGAAGCGGCCGGTGATGACCGCCTCGCCTCCGTAAATTGGCTGGCGGATGCTCGGCGCGCTCTGCACGTCGCCGTCGAGCATGATGGCGAGGCGTTCACCGACGTGCTCGGTGGTAAGGTCGCCGAACATTTTGGCCCCGTCGCCGTCGAGTTTCATGGCCACGCCGTAGCCTTGGTTGTCGTAAAACGGGTGCGCCGAGGTTACCCGGTCGCCGGTGAGGTCGGGCCGCTGTTTGACCAGCAGGCGCAGGGTCTGCTCCTTGCCATCGATGACGTCCTTGTATTCCTTGACCACATAGCCGGGCGGCAGGACGGCTTCGCCGGAATTGACCTTCGCGAGCACGGATTCGCTCTGCGGGTGGACGAGGGAGAATTCGAGTTTGGCCACGCGCTGGAGCTGCTCTTTGGTCTGCGCGAGTTGCTGCGTGTCGAGCCCGGGAATCTGGACGAGAATGCGGTCACGGCCCTGTGCGGCGATGACCGGTTCGCTCACGCCGAACTGATCGACGCGCTTGCGGATGACCTCGATGGCCTGATCGAGCGTGGTCGGGGTGATCTCCTGCCCGTCTTCCCCCACGAGGCGCAGCAGGAACGACGTGCCGCCCTGCAGGTCGAGCCCGAGGCGGATTTTTTTCTCCGGCGGGATGATCGCCTCGATGCAGAACGCCATGAGCAGCAGGGTCAGCGCGAGCCCGATGCTGCGCTTGCGTCCCGCCGCGTCGGTCATGAAATACCACACGAAGAGGCCGAGGAGAAGTAGGCCGAAGAGGAAGGTGAAGGTCGGACTCATGTGATGTGCGGCGTTCGGTGTCTGGTCAGGCGGCTTCCGTCTTGGTCACGGTGGCGATGGAGTTTTTGTCGAATTCGATCTTCACGTTGTCGGCCACCTTGAGGAGGAAGGTCGTTTCTTTCACGTTGGCCACGATGCCGTGGATGCCGCCCGCGGTGATGACTTTGTCGCCCGTTTTCACGCCGGTCACGAGCTTCTCGTGTTCTTTCTGTTTCTTTTGCTGCGGGCGGATGAGGAGGAAGTAGAAGAGCACTGCGATGATGATGAGCGGCAGGAATTGGAACAGCACGGGAGGCTGCTCCGAGCCGGCTGCGGCTTGCGCGAGAAGGATCGGGATTTCCATAAAACGGGACAGATTAGGCGGGCGGCGGGAGGCTTCCAAGGAATTTGCGGTGCCTCTTTCGGCTTGGCCGCGCGGGGCTTGCGCCTCTAAAAAGCCCGTGGCGATGAACGAACTGCAAATTCCCGGCTGGGAGCTTCTCCGGCACGGCAAAGTCCGGGAGGTCTACGCTTCGGGTGATCTCGCGCTTCTGGTTGCCTCGGACCGCCTCTCGGCCTTCGACTGCGTCCTGCCCGATCCGGTCCCGGGCAAAGGAGAGGTGCTCACCACGCTCTCGGCTTTTTGGTTCCAGCGGCTCGACTTCGTGCCGAACCATTTCATCGCCGCGGACTTCAACGCGTTTCCCGTCGTGCTCAAACCTTTCGCCGCGGAATTGTCCGGCCGGGCCATGCTGGTCCGCCGAACGAAGCCGTTGCCCGTGGAGTGCATCGTGCGCGGCTATCTCGCCGGGGCGGCATGGGACGAATACCGCGAGCGCGGGACGGTGGGCGGGCACGAGGTGCCCCGCGGATTGCGCGAGGCGTCCAAGTTGCCGCAGCCGCTTTTCACGCCGACGACCAAGGCGGCGAGCGGTCACGACGAGCCGATCACGTGGGAGCAATGCCGCCGCTTGCTCGGCGACGAACTCGCGCTCCAGGTCCGCGAGGAAAGTCTCGAAGTCTACGAACACGGGCGCGCACACGCCGAGCATGCCGGGGTGATCATCGCCGACACCAAACTCGAATTCGGCCTTGTCGGCGACGAACTCCTGCTCATCGACGAATGCCTCACGCCGGATTCCTCGCGGTTCTGGCCGGCCGACAAATGGGAACCGGGAGAGCATCCGCCGAGTTTCGACAAACAATTCGTGCGCGACTGGTTGCTGCAATCGGGCTGGAACCGCCTTCCTCCCGCGCCGCATCTCCCGCCGGACATCATTGCGCAGACCGGGGCGAAATACCGCGAAGCCTACGAACGCCTCGCGCTCGGCCGGCGTCCCGAGTGAACGCGGAGATCGACCAGTTCATCATGCGCCTCGCCACCGAGCGGGGGCTGTCGGACAACTACCAACTGAGCACGCGCGCCTCGCTCGAGTCCTTCGCGCAGTGGGCGGCGGAAAAGAAAGACATCGTGCCGCCCGGCGGGATCGAAGCGGAACATATCGGCGAATTTCTCGGCTGGCGCAAGCGTGGCGGGGCGTCCGCGGCCACGGTCAAGCTGCACGCCGTGGCGCTGCGCATTTTTTTCCGGCATCTGGTGGAGCGCAAAATGCTCGAACGCGACCCGACTGAGTTTCTCCTCGTGCCGAAAATCGAGCGTTACCTTCCCGAGACCTTGTCCGCTCCCGAAGTGGAACGGCTCGTCGCCGCCGCTGCGGGAAAGACACCGCTGGAGATGCGCGACCGCGCGGTCGTCGAGCTGCTCTACGCGAGCGGGCTGCGCGTCGCCGAATTGTGCAACGCGCGGTTGGAGAACCTCGATCTCGAAGAGGGCTTCATCCGCGTGGTCGGCAAGGGCAACAAACAGCGGCTCGTTCCGGTGGGCGGACGGGCGAGGGAAGCGGTGCAACGCTATCTCGATGCCGCCCGCCCCGCGCTGGTCGGCAAGAAAACGGGTGGCGAAATCTTCCTCTCCGTGCGCGGACGGAAGCTGACCAACCAGCGCATCTGGCAGCTTCTCGTCGCGCTGGGCAAGCGCGCGGGATTGGAGAAGGAGGTTCACCCCCACATGCTGCGTCATTCTTTCGCCACGCACCTTCTGGGCGGAGGCGCCGATCTACGCATCATCCAGGAAATGCTCGGCCACGCGGACATTTCCACCACGCAGATTTACACCCACGTCGATCCGGGCCAGCTCCGGCAGGCTCACCGCCGGTTCCACCCGCGCGCCAAAAACAAAAGCGTGCCGCCCACCGAAGGCTGAAGCATTATCTTGGCATGGAAAACCCCTACACTGTCCCCGTGGCTGGTCTCGCTGCCCGCGAGCAAAGTTCCTTCCTCACCCGCGTCTACGCGCACCTCGTCCTCGCCGTCCTGCTCTTCGTCGGCTTGGAGGTCTGGTTCTTCAAGAGCGGTATCGCGGACACCGTGCTGCAGATTGTTTCGGGCGTCTCATGGCTGGTCGTTCTCGGAGGTTTCATGCTGCTTTCCTGGGTCGCCACGCTGATTGCCGTGCCTTCGGTCGCGCGCCCGCTGCAGTATGTCGGCTTCGTCCTTTACGTTCTGCTTCAAGCTCTCATCACGGTGCCGCTGCTTGCCGCGGCGAACGATGCCGCGCCGGGCGTCATTGCCAGTGCGGCGCAAGTGACGATCGGCGGATTCCTTCTGCTCACGGCGGTGGTCGTGACGACCGGAAAAGATTTTTCCTTCCTCCGCTCGTTTCTTATCTGGGGCGGCTTGTTCGGATTGGCGGTCATCATTTGTGCCGTGCTCTTCGGGTTCAATCTGGGAACCTGGTTTTCCGTCGCCATGATCGCGCTGGCCGGCGGCTCGGTGCTTTACACGACGTCGAATATCATGCGCGGATTTCCCGCCAACGCGGAGGTGGCCGCATCGATCCAACTATTCGCCGGCATTGCCATGATGTTCTGGTATGTGCTGCGTCTCTTCATGGGTTCGCGGCGCTGAGAGGGAGCGCGGACCACTGCCTTGAGGTGGATTGCGCGGTCCCCGCGCGATAATTCAGCGGAGAGATCGCGATTCACTTTGGATCCCTCTTTCATTCCTTCCGCCGCGCCGTGTCCTCGTGGCGCTGCAAGAGTTCGAAGTCGATCATCGTGTAGATGATCTTGCCGTTGCGCTGCAGGAGCGTTCCGTCGGGACGCGGGCGGACGATGAGGTGGCGCGGTTTGTTGTCGAGCACGCGGTAGCCGAGGCGCGACAGCGCGTGGTTGCTTGAACGCGCGAGAAGAACGAGTAGTTCCCCGTCGATCATGCCGCGCCGGAAGGCCTCCTCGGCATCGATGCCGTCGATCCACGCGAAGATACCCAGGTAATCGCGCTCGATATCGAGTTGCACTTGGGCCAAACCGTTCTCGAACTGGTCGTGTGCCATGGACCGCTGGTGGCTGCGAAAAATGTCCGCGTGCCGCCCGGTCTGCCAGAGCGGGTATCTCTGCGGAGGAGAATAAATGGCCAGGGGCATTTTCGTCCGCAGGCGGTGGGGTCCGTGGTTGAGGATATTCTCGCGCAATGCGTGCAGGAGCCCGAACTCGGCGAAGGGGGAAAGAAAACGCGCATCGGCCACCGCCGTGCGCGGCAAGGAGTCGAGAAACTCATCCGGAATGAAGAGCGGAACGTCCTGCGCCACGCGGGAAAATTTCACCACAAGGTCGCGCGGCGGCAGTCCCGGAGGTGTGCTGCGCGCCCGGTAGACCGTGCCCGTGCTGCCTGTGAGTCTTTCGCCACGGACGGCGCACGCGGTGGTATCCCACCAGCGTTCCGCCCTCAGATAGTCGAGCCAATGCCAGGCCACGCGCGAAACGTACAACTCCCCTCCGTCGGACTGCGGAACGATCGCGTATTCGACGCCGAACACGCGCGCGCGTTGCCCCGCAGGGAGAAGCTGGAACGGCGGCCGGTCGTGCAAGTTGCTCGCGGATTATCCGCCGCCGCCCACCATCCCGGGGGGTGCTTCGACATAACCGTAGGGGCCGGGAGGGACGTTCACGTAGTAAATGCGGCGGCTGGCCACCCGTCCGCTCGCGGTATCGTAGACCATGACCGGTCTTCCGCCCGAGGGTTTCTCGGCGATGGTATCCACGAGGATGTAGCGCGGAATGTTCGTCGCGCCGCGCTGGTAGGCCTGCTGAACCATGGCCTGACCGCGCTGCTCGGCGAAACGCCGCTGGTCGCTGTTGACCTGCATTTTGGAAACACCGTAGCCGAGTGCGCCCGCTCCGGCTGCCGCTCCCAGCGCGACCGGCAGCGTGGTTCCTACCGGAACCCCGGTCGTTCCGAGTGCGATGCCGGTTGCCGCGCCCGCGAGACCCGCGGCCATGAGGGCATTTTCCCCGGCGGTCATGTTTTCGCAACCGGACGAGACGAGGGCGGCGGCGGATGCGGCGGCAACAAGGTGGCGGGTATGCTTCTTCATGATGCCTTTTTAATAGGCAAAGTTCTGCTCTTGGCAAGTCCGCCTCTTTCCAGCGGGCGGGAAAGAGGTTAGTTTGTGTCCATGGTTTTGCAGGAAGAGTATAAAAAAGCTGTGGTGGGTTGGATCGCGGACGGTGCCTCACTCTCCGAGGTGCAGAAGCGGCTGAAAGAAGAGTTCCAGATCGCCATGACGTACATGGATGTCCGGTTTTTGGTCGACGACATGAAGTTGCAGATCAAAGAGGAGCAGCCGAAACAATCCGAGGCGGCCGAGCGTCTGGCCGCCGCGAAACAGGAAGGTGAGATGCAACGCGATGGCGCCCCCGCCCCGGGCGGCGTCAGCGTGTCGATGGACCGGATCACCAAGCCGCGGGCGCTGGCCAGCGGCAAAGTCACTTTCTCCGACGGAGAAACCGCGGAATGGATGCTCGATCAGACCGGCCGCCTGGGGTTGGTTCCAAGCAAACCCGGTTACCAGCCGTCGCAAACCGACGTGCTCGCGTTCCAGGACGAACTGCAGCGGCAGGCGCGCGGTTTCGCCTGAGGCGGCTGTCCGCTTCTACTTCTTCAAATTGTTTCCGGGCTGTTGAGCAGTTCGGAGATGCGCATCAACAAGCGCCCGGCCGCACCCCCGTCGAGCACGCGGTGGTCGAAGCTCAGAGTGAACTGCGCGACGGTCACCGGGAGAAATTGCTCTTTATCTTTATCCCACTTCGGTTCGATGCGCCCCGCGCCGAGTCCGAGCAAAACGGTCTGCTCCGGCAGCGGAATCGGAGTGGCCAAGGTGAGTCCGAACGTGCCGTAGTTCGTCACCGTGGAAATGCACTGGCCCATGTCGGCCGGCGTGAGGCGGCGCTGGCGCGCAAGTTCGACAAGGCGCGCATACATCGGGACGAGTTCCTTGAGCGTGTGCTTGTCGGCGTTGCGGATGACTGGAACGAGCACGCCGTCATCGGCTTCCACGGCGAAACCGATGTCGATCGAGCCGGGATGGATCACTTGGTTGCCGATGAGGCGCCCGGCCGGGGCGCTGTTTTCCGAGAGCGCCATGGCCAGCGCGCGCAGGGCGTAGAGGGAGACGCCGGCCTTCTCCGGCGAGGCCTTGCGGTGGGCCAGCATCTTGTCGAGTTCGACTGGCAAAACCACGGTGGCCAGCGGGCGCGTCCAACTGCGGCGCATGGCATCGGCCACCGCGACGCGCATGGAGGAAGCCTCGGTGACTTTTTGCTGGTCGAGATTTTCCATGAAGCGCTCGAAGTCTTCGATGGTGACGCGTCCGCCCGCGCCGCTACCGGCCACGCCGGCGAGATCGGCGGCGCTCAACCCGAGTTCGGTCATGCGCGCCTTCATGCGCGGCGACAGGTAAGCCGCGCCGCCGGCGTGCGCGGGAACGGGGAGGCCTTTGATGACAGGTTCGGGTGTGTCCGATTGCTTGATCTCCGGTTTGGCCACGCGTTTTTTCTTCGGCTTTTCCGGCGCGCCGGCGGGCATGGAACCGGTGGGTTGTCCGTTGGCGGCGGCTTCCTCGGGTTCGAGATAACCCATGCGTTCGGCGTCCGCGTCGTCCACCTCGAGATATCCGAGAGTCGCCCCGACGGCGTAGCTCTCGCCTTCGGCCGCGCGGAGTTCGATCAGTTTGCCGTTGCACGGGGCGACAACGCCCATGACGGCTTTGTTCGTCTCGACTTCCATCAAATCGCTGTCGCCGATCACATCGTCTCCGGGTCTGGCGATGAGGCGGACGATGGTGGCTTCGGCGATGGATTCGCCGAGCTGCGGCATGAGGAGAGGGATACGGGCCATAAGGTTATTGGGTCAGCAGTTGGCGCAGGCGCGCGGCAACGGTCGTGGCGGTCGGCCGATGGGCGGCCCAGAGATCGGGGTGGTAGGGAACGGGTGTGTCCTTGGCGTTGAGCCGCATGGGCGCGGCATCAAGGAGACCGAAGCCTTCGGTGGCGACGCGGGAAATCACTTCGGCGGTCACGCCACCCCACGGCCAGGCTTCGCCGACCACGAGCATGCGTCCGGTGCGCGCGACGGAGGCAAGCACGGTGTCGGTGTCGAGCGGTTTGACCGTGCGCAGGTCGATCACTTCGATTTGCCAACCCTCCTCCACGAGATCTTCGGCGGCCTGCAGCGATTCGTGCAGCATCGCGCTGTAGGTCACAACGGTGGCATCGCGTCCGGCGCGGGCGATCCGCGCTTTGCCGGCCGGTTGGGCGACATCGGGCAGTTTGTCGGCCTTCAGATGGTAGTAGAGCAACTTGTGCTCGCAGAAGATGACCGGGTCGTCGATCGATACCGCCTCGAGCATCATGCTGTAGGCGTCCTCCACCGTCGCGGGTGTCATCACAACCAGACCCGGATAGTGCGAGTAGATGGCCTCCATGCTCTGGCTGTGGAACGGTCCTGCTCCGAGCGTGCCGCCGCTGGGCAAACGCACAACGATCGGGCAAGGGACGTCGGTGCGGTAGTAAAGTGTGGCTGCCTGGTTGACGATCTGGTTGAAGCCGACGGTCGAAAAATCGGCGAACTGCATTTCCACGATGGGCCGCGCGCCTTCGATGGCCGCGCCGACCGCCAGACCGACGATCGCGTCCTCGCTCAGAGGCGCGTCCATGACGCGTCCGGGAAATTCGGCCGCGAGATTTTTGGTTGCTTTGAACGCGCCGCCGAAAGCGCCGACGTCCTGACCGTAGATGAAAACGCGCGGGTCGTCGGCCAGTGCCTTCTCCTGCGCGGCACGGATAGCTTCGAGATAAGTGACGCTCATTCGTCCTCCGCGTCGTGATGTCCGTCGACCAGGTGTTCCGTCGAGATGGACCGCCAGTTTTCCCCTTCCGGGTCGGGACCTTTCTCGCGTTGCGCTGTGTTCAGGGCTTTCTCCACTTCGGCCTGCGCCTCCTTGGTCCAAGCCGCGATGTCCGCCTCCGTGGCGAGACCGGCCTCGACGAGTTGCTGCGCGCCGACTTCCAGGCAGTCGCGCCCGACATTCGCTTTGCGCAGGCCTGCGTCGACGTAACCGGCATCGTCATGCTCCCCGTGTCCGACAAGGCGGAGCAGGGTGGCCACGACGAGCTGCGGACCGTTTCCCTCGCGCGCGGCCTGCACGGCGAGGTGCAAAGTTTCCAGACATGCGGCCGGATCGGTGCCGTCGCATTTGAATCCGGCGATGCCGTAGCCCGCGGCTTTGTCGAGCAGGTCGGTGCAGGCAAACTGCCGGTTGTTCGGCGTCGAATAAGCGTATTGGTTGTTGGCCACGACGACGACGAGGGGCAGGCGCTCGACCGCGGCGAGGTTGACGCCCTCGTGGAAAGCGCCGGTCGATGTTCCGCCATCACCGATCGAAGTCACTCCAACCACGCCGGTCTCGCCGCGCAGGCGGCGGGCATAAAGGCCGCCGGCCACGACCGGCACGAGCGCGCCAAGGTGGCTGATCATCGCGTAGTAGCCCTCGCGGGGGCGACCGCGGTGGATGTTGCCGTCGCGCCCGCGCATCGGGCCTTTGGCCGACCCGAGGTAGGTGCGCAGCGTGTCGAGCACCGTGTCGCCGAAGGCGAGACGCCCCGCCTGGTCGCGGATGAGCGGGCCGAAAATGTCGCCCTTCTTCAGAAAAATGCTCGAGGCCGTGCTCAGCGCTTCCTGGCCTTTGCCGAGAAAGACGCCGCCCTTGATCATCCCCGCGCGGTATAGCGCCGCGAGTTTGTCCTCCGTGGCCCGTGCCAAGAGCATGATGCGGAAGGCGCGCATCGACAGATCGGTATCGGCGCCTTCGCGCGACCGGATTTTTTCCTTCACAGTCGTGACCATGGGATCGCGGATGATAAATCGGCGGGGATGCCGCCTGCAAAGGCAAAACCCAGCACCCCCGCGGCATTTTGTCTCGCGGAGCGGGAATCCGCGGGGAAAATGCGCCGGATGCCCCGCGCACGGACACTGATTCTCGGAGTTCCGTTGTTTTTAACAGCGGTGACAGCCGTGGCGCTTTGGTCCGTCTCGCGCGTTTCGGCCGACAAGAAAAACGAAATCTACATCGGCAGCATCGGCGAGCCGACGACCCTCAATCCCCTCCAGGCGGCCGATTCGGCGGCGGCTTCGGTCACGGGCGTTATTTTCAACGGACTGCTCAAATACAACGCCGATCTCGAGATCGAGGGGGACTTGGCCGAGTCCTGGTCTCTGCGGCAACGCAGCACGTTTTTCTTCGCCGATCCGTCCGACGCGGTCCGGGCCGCGGCCAACATGGAGGCGCAACTCTCCGATCGCGCCGCGCTGCACCTCGAAAAATACGCGGTCGACGGGAACAGACTGGTGCTCGAGTTGAGCCTCCCCGGGGTGGCCGATTCGCAGAAACTGGCCGGGATGTTCGGCGACGTCGCGCCGCTGCCGGTGAAAACGCTCGCCATCACCGCGCCCGAACCTCTGGGCGACGCGTTGCAGCAATTCGCCGCGCAGAACCCCGCGACGCAGACCGTGCGTGTCTGGTCCAACGGCAACCTCGGCGAGATTTGCTTTCTCGGGGGGGCGGCCGAGACACGCGCCGCGCTGGAAAAATTCCTCGCGGCACGCGCGGGCGGCGAGGGTCTTGCCGTCGAAGACGTGGTGGCCCCGCCGTTTCTCGCCGAGCCCGAGATCACATTCCGCTTGCGCGGGGGCGTGCGCTGGCAGGACGGCGCGCCGTTCACCTCGCGCGATGTGAAATTCACTTACAACGCGCTGATGGACGACCGCGTGGCCTCGCCGCGCAAATCCGACTACGAACTGGTGCTCTCGCTCGAGGCGACCGACGAGCGCACGGTGCGTGTGGTTTACCGCCGTCCGTTTTCGCCCGCGTTGGAGAGTTGGATGATGAGCATCCTTCCCTCGCACCTGCTCGAGGATCTCGCTCCCGACCAGTGGCCGCTCAAATTCAACCGCGCGCCCGTGGGCACCGGGCCGTTCAAATTCGCCGAGTGGAAGACCAACCAATTCGTCCGCGTCGAGCGCAACGACGATTACTTCCGCGGTCGCCCGCATCTCGACGGCATGGTCTTCCGCGTGCTGCCCGATCCGCTCACCCTGCGCCTCGCCTTCGAGACGCGGCAGATCGATTTCTGGGGCGTCGATCCTTGGGCGGTCGGCAGTTTCCGCGAGGACGACCGCTTCACGCTCTTTTCCGCACCGAGCAATTCCTACAATTACATCGGCTGGAATCTGCGCAGGCCGATGTTCCAGGATTTGCGCGTGCGCGAGGCGCTGGCTCGCGCGGTCAACATCGGCCAGATGATCCGCTACGTCCTCTACGGCTACGGCGAGCAGAGCACCGGAATTTTCACGCCGGAAATGTGGTTCTTCAACCCGCGCGTCGAACCGCTCTCCTACGACCCGGAGAAAGCGCGCCAGCTTCTCGCCGAGGCGGGGTGGAAGCCGGGAGCGGACGGGATCCTCGAGAAGGACGGGCAGCGCTTCACCTTCACGATGATCACCAACAACGGCAACGTCATCCGCAGCGACATCGCCACGCTCGTCCAAGCCGACCTCAAGGCCGTCGGCATCGAGGTCAACGTCGAGATGTACGAGTGGGCCGTGTTCCTCAAGAATTTCGTCAACAAAGGGGAATTCGATGCCGTGGTGCTCGGTTGGGGCCTGGGGCAGGGGTTCGACCAATTCCAGATCTGGCACTCGTCGCAGACCGACCCCGAAGAACTGAACATGGTTGGCTACAAAAACCACGAAGCCGACCGTCTGCTGCAGGAGGTCCGCGAGGAATTCGACCGCGAAAAAATCATCGCCCTTTGCGGCGAACTCCAGCAACTCATCTACGACGACCAGCCTTATATGTTCCTCTTTGTTCCGCAGGGCACATCGGTCATGTGGAAAGATGCGTTCCGCGTGCGCCGGCCGGGGAAGGACGGCGTCTGGATCGACGAGCCCGTGCAAATGACCAAGGCGGGCTGGATGCACTACCTGGAATGGTTTTACCGTCCGGAATATGCCACGCAGCTCGAGAACTGAACCATGACCACCTTCGTCGTTCGCCGTCTGCTCTTGTCCCTCGTGCTGCTGTTTTTTATCAGCGTGATTTCCTTCTTCATCGTGACGCTCACTCCCGGCAGCCCTTATCCTTGGGGGGAGCTGAACCCGAAAGTCTCCGAGGAGGTGAAGCGCGTTTTTCGCGAAAAATTCCACCTGGATCGCCCGCTGCACGAGCAATACGCGTTCATCATGCGAGACCTCTTCACCGGCAACCTGCGCAGCATCAAGGACGAGCGCCCCGTGCTGGAAAAAATCGCCGAACGCCTCCCGGCCACGCTCGTGCTCAACCTCGGCGCGCTCGCGCTTTCGCTCAGCTTCGGATTGATGCTCGGTGTCTACGGCGCGCGGCACGCCGGGCGCGCGCCGGACGTGATCACCAGCATCGCCGCATTCATCTTCATCGCCTTGCCCGGTTTCTGGGTCTCTTACCTAGTGGCCATCGCTCTGGTCAACTGGGCGGCGGTCCCCATCCTCGGCACGCACACCATCGGGGTCGCTTTCGCCAACGGCGCGCAGGTGTTCCTCGACCGCTGGTGGCATGTCATGATGCCGGCTTCCATCCTCGCCATCGGCGGCATTGCCGTGCAGTCGCGCTTCATCCGGGCCAGCATGATCGAGACACTGCGGGAGGATTACATCCGCACGGCGCGGGCCAAGGGCCTCGACGAAAACACGGTCTTCTTCCGACACGCCCTGCGCAACTCCATCCGCCCGCTCATCACCGGCATCGGCATGCTCCTGCCCGCGCTGATCGGCGGCGCGGTCATCATCGAAAATATTTTTGCCTACCCGGGCATGGGGCGTCTCGGCTACGAGGCCGTGCTCGAGCGCGATTACCCGACGCTCGTCGCGCTCAACTTCGTCACCGCCGCGCTCGTTCTGCTTGGCAACCTGCTGGCCGACCTGCTCTACGCGGTGGTCGATCCGAGAGTGCGACTGGAATGATCACTACCGCTCCGGAACCGGTCGAAACCGCGCCCGCCACACCCGGCGGCCGCGCTTGGCGCCGTTTTCGCGCGGACAAAGTCGGCGTGGCGGCCCTCGTCATGGTCGCGATCCTCGCCGTCATCGCCCTCGTCTTCTTTGTTCTCGATCGCCTCGGCATCCCGTTTCCCATGGACCCCGACGCGACCAACCTGGAGAGGAAGTTGCTCCCGCCCAACTCGGTCAACTGGCTCGGCACGGACAACCTCGGGCGCGACGTGTTCAGCCGTATCCTCAACGGCGCTTACATTTCGCTGACCGTCGGATTCGTCGCCGTGTTCGTGTCACTCTTCATCGGCGTGGTGGTCGGTGCAGTCTCCGGCTATTTCGGCAAATGGGTGGACAACGTCATCATGCGCGCGGTGGACGCCCTCATGTGCTTCCCCACATTCTTCCTCATCCTCACCGCGGTCGCCCTGCTCGGGCCGAGTATTTTCAACATCATTTTCGTCATCGGTCTGGTCAGCTGGACCGGCACCGCCCGTCTCGTCCGCGCCGAATTCCTCACCCTGCGCGAATCGTCCTACGTGCAGGCCGCGCGGGCTCTCGGGCAGCGCGGATGGAAAATCATCTTCTGCCACATCCTGCCCAACGCCGCCGCGCCGATTCTCGTCACGGCCGTGCTCGGCGTGCCCGAGGCGATCCTCGCCGAGGCGGGGTTGAGTTTCCTCGGCTTCGGTGTGCAACCGCCGCAGGCCACGTGGGGCAACATCATCGCCGACGGCAAAACCTACATTCTCGATGCGTGGTGGCTGATTCTGTTTCCCGGGCTTGCCATTCTCCTCGCGGCACTGTCGTTTTACCTGACCGGCGACGCGCTGCGCCAGGCGGTCGAGACCCGGTCCGAAAGACAATGAGCAAAACCATCCTCCAAGTTCGCGATCTCTGCATCGATTTCATTCTGGAAGACCGCACCATCGAAGCGGTCAAAGGCGCGACCTTCGATCTCGCCGCGGGAGAAACACTGGCCATCGTGGGCGAGAGCGGCAGCGGCAAGAGCGTGACTGCACTGGCCCTCACCCGTCTGCTGCCCGTGCCGCCGGCGGAGATCAAGCGCGGGGAAATCCTTTTCGACGGTGCGGATGTCATGAAGATGACGGCTTCGCAGTTGCGCAAGCTCCGCGGCGGGAAGATCGCCTACATTTTCCAGGAGCCGAGCACCTCGTTGAATCCGGTCTACACCGTGCGCAGCCAGATTGCCGAAGCCGTGCGCCTGCACCGGCCCGACGTGACAGATGTCGATGCCGAAGTGGTGCGCTGGCTCGACGCGGTCGGCATCGTCGATGCGGCGAAGCGCATGCACGACTACCCACACCAATTGAGCGGCGGCATGCAGCAGCGCGTCATGATTGCCATGGCTCTGGCCTGCCAACCCGACATCCTTGTGGCCGACGAACCGACCACCGCCCTCGACGTCACCATCCAGGCGCAGATCATGGATCTGCTCTCCTCGCTCAAA